>Ga0210409_10001449_pt1 | contig 31232 bp, 25 predicted proteins | sample IncBWH17MmetaG_FD_161649 | JGI IMG/M metagenome (GOLD analysis project Ga0210409, IMG submission 161649) | Forest soil microbial communities from Barre Woods Harvard Forest LTER site, Petersham, Massachusetts, United States - Inc-BW-H-17-M | ecosystem: Environmental > Terrestrial > Soil >...
ATGACGTGAGATGTCTGTCCCTAAGTCAACATTGTCCCTTGGCCCGTAATGACTTACGGGCGTAGGGTAGATGACGCTCATTCCATATTTACGATACTTTGAGAAGTGTGAGGCAGCTATGGCTGAGTGGCGAAGCACCATAATCCGAGGCATCGGCTTTGGGCATAAGCGTGGAATTAGCCAGGAATGACGGGGTTAGCATGCATCTTTATGGTAGCTGCCTCAAACTCATCGGAGCTTTTCATCCGCATTTCAACTCCCCAACCCATGGAGCACCTCAGGAAGAGTTTTCAGAAGAATCTGGATGTCCAAGCGCAGGCTCCAGTTCTCGATGTAATCGAGATCATGCGCCATACATGTCTCAAAGGATGGATCGCGTCGCGCAGTCACTTGCCACAAACCAGTGAGACCAGGTTTGACATCCAGCCGACGAAAGTTTTCAGGCGTGTACCGTTCAAAATCATCCACAGGGTGTGGGCGTGGACCCACCAAGCTCATGTCTCCAAGCAGCACGTTTAGAAGTTGCGGCAGCTCATCGACGCTAAACTTACGGAGCCATTGCCCGCAGCGTGTGATTCGTGGATCTTTTTCCATCTTGAAAAAGGGGCCCTCGCGATCGTTTATGCCCCGGAGATTCTCTTTGTGCACGTCAGCGTTTTCTACCATGGTTCGGAGCTTGAAACAGCGGAATTTGCGTCCCTTCTTGCCCACGCGTGGCGCAGCATAAATGGCAGGTCCGAATGAATCCAGGCGAATCCACAGCGCCGCAATTCCAAGTATCGGAGCAGTGAGAATTAAGCCGAGCGACGCGATCGAAATGTCCATGACCCGTTTGAGCGCGAGTCCAAAAGTAGGAATCGGCTGCCAGTGCAGGTCCATCACGGGGAAACCGCCGATCATATGCAGCGGGGCGCGCCACCCCAGACCATCGTACAAATCTGGCACGATTTTCAACCCAAGTCGTAATTGTCGCGCTTCGAGGACCATCTCTTTAACAAGTTCCCTTTCAGAAGGCATTATTATGAAAAGTTCATCTACAAAATGTGAAAGTGCCACAACACGTAGATCGCGCAATGATCCAAGCACGCGGGGATCCCCATTTTTATGGGCATCGAGAAAGCCACACACTTCATATCCGAGATGCCGATTCTCTTTCATCCATTGGGCCAGTGCCCTTCCTTGTCGTCCGGCACTAACTATCAACACCCGCGACATCCCATTACCCGCTGCAGTCCGCTTCAGGAGAAACTGCCGTTTGGCGGCGCGCCAACCTGAAAGGGTCAAAATATTAATTGCGCCCGTCACAGTGATAACGAGCCGGGAAATTTCTTTGTTGCCAGAAGCAAAAATGAAGACCACAAGAAGTGTTGTTGCCACGCCCACCGCTTTGACCACCATTACAGTCTCAGCGATGAATCCGCGGTCGCGCGGCGTGCTATAGAGCCTTTGACTTATGCAACTGAGCACTACTAGCCCTGAATACAACAGAAAGAAACTAAGATATGTACGGCCAAACGAACTTTCAAACACAACGCGTTGCAAGCCGAACGGATGCGCTGCACCAAACCGCATCCAGAAGACAATCGCGCTGCTAACCAACACGAAGGATATATCGATAGTAGCGTATGCTATCTGAACTGGAAGTCCACGTACCAGGCTTCGTCCCTTTCCTTGACCTCGAAAGACTGACTGTGGCGGGAACGCACCTTCAGTGACGGGGTCGTGTGGAGGCGCCTCCCCAGTCGTTGGTGGGACGGCAGATCGGCGTGCAGCGGTGACATTCATGGCAATTTCGTCTCTCCTAGATGTCGACAGTTCTTGAGCTTGAGAGGACAAGAACCAATTCGTTGACCGTGGCGCAGTCCTACGATTTCCCGAGCGGACAAGAAACAGCTTTCCATCCCACGGGAGATGGAACTACCACGCAAGCGCCAGCCGGTCAACTCCACAACATCCCTCCGCAAATTCTGAGCAGCAAGATCAGACCTCGGACCATGGGGTTACTGGGCTATATGATGGCGAAGCAAGTTAGCGCGCTCCGTGACAGCATTCTTGGCAAATCTTGATGACGAGCAGAATTCTCTAAGATAACTTCGGGGCTCTGAACCACTTTTTACCGGTCTATATACAGTGAAAGGAAATTACCTAATCTTCGAAATTCCTTGACTTACAAAAACTTTGCAGCTTCTCCTGTTTGTTGGCGTCATCCCGGCTCATACTGAACTTCCCAAGAGAATATGCCGGCGGTCGAGCCTAGCTGGAGCCGTTCCGCGAACCCGTGGAAATTTTGCCCAAATGCAACTGGAAATCCCATGTAGGAAGACCTTTCTTGGATTCCTCAGAGCCGTAGTCTTTCATTCGATATCTCATCGAATTTAGCCGGCAAGAACACTTTACATGTTCAGTCAAGGTAGGCAATATTCTTCCCAGATCAGTCGTCACCGGTGCCTCCTACTGCCATTGCCCTCTCTTCGGCGGCAAGTTTCCCTGTCTGCTTCGCAAATGATCCTATTCCGGCGTCCAAGGAGGAGATACCGCAAGTGTCCAACATAGATCGCTCGAATCGGTGGAGAATCTCATCGCGGTTCAGATGGGAAACTGCGTACCTTCTCGCTTCCTGCCCGAGATGCTCTCGCAATGAGGGCTTCTCCGCCAATCGCAGCAAAGTTGACACGAGCGCATCCACGTCTCCCGGAGGGGTGACAATCCCTCTGCCTTCAAGCGCTCCGAATAGTTGCGTTCCCGGGTGAGCCGTTGCGACAATCGCCCGGCCACTCGCCATCATACCGGTCAGCTTGGAAGGCATCACCAGATCTGCTGCGTCCGATAACTGTGGCAAGAGATGGATATCCGCCAGATTCAGAAGGTCGTTCAATCGGTCGGCCGGCTGGACTGGCAGCAGAGAAACATTCGGCAGATCCTTCGCGTTATCAACGAAGATCTGCCGACAGGGTCCTTCCCCACAGAAAACAAATCGCAAGTCGGGACAGTGCGACAACTGGCGTGCGCCTTCCACTAGGAGATCCAATCCTTGCTTCTTACCCATGCTTCCCGAGTAGAGCGCAACGACGGTGGATTCTGTGATACCGAGTTCCTTTCGAAAAGGACTTTGGCCGGCAAGTGGATATATCTTTCTTGTGTCCACCCAATTGGGAAAAAATACACATCGAGAGGGATCGACTCCCTTCGCAGAAAGACGATCGACCATTCGATCAGATATGGCCGAAACCCGATCGAAGACCGACAACATCCTGCGCTCCACAGCAAAGGCCAAATCTCGCACCCGCGAAGAGGAAAGATACCCGAGTCCAAAGGCTGCATCCACTTCGAAGTCTTGAATGTGTAACCATGCCTTAGCACCCGACCAGCGAGCCATGAGCAACGTCTGGAGTGCGCAGAACAGCGTTGGTTCAATTAGTAGCACAATGTCCGGGGACCAGCCTACCTGTCGCAGAATCGAGGGCACACTGCTCACTCCGAAGCTCGCTAGGTGAAATAGCCGCTTCGTCCCACTCGGCTTTTCGGGAACCCAAGTGGGGCAGCGGAATATCTCTACGTCCGCTCCTTCAACATGTTGGGGCTCGGGTGTCTTTCCATTACCATTCTGCAAACGAAAGCGTTCCCTCGAATACTTCCAACCACAGTACCCTGGGAAAGCGCGCCAGTGCGGATAAAATGGAGGCGCCGTAACAACCCGCACTTCATGACCTCGACCCGCGAGCCAGTCAGCCATTTCGCCCGTGTATTTGCCGATCCCGGTTGGTTCCGGATGAAAATTAATCCCGTATATTAGAATGCGCATTGTTCACGATTTGGCGGCGACCGCCAACAGGCAATCACCGCGCCCGATTCGATTGCCGAGCCACAGTGCAGGAAACAGAATGAATCGTGTCAACAGCATGAGAAACGCTGTCAAGAAGGGGTTTCTTAATTGGCGTGTCTTCCTGCTCTCTCTTGCAAAGCAGTAGGCAATAAAAGACTGTGCAACCCAGAGGGACGGCGTGATCTGAAGTATTTCGATCCGCTTGAAACCTGTATCCCCAAGCAATTTTCGAAGAGTACCCTCTGAAAAATGAGAAATGTGAAAGGGCACGTGCCAGTTGATCCACCATTTCCCAAACACTGCCCGCAGCCAGCTCCGGCTGTTTGGGCAGCTGACGCATAGCTGGCCGCCCGGTGCCAGAATCCGCTGGACGTCCATCAGCATTTGCCGTGGATCCAGCGCGTGTTCCAAGACATTTGAGAGCACAGCGGCATTGAAACGGTATGCCGGGTCAAATTCTCCCAGCAGACACGTGTGGATGTTAAATCCTGCTTTGCGCGCTTCCGCAGCGGCGGTTTCGTTGAGTTCGAGTCCTTCTGCTTGGAATCCGTTGCGGGCATAGATTCGGAGGTTGCGCCCCTCGTTGCAACCGATGTCGAGCAGCCGGCCGGCGCCCCGCAGGTGATGAAAAAAGATGTCACCATCCACGCGTTCCCAAATACGGTTCAAGGAAGAGAAGAGAAACCGCTCTCTCAGCCGGGTGTAGAGCGTGTTCTTCTCTCCCCCGAAATTATAGTGAGATTCATAAATACTCTTGAGTCTTTCCAAAGATGGCGCCGGGAAGATCTGCTCCAAGCTGCAACGAAGGCAGCGCCGCGCTTCGTATCTTCCAGCAAGACCGAAACGTGTGTCGAATAGATCGCTAACCTGTTTTTCGAGCGGCCCGCGGCAAAGAATGCAGCTTCCTGCTTCGCGGTCTTCCGGCCAGGTCTGTTCGCCCGGGGACTCTGCGGGAGCTTCAAGACCTCTTACAGTCGCTGTTGAGTGTTGCATGCTCGCACCCTCGTTTAGCTGTCCGGGAATTCTGAGCTGAATCTGTCTACCGTGAACCGAAGCGCTTGAGCCAAAGGAGAAAAAAAATCCAGAGATTAGGTCTCTACTTTCGCTTTACTCGCCAGAGCCGGTTGCGGCCAAGGCAGGCCGGGCCGTTCGCTGGACGTTCTCGTGAAAATCGCGGGGTGCTCTTTCCAGGCCCTCTCGAAAAGATACTCTTCATGGATCGGTCATCTTCCTGTTGCCCAGCTCCGCAACCGCCGTGGACCTTGAATCACTCACGGTTCTTCCTTTACCGAGAGACTTCCGCTCTGAAGCTAAGCCTTCTTCCTCCCGCTGTTTCGTGTCCAACGCGGCTTCATAGTCCCGGACCCGGCGCATGGCAATGGATTCCCAGCTAAAATCATCGGCCATCTTCCGAGCTCCACAAGCTCCCAAGCGTTTTCTTGTCATCGGGTCGCGAAGCTCAAGCAGTACCTGCACCAGATCTTCCAAATCATTCAGCTTGTACGCCACACCGTTTCCATCCAGGCGCTCCGGCGCGTTCATCGTATGATTCGCAACGATAGGCAAGCCGCAGGCAGCCGCATCCTGCATGGAAAGAGATTCTTGTGTCGGCCAAACGCCGATATCCGAGGCGCGATAGAAGTCGCCGAGTTCGCGAACGGGAACAAACGAATGTATAGTGCAGCCCGCGCTTGATTGAATCGCCTGCGCTTGTACTCCATTCCCTACGAACAACCCGCGGTACGGGTGTCCTGTGGACGCCAGCTGCGCAACAGCCTTCGCAAGGAGCAGCGGATTCTTGTCCTCGCTAAAGCGCCCGGTATAGATACAGACGATATCGGACTCGGAAAACCCAAAACGCTGGCGCAGTGACAATCTGTTCTGACGGTCCAGCTCCGTGGAAATAGGGTTAAACAGATCGATGTCAACACCGAGCGGGCAAACAGAAACCTTGCTCCTGGGAACTCCGAAGAAGCGTGTAGCAACATCAGCGCAATCAGACGCGATGGCATAACACTTCTCCGTAAACATACTTATTAGCCGTCCTGGTAATGTTCGCGTTAAGCGGCAGCGGAGGAGTTCCGGGCTCCAGGGAGAGAGTTTCTTCTGCGCAAGCGGAAAAACGGAAGCGTGATAATGATTTCCAGTGAAGAGCTTGAAGTCGAGAAAAGGCTTGGCAAGAGCCGCTTGTAGCGGAATCCACCCGATGGCCGCCGTCGTTTGCACGATGTCGGGGCGAATGGCTGCGAGTTTTTTCCTCAGCCCGGCCATTTGCATGTATCCCAGCACCTTCTTGTGCCGGAGAACGTGCAATGTGAATCCATCGATAGTTTCCACGGCGCCGGGGATCAGGTCGCCGGAATCCGCAAACCCGCCGTATGTCTCTTTGAACTCCTTTTCTTTCATTTGATAGTAGGGAGGCAAGTCCATGGTGATTACGTGGACATTAATTCCCAGCCGCACCAGATACTTGGGAAGGAAGTTTTCCAGGTAGCCCATGTTTCTGGGGAATACTTCGGTCAGAAGTGCCACTTTCATTTGGGTCATGCTCGTTCCACTTTTTTTGCGAGTCTTCCGAAAGTTGTCGATTTCACAACTGAATCTTCGCCAAGAACTCGGCTCGATAGGGGCTGGTCCTATCGCCGATATTTTGAAGTTCGTATCCCCAAGAGCTGAGTAGGCGGGTACATTCCGTTTCCATATCGCAGCCATGCGTGGCGAGAAAAATTATCGGCCGGTGCCGCTGAATACAGTCGCGTGCCCCGTGGAGTGCCGTGAGTTCAGCGCCTTCGATGTCCATCTTGATGTAATGGGGCGGGTCGATTAGCTGAGCTTGAAGCAGCGCATCGAGAGTTGTGGTCTGCACGCGTGTATTTCCTTCCGCCTTCAAATGGCCCATGGCCCTGGTTTCTTCCTCTTGGAAAGTTGACGTGCCAACTTGGTCGCAAATTGCAAGTTCAAGAACCTCAACGTTCCGAATATCGTTCAAAGTAAGATGTCTCTGGATGTAGCGAACATTTTCAGCCACAGGCTCGAAGGCGTACACTTTGCCCGGGAAAACCAACTTGGACGCGAGGAGCGAGTAGAAACCAACGTTCGCTCCAATATCGTAAAAAACGCTCTCCTTTTTAACGACCTGAGCAATAAGGCTTTGCATGTGAGGCTCATAAATCCCCAACCAGAACGCGTGGCGCTGCGATCCAATCACCCATTTCTTTCCACGAAGCGGGCCCTGAAGGATTGGGACAACCCAACGTCGCGGCAGAATTCGGAGAGGGGAGCGCGAGATTTTGCCCGCGAGAGTGGCAACTGATGGCGCGGAGAAACGAATCAATGATGATGCTCCTTTTCGCAGAATCCTACTTCACAGGGATTACGGATCATGGTGTCTAGGCAAGAATTAACCCGCGCATCAACACGAAGGTTGAAGATTTGAGAAAGTTCGGTCGGCAAGATGTCCTGACCGTTTTGAATCTACTCTAGACGCTTCCAATTCCTGGCCGATGACCGATGTTGGAGTCGCGAAAAAAAGCAATGCTAGTAGTGAATATGGATTGCCCACCCCAAACAGAAAGCGCTCAACGATGTTGATTACCAGTAGCATAACCATTAATATACAGCAAACAAAATACAGGTTTCTCTGAGCCTCGTCTAAAGCGCGAAAATAGGCATTTAGGAATCTCCGCAAGATGCTCACGAATCTCCAGGTGATTAGAATTAATGGAAACAGTCCGAGGTCATAGAGAATCACCAGATAGCTGTTGTCAATCATCGGGTAGATGGAGTCCGAGGATCGCATTCCCCGACCTAGTATCCAATTTCCTCCCGACAGTGGGCCCATTGTCCTCTTCCAAGTGTCGAAGCGGCCGGTAAATCCTGAATCGACCCCTCGATCAGGGCTGGTTATGGCTAGCGCTTGATCCAGAAAGTCATAAGTAGCTTTCACCTGAGGGAAACTCTGGAAGAATAAGAGCGCTATGACCAACACGGATACGACCAAAGCGGTCCGTCGCGCGAGCCATGCTCGCCGTTCCTTCTCTGCCCGCAAGAAAGCTATACCCGCTCCAAAACAACAGCCTATAAAGCCCCCTATAAGCGCTCCTCGCGAGGAGGTAAAGAAGATCATCACGGCGCAGGACAGGCCAAGCGCTGCCGTCAGGATCTTCATGCGCCATCCGCAAGTGAAAAACTTCCAGACCGCGGCACATAGGTAGCCAGTCAATAAGAACGCCAGGATATTCGTTTGAGCGTTCATGTATCCAAATCTGTCCAGCGTTTGTATGGATTGGACGAGGCTCGTAAAGCTTAAGGGCACAAACAATGCCACGGACACGATCCCGGACCAGAAATAAGCCTCGAGCACTTCGCGAATCGGAACGACAGCCATGTACAAGCGGGCGAGAATCAGACAAACCGAAACAAGAAGCGCATATTCCGTGGATTTGTCATATGAAGATGCCATTGATGGCCCGATCATCAGGGACGAGAGAAAGACTACGAATACCAGGCCGTCGAGTTCCAACAGTGAGCCCAGTGCACGAAGATTTGAGACGGAGAATAGCACTCGGACGACAACCAGCGTGGCGAATAGGAACAAAGGAACCAGCTGAACCGAAGCCGTCAGCTCCGGTGCCAAGTAAGTTAAGAAAGAGAGCACAAAGACAAGCGTAAGGGCTATGCGATTTGCCACGAGAATCGACTCTCTTCGCTTTCGAGTTTAATTAGATGAACAAAAAAAAGGACAACATAGATGGTCTCAGTCCAAGGGAACCGGCCGACGACTGGCCAGCAGGCCCGACTGCGGGCTACTCCGTTGGATCACTTCGGAATACAACTCCACGAGAAGGCGGCCTTGAGTTTCCGGCACCCATCCTTCTTTTATCGCCTTCCTCGCAGCCGATCCCAGAGATTCCCGTTTGACAGGGTCGCTTGCCAGCTGAAGAATAGCATTTGCCAAAGAATCTGGATCGCCTGGAGGAACGAGCAAGCCTGTCCTGCCAGCGTCAATCTGCTCGGGGATTCCTCCAATGTCGCTGCCGATAACCGGCTTACCCGCGAACATGGGAAGCAGTACCACGGTTGGGAAGGTATCTGGAAAAGTCGGGCAATGAACGACAACATCGGAGGCCGCGTAGACAGAAGGAAGATCAAACCGCGGCCCCACAAATCGCAAGGCGGGAGCGGGTGTGAGCTTTTCGCCCAATGCCCTGATCTCATCAGCGGCGCGTTGATGCCCCTCAATCGGCCCGCCAACCACAATGAAGCGGATATCGTTGGATACCTTGAGGACTTTTTCTGCCGCGCGGATGAATTGTTCATGCCCCTTTGACGGAATCAACTTGGAGACTAGCGTCACGAGGACTTGTCCGGAGGGGAGACCGAGTTCCCGGCGAAACTCATCACCGCTGGCCTCGGGTTCGGATTCGCTCATGTCCCACGCGTAATCATGTATCAACCGCACCCGCTCACCAAGCTTGGCATCCTCGGCCTTAATCCACGCCTCCGTATACCGGGAAGGAACCACGATGGCATCGACGGTTGCCTTCAACATCGAGAGAAGCGCCCACCGATAGGGATTGGGGAGGCGGTGCGCGCGAACGTGGCATACGCACGGAACACCACACAATCGGGCGGCGATCCCTGCATTGAAGTCCATGACCTCGTTGAAGTGCACGAGCTGAATGCCCTTCTTCCGGATCAGCCGACGCAAAGACAACAGCGCGGACGGGAACAAAGCAAGGTAGCGACCCTGAATCCAGGGATTCCACGTTCGCCGGGGGCGCTGCATCTTCATGTAGACGACGTCGAAGTCGCTCTTTGGAAACATCTCGTAGCTGTCCGCGCAATCAGGGACGACCACCACAGGCTCGACTCCCCGGACCGCGACTCGCTTGACGGCTTCGCGGAAGGCGCGGGACGCCCCGCCTTCCCACGACATTATCGTCGTATAGAAGAGGACTCTCGGATGCTGAAGGGGATTCATCGCAGCGTTATTCTCCGCCAAGCGCTTGCTGGAGGACGGCAATCACGTCTTCCACATCTTCTTCTTGCAGCTTGGCGCTAAGCGGCAAGGACATCGTGGCCTCTCCAATCCATTCCGCGTTCGGGTAGTCGCCTTCCTTGTATCCGAACGTCTTGCGGTAGTAGGGATGTAGATGCACGGGGGTGTAGTGCACCCCAGTTCCGATCTTTTGCCGCGTGAAGTATTCCAAGAGCTCGTCGCGGCTCTTCCCGCACTCCGCCTTGTGCGCCAGAATCGTGTACAGGTGCCGCGCGTGCCGCGTGCCCGGCTCCTCGCTGGTAGGGCAATGCACGGGAAGGCTCGAGAACGCTCTCTGGTACTGGCTCCAGATTGCATTTCGGCGCTCCCAGGAGGTCTCAATTCGTTTCAATTGCGGAATGCCCAATGCAGCCTGGAGATCGGTCATGTTGTATTTGAATCCTGCCTCTATGACTTGATAGTGGCGGTATCCCGTGCCGCCAAAGCGGTTGTACGCATGCGCGTCCATCCCGTGAAGCGCGAGAACTCGCAGTTTTTCTGCCCACTGCGGATTGTCCGTTGTGACCATACCGCCTTCGCCGGTTGTCAGATTCTTCGTGACATAGAAACTGAAGCACGTCAGGTCGCTGATGCTTCCCACTTTGCGGCCATGATAGCGGCCCTCGATGCAATGTGCGGCGTCCTCGATAACAAAGAGCCCATGCTTTTTGGCGATCGTCCCAATCTCGTCCATTGGGCATAGCCGGCCCGTGAGATGCACCGGGAGAATCGCTTTTGTTCGCGGCGTAATGGCGGCTTCGATTCTCTCTGGGTCAATCAGCATCGAGTCCCGATTCACATCCGCAAACACCGGCCTTGCTCCTGCGTGAAGGATGGCATTCGCTGTGGCCGCAAAAGTCATGGGAGTCGTAATGACTTCGTCCCCAGCGCCGATGCCCAGCGTCAATAGGGAAAGGTGCAACGCTGCCGTACACGAACTCGCCGCTATGGCATGCTTTGCGCTCGTATACTCGACCATCATGCCTTCAAACTGGCGGGCTCGCGGGCCGGTCCCGATCCACCCGCTTCGTAGCGTGGCAACCACTTCCGCGATTTCCTCCTCCCCAATAAGAGGGCTCCCGAAAACCAAGAAGTCCTGGCGTGAGCGTTTGAGTGCCTGCTGCATGAAGCGTCCTTTCCTAGAAGGTGTCCACTGTACTGAAAAATTCGTTCCCTATGTCTTTTGGAACACGATCTGCACTTCCGATGCTCCGACTGGGGGAAACAATCTTCCCAAGGTGGAACACCACGCTGAGTCCAACCAGGACGCCAAGGGCCTGAGAGGCTCGAGAACAGTTCCGTCCATAAGCCTCATGAATAGTTTCCGGAGCGGACTGCCACCCAAGTGCCGATGAAGTATCGCTCCTCGCGCCTGAAGCCGATTTTCTAGCTCCTGTAGCCCGACTCCAAAGGCTGAAGGGTAAGGCTCTCGCCGCCCCCCGACAAACCTTTGAAAAACCTTACCCCACGACACTCGTCGAACTTGTTCGTGGAGAAGCAAGACTCCCCCGGGCTTCAGGACTTGTGAGAGCCTGCCGAGAGAACTGCCAAGATCCTCCGCGTACATCAACACTCCCAAGCACAGTACGAAGTCCGCGCTTTCCGCTCGCAAACGTAAAGAATCCAGCCTTCCGTGAACGAAGAGCCCGCCGGGCATTGCCACGGTTGCGCGTGTCAGTGCCTCCATTGAGGCATCGATGCCCACATAGCGGTAACCGTGTGCAGCCATCGGGGCAAGGGCAGCTACGCGAACGGCTGTTCCACAACCGAAATCGACGATTAGTTTTCCGGTCAAATCACCAAGCTGGGCTCCGAAGAGGTGTCTCTTCCAACAAGAGAGGCACCACCAGTCCTTTCCCTCTGAATAAGGCTTCGCGCTTCCCCGATAGAAATTTTCCCAGTCATTCGTCCCTGAACGTACGGTATCGGCCGTCGGGAAACAGTCAACTATTTTATTCCGCAGGGGCAAGCCGGTTCGGCAAGATTCACAGCGAAGCATTTGGGCAGCTTCCACAAGCCAAGCGTACTCCCCACAATTTGGGCAAGCTAGGACGCCGAGTTCGCACGTTAGGCTCATGCCGTCAGTGAGGACACGCGTCTGAATTTTAACCGATGGAGTGGAGGACATAGCAAGCAGGCCTAAATCTTGATGAAGCTGTACTCCTCACCCGAGGCCGAAACATGAAAAATCCGAAAACCAGCGCGATTGAGATATTGAATCGCGCTTTTCGTTCGATCTGGGCCCACATCTTTCCAGCGGTGGTGAAATTCGACAAGCAGCTGTTGAACCGGCGCGCCGCTTGCCAGCAGGTCGGACAACACGTCGTATTCCGCGCCCTCGATATCCATTTTCAGCAGGTCAATCTTTGTGTGGCTCAGTCTTTTCATAATCGTGGCCAACCGACAGACGGGCGCCTCAACCGCGGGAGCCGTCGCGCTTCCGCGCGAGAAAACGCTGTAGGAAACGAAATTGGAATTCTCCGGAGGGTGGAAAACCAGGTTCCCATCATGGGCGCCAATGCCGTAATCGTGAAAAACAAACTTCTCGGGCAGCCGCTGCGATTGTAGCCAGGCAATGGAGCGAGGCGTGGGATCGAACGCATGCACGATCGTTCCAAACCGGCGGATCACTTCCAAATCAAAGGAGATATCCGTTCCGACGCCGATAGAATAGACCACGCTTTCCTCGGACAACAGGCTTGGGCAGACGCACCAGTTCGCATTGTCATTTCCCAAGCACACCTTTGCGCATTGGTCCTGGATTCTCACGTGGACGTCTCGGCCCTTCCAGGAACGATAGATGTGCCGGGCGCGACGGACTTGGTTTTTCAAACTTTCCATTTGCATCAGGTTCCTGGAATCCTCGGCGGAGTATTGGCTGGCGACGAAAACTCCGGCTCGGTTTAGTGCCCCATCGCTTTGGCAGCGGCTTCTGGCTGACTCTCTGAAGCGCCGCGCTCGCCATTCTGGCTTATATATTCTTTGCCCTCTTTGAGAAGACCGAGGAGGTATTGACCGTACTCAAGATCGGAAAGGGGCGTCGCCAATGCTTTGAGCTGGTCGCTCGTGATGAACCCCTGGCGGTAAGCAATTTCTTCTGGACAGCAGACCTTCAAGCCTTGGCGGCGCTGGATGGTCGCGACAAAATTGCCTGCTTCGAGCAAGGAATCGTGCGTGCCCGTGTCCAGCCAGGCGGTTCCGCGGCCGAGGATTTCCACCTGTAGTGAAGCTCGCTCCAGGTAGACTTGATTGACCGCCGTGATTTCCAGTTCGCCGCGGGCCGAAGGCTTAATCTCACGCGCAATACGGCAGACTTGGGAATCATAAAAATATAAGCCGGTGACTGCGTAACTGGATCTCGGCCGCATCGGCTTTTCTTCGAGTGTTTGCACACGACCATCCGCGTCGAGCTCCACGACGCCATACCTCGAAGGGTCCTTCACGTAGTACGCACAGAGGCACGCGCCACGATTCAACGAAACGCATCGCCGGACGAGTTTTTTCAACCCCTCGCTATAGAAAATGTTATCGCCGAGGATTAAAGCAACCGGATCTCCAGCAACAAACTGCTCGCCGATCAAAAAGGCATCGGCAATTCCTCGCGGTTCGGGTTGAACGGCGTATTGGAGGCGGATTCCCCACTGTGACCCGTCGAGCAGGAGGGATTGAAACAAGCTCTTCTCCTCCGGCCGGCAAATGACCAAAATATCGGTGATTTTGCCGAGCATCAGCGTGCTGAGCGGGTAATAGATCATGGGCTTGTCGTAGACAGGCATGAATTGTTTACTCACGCTGCGGGTGACAGGATAAAGGCGCGAGCTGCAGCCGCCTGCCAGGATAATTCCCTTTCGGATCATCGCGCACTCCCCAGGCGTTCTCCCTGATACTTGCCCTCTCGCACTCGTTCGCACCAAGGCAAGTTGGCGAGATACCATTGCACCGTCTTTTTTAGCGCCGACGAAAAGCTTTCGACGGGGACCCAGCCGAGTTCCTGAGTGACTCGGGTTGGATCGATCGCGTAGCGTCGATCATGCCCCGGTCGGTCTTGCACGAAATGGATGAGGTCTTGGTAGCTTTTCCGGTTCTGTCTCGGCTGCAGCTCATCCAGGATCAGGCACAATTCTCGGACCACCTCAAGATTGGTTCTCTCATTGTGGGCGCCGATGTTGTAACTCTCCGCTACGGTGCCGGCAGCCAGTATGCGACGCAGAGCACGGCAATGATCTTCCACGTAGAGCCAGTCGCGCACGTTCTGTCCATCGCCGTAAACCGGCAGAGGTTTCTCTTCGAGCGCAGAGAGGATGATCAACGGGATGAGTTTCTCCGGAAATTGAAACGGACCGAAGTTGTTCGAGCAATTCGTAATTAGAACTGGCAATCCGTAGGTGCTGTGCCAGGCGCGAACTAAGTGATCGGCGGACGCTTTACTTGCCGCGTACGGAGAATTCGGAGCGTACCGGCTGGATTCGCTGAAATATCCTGCAGGCCCAAGAGACCCGAAAACTTCGTCCGTGGAAACATGGAGAAATCGAAAACGCTCCTTCTCCAAGGTTCTGGCACTGCCGATGTATTCGCGGGCAGCCTCGAGCAGGATGTAGGTGCCAAGGATGTTTGTTTGCAGGAAGGCTGAAGGGCCATCGATAGATCGGTCGACATGAGTCTCGGAAGCGAGATGCACTACAGCATTAGGCTCATAGCGGTCAAAGAGCTGTTGTACGGCACCAGCATCACAAATGTCTACGTGCTCGAAATAATATTTCGGAGAGCTTGAAACGGATTCAAGGGATTCCAAATTGCCTGCATAGGTCAGCTTGTCTGCGTTTGTGACGACGGTGTCAGAATCTTCTGCGAGCAGTTGACGGATCAGTGCCGAGCCGATAAACCCAGCGCCGCCTGTGACGAGCAATCTCATAGTTTAGTGTCGTGTTTTCAGGTAAATGGTAGAAAAATAGGCCACAGCAAGAGCGCTGCTGTAAGCCGCAGCGGAGAGAAACATTCCATAAACTGCACCGGGCAGGCCGAAGCGGATGACCAGTGGAATGCCCCCGAGGAGCGTCGTGGCTCCGCTGCACACATAAGCGTAGAAAACCATTTTGGGGTGCTCTGTGGCTTTCAGGGCATCGTTCATGGTGTTGCCGATTCCCATTACTAGGGGCAAGAAAGCGAGCACGTAGAGCAAGGGGGCCAGATCATCAAACTTCCCGCCGTACAGCCAATGCATCACGGGCTTACCCACGATTCGGACGGCAAAGCCGAAGAGCGCAGTCGCGGTCACAACCGCCAATGCATAACGCCTTGAAAATGCTAGGAAATTCCCCATCCGGTTGCTCGCGTACCGAGCGGCCAGCGCAGGAAGAACCAAAAAGGATATGGCAATGAAGATCTGGTCCATCGGCGCCACAAGTATTTGCATGGCCCTGAGCCCGGCAACATCCTTGACAGAAACAAATCCGGCGAGGATCCAGAAATAGCCCTGCGTGGTCAGCTGGAACACAAGCGCGGTCGAGAGAACCCATTTCGAATACTTCCAGTGTTCGCGCCAATAACTTGGCTCCAAGTCCAAAAAGGACGGACCCGGAAACCCGAGTGCGAGTTTCCTTCCCAAGGCGAGTCCTGCAGCAATCCATCCCAGCGCAAGGATCAAAAACACTGAAAAACCGTTCAGCAGGTGAGTTTTTGACACCAGCCAGAGCGCGGATGCGACCGTGACAAAGCAAATGAGAGAGGCTTGCGCGGCGAACCCGGGCTGGCGTTGCAGATAAAACACGCGGCGGAGAAATGAGCCAGATAGGAGGACTCCCACGGTCAGTCCCAGGCCGAGCAGTTCGCGAGAGACATACTGAGGAGCGGCCCAGTAAAGTACCAGGCACACCAGAAGCACCACCATGCTCAGCAGGACTCCGACGAACGCGTTTAGGCGGAGCATCAACCGCAAATATTCGGAAAAACGTTTGCGATATCGTCCGGAGCCATAAACGGTGCAAGGCTCAAGGAGGGCGGAATTGTGCAGGCCAGCCAAAAACGTAAAGAGCGAATAGGAGAGCGCGAACATCCCGTACGCTTCCTTAGGCTGCGTGCGGGCGAGCATCACGTTGGCCAGGAAGGTAGCTCCGACTGCCAACGCCTGGTCAGCGAAGCTATACGCAACCGGCGCGAGTCGGGAAGCAGCGGGCAAAGCTGAGACGACGGAACGAAGCCAGCCATCTGGCTGTCCGATTTGATTCACGACAGGACGAGGCAACCGCAAGGTCTCGTCAGTGTTCAATTGAGGAATATTCGCCATAGTTGCTAGTCGAGCACTCACAGCTTTGTCGTTTGCTCAAAAACCTACGACATAAATTCCGAAAACCGAAGACTCCTCGCCCTGGCCCGACAGCGGACTTAACAGGCCGGCATGAGCTCAGTCTCGTCAATCTCCACTGCCACCGACCGCATGATCAGTTCGAACGATAGGACAAAGCGCGTCTTGTTCTTTCTGCGCAGGATGATTCCATCCAGCCCTTGCAGAGGTCCACTCATGACTTGCACGCGACGCCCTACCTTCAAGTAAGGATGCGGTTCGACCTTGTGGCCGCGGTCCAGGCAGTTCCGTATTGCCTGGATGTCCTCTTGTGGCAACGGAGCGGGATGACCATTGAAACTGACTAACTGAACGACGCCGGGAATTTGCAAAAGCTGCAACCGATCGCGCAACGCGAGCTTCACGAAAACATAACCCGGGAACAATGGCATCTGAAGTCGCACGCGACGATCTTTCCAGCGCCGCGCCGACTCATAGAGCGGCAGGAAGTGCTCGACGGAGCGCTTCTCCAGTTGTTGTGTGACACGTTTTTCGTGGTTTGCGTTGGTGTAAGCGGCATACCAGAGAGGCTCAAAGAAGCTGGCCTCAATCCCCGGATAGTCAGCAGGATTCAAAGTGCGCTCCGAGATTTCCGTAAAACTTGCCAATGGCATGATCGTTCCTTTGATACAGCTTCGCCCCGTCACTTACAGGGCATGTGCGACCTAACCCATGCAGAATAAATTAGTTACAGACAAAAACTCTTATTTCTGTGCCTCATCCTGACCACGGCGGCGGAACCACAAACGAGACTTTTCCGCGCCAGCGATTTCTCTCTTGCCGTTCTGCGAAAAGTGCGGGATCACTGCTCTTACAGTAGTGAAGACTTCCTTTGCGAACTGCTTGCGCGGATCGTTCGAATCCGCACGATCCCAGGTCGTTTTTCCGAACACCCAAATCGTGGCAGCAGCAAAAGACAATGTCATTCCGAGGAAAAGGATCAGTGTCCGTGGGGGAAACGCCTTTCTCTCCGGAATATTCGGATAATCAAGCACCTTTACTGCAGGGATTTCTTTGACCTCCTGGACCTTGGCCATCTCGTATTCTTTGGTGAGAGTTTCGAAGACCGCTTCCTGCACTCTGGTACGACGGTAAAGATCCGCGTACGTGACACCAAGCAGCGGGAGTTTCCGGATAGAAGGATAGAGGGAGTCGCTCGGCTGGCTGGAGACAGTCGTCATGCTCTCTCCTTTTCCACCCAGCTTATCGAGTTGGTGCTTCAACTCGTCAATACGGGCTTTCACGGATCGCACGCGCACGTTATTGTCGGTATAAATCTGCTTCAGGCCCTCAAGTTCTGATTCCGCAGCGATGAGTTGACCCTGGAGCGTCGCTGCGGCTTCCACCATGGCCTTGCCTTGTTCCTTGACATCAATCGCCGCATTCTTGCTGGCGAACTCGCTGAAGTCTTTCTCTGCCGTTTCCAAATCCTGGTTGACGGACTTCAACCGTTCTTCCAAGAACATGCGTTCGCGACGCGCGGACGAGGTGCTCAGTTCAGCGACAAGACGGTTCAGTTCTTCCACGTACGCCTGGCCCATTGCTGCCGCGCGCTTCGGATCGTGGTCTGTGACCGTGAGAGTGATGACTTGACTTTTACGATCGACGGAAATACCTGTGCGTTCGGCTAAGTCCCGACCTGCATCTTCCATGCCGCGGACACCATAAAGTTTCCTGAGGTCAAACTTCTGGATCAGTTTGTCCTGAACCGTGCGGCTTGATAGGATCGCAACAAAAATGTCGCTCGTACTCTTAATGCCAAGCACGTCGCTGGCAATGTTTCCGAGGCCTCCCGCACCGCCCGAGAGCGCGGCCGCAGCCATAGCGAGGCCTCCCGTTTGCGTGTTGTCTGGCGGCATAAGGCGCGCCGTCGATTCGTAGCGGGTCGGAATGAGGAAGGCGATCAGCGCGCTCGCCAAGACGCCGACGAAGACCACACGCGCAAGCAACCGTCGATGTGCCCATAGGAGCCGTAAGTGTGCGACTGAACTTTCGTTCGCTTGCCGAGTCTCCTCCGGATCGGGCGTGAGGCGGTGTTCCGGCTCTTCGGGGACAAGCTGACGAACAGGAGCGCTGGCCGAGAAGTTCATGGGCGCCCTACTTTCGCAGGCGTTTTGTCTGCCGTGTCAGTTTGAGCAGAGTGAAAGATCTTTTGTGGCTCGAACTCAATTCCGATGGAGGCCGTCACATTGTGCGCTGCGTTCGGCTGGATCGTTGGGAAAAGCCACCGTTCGCCTTGCACGGAAAGAGAAAGGCTGAGATTCGGACGCAACGAATAATCGGTGCGGACACCGGCGTCAGTAAGCGAGCCACCGCCAGGGATGAACTCCTGGCTGACCTTTTCGTGGCGAAAAAAGAACTGTAAGCGGTTACGAGGGCTAAACCAGTAATTCGCCCAAGCTTGCGCACCTTGTCCGCCGCGGCCAATCCAGCTGCCTATTAGGTCTCCGTTGTTCGTGTAACCGTTCCGCCATGTCGAGTTTTGGTAAAAAGAACCGGGGTTCTTCGTGTTAGCACTTACTCCCCCGGGGACATCTGTATAGACGCCTTCGGCTCGAAAATCCAAGCGCGAGACGCGGGGGACGTGTGACAGATAGAGCCCAGCATGCCACGCGGAGACATCCATGTAGGCGATGGGGGAAAACTCGTCATCAGTGAACCCATCGCCATAAAGCGTTAGCCAATTGCGCAAACCTGGCAGGCGATAGCTAAAGCTCAGTCCCGAGCGGCGGTCCCCGGGCTTTGATGGACCACCGGCAGCCTCATTGCCAGTCGTGAAAAGGCTACTAATTAAGTGGCGTGAAGTAAGCGGGTAGCCCGGGCCGCCGTAGATCGTGGTGCGAAAGAAAGCAAACTCAAAATTAGGGGTCGGCTTAAAGCTTATCATCTGTCCGTGAATAAACGGCTGCGGATTGAGATACTGACCGTATTGGCCGACGAACCCTGAGGGGCTTAATAGGAACTCGTATCCGGTCAATTGGCCGAAGAAGAATTCCGTCCGCATGGGCCCCAGCCAGTGAAGAAAGCTGGGCAGCTTCAACGGTGTGATGCGGTTGACGCGGAACATCCTGATCGGCGCAGCGTTGGTGCTAAAGAGCATTGGCCCGCCGTCGCCAGGACCCCACCACAGGCTCTGTTGGCCAAAAGTGATCTGGTAATTGTCGAAGTTTAACCCGACGTAAGCGTCAAGAAGCTGAAACTGATTAACCGAAGGTGTGGGCGTGGCTGGGGGCGGTCCAGGAAATACGTCAACCCGGGCTATGGTCAATCGCGCTGAATCGGAAAGGGCAGGCGCTGAAGGACTCTGCTGGTATTCGCCCCGAACATAACCAACCCAACGGCCTGCAGTGGTCCAAGCGGAAAACCCGGTGACAGAATTGAATCCTCTTTCATATGGACGGCCAAAGTCATTGATGAGAGTCTGTCCAAAAGTGTAACTGTTCGTGAGAGGCTCGCCGGCAATTTCAGTGGATCGGGTATAGACGGACTCGATCCGTCCGCGAAATTGTGAGCCTGTGCTTGTTTCGTCTAGTTCATCCTTAAATTCCGCCGCGAGAAATTGATAAGTCCTTTGTGCCTCCGCAGGTTCTCCATCAACTCGGTCAGAAGCTTCTGCCAGCAGCCTCGCGCATTCGCTCCTCGTCCATGGCCGGACTCCAGAAAACCCACTGTCAATCATACCCATCCCAATCAAACGATCGAGAGCAGGATAGACCCAGCTATCCATGGGGACATAAGGTGAACCCATATTGCTCGAAGTGAGATTTCCTTCGTTACGGAACATTTGGCTGATCGATTTCCAGGCTTCGCCGCCTAGTCCGGGATCATGATTTCGGCTGTAGATATTCTGTGCGATCAGGTTGCCCATCATGCTGCCGACGAAGACGTCAGAGGGAAAATGCTGGCGCCCATGAATCCGCGAGTAGTCCACCAGGGAAGCGAGGCCGTAGGCCATGATTTTTATGAATGGGCTGGGGTATTCGTGTGCCACAACTCCGGCTATGGACCACGCTGCCGCCGCATGCTCCGAGGGAAACGATGTACCGCCTTGAAAGAAAGGCCCAGTGCCGTTGCCTTGGTATGGCCGTTCGCGCCCAAGCGGGTATTTGAGTGACTCGACCATTACCAAGCTATTCAAGGCCGCCTCACCGGCCAAAAATCCGGTCTCGCTCCAGTGCTCGTTGTGCTTGACATGCCCTAGGACCCACATTCCGCCCGCGCCTCCGATGAGCGCTCCGATCCCAGCATTGGAAAGTGTGGTGTAGTGGCTGATGGTTGTAGGATTGTGCGATAGATGTCTGCTGTATTGCACGTCGGTGACGAACAGGCCCGCGGTAATCCCGCTCACAGGCACTAACCACTGAGCATCCGAGAATCGAAGCTTTGCAGGACTCGTCCAGATTTGTTCTTGGTCTTGCAAGAATTCCTTCCCTAACCCCTTAAAGCTCCAAGGTGGGGCCGCGTTAAATTCCGAATCCGGATCGGTAACAACTTTTTCCCCTGCGCTTGATTCCTTTGTTTTCGCGGCCGAACTGCTCTCTTTTGAAGCTTCTCCGCCTTGCATCTCTGCCTGCGGAAGTGCAGCCAGAGATGCAGCCGCTGTCAGCGTCAGACTCGAAGCTGCCCAGCTAAGCGCCAGCATGATAAGACACCTCCGCATCATGAGCATCCTTTGTCACGGATGAAGATACGCTGCTGCCAAGGCTACAGACGAAGCCGCTGACACTGCTTGCAAGATCAGCGCCCAGTTAGTACCGCCGATTTTTGGCGCCTTTTCGGGCACGACGATTGTGTCTCCCGCTCGCAAAGTTGCACTCATCGGATCGCCACCCCACCAACCATCGCTGTTGTTTTTCGCCGCAATCACCGAGCCGTCAGCGCGGATCACGAATACTGCCTTCTTATCCGCAATCTGCGTCACACCGCCGGCTTGGCTGAGATACCACTTGGCGCTGTGGCCTGGCCGATAACTGATGGCTGTTGGATTGAACACTTGGCCATTCACCATTACGTAGCCCGCTTTTTTAGGAACAAAAAGAACGTCGCCGTCGCGAACTTGCACGTCGGCAGCGGTGTTTTGCCAAGTCTTCATATCCGGCGAGATATGGATTACCACGCGGCCGATCGGGGCGCTCGCTTGCAGTTGAACAAGAGCTGCTTCTGCCTGACTGATTGCCGTCAACTTAGCGTTCTTCTGATCAGTGGTTGCGTCCGGCAGATCTTTGAGAGTCACCTGCGCCGCCTTGACTCTCTGCACGAGCTCCATATGGGACTTCAACTCCAGGTCACGCACATCGCGCCTCATCAAAACTGCTCCGTAGGCATAGGCTTCCGAATTAAGCCCTCCACTGCGGGCCAAGAGAGAGCTCAACCGCTCGCCAGGCTCGATACCGTAGGTGCCAGGATGCTGAACTTCCCCGCGCACAGTCATGGCTGCACCAATATCCTTCCATCGAGGCAGCTGCCGAACTGTCAGAATATCTCCGTCGCGGAGTGGTACGTCGGCCTTCTCATCTCCGCTCATAGCTGCTGTAAGGTTCAGCTCCAGAAGATCGCTGGGATTAGCTCGAGAGGCGTTCATATCGAAACGCGCGAGATCAGCGCTTTCCGTGTAGGCGCTCCTCTTTACTCCACCGGCCACGCGAACCAAATCCTCGACATGCATGTTCGTTGTGAGCGGGTAACGGCCCGGCTTAGCCACTTCACCCGTGATGTAAACCGTCGGCGGATCCACTCGCGCCGCATTGCGGTGAATCAACAAACGGTCGCGTGGCTGGATCAGAATGTTGTCCACAGGATTTCCAGCAAGGGCTTCGCGGAGATCAACGCTGAGAATTTTCATCGTGCCGTCTGGCTGAGTACGGAATAATTGAGCAGAATCAAGCGATGCATCCTGGGTGACCCCACCAGCCAGGTAGATTGTGTCCCTGAGGTACGCTTGACCCGAAGTGCGATACTTCCCAGGTTCCCGCACTTCCCCGCCAATCCAAACCTCTGGGGCAGGCTCAAAATCGTAACGGCTAAAAACGCGAACGGTATCAAGTGGCAGAAGCTTAGGTCCTGAGGCTGGATTCGCCAGAGCCGCGCTTAGATCAAAACTTTCAACGCTCGGATGAAAATCGGGCGGATTCAGCCTGATGATTTCTGCATAGTGCGGCGCCGGCTCCGGCAATAAGTCTTTGTAAGACCCAATCAGGTCAGACAGGTTCATCCCTTGTTTGTAGGAGAATCGTCCAGGACGCAGTACATGTCCCTGAAGGTAGATGGCGTCTTCGTTGTAGGGTGCGATCGGAAAGATATGCACCTCGTCGTCGTCATTGATCTTGAATCCTTCGAGCTGCTTTTTGGCTGAATCAGCGTCCCCAGTAGGTGAGAGGTCGAGAGCCAGCATCGTGCGCTTCTCGTGGGCTTCGACGCGTTGCACTTCGATGTGGTGCAGGGTGGCCGTGGGAAGGATTCCACCAGCGAGTTCAAGCACGTCCGCAAGTGAGGTTTCGCCGTGCAGCTCATAGATAGCCGGTCGCCGCACCATTCCATCAACAGTTACTTGCGGACCCAAGGCAGGGACGAGCAGCGTGTCGCCATTCTCTAAGCGGCTCATATCGGACCGCACTCCGTGCAACAGCAAATCGTAAGCATCCACCTCTTCCACGAGCTGCTTGCCCCGCAAATGTTTGAGCGCCCGCAGCGAGCCGCGGGGAGTTACTCCACCTGCGGCAAACAAAGCGTTTAGCGGAGTAGAGAGCGAACTGATGTCGTATGCGCCCGGCTCCGCAACATCTCCGACTACATACACGCGAACCGTTCTCAATTTTGAAAGGGAAACATCCGCTGAGACATCCCGATACTCAGTTCGCAGCGCCTTTTGCACTGCTAGCTGCACCTCGCCCAGACTTCGCCCGCTCACTAGGAGCGGTCCGGCTTCTGGCAACGACACGCGCCCTTCACGATCGACGACGCGATACATTCTTTGCGAAACTCCGCCCCAAAGATCTATCTCTAGACTGTCGCCCGGACCGAGCACGTAATCAGGTCCGACCGGAAGGTCCATGGGAATCGCTTCTGGGTCATTCGCAGTGTTGCGGAAAACGTCCAATCCAAAACGCTCGGTCGGTCGCTGGCGCGTCGATGCCTGCACATACATGTCATAGAGCGACGGAATGTCGGAATAAGGATTCGCGCGGTGGACCATTCTTACCGGCGATACGTCTTCCTCGCTGGTTCTTTCAGTTGAAGGTCTTGCGCGTGACGGCCGTTCCATTCCGTTTTTGTCTGAAGTAAACCCTCCGTCACTTCGACCTGTCGCACTCGGTAGAGAGCGCACATCGCGATTCAAAGCCGAGCCATCGATAGCCCCTTGGCTCAAAGTTTGAGAACCGGCCAAAGGATTGGCGTCACGTTTGATCGGACTGGAAGTCAACTCGAGGTTCAGCGGAGAACCAGCAAGACCGTCACCGTCCAGGGGATCCGTAGCCTGCGGCAATCCGTCCGCTCGTAAAATCCGCGACGGGCTCTGCGATGAAGGCTGTTGTTCAGGCACCGCCTGCTGGTTCGGCCCTGGCGACGACATCCCGGCGGGAGCGCGCGTATTTTGGCTGCGATCTGTGGGAGGCTGCTGCTGACAATCCTCGTCTCGGCGAGGATCGCACGTCGCCGTTCGTTCGAGATCCCTATCGCTTCTTTGCGGCTTAAGCGCATCTGTATCTTCCTGTGCTTCAATCTGAACCAGCCTCCGCGCCCGCTCCTTGAGGACCAATTCGTTTTCTTTCGCATAGTCCGAATCTGGATTCGGGGTCGGTATCAGGTATCCATATCGCTGCAGGAGCCGCGTCGCGATCGATCGAAACGCTACATCCCGGTCCAAGCGATCGAAAATAGCTTGATCCGTTAGAGTAGAATCCTCGACGACTTGGCCGTTATCGGTAGCCTCCTTCGCTACCCAGCGCTTCAATTCCACCAGCAACCCTTCATCCTTAACGAGTACTAATCGAATCTGAATCGCGGAGGCTGCCACCCGTCCCAGGTTTTCCTGCGCAAAGTCTGGTGATTGTTCGACACCAGAGGTGTTCCGGCTTTGATCACGCGTTGCACGTTGCTTCTCAGTTTGCTGCTGCGCGTGGGCCAGTGAGCAAAGAAACAACGTTAAGGCCAGCCCCAGGATAATGTCCTTCACTCTTTTGCGGTTCACCATAATTTCACCTTAGTGATGGGCCTAGATACCTTCAATTCGCTCTGTCCGTGACCATCGAGCCTCGCAAAGCATTCAACATCCCTTCTTCCGAGGCTTCGATATTGCTGGAGTGGATATCGAGAGAAGCCCAGTAGTAAACAATAAAGTTCTTCGCCGGCGCCACCGCTATGACGCGCACTTCAGGATGCTCACGGAATAGGTCATCGCAGACGCGCGGCCGACTACCAGGTTGATCGAGTGCGATGACCACAAAATTTGGCAGCGTCTTCTTTACACACTCCATGATTTCCGACTCGTCGGCGACCTCACCGACAATTTCGATGTCGGGTTGGTCTGCGAACGTTGTCAGAATAGTTTCCCGCAAAAGACGCGGACGATTCGCCACGAGGACCCGGATGGCTTTTTCCATAGGACACTCCCTGCCGCACAAGTATCGAGTTATCTGAAGATTGGCGAAAGATTCAAAAGCAGACTATTGGCAGGGACTAGTTCGCAACAGGTTTAAGAACCTACCAACCTTGGTGCATACCAATTTTGACCTAATGAAGTTTGCGAGAGTGCCCATCGCAAAGCACTGTCGGCCAGAGACGACACTTGTCTTTGGAACTTTTCTTGTAGCGGCCAGGCAACCCCCATCGGGCCAATCCCGCATCCATACACGAAAACCCAGTATTGCCTTAGGCCGTGAACGGAGTACGTCATCATTCATAAACTAAACAAATATGGATATCGTTCTTCTTGACAATAACGCGAAATTAGGTTTAATTTGTCCCCGCACTTCGACGACCAGGTCTTTCGTGCATTGTTGCATCGCAACTACTTCGTCGAGTGGTACAATCTGCCGTGGGTGATGGATCCTTTGAGCGAACTCGTCCTCAGTTCGTCTATTCGAACGTTCCTACTTATCGAGAACCGTTTACTGCGTGAAGCCCTTGTAAGGCTTTTCAGCAAGCGAGCCGATCTTCTCGTTGTTGGACAGTGTGGCTATGCTGACGCGGGAGCACTCCACGAGCTCGATTCTAAATGCGATGTCCTCGTCATCGACTCTTTGCAAATACCATGGCTCTCCAAAATTACAGCAATGGAGGGTACAGATCGTGCTTCCTTCAAAACCATCGTCATCGCGCGGGAACCCGACGAGAAACATTTCCTGGCCGCCGTCCGTTTGGGTATAGCGGGCTATTTGCTCCAAGATGCATCTGCTTCGGACGTCGTTGCTGCTGTGCGTGCCGTATTCCGCGGAGAGGCAGTATGCCCTCCGCAACTTTGCTCGGCGCTATTCCGTTTCGTTGCTCAGATGGCGCGGGAGATGCCTCTTCAACACGCACCCTCGAAGCCCGATCTCACTTTGCGTCAGCAACAACTGGTGGCTCTTGTCGCCAAAGGTCTCACAAATAAGGAAATCGCTTCTCACTTGAATCTTTCTCAGTTTACGGTAAGGAATCACATCCATCGAATTTTGAAACAGGTGGACGCCGAGAGTCGAAGTGAGGCTGTGGAAACCATTCGCGCTTTCGGCTACTCAATCAGCTCATGAGGACTTGCTGGCCCTTCCTTGCGAGTTGAAGCCGGTTCCGATTATGATCTCGTAGGTTTGCGTTACGCGGGTGCTTGAAATCTGAGGAATCGATTTGTCGATTGTAATCACTGCATTGATGATCTTGGCGCTTCTGCCCTTCGTGTACTACTTGCTTTCTCTCTTTTGTGTGATTACCTATTTCCGCGGCGCGCGCGAAGCTTCGATACCTAAAGTCCCATTCATGCCCCCCGCAAGCATTGTGAAACCCGTGCGCGGCCTGGACCATGAGGCTTATGAGAATTTCGCCAGTTTTTGCCGGCTCGATTATCCAGAGTATGAGGTGCTGTTTGCAGTTTCGGATACCGACGCTCAAGTTTGCGCCGTTATTGAAAAATTGCGTACCGATTTCCCGGCATGCTCCATCCGCGTGATTACCGAGGTGCCGTGTCTCGGCACCAACGACAAAGTCAACAATCTCTGCCAGCTCGTTCAGGACGCGAAATACGATTTCGTCGTCATGAGCGATAGCGACGTTCGAGTGGAACCTGATTATCTTAGGCAAGTGATCGCCCCATTCGCCGATCCGGAGGTTGGCGGTGTAACTGCGTTCTTCAAGAGTCTCAGCGCTGGAAATCTAGCCTCGAACCTTGGCGCCTTGGGCATGTACATGGACTCAGCTCCCGCCGCCCTCGTGGCAAAGAAAATGGAAGGCAAAATGCGCTTTGCCTTCGGTTGGACCATGGCAACATCAAAGAAGCACCTCGCCGAGATCGGCGGCTGGAAAGAAATGGCAAACTATCACTCCGACGATTTTGAGTTGGGCAAGCGTATCGCGCGATGCGGCCACCGTGTTGAACTAATGGCGACGCCCGTGTCGATGGTTTTTCCGGAAGAAACTCTTGCGAAGTATTTCAGCCGTGAGTTGCGCTGGTCAATTGGATTAAGAAGCGTACGACCCTTGGGCTACTGGGGACTCGCATTCACCCACGGCTTGCCATGGGCTCTGTTGGCAGCTGCCGCCGCCGCCTCGATCAATTCAACGGCGCTCGCCGTCGCCTATTTAGCCTCCTATCTGATTCTGCGGGTGGGCTTGACGTGGACGGTAGGAAACTGGGGTATCGCCGATCGGAACCTCACAAAAATCCTGTGGCTCGTCCCGCTTCACGATGCCATCAATTTCGTCATTTGGTTTTTGGGTTTCTTCTCGAACAAGATCAGGTGGAGAGGCCTGACCTACTACGTTAAGTATGGCCAGCTCATTCCGGTTCCGTCTCACTCTCACGACACTGCGCCTCGGCCGAAATCGATATCGACAGTGGTCAGCAAAGCATAGGCGTTCCCTCAGTACCGCGGCTACATACTCCCTATTCTTCCCCTTCGTCTGTGGCCTCGTTCTCACCGGGCGACTCCGAAAAAAGTACCGGTACCAAGATTTTTTCTCCTTTTTTCCCTTCTCGATGTTCCTTACATAAGTAGGTGGCCGTGGTCGAGGTCTCCCCAGCAGCCCGGGAATTTCCCGATGGATAAAAATAGTTTCTTACTTTTTCCGGTCTGGATGTTCCTTACATAAGTAGAGGCCTGTGAAAGGAAGTTCCCTTCCAGCTCGGGACCCGTCCGAGGGATTAGAGTTTTTTTCTCACTTTTTCCCGTTTGGATGTTCCCTAGTAAGTATAGGGCCAGGGTGGACTTTCTAGCACAAAAGGACTCGCTACGATTTCTTGTAGGTCAGGCGGCAAATTTTGCTATTGAGGTTTTCCATTTTCGAGGCCTCTTAATAGTGTGGGCCCCGACTTTATCTGTGAGCATCGATCTCTATTTTCAGCGAGCGAAGGTGAACCGAAAGGAGACTCATCATGGACCGTCCCTATGGCATTTCCGACTTCGCATTCCCATCCCGATGGGACCGGGAATCCGGCCCCGACTTAGTGGAGAGGGCCGGTCAGGGTTCTCGCGCTGACAGGGAGCAGGGCCAAACCGGACGGGGAAAGGGATCGAATTCCAATCGGTTTCGCGGCGGTTTCGACCGCCCGATTACGATCTATCGCGGTCGAGACCGGGAATACTCGCTACGCGAAACCGAGGTTCGTACACTCACCGACTTGGGCAAGTTCCGCTTGGTGGCGGAAGATGATCTCGCGCGATTTGGATATCAAGGCAACTATGCGCAGATGGAAAGCGACATTCGCAGCCTCACCCGGCAGGGCCTCGTCGAACAGCTCACCATCGAAGGCCATTCATCGTATTCGACGAAGGTTTTAACTCTGACAAAGGGCGGCCATAGGCTCCTTGAGCGTGCGCAGCTTGTCTCCAGTCGGCAGGCTACCTACCATGGCCTTGTGAAGCCGAAGGAGGCCCGACACGACGCCGATCTCTACCGGCTCTACCAGAAAGTCGCCACAGAAATCGAGCGCTCGGGCGGCAAGGTTCGTCGAGTCGTCCTCGACTTCGAGCTTAAGAAGGACCTCTACCAAGCCCTTTCCCGGAGTCGTCCCGACAAAGACGCTCGATACGAAAGAATCTCCATAGCGAATCAGTTCGATCTAAAGGTGGTGGATGGCAAAATTTCCATTCCCGACCTACGGATCGAGTATGAGGACGGTTGCCGCGATGTTCGCCGCCTCGATCTCGAAATCGCTACCCGCGACTATCGGCCTCAGGGCCTAGGTGAAAAGGCCAAGGCCGGATTTCACATGTTCGCCCGTCAGCAAGACCATGCCAAATTGCGCCGCGTTCTCGACGCCCAGGAAATCAGCGCGAGGATCTTTGCCCTATGAAAATCCTCCCCATCCACACGGAAGCGCTCCGCTATTTCGGCTACACGGAAGAGGAGTCCCGTTTCCTCTACCTTGTGGCCACGCATTCAGGCTATTTCACCTGCCAGCAGTTTCTTCAGTTCATCAAAATGAAACCCGGCAAGCGCAGCGTCGTCTTTGCTAAGAAGGTTGTGGAAAAGAAGCACGCCAGCGTAAAGGAATACCTTCGGCATGGGCGCGTCTTTCATCTTTTCTCGCGGAATCTCTATGAAGCTATTGGCAGGGAGAATGTCCGTTTTCGGCGTGTGCATTCCACCGAATACATCCGAACCAGACTGATTGCTCTCGACTTCATTCTCCGCAATCAGGAGTTCACTTATTTAGAATCCGAGGAACAAAAGCTCTCTGTTTTCTGTGACCAGATGGGAATCGACAAGAAGATTCTGCCACACAAACGCTACTCAGGAGCTATCAAGGGCGACTTCACAGAGCGCTATTTCGTGGATAAATTTCCCATGTTCTGCAACCCTGCGGTCTCTCTCCCCCCAGTGACGACATTCAGTTTCATCGATCCTGGGTTTGAAAGCATGGATAGCTTCAGGACTCATCTGGACGCGTACCTAACGCTTTTCACGAAGCTTTCGCACCTACGTTTCTACTACGTCGCAACCCGCGACACGAATTTCGAGCGTGCCAATAAGCTCTTCCATGGGACGTTTCAAAGGCTTTGGAACCCGGCAGCCCCTCGTGGATTGTTCGACTATTTCCGCACGCGCCGAACGTGGGACGAGAAGAATTACGGCAAGCTATCGGAGCCCGACATCCTGTTCATGAATCAGGGGAGAGAGAGATTTAGCAACCCAGGCATAGAGAATCTGTACCAGAGATGGCGTGCGAGGGAGATTACCGAGAACACCGTGCGGTCTGAATCTGTAAATTTCCAGATGCCTTCGCAGGTCACCTTTATTTCCGCAACCGTGAACGGACAGGCCGCGTTGTTCGAGCGCCACCCGCACCAGCCAATAAGCGTACCGGTGAAAAGTTCAGAGGAGACATCCTTCCCGGGAGATTTCACCTCCGGGATCACCCTGGCATGGAGATAAGAGACAGAAAGGGCAAGTAGATGCGACAGAGACGGCAAGGAAACGGAGCGCGGCCAAAACACGATCAGAGGCGGGAGCGCCCCCATCGTGCCGCAAATTCGCGGCCCGATCCCTTCGGGCTTCGGGGGTCACTCCCGCCTCTTGCTGCTGGAATGCGCAGCTCGTGTTTTGGCCGCGGGAAGGAGGAGTAGCACCCAGTTTGTAAGACGCCCCGTATTACAAAATCAAACAGGAGGAACAGAAGGGTCAAATGGCAATCATTAAAGCACCGCCCAAGCAACCGAAAGCAGTAACGATCCAAGCTCGCGTAGAAGAGTCGGTAAAGTCCCAACTCGACAGATACGCGAAGTTCATCTAGGCCCCTACGTCATACGTCATCACAGAGGCTCTGAAACTCCTCTTCAGGCGAGATGATGATTTCAAAGCGTGGCTTGTCCAACAAACCACAGATAGTAACTGCTATGAGCAACCTAAAGGAGGCGTCCTTACAAAGACCACGTAACGATCATGAAGCTCCCTTCAACCCAATTCGGTGAGCGCGTGAACACAGCGTCCCAACGACAGCATGCCTCGCGCCCGGCTGTGGATACTTATTCTAATGATGGTCCTATCGTGGAAGAAAACGCGGAGATTCCACCGACTTCGCTGCGCTACGTACGTTCAGCGAGTAGCCCCAAAAACCCTTTGCATTCCGTATCACGACACGCGGCCATAAGGAAGGATAGGGGAGACGAACGCCACCTTCTCAACGTGCATGAAGTAGCCGAATTATTGCAAGTACCCGTATCTTGGGTCTACGAGCGCGTGCGCAAGCGTTCACTGGAACGATTGCCAGGCTACCGTCTCGGAAAGTATTGGCGCTTCCGCGAGGCCGACATCGAGGCGTGGATCGAGCGCCAGCGAATGGGAGCGCGCTCCAATGCTTGACGCAAGCGCCACAATCATTGTCGACGCAGAAAGAGGCGGACGAGTCAGCCGAAAGGAGCGTATGACTCGACCGCGTTATCAAGAAGGTTGTTTGTGGACCCGTGGTAAACGAAGAAAGATGTGGGTGGTTCGCTGGAGAGAGAACGTTTTGCAGCCCGATGGATCGGTGAAGAGAGTACAGCGCGCCGAAACATTGGGGCCTGTCAGTAAGATCACACGGCAGCAAGCACGCGCGTTCCTGCAAGATAAGGCGGCCACTATCAATCTGTGCCAGCGCCGGCCCCAGGCGACTATTTCGCTCGAAGAGTTCGTGCGAGTGGAATGGCGGCCGAATGCGATGCTGGCACTAAAAAGGAGCACTGTGAAGTATTACGGCTTCCAACTCGAAAGGCACATCATCCCCGCTCTGGGCAGTTGTTCGCTTTCGGAAATCAGCCGGACGCAGATTGAAGCAGTGCTTTCAGACCTGAGACAGAAGGGGCATGCGAGCGGCACGCTTCGCGGTGTCCGCGCAACATTCTCGACAGTGTTGCGGG
>Ga0210409_10001450_pt1 | contig 31223 bp, 27 predicted proteins | sample IncBWH17MmetaG_FD_161649 | JGI IMG/M metagenome (GOLD analysis project Ga0210409, IMG submission 161649) | Forest soil microbial communities from Barre Woods Harvard Forest LTER site, Petersham, Massachusetts, United States - Inc-BW-H-17-M | ecosystem: Environmental > Terrestrial > Soil >...
GTGGGCGAGGCACCCTTGGCTGTCCCAGCCTTCTGAATCCGCAGTTCTTCTCTCTCCTTATGCAGTTGGTCTGCCTCGGAGTCGGTCACGTAGCGGAATTGCTGAACCCGCCCCGGGTAAATTTCGGAAGTAAAGACGCGATTGTTTTTGTCCGTGGTAATTCCAACCAGCCCTTGAAACTGTCCCGGCAAAAGTCCGTGCCCGCCAAACGCGATCAACAGCTGGGCCTCTTTGTTAAAGACTTGCACCCGGTCCTGCATGCCGTCGGCAACCCAGATGTGGTCATCGCTGTCGACCGCAACGCCCTTGGGCCGGGCAAAATAGCCCGGACCGTCCCCGGCTTTGCCGAAAGTGCTGATGAACTTTCCGTCCGCGTCGAAGACCTCAATGCGATTATTCAAGGTATCCGCCACATAGAGATTCCCGTCCTGATCGACTGCCAGTCCTGTCGGTTTGGCAAAATCGCCAGGTGTTGTCAGCTCATGGTTATGACCGGTGGTACCGATTTTGCGAAGCAGTTTGAAGGAATCAGCGTCATAGACCAGGACCTGGTCGAGTTCGATATCGGAGACGTAAAGCAATCGGTTTTCTTTGTCGATGGCCATCGGGCCTGGACTTACCAATCCGTCGGTGATGATGTCTTCGGGTTTGTGCGCTTGATTAAAGACGAGAATGTGCCGCAGCCCGGGATCCGATACGAAGAGCCGATCGTTATCATCCATCGCCAGGCCGATGATGCGCACAAAGTGTGCATCCGACTTGTTTTTGATCAGCTCCACTTCGCGGGTCTCGGTGTTGAAGATGAAAATCGCTCCCACCTTCTGATCGGCTACGTACAGGTTTCCCTTGGAGTCGATGGCTATGCCATAAGGCTCGGCCAACTGGAACAAAACCTTGCCGCTTTCCGCCGTCGTTTGTGTGCCGGCGAGCCGGTCCATCCATTTCGCCTTTTTGGTGGATGCTGTCTCTACTTGCGAAAGTTTCTGCGCGGCATAGAAAGCCTGGTAACGAATGCGGGCAATCGCCGGGGGATTCGGCCACACGATGTTGGAGTAGTCGATGACCGGAACTTTCTTGGGCTCGGCAGCCGCTTTCTTCTTCTTGCCCGCGAATGCCGACGCTGGCGCTAGTAGCGTAAGGCCGATCAGGACGAACGTCGCGAGCAATCTCGTGTGCTGCGAAATCGAGCTTGCTTTCATGTCGGACATGGTAGTCATCCCCTCTTGGCGGCTATCGCTTTGTCAGATCTTTGTGGCAGCTGGAGCAGAACGCCATATTGTTCATCTGGTCTTTGGCCAGCAGATCCGGCTGCGTGGATGCATGCGGCTGGTGGCACGACAGGCAGTTGATCTCCGCTTGCACCTTGCTGATATTCGTCGGATCCATCACATCCGATACCGGATGGCCGTCGGTCGGGTGGCCGCGCCCATACTTGAGCGGCAGAATCACCACTTTGTTCTTCGAGAAATAATCCTCGGGCAGGTTCACCGCGCCATTGAAGATCGTGATCACGTGCTCGGCCTCAAGCTTCTTGGGCTGAGAATCGGGCCCGTGGCACTCGAGGCAAACCCCCTCCGCCTTCTGCGTGCGTAACAGATGCTCGTTATTGCCGCCGTGCGGCTCGTGACACACCGCGCAGCCCTCGCGGAACGCTGGCTGGTGCACATGGGCTTTCTTGAACTGATCGGCCTGATCGGCGTGACACGCTAGACAGGCGCTGACGGGATCCGGCTGCAGGAATCCCGGAGTGCTGCCCGCGTGTGGATTGTGGCATGTCACGCAATCGCCTTGCGCGCCTGGATGTTGCATCTTCGCCTTTTCGATCTTCTCCGCCTGATCGGAGTGGCAGGTGACGCAAAGAGCCTTGGTGTCCGCGTTGGTGAGAACGACTTTCCCATCCTTCGCGGGTGCGTGGCAGACTTCACATGTCTTGTCGGCGAACGGCGGATGCGTGTACTTCTGCATCAGCTTCGGCAACGCGGACTGATGCGGATCGTGGCACTGAATGCAGTTTGCGCCGGCAAACGGCTGACCCGCGTGAGCCTTTTGGAGCGCCGCATCCTTGGCGTCGTGGCAATCTAGGCAAAGCGCCGGAGTCGCTTTGGTTAGATGGAAATCAAATTCCTGTTTGCCCTTTTCCCCTGTCTTGTGGGTTACGTGGCAGGTTTCGCATCCCATGTCGAGCGCTGGATGACGGCTGCCCTTTTCCGGGACATTCACGCCGATTTTGTGACAGCTGAGGCAGAGATTTTCCTTCGCGTCTCCGGCAGTCGCTTTTAACAGTTGATTCTTATTGTCAGAGGCATGGGGATCGTGGCACTTCACGCAATCCCGAACCGCCGGACTGTGCACAACGCCCTTGATGTCGGCGGCATTTTTATCCGCGTGGCAGGTCAAACAAAGGCCGGAGGATGTAGTCGTGATCAGCTTCACGCGTGTGACGTCCTTGTTCACGCGGATTTCATGACAACTGGTGCACCCCATGGCGATCGCTGAATGGACCGCCTTGCCCTTGGATTTTTCGACATGGCACTCGAGGCACTTCGCCGAAGCGGTGTTCGTATCGAGCGGAACTGGATGCGTCCCAGCGAACAGGGGAAGGGAGCAAACGAAAACTGCGAAAAGCAGCTGGAGTAGAGCTGCCGAACTTCTCTCGCGATTTTGAACTGGCCACAGCACTTTCCGGATGCCTCCGCAGGAAGCGATGCACGACTCTCGCCTTTGTCGAGCCGCTTCGTGCCTTTCCGAGTCAATTCCGTAAGTGATTGCACTTGGGGGCCTTACTAACGGTCGTGCATTTGGCTTTCGACCCATTCCCTTGCATTGAACGAGGTCTGGATGGGCTTTCTCCCGCAGCACCGTTGGTGAAATGACCCAAAGTGTTTTGCGGGCCAGCACCTTTCCGATGGCTGTCACAGCCGTCGGTGATCGGGCCCACAGTAATCCCCTCTGCGCGAAATCTCGGCAGTGTTCCTTTGTTCTGAGGGATTTGCCTCAGGCCACTCAGAATCCATCGTGTCGCGGGCCTCGCAAATATCAGAAAACAAAAGCTGTTTATTCCAAAGGAAGGTTGGCGTTGCAGTTGCACCCTCATGGTCAGGGAGAGGGGGGGAACATATGGCCGCGGTATCCAGCAGTATCCGACGCAAAATCTGGCAAACCCTGAGTTCGATCAAGACAGGGGTCATTCTCCTGATTGTCGTCGTGATTTTGTCAGCCGCGGGAACCCTCGTTCTGCAACGTCCGGTGACCGAAGCGGACGAGATGCAGCGCGCCTATTCGCCCCAAATGCTGGCCCTGCTCGATAAGGTCGGACTGACGGATGTTTTTCACGCCTGGTGGTTCGTGACGCTTCTGATTCTGGTGAGCCTCAGCATCATCGCCGCCTCGATCGATCGCTTCCCGAACGCGTGGCGCTACTTCTCTCGTCCGTATAAGTTCCCGGACAAACAGTTCCGGCGCGCCCTCCCCACTCAAGTACAGATCCCGATCCCCGACGAAGAGGGCGGCCTCGTCGCCGCGGAACGCAGCCTGCACAGCATGGGATTCAAACCGGAACGCGTCGTTGGCACCGAGCGGCTTTCCATCTTTGCCGAGCGCAATCGAATCTCAGAGATGGCCGTGTACATCGTGCACGCCAGCCTGCTGCTGATCTTCCTCGGCGGCATCGTCGATGCTCTCTGGGGATGGCGGGGTTACATCTCGCTCACGCACGGACAGCAAACTAGCGTGATCGATTTGCCCGATGGAAAGAAGAAGGCTCTGTCGTTTGCCATCCGCTGCGACGGTGCGGGACAGGAAAATTACAAAGATGGAAGTCCTAAGAAGTGGTGGTCGGAACTCACGGTCGTCAACGACGGTCGGGACGTGCAAAAGAAAGAAATCGTCGTGAACGACCCGTTGGTGTATGGCGGCGTGCGCGTCTACCAGGCGAGCTATGGTCCCACCGGCAAATTGGACACGCTATCTCTGAATGCCACGGCCAGCGACGGCGGGACGAAAGAAATCTCCTTATCCCTTGAGCAGAGCGCTTCTCTCGACTCTGCCACTGAGGTGAAACTCGCAGAGTTCATGCCCGACTATGTTGTGCGCAATAACCAGGTGTACACGCGCTCGAACGACGTGGAGAATCCCGCGGCGCACCTGATCGTCACCTCCAGGAAAAGCGGGAAACAAGTCAATTTCTGGCTGCCGCCGATCGAAGGGTTCGCGGAAAACGAGCAGTCGCCGTACCAGTTCACCGTGCAAGACCTGAAGATGGGCTATTTCACAGGACTGGAGATCTCGCACGAACCGGGCCAGTGGGGAGTGTGGGCCGGAGTGGTTCTCATGTGCGTAGGTTTGACATTTGTTTTCTATCTCGCGCACACCCGTTTTTGGGCGGTGCCGGTTCGAGATGAAAAGGGAAAGCTGGTTCTGTGGGTGGGCGGGACGGCGAACCGGAATCGCGATGCCTTCGAGCAGCGTTTCCAGACACTCGGCGAAAAAATCAAATCCGAATTGAAGCGGGAAGAGAAATTAGCTGCGGGCTCTGAGGCGCAGGTAGCTTCGCTGGTCTGATCGGAACAATGGAGGAGAAAATCATGGCACGCGCACGGGTCGAACAGCAATCCACTACGACCGGAAACACGATGATCGTAATGGTGGGCTTGGGAGTCACCTTCCTGCTGTTCATGGCGTTTCTGAATGTGGTCAAGAGCGGCAATCTGCTGAATGAATCCAATCTGCTTTACGCGGCGTTGATCTTCTACGCGGGAGCGGGCGCCCTTTATTTGGGCTTTGGGGTAACCGGGACCGATTCTTACGTCCGGTTCGCCTCATTGGCAACGTGGGCTGGACTCGCGGCCAATACTGGCGCGGTGATCCATCGCTGGTATGAAGCCGGCCATCCCCCCTTTGCCAGCATCTACGAAATGCTCCTCAGCTTCGTGTGGACGCTCGCGGTCCTCACTCTGGTTGCCGAGAAAAAATTTGGCGTGAAAGTCATCGGCACGGTGACCATGCCGGTAGCAATCGTCGGCGTCGTGCTGATGCAGCTTCTCCGTACCGACGTTCATCCCCTGGTACCGGCGTTGCAATCGACCTGGTTGCACGTGCATGTCACGCTCGCGATGCTGGCTTACGCCGCTTGCGCGCTCAGTTTCGCGATCGCGATGATGTTCCTTATCCAGGACAAGGTGAAAACAGAGACCTTCCTGACCGCCACCAGCATCTTCACCTTCGGCGTGTATGCTGGGATACTCACTCGCTTTGAAAAGTGGGGCGGGCTCAGCCTGATCGCCTGGAATGCGCAGGACAAGGCGGAAGTCTTTCTGCAGCGCGGTGTGCGTCTGTTCATCGTGGTCCCCGACCTGGGTTGGCTGATGCTGCTGGTGCTGGTCGTGGTCGCAGCGCCTGTCGTGCTCTACGGGATCGGCCGAATAAGGAACAACGAGTTGTTCTACACCATTGCCAACCGCGCGGTGTTTGTCAGCATCCTGCTGCAGGTTCTTGGGCTGGCCGTATTTCTCGTGCGCGCTACCAGAGGGCAGTACGCTTCGCTCGATGCTGAGGGGCTATATGCCACGAGCCTGGCGGCGAGCCCGTTCATTCTTTCCGGTCTGGTCGGTGGGATTTTCACGTCGCTGCTCTACCTGCTGTTGCTCTGGCGCCGTGCCGACCTCGAGCGCTTGCTTCCCAGCCCGGACGATCTCGATCGCATTACCTACAAAACAATCTGTATTGCTTTCCCGCTGCTCACCCTGATGATTGCAGCCGGCGCGTATTGGGCCAATCGCACCTGGGGCTCCTATTGGAGTTGGGATCCGAAGGAGACCTGGGCCGCGATCACGTGGCTGGTGTACGCCGGCTACCTTCATATGCGGATTACGCGTGGATGGCGTGGGCGGCGTGCGGCTTATTTCGCGATCCTGGGATTTGCAGTGGTGATGTTTACTTTCTTCGGGGTAACGTATCTGTTGCCCGGAATGCATGCATATGCCTGATCGGCAACGCGTCAGCTCACGAGGACGGCAGTGATGTTGCCAGTGGTCACAATGCGGACGGAAGCCAACAACGCGCTTTCCACCATACGCATGAACTGGCAGGTCAAGATGGTACTGCCGGTTGCCTTCGTCCTGCTGAACGGCTTGTTGTTGTTCCTCCTCGCGACTGTTTCTTTGAGAGATCCCGAGCGGCATGAAGTGCTGATCGTCGCCGGTGCTGGCGCCGTCGCCATCTGTGCCGCGGTTTTGCTCGCGCTGGCATACTTCGTTCAGCGGCCCATGGTCGAGTTGCAGGACAAAATTGCCCGTGTTGGAGAAGGCGATCTAAACGTCGGCGTCGGGTTCGCCAAGCGCAATGACGAGATTGGCGACCTTGGGCGAAACTTCAACCGCATGGTGGTTCAGCTGCGTGAGAGCCGCGACGAAATTGAACTACTGCACCGCACGCAGATGTCCCGCGCAGAACATCTGGCGACGCTTGGCGAACTTGCCGCCGGCCTCGCCCATGAAATCCGCAATCCTCTGGCCGGCATCGCCGGCGTCATTGAGATCATCGGACGCGACCTGCCTTCGACGAGCCCGGCTCGCGCGGTCGTGAAGGACGTTCGTCAGGAAATCGCGCAGATCAATCGCATCCTTACTGACCTGTTGCAGACCGCCCGCCCTCACAAGCCCGAAGTTCGCCCCAGCGATTTGAATGTGACGGTCGAGCATGCCGTCATGCTGGCGCGCCAGCAGGTGATCTCCAAACCCATCAAAATTGAACTGCAAAAAGATTCGAGCCTTCCCAACGTTGAACACGACAGCGATCAGATCCATCAGGTCTTGCTGAACCTGTTGCTGAACGCCGTTCAAGCCATTGAAAACTCCGGGACGATCCGAGTGAATCTATTGGCGCTGGAACAGGAAGCCGTCATCACCGTCTCTGACACGGGCCGTGGAATTCTGCCCGAGAATCTTCCCAACATCTTCCGTCCCTTCTATACCAGCAAGGGCAACGGCACGGGATTAGGCTTGTCGCTCGCCCGCCGAATTGTCGAAGGTCACCACGGCCATATCGAAGTCGAGAGCGAAGTCGGAATGGGCACAGAATTTCGCGTTTTCCTTCCCTTTCGGCAGGATGCCCTTGACGCCGCGGCCTCGTAACCCGTCCGACTACTACCCCCATAGGAAACCTCACCCCCAGAACGGCCATACCCTTCCGTCAGCGGGTTCGAGTCCCCTATGGGGGGCCCGTAGTAAGCTAATAATGTATGCCTGCGGAGAAAATCCTCATCGTCGACGACGAGCGCCTGGTGCGCTGGTCTCTGCGCCAAAAATGCGAAGAATGGGGATACCACGTACTGGAGGCGGAGTCGGGTGAACCGGGATTAAAGGTCGCCCAAAACGAGTCTCCCGATCTGGTCCTGCTCGACGTCCGCATGCCGGATCTCACCGGACTCGAGGTCCTCGACCAGCTTAAGAAGAATGGCGATGCGCGCGCCGTCATCATGATCACCGCCGACCCGCAGCTCGACGACGTGAAGGCTGCCTTGAAGCTGGGCGCCTATGATTTCGTCGGCAAACCGCTGGATTTTGACGAACTTCACGTCACCATCAAGAATGCGCTCGAAACCACTCGCCTGCGAACGGAGGTCCAGTCTCTCCGCGGTGAAATGCATCGTCGCGCCGGATATCACAATGTTGTCGGCATCTCGGGAAAGATGATCGAGCTTATGAACTTCGTCCGCAAAGTGGCGGCCAGCGAAGCGACGACGATTCTGATTCAGGGCGAGAGCGGAACCGGCAAAGACCTCATCGCCAAGGCCATCCACTACGAGAGCGTTCGCGCCGAGAAGCCCTTCGTGGCGATTAACTGCTCGGCCATTCCCGAGACCTTGATGGAAGCGGAGCTCTTCGGCCACGAAAAAGGCGCCTTCACCGACGCCAAGCAGATGAAGAAGGGCCTGTTCGAAATGGCCGACGGCGGGACGCTGTTCCTCGACGAAATCGGCGAGCTTTCTCCGCTGCTTCAGGCCAAGCTGTTGCGCGTCCTCGAAGATCAGGTGATTCGCAGGGTCGGTGGCGTGCGCGATATGCAGGTCGATGTTCGCGTCATCGCGGCATCCAATCGCGACCTGGAAAAAGCGGTTCGCGAAGGGCAGTTTCGACAAGACCTCTATTACCGGCTGGCCATCATCGCGATCTTTATTCCACCGCTGCGGGACCGCAAAGAAGACATCCTGCCGCTCGTGGACTTCTTCATCGACCGCTACAACCGCAAGTTCAAGAAATCCATCCGCGGAATCGGCGACGATACCCGGCGACTGCTGCTAACCCATACCTGGCCGGGGAATGTGCGCGAGCTCAAGAATACGATCGAACGAGCTATGATCCTGGAAGACGAGCAGGTTCTGCGGCCGATGTACCTGCCGTTCTCCGTTGCAGAGACCGGAGGCCGCACGGTGTTTGAGCGCAGCGCGGCGCCCGAGAATGGTCCGACGCTGCCGAACGGCCGCATGCTCCCACGACTCTATATCCCGGAGGGCGGCACATCTCTGGAGGAAGTCGAGCGAGCCATGGTGGAGTTGGCCATGCGCCAGGCCAACAACAACCAGACTCAGGCCGCCAAGCTGCTAGACATCAGCCGCGACGCTCTGCGCTACAAGCTGAAGAAATTCGGGCTGATGCACGGCGAGGAAGAAGAGTCCCCTCAGTCGTCTTCCAGCGTTCGCTGAGCCCGGTTCTCGGTAGCGCCGGCGTCCCGCCCACGAATTGCACACCTGCTAGACCGCGCCTTCAGGCGCCGCTGCCTACTTTGTCGCTGTTTGCGGCCCTTCTCCGAACCGTTGCGTGGCGTATCCGATGATCGTTCCCACAATCCCGCCGGGCAGCATAATCTGCCAGTAGTAATGGTCCGGCCCAGGCTGCATCGCCGCAACCGCAAAGGCCAGCAGAAGCCCGACGGCCAAACCGAATACGATTCCCAAGGCCAGCGAGTTCACCTTGCGCGCGAAATAACCAATCAACACCCCGGCAATGAGCCCCTTGATGCTGGACCCGATTACAATGCCAACCAACTCGCTGCGAACCGCAGGCGTAAACCACGCTGTCAGCCCGTCGAAGACCCCGAGGACTACACCCAAAACTAGACCCAGAAGCGGCTTATTCATTCCTGTTCTCCGGCGGGAATACCCGCTCTGTCGTTCTATTCCACGTGCTGCGGAAATCGTTTAGCGCGGGCGGAAGAAAATCAGTAGTGTTCGCGCCAGCATGTAGGCAAGCAGCAAAAGGATCCAGACCTGATTGCGCCGAATCCAGCGCCAACCGGCGGCGAAGGGCCCCTCCGGATACGCGCTCACGGCGAACCCATCCAGAAAATGAGCGACATCGGTTGCCAGCTCTGGAACGGATGGATAGCGCTGGCCGGGTTCACTCGCCAACGCTTTGCTGCGAATCGCCGTCAACGGCTTCGGGACGGGTAAAGCATCTGCGATCAGGAACTGCAGAAGGGCGCCGAGCGAGTAGACATCCGCCCGCTGATCGAGCTTCGCATCTCCTCGTACTTGCTCAGGCGCCATGTAGCCGGGCGTACCCAGAACGCTGCCGTGAGCCGTCTCTTGCCTGAAAGAGTGCGCGGACGGACCCTCGCCCCCAACTCCCGAATTTTGCTTCGAAGTGACTCCGTTGGAATCCGCAACCCGCAAGAACTTCGACAATCCCCAGTCCATGACCAGAACTTCTCCAAACGGTCCGATCATGACGTTCGCGGGCTTAAGATCCCGGTGTAAAACTCCGTGCGCGTGGGCGAAGGCGACCGCATCACAAATTCGCAGGAAGATTCGAAGGCGGTCCGAGAGGTTCGCGGCTGCTGCAACATACTCATCCAAGCGTTGCCCCTGCACCAGCTTCATCGTGTAGTAGGGACGCCCGTCCGGCAATACGCCCGCGTCGTGGACCGGCGCGATGCCGGGATGCTCAAGTTTTGCGATGATGCGGGCTTCCTGCAGCAAACGAGCCGACCACGCTCCGTCCGGATCGGGAACGCTGATGACCTTGAGTGCGACTTTCCGTTCCAGTTCACGATCTTCCACGCAGAAGACGCCGCCCATCCCGCCCTGACCGAGCTTACTGACGAGTTGATAGCGAGTTCCAGTGAGATCCGGCGCGTCGGCCGCCTCCCGCAAGCGCTCAAGCGCGGAATCACTAAGGAAACGGGTCACGGCTTCACCCCGAGAAGCGTCTGCGCCTCATGGCGGAACTCATCTTCGGACGCAGTCATCGAACGCAACTCGTCCAGAACGATGCGCCGGAATTCCTTGCGTGCATACGAGAGATAGTTGGTGACGTCGGTAGGCTTGATTCCAAACCGCTGTGCTACTTCGCCGTAGGTACGTTCTCGGCCGCCGTCTTCGATGTCGTACAGCTCCAGAAGCTGAAAGTGAACGGACTTCTTCTTCTCATCACATTCCCGCTGCAGCCGATGCAGAGCCAATTCGAACAGACTGCGTGAGAACTCGCGCCCAAACAGCGTTTCGGGATCGTCCGGCGCGGCGATTTGCAGGAATCCAAGTTCGCCTTCGGCGGATTCAAAGTCCAGCGACAGGAAAGAACAGTCGCCGCCCCGCTTCAGGCGTTGTGCAGCTTTGTCTTCGTTCATGACCAGACCATCGACGCATAGCCGCAAGTACGTTCGTAAACGGGCTCGGGCGGGATCAAACTGATCGAGCAGCCGCTTTTCAACGAGTCGAAGGAAGAACTCCTGCGTCAAATCTTTGGCAGGTTCGTTCTCCTTTTTCCAGTGCAGACGAATGTACTTGTACACCGGCTTCCAGTAAGCGCTGATTAAAGTATCGAGAGCACGTTCGCGTTCTTCTCGATTGCCCCTGCGAGCCAGCTCGATCAACGAAAATCGCGTGGAGGGAAACTGGTGCCGCTCTCCGCCGATGCTCGTGTCGTGTGTCATCTCAGTCAGACGCAGCGGAGTGTAGCCGGAGATAAAGTTCCACACAAGGTGAGTTCGCAGGCAGCCGAAGTGCGAGAGAAGGACGATCGAAAGCTAACGGGCTGAATGTGGAAGGCTAGCACTGATGACAAAAAGGGAGATCCGACCGAATCTCCCCTCGTGGCGCCGTCACTAGGAGCGGATGAAGGGTGCCAATTCTTAATGTGTGGTGCCGGCAGTCGCCTTTTCCGGCGTTTCCAGATGGAATACACGATGCACCAGAGAGGTCATCTGTTCCTGCGCCATCTTCTCCGGAGACTCTTCGAGTTCGCGGACCAGGGAACCAGCAATCTTACGAGTAATGCGCGCTGCGACCTCCCCGAACAATGCATCCTGGTCCTTGGAAAACGGCCCGCAATCGTGTTTAAAGTACTCCAGTTCCTGCCGGCAAATCTCGTCCAAGCGGGCACGCAGCGCAACGATGGTTGGCACTACGCGCTCCGACAAAAGCTTGCGCCGAAAGCCTAGCGCCTCATCTTCTACAATCTTCTGCGCTTCAATGGCTGCCGCTTCACGCTCCCCCGCGTTATGGGCGACAACTCTCTCCAGATCGTCGAGGTCGTACAAAAAGACGCGTTCGATTTCCCGGATCGTAGGATCGATATCGCGGGGCAGAGCTATGTCGACGAGCACCAGCGGTCGCGACCCTCGCTCCCCGACGATCGATTCCGCCTCTTCGCTGGTTAGAACATAGTGCGGGCAGGACGTGGAACTGATCACAATATCGGCGGCTGCCAGGTGTTCCCAACGATCCTCGAAGCGAACGGCGGTTCCACCCAGCGTGGCCGCCAGTTCCTGCGCATGTTCCATCGTGCGGTTGATAACAATGACGGAACTCGCGCCGTGATTTACCAGGTAACGCGCAGAGAGTTCGCTCATCTTTCCCGCGCCGATCACCAGCACGCGTTTGTTGTTCAATGTTCCCAGAACATGCTTGGCGAGTTCGACGGCGGCATAGGGCACCGATACGGCGGAGTTCCCGATGGCGGTCTCGTTGCGCACGCGCTTGGAAACCGTCAAGGCCTTCTGTAACACGGCATCAAGGAAGCGGCCCGTACTCCCGGCTTTTTGCGCCTGCGCCCAGGCATTCTTCACTTGCGAGATGATCTGCGGTTCGCCCAGCACCATGGAATCCAGGCTCGACGCCACCTGAAAAATATGCAGCAGAGCTTTGTCGTCGAGGAGCCGGTAAAAGTGCTTCCATTCACACAGCTTCAAACCATATTCGGCTGTCAGGAAGCGAAGGACGGAGTTCACCGCCAGCGTCGGATCGCTTGCCCACAGAAAGAATTCGGTTCGGTTGCAGGTCGCGAGAACGACGATCTCTTCAATGCCTTCCGCCTGCGAGAGCTGGTCTAGAGCTTCGATCCGGCGGGTTTCGCTGATCCAGTAGCGTTCTCGCACAGCTACCGGAGCCGTTCGGTGGTTCAGCCCGATCACCATCAACGTCGGTTCCAAGGCACGACTCCCCTGATACTTCATCTTCATTTAGGGCACCCCCACTGCCAAAGAACGCGCCGCCTACGCTGCCCGGAATCCTGCTCTCTTTTCAAGCATTTGATTCGAAACACAGAGCGAAAGCGCTGGTGGTCCGCAATTGGAATTGCGGCTTCTCACCCCAATTGCGTGTTTTTTAACGCTCATCGAGAGCGATCGAGGTTGCTTCCTGAATTGGTATTTCCTTACACTTCAACGTCATATGGGAACGAGACCGTCTGGCACGGCGCGTGCCGTGTAGACGCAACGAGGGAGTTGTGTGCCCTCGCCAATCGATCAGGAGAAGAAAGCATGAAAACTAGTTTGCGAGTTTTACTGGTTATGGTGGCGGTCGTATTTGCGTGTTCCACCCGGACGTTTGCTGCCGACTCGGGCGCCGACCTCTACAAGGCGAAATGTGCGAGTTGCCACGGAGCCGCGGGCAAGGGAGATACAGCCATCGGCAAGACCATGAAGGTGAAGGATCTGGGATCAGAGGAAGTGCGGAAGCAGTCCGACGCGGATTTGACCACCATCATCGAAAAGGGCAAGAAACCAATGCCCGGCTACGAAGGCAAGCTTACCAAGGATCAAATCGCGGACGTGGTGAAATACCTTCGCACGCTGAAGTAAACACGAATCATCGATTTTCACGGGAATCAATTCTTAGCAATCCTCGAGGCCGGTGTCCCTCGCCGGCCTTTTCTATTTCCACCTCCGCGAGCCGACCGCATCTTCGCCAAAGTTGTATACTTCTCAGCCTGCAGAATTTTCTCCGCTCAACATTAACCACCTAACCTGTGGTTCCCAGCCTCGTCCAACCCAGGATACGGACAGGCACAACCCGGCTGTGGCGCCGGAAGAACCCGCCACGCGGAGGACAGGGATGCGTGATGACGAATCCACCCACGATGATTCCAAGGGCCCAGTTGCCGTAGTGGAAGAACGATCCGGCGTTTCCCGCCGCGACTTCCTCAAGATCTCGACCATCGCGGCTGCGGCACCCGTGGTCGCCGGTCCGCCGGTGGTGATGGCGGCCGGACAGGAAGTTCCGGTTTACGGCCCCGGCAAAGTGCCGATGGAATTCAACGTTAACGGCAAGACCTATAAGACCAGCCTCGAGCCGCGCGTTACGTTGCTCGACGCCCTGCGCGATTCCCTCGACATCACTGGCGCGAAACGCGTCTGTGACCGAGCAGAATGCGGCGCCTGCACGGTCCTGCTCGACGATAAAGCCATCTACGCCTGCTCGATTCTCGCTATCGAAGGACAGGGCAAGAAGATCACGACCGTGGAGTCACTGACCGAAGGCGGCCAACTCCATCCCCTCCAGCAGGCTTTCGTCGACAACGACGCCTCGCAATGCGGGTTCTGCACGCCTGGATTCGTGGTGGCGTGCAAGGCGATGCTCGACAAGCATCCCGATCCGACCGCCGACGATCTTCGCCACGAACTCAGCGGCAACGTATGCCGCTGTGGCACCTACGCTGGTATTCGCGCCGCGATCGCGCAGGTCGCCCGGAAAGGAGCTTAATCCATGCCTGACTACCAGTGGCCCGATCCCGAACATCGCACTCTTATCGGGCAGCGCGTTTCGCGCGTCGACTCGCCCGATAAAGTCTCTGGCAAAGCACGCTACACCTACGACGTGAAACGCCCCGGCATGCTCTTCGGCAAGATGGTGCGCTCTCCTTACGCGCATGCGAGAGTTGTCAGCATCGATATCAGCGCGGCCGAGAAGATGCCCGGCGTCAAGGCCATCGAGATCGTTCAGAAACAAGGCTCAACCGTTCACTGGGCCGGCGATGAAGTCGTCGCCGTGGCGGCGGTGGATGAAGCCACGGCCGAGGATGCAGCGCGGGCCATCACGGTGAAGTATCAGAAGCTGTCTCATTTGGTGAGCGACGCCGAACCACCCCAAGGCGCCGCCGAGAGTCAGGGACCGCTCAGCATTGATGATATCGGCGACATGATCGACAACCAGGTGCCGGAAAATCAGATCATCGCCCAGATCAAGCAGTACGGGGTCAGCTTCAAGGTCACGGAAGATGAAGCAAAAGAGGCCAAGGAAGAGGGTGTTTCCGAGGCGGTAATTAGCGCTGTTCGTAGTGCCGAGGTCCACCCGGAAGCTGCCGGCAAGGTGAAGTCGAATTATCAGAAGGCCGCGACTCAGACGCAGGGCGACTTTGAGAAAGCCTTCTCCGAAGCCGAGGTCGTCTCGGAAGGGCTCTACGGCGCGAACGTGATCACGCATTGCTGCATGGAGTCCCACGGTTCCACGTCCGAGTGGACCGACACCGACCATCTGCTGGTTCACATGTCGACGCAGAACGTCTCAGGCATCGCCGGCCAAATGGCCGATCCTCTAAAGGTGCCTTCCTCGAACATTCGCGTGCACCAGGACCACGTGGGCGGCGGCTTCGGCAGCAAATTCGGACCCGATCGCTGGGGGATCGTGACGGCGCAGCTCTCCAAGAAGGCCGGAGGCCGCCCCGTCCGCTTCATGCAGGAACGTGATTCGGAACTGAAAGTCGCGGGAGCGCGCCCATCGGCGTTTGCTCGTGTGAAAGTGGCGGCGAAGAAAGACGGCACACTGGTCGCGTGGCAATCCCAATCCTGGGGAACGGGTGGACCGGGCGGCGGTGGCATGCCTCCGATTCCGTACGTCTTCGCGATCCCGAATCAGAAGAAGGAACACACGGCGATCCGCACGAATATCGGCCCCGCGCGAGCGTGGCGCGCGCCGAATCACCCGCAAGCCGCTGTGCTCAGCATGTGCGCGCTCGAGGATCTGGCGGCGAAGCTCAACCTGGACCCGTACGAGTTCTTCCTGAAAAACATCGAACTCACACGGCTCCCTAACGTTTATCGCGACGAATTTCCGATTGCGGCCGAGTTGATTGGCTGGAAAGAAAAGTGGCGGCCGCGCGGCCAGAATATTTCCGGCAACATGGCTCGCGGTCTTGGCATGTCGATGCACACCTGGGGCGGCCGCGGACACCACAGTGACTGCGATCTCACCATCTATCCCGATGGTTCCGTCGACATCAAGATGGGCACGCAGGACATCGGCACCGGCACACGAACCTGCATCGCCGTCGTCGCAGCCGACGCGCTTGGCCTGAAAGTCGAAAACATCAAGCTCTATATCGGCGATACCCAGTACCCGCCGTCGGGCGGCTCAGGCGGTTCGACAACTCCGGGAGGCGTGAGTTCGTCCACGCGACGCGCTGTTGTGGACGCCCGCGATGCCTTATTCGCAAAAGCGGCCTCGGCTCTCAACGCAAAGCCCGAAGAACTTGAAGCTCGCGACGGCCAGGTCCGTGTGATCTCCGATCACACCCGCTCCCTCAGCTGGAAGGATGCTTGCGCGCGGATCGGCGCGACTCCGATTACCTGCCACGGCCATAACGATCAGGCTGCCAGCAAGAACAAGCCCGATCTCACCAATAGCGGCGTCGGTGGCGTGCAGATGGCCGAGGTGGAAGTTGATACCGAAACCGGCATCGTCCGCGTCACCAAGATGGTCGCCGCGCAGGACTGCGGTCTCGTCATTGATCCGAAGATGGCCGAGAGCAGCGTGTTGGGCGCATTGATCATGGGGATCAGTTCGGCACTGTATGAAGAAAAAGTGATGGACTCTAGAACCGGCATCATGCTGAATGCCGACATGGAGTTCTATCGACTGGCCGGGTTCAACGACGTGCCTGAACTCAAAGTGCACATGATGACCGGAAAGGGATACGACGAGCGCGGCGTGATCGGGCTTGGCGAGCCGCCAGCGGTTTCTCCGTGTGCGGCGATATCGAATGCTGTGGCGAACGCCATCGGCGTGCGTGTCCCGTTCGTCCCGCTCATCCCGGACAGGGTTCTGGCCGCCTTGAACGACAACGCGGCGCGGAAGGCAGGTGCGTGATGCGAGCATTCGAATACTTAAGTCCCGCCAACACGAAGCAAGCGACCAGCCTGCTGAGTGCGACCTGGGGACAAACGGAAATCATCGCGGGTGGCACTGATCTGCTGGCTCTGATGAAAGAAGATGTGGTCACTCCGCGGCGCCTGATCAACATCAAGGAGATTGAGGACCTGCGCGGTGTCAAGTCCAACACTCAGGGTCTGCGCATTGGTGCACTCACAACGCTCGCCGAGCTGACAGAAGATGAGAATGTTCGCAAGAGTCACCCGGCACTTGCCGAAGCGATTCATGAAGCAGCCAGCCCGCAGATCCGCAACATGGCGACGCTCGGCGGTAATCTCTGCCAGCGTCCGCGCTGCTGGTATTTCCGCAACGGACTTGGCCTGCTACCGAAAGATGAGAGCGGCAAAGACCTCGTGAGCGACGGCGAGAACCGCTATCACGCGATTCTCGGCAACGATGGTCCGGCAAAATTTGTTAGTCCGTCAACGATTGTTCCCGTGCTGATTGCCTACAACGCGACCATCCGTCTTGAAGGCCCGAGGGGCAAACGCGAACTCCCGCTTGCCAAGTTTTACGTGATCCCCAAGACCGAGGCAGAACGGGAACACGATCTACGTCCCAACGAGATCGTCACTGAAATTCTGGTTCCTCCCACCGACGGATGGAAGGTCGCGCACTACGAGATCCGGCAAAAGGCCGCCTTCGACTGGCCACTTGCGGTTGCGGCGGTTGGATTGAAAACAGATGGGTCGACGGTGCAGTCGGCGCGCGTGGTTCTCGGTCACGTGGCGCCGATCCCCTGGCTTTCTCCACCAGCGGAAACCGCGCTCAAAGGCCAGACCATCAGCGAACAAAGCGCACAGAAAGCGGCGGCAGCTTCCGTCCAAGACGCGAAGCCGCTCACTCAGAATGCGCACAAAGCGCACCTGGCGCAGGTTGCCGTCAAACGAGCCATTCTGAAGGCGGGAGGTGTCGCATGATTCGCAGACCCGATCGCTTCGACGTCAATCATCCGAATCTCTGCACCTCGTTGCGCTGGAAAGGCCAGTTCATTTTGTCGGAACATGACCCGAATGTTCAGCCTTCGAACGACGGCCTGTTCTGGTGCATGCATACGCAGAATTGCATTGGCCCGGATGGCGAGGTTGCCGAACCCGGTAATTGCTCGTCGAAGAAACGCGGCTGCCACGGCACGGGAAAGTGCGGGTGAGTGCCGAGCGTTTTTGTAGCGCCGGCATCTTGCCGGCGATGGCGAGATTGTAATGTAGTGCCGGCATCTTGCAGGCTGTCCCGAGGACAGCCTGCCCTCGGCGATTGACTTGTCGATCGATTTCGATACTTACGGTTTTTAGTTGGGGGCGGGCGCAATCCATCGCCGAATGTTGCATAATATTGTCAGGTTGTTCGCGTATCGTTGTCCCGCTTATTCCGGCGGCCCTTGAATTTCGGGGTGGTTCCTATCATGAAAAGCGTTGTGAATCGTTCCTGCGCCTCCCCTGTCTGTGTTTTTGCTGGCTTGATTGTTTTCGTCGCAGCATTCTCGCAGTTCGCTTCCGCACAAGATTACAGGTTCACGGTCTCCACGACCCAGGCCTGGACCGACACCGGTGTCGATCTCCAGCCCGGTGATGTGATTGCCGTTTCCGCGCTGGCGCATAGTGGTTCCGGGGGTGCAGGTTGCGATCCGGCCGGGGTGTCATCCTCGCAAGCATCGCAGAATTTACCCGTGCCTTCGGCCCTTCCGGGAGCATTGATCGCGCGCCTTCAGGAGAGTGGCTCGCCGATGCTTGTGGGCGCCGACCAGCAATTGCGGGTCGCGCAGGCCGGACATCTTTTTCTCGGTGCCAACAACGATGGCTCCCCGGTGTGTCAGGGAAGCTTTGCGGTGCGGATTCACATCACGTCAGCGGCGAGCTCCTCGGCGAATCCCGCCACAGCAACTTCTGGCGCGCCAGAATCGCTCACCGGAAAAAATTCAGACGCGACCAAGACCAACACGCAGGCGCCCCCTGCGGGACAGTCGACGTCGGCCGATGGCGAAAAGGATGTCAAGGACATCAAGGGCGCACTGTCGACAGCGGCGCAGACCTGGCTCTCTGGCCAGTTCGGCATGGGAAACCAGCCGGCCGCGCAGCCCGGTGCTACCTCCTCCTCGGCAACCTCCGGGGGTAGCGCTGATACCGCCGGCACGACCGGAACCTCCGCACCTGCCGCCCCGGAATTGAAACTGTCGAGCTCGCCTCTGGACGCGGATCTTCGCAAGCAGATCGATTCGCTTCCTCGTCGCGTGAACGACCAGTTCCAACATCAGGGCGACATGGTGAATTTTGTGATCGTCGGCAGCCTGCAGAAAGTGCAGGATGCGTTGACGGCTGCCGATTGGCACGTGGCCGATCGCGACGTGAGGGAATCCGTTCTGAAGGCCGCGCTCGAGACCTACCAGAAGAAAGCCTATCTCGCGATGCCGATGAGCGAACTCTATCTGTTCGGCCGCGTTCAGGACTATGGGTATGAGCAGGCCGAGCCCTATGCGGTGGTGGCGAGCCGGCACCATTTCCGCATCTGGAAGGCGCCCTTTCAATGGAAAGGGCAGGATGTTTGGGCCGGTGCCGGCACGCACGATATTGGCTTCGAAAAAGATCAGCGCAACGGCAGCGTGACCCACAAGATCGATCCGGCCGTCGATGGCGAACGCGACAATATTGGGGCAACCGTGCAGAAGGGCGGGAAGGTCAAATCGTTAAACTACTACCTTCCCCCGGATCCGGTGTTAGGGGCCAAGAACGCGACCGGTGGCGGATATCATTCCAACGGTCAGATTCTCGTGATTCAGTTGCAGTAGGTGGAACGCTCAGCGGAGTTGCCGCCCGATCCACTGCACTCTACCTACTGCACCCTTGCGTATTCTTCTTTCGCCTTCTTTACGAGAGGAATATCGGGGTCGGCATCCTTCCAGATCGCGAGCACATCCTGATAAGCGATCCTGCTCTTGACCTTGTCCCCCAGCTGAGACTGTGCGCGCGCGATGCCAAGGCTGGCTAACGGGCCGATCGGATCCGCCGGATAAATGGTGCGCAAATCAAGAATCTTCTGAAACTCCTGAATTGCCTCGTTGGCCTGGTTCGCTTCAAGGTAGGCCATTCCCCGGGTGTACAGCACACCTGTATTTGCCCGCGCATAAACGGAAGCTGTGTTGAGCAGATCAATGGCCTGTGCGTGATTGCCATGATTCAACTGGATGATCGCGTTCAGCAGCGGCATCTCGACGTTTTGAATGAACGTGTCAAACGGGCGGGCGCTTGCCACACCGCCCATGATTTGCTGAGCCTTCGCTTCGTCGCCGCTTAGCACATGGGCAAAGGCGGCATTCACCGACACTTTGGGCGAGTTCGAATTTTTCAGGGCCAGGTCCGCGGTGGTCAGAGCCTGCTGGCGCAGCCCGAACAAAGCATCCCATACCGCTTGCTGCGCGAGCGAATTCATCGCAGTTTCTTTCAGGTTCGCGCGTTCCGCCAGAACAACGAGCTTTTGGTAAGAATTGTGCGCTTGCTGGACTTGTCCGTGCTCGGCGGCCAGCGTCATCTTGATTTCAGTCGCCCAGAACTCACCCTCCGGCCCAGACGATTCAGACTGCTGAAGTTCGTGCTCTGCCGTGGTCAGATCGTTTTGCGTCAGGGCGATACCCGCCAACATGCCATGGAGCGAGGAGCTGTTCGGATAATGCTTCAAGCCCTCCTGCAACGTTGCGCGCGCCTCATCTACCCGGTTGAGTCCTTCGTAGGCCTGGGCAAGGTTGACGTAGTTGCCGAGATAATCCGGATCGAGCGCGACTGCCTGCCGCGAGTTATCGAGAGCATTCTCGAACTGGCCCAGATACTCGTTATAAATGTTGGCGAGATTGTTATACGGCACCGTGTCGCGCGGATAAGTCTGCTTGTAAAGTTCGTACGCGGTAATGCCCTTATCGAGTTGGCCCGAATCCGCATAGTAGTGCGACATGATGTACAGCTTTTCGCGCTCGCCCGCGCGATCCCGCAACTCAAAAGCCTTTCCTCGATTCTTTTCCGCCAGCACGGATTGTCCAAGATTGTTGTACACCGTGCCCAGGCGGGCATACGCCATGGCGAAATTCGGATCCAGCTGGATGGCCTGCTGATAGTACGGAATTGCGGCCAGTTCTTCTCCGGCACCGTGTTTCTCGTCGCCCATCGACAGAGCCTTCAGCGCATCCAGCGACGGCGTGGTCGCCTCCGACAGCATCTTGTCGTACTTCTGGACCGAAGCCAGCGACTCTCCCAGCTTGCCGCGCAGTTGAGAATCCGCTTTGTGCAGCGCGTTCAGCACCTCTTCTTTCTTCTGTGCCTGTGCCTGGGCGGACGCCAACGAGTCTCGCGTGAAAGGGTTCACGGCTTCGAGGGTCACGAGATACTGATTCCCGATACTCGTGATCGTGCCCGTCAACATCGCCTTGACGCCATTCCGCTGGCAGATCTCGCTGCCCATCTCGGTCGTGATGCGATCCTCCGGCGACCGTCCCATCAGGCGCAGGGTGGCACGGAGTTTCTGCTCCGGGAACACATTCAGATAGGGCGACTGCTCCAGGTCCACCGCCAGCGCCTTTTTGAGCGTCCCGTCCCACACCGGATCAGCAGTCGTGTTCACGAAGTCGGTTACCAGGATCGTGTCCCTCTCCGTTAACGCATGACTGCGCCTCATGTAGAGGAACGCGGCGCCGGCAATGACTGCTGCCAGCAGCGCGGCTGCGGAAAGGTACTTGCCTAATCTTCCCGACGAAGTCGGCGCCAGCGGTGAACGCGTGTTGGCCGACGACGAGGCTGTCCCGATTCCGCCCGACTCGCTGTCGCGCTTCAGACGTTTTAAGTCGGCGCGCACTTCAGCGGCGCCCTGGTAGCGGAGCTCGCGATCCTTCTCCAACAGCTTGTTGATAATCTCTTCCAGTTTCGCAGGGATATCCGGATTGCGCCGGGTGGGCGGCACCGGCACGCGATTCAGTATCGCTTCGAAAACCACCGCCGTGGTTTCGCCGCGGAAGGGCAGCGTTCCGGTGGCCATCTCGTAAAGAACCGCGCCGAAGGAGAACAGATCGGTGCGCGTGTCGAGATCCTTCCCGCGTGCCTGCTCCGGAGACATGTAGGCGACCGTTCCTACAGTCGATCCCGGACTTGTCAGCACGTCTCCGTCTGCGGTAACTCCTCCCACCGTGGTGTTGCCAAGCACCGATCGGGAGTTGAACGAGAGCTTGGCCAGGCCGAAGTCGAGGATCTTGGCTTGATTGCGTTTTGTTACGAAGATGTTCGCCGGCTTGATGTCGCGATGAATGATTCCCTTGGCGTGCGCGGCGTCTAACGCATCTGCGATTTGGATCGCTAACGCAAGCAGATCCTCCATCTCCATCGGCTGGTTGCCGATTTTTCGCTTGAGCGTCTCGCCTTCCAGCAACTCCATCGCGATGAAATGGCGGCCTTCGGATTCTCCGATTTCGTAGATGGTGCAGATGTTCGGATGGTTCAATGCGGATGCGGCTCGCGCTTCGCGCTGAAAGCGTTCGAGTGCGGCCTCATCTTTCTCAAGTTCCGGTGGCAAAAACTTGAGCGCCACGTGCCGGCCCAGGTTGAGATCCTCGGCCTCATATACCACACCCATCCCGCCGCCGCCCAACTGCGACAAGACACGGTAATGCGAGATGGTCTCTGTGATCATCGATTCACAGTATCCTGTGGGTGGCTTAATTCGATGGTAGGCTGCGTCGACCGACAAGTCAACGCGGCGAGGCCTTTATCAGGACACATTCAGACCGCAATTCCGTTTCTGAATCCCCTTTGCTTCCCGCCTCATCTTGGAAGAAAATAGAGTTAATCCGTCCGGGTGAGGTGTCCCATGGGTTCTCGTTTCCTGATCATTTTGGCGTCGCTGATTTGCGTCCTGGCGATCGGTGCCGCCGCCCAGCAGATTCACGGGGATTACATCGAGACCCGCAGCGCCGATGTCTACACCGGGCAGTGTTTCGCCAACGGGGAAGTGAACCTGGTTGGCAAAGAAGCGATCCTTGCCTGGCACGTGCAGAATGGCACATGGGATGGTGTTTCCCTCGATGGCCTTACAATCGCTGCCGCCGTTAGGGCCAACGGCACACTGGGCGATCCCTATGAGAATCCCTATCCGGCAACTGCGGTTCTGCTCGTCGACGATCAGGCAACCCCGCAACAGAGTGCCGCGCTGATCAGCTTCGCCCAGCAGATGGGTGGGGAACTTCTGAAGAATGTTGAACGAACGTTGACTGCGCCGATGGAGATGATCGTGAACCCGGAACGCCATGGCGTCGCACTCTTTCGGGCCGGCCAATTGGCCACCGTGCAGACGCGTTCTTTGGGCGACCATGATCACACCTGCGGGAACGAAGTGACGTTTTATCCGCCACTCACCCAGTTAGCTCATTCCATGCCGGCGGTCGCGGTCACCGACGCGTATCAAGGACCTGGTCTCGGCGAGTCCTGGGACTCTCACGGAAGACGCAGCGCATTCGTGGGAACATTTTCGCGATAACACACCCTCGACGTTATCGTTGACTTCGGGACGTGTTGTATTCCGCATCGACCGTTATTGCACAACGCAACCCCACGCGTCTTTACCTGTAATTTATTGATTCCACCGACCTTCCTGTCGTGGTGTGCGGAATCAAAAGCAAATTCTCAAATTGCGCCGTTGCAATCTTCATCGTTGACGCGTTGGCCTCTCAACATCCCCGCTGTTGCAATTAACAACTCCCAATTCGAAGTCTCTGACTTCATTCCACTACCAACTCTGAATTTCTTCCACCCAAATCGCATGACTTTTGGCGCACTGATTGCCTTTAAGTAGAGCGGCGAGCGGCCAGGAAACGCAAAGAGACACGAAACGACGGCCCTTCCGGCGAGGTGAGGTATGACAGTCCTGCTGGTACTTCTCACATTCGTGACGTTTCTCTTGATCGATCATTTTCACAGTCGAAAGGTTGTCGTTCAGCCTGTAGTAGAAACGGCCAAGCACCAGGCACCTCCGCGCTTGGCGCCCAGCCTCGTCGGTGGATTCCAGGTTCCCGAAAAGCTTCGCTATCACCCCGGGCACACTTGGGCGTTGAACGAGAGTCCCAGCCTGGTTCGCGTTGGTATGGACGAGTTCGCGTCGAAGCTCAGCGGCAAGGTCGAACGCATCACGCTTCCACAACGCGGCCAATGGATTCGCCAGGGACAGAAAATCTGGACATTGCACCGCGACGGTACATCGGTCGATATGGTTTCCCCAATCGAAGGCAGTGTCGCCGACATCAACGAAGCGGCAGTACGCGATCCAGAGTTGGCCCGCAAAGATCCGTACGGTGAAGGCTGGCTGGTGACCGTGCAGTCGCCCGACGCCAAGACAAACTTCCGCAACCTGCTGGGTGGCGCGCTGGCACGCTGGTGGACTGAGGAGTCTGCCAGTCGCCTGCAGCGCCGCATGCCGATGGCGCTTGGCGCCCTGGCCCAGGATGGCGGCGTGGCCATGGACAATGTCTCCGCCCAGATTCCCGACAAGGATTGGGCGGCCCTGGCGAAAGAGTTCTTCCTCTCCTAGCTCGGATGAGAGAGGTTCTGCTGAACGGGCGATCCCCCCGCCTCCTGATGAACGCACCCAGCCGTGCCGGAAGTCGGATCCAGACCAACAAAGCTGGAATCCGCTGTCTGGCACGGCTGAGTTTTTAATCGAAGTAATCAATACATGATGGTCTTGGTGAGATGGTGTGGCCACCAGGTCGTGTGGTAATGACTCCATAACCGAAAGTCAATCTGAGGAACAACGATCTGCCGGTCTCGCGGCCTGATCCGGTTAATTTCCTGCGCCAGCAAAGCCGACGCATAAATACAATGCGCTCGGACTTCAATCTCCCAATCACTGTCACGCGCGATGAGCTGATGCGTTTGTACCGCTTTCTCCAAGGGCTCAGAGTACGTCGTGATGCTCAATAGACGCATTGCGGCGGGTACGATGTAATCAGCGAAGGCCGTCATTCGATTCAAATCGTCGATCTGGAACTGGCCGGAGCTCTTGAGACTCAAATACAGGAACCATAGTGCCAGCTGTGCCAATTTGTAGAACTTGATCGTGCTCCCATCGTAGTCACTAAGGTCGTTAAACCGGAGAAACTCCTTGGCAAGCCGCTCCACCAACCCGTTCCCGCTGTCATAGAGCCTTGTTGAACAGCTTGGGATGAAATTGTGAAATCTCCCGCCGTACCGCTCGGCGAGCACCGCGCCAACCTCGCGCAGGATTTGCATTTTTTCATCCAGCATGGGAAGTTCAATGTTGGCGGCAAAAATGTTCTCCATCTGCGGGCGCGTCAACTCTGCCAGAAATGCGCCGTCCAAAAAAGGCAGTCCCTCGTCCAATGCACGCTTCACGCAGGCAAAAAGCGCATCGGAGTCTGCCCACTCGCGGCCCGCGTAGTTCACCGCAAACTTCTCGTGGGTCGAGAAATCTGTAAATGCGGTGTCCGCACACACAGTGGTTAGAATGTAGTCCATAATCCAGTCAGGATCGTTTTCCCCTGCTCCGAACGGAAGCGCATAGTCCGGCATCGGAAGGTCTTCGTAAGCCATCCACTTCGCCACCTCGCGGACCTTATCAATGTGTGTTTGCACGTCTCGCGATCGCTCAACCACGACCTTGATGCTTTCCATCACAGGGCTGCTTGGACCGTCAGGCCATGGCAGCGCTGAAGAACTGCGACTCCCCGAACCTCTACGGAGATTTTGTCCCGATCTATTTTGTTCGGACATTCCAGTCTCTTTCGATTTCATCTTTGATCTCTATCTATTCCAGGAACACAACTCTGCACAAACCCTCCTCAGGCCGAGCGTCGGAGAATATCAAAAACTGCCGATCTCTCGATAGAATGCTCTGCTCGAAGGCTCAACAGCCCACGAAGCGCGAGGTGATCGATGGCCTGCAACCCCGAAGTGCTCAAACATGTGCCACTGTTCGCTTTACTGGACGAAGACGAAACAGCAGTTCTGGCTTCCCAGGTCGAACTGAAGACGTTTGCTCCACGACAACGGATTTACAAGATGGGTGATCCGGGCGGACAGGCTTATGTCATGGTTTCCGGCAGCGTAAGAATCACCACTGTGGATCAGGACAATCTGGAAGTGGTCGTTGACGAGCCGGCCCATGGGGAGTTCTTCGGCTTTGCCTCGATGCTTGAGCGTACCACTCATCAGACGACTGCCATCGCTCTCGATCAGGCCGTTTGCCTGGAAGTCGATCGCGAGGACATTGCCACCCTTCTGCAGCGCAAGCCTCTCGCCGGCATGGATATGCTGACCGTTCTCGGCCGCCAATTTCACGCTTCGCAGCAACTGGTCCGACTCCGTGCCATGCGCAATGCAAATGAAGTCATCGAACGAGAGTCGACCTTTGGGGAGCGGGTGGCGGATTCCGTAGCCGGCTTCGGCGGATCTTGGACCTTCATCATTTCGTTTCTGGTAGGTCTCGTGATCTACACCATCGTCCAGGCGATACTGGGCAAAAGGTCCTGGGATCCCTACCCATTTATTCTGTTGAACCTTATTTTGTCGATGCTTGCGGCAATACAGGCGCCCGTCATTATGATGAGCCAGAACCGGCAAGATACGAAAGACAGATTACGAAGCGAGCTTGATTATGACGTGAACCGGCGCGCTGAAGCTGAAATTCAGAGCCTGGCGAGAAAGTTGAATCATCTGGGGGATAAAGTCGGCGATATCGAAGATCTATTGCGGGCAAATTCAACGGCGCGATGAACTCCGGCGGAGCCTCGCGCCGCAATTTTCGTCTCGATCTAGGCTTGCCTGCGTCCGGCAACCAACAGGAGCACTCCGCCCGCCACCGCTGCGATTCCAAGGATCGGTGGCAAGGGTATGTGCTTTTCAGTTTTGGTCGTTGCCTGAATGGGGCCGAGGTCAATGACCTTTTTGTTTTGGGTGTACGTGATGCCCTGATATGCCAGCATCAACACGCCCACAACAATTAGAAGCACGCCACCGAGAACCGTTCCCTTCATGGTCGATATCCCGTTGTGCGTTCTTCACGGAAACTCATAGCGCCGGGCTTCGCCCTTGAATCACGCGGATGAGAACAACGATAATTGCGAGCAGCAGCAACAGGTGGATGAAGCCACCGAGCGTGTAGGAACTGACCATCCCCACCGCCCAGAGCAGAAGAAGAATCACGGCGATAGTCCAAAGCATTTGAAAGCTCCTTTTCCGCAGGGATTCCGCGGCTAATCGATCTGAACGTCTGGCTACGCCGAGCGTTGCCGAGTGCGAAGTCTAGGGCCTCACGATCGCTTTCAGAATCAGGTGTTGATGGTATATTTACCCCTGTCTTCTCCTAATTAAAATCGCGCTATTGGGGGCTAAGTTGATACGACAGCTGGCTCTTGCCGGGACGTGGCGCGAAGGGCCTTCGCAAAAAGCGTCGCAGCCGCAGGCGTGCCTGATGCAGCTGTGATTTCGAATTGCCGACGCTGCAACCTAATTCGCGCGCGATCTCGCTGTGCGCTTTTCCTTCCACGTCATGCAATAAAAATATAGTGCGGTATCCTGGGGGCAATTTTCGCAGCGCGCGATGAAGGGCAATCCGGTCGACCGCGCCCTCGAGGTGCAAATCGTCCACCGGGCATGCGTTCATAATTCCTGTGTCGCCCGGCGTCTCGCTCGTTCCACCAGTGTCGAGCGAAATCGGCTTGACGTGGGCCGCGCGAAGTCGCATTAGAACGACGTTCACCGTGAGCCGGTAGAGCCAGGTTGACAATGCCGAGTCACCGCGAAACGTCGAGAGGCGGAGGAAACACTGTAAGAAAGCTTCTTGCGTGCAATCTTCCGCTTCGCTCTGCTCGCGGGTGATGCGGAGACAAAGGGCATACACCCGACGTTTGTGAGTTTCATACAGCCGTGCGAACGCTTGCTTGTCTCCCATTTGTGCGAGCCGCACCAGCTGCTTTTCCGAAAGCTCCTCGATACTCTGTCTCGTAGCCATGGCGACACTCTACCCATCACGCTATGCTGCGGGGCATCGGGTGGTGGCTGTAGGGCCCATACCGTAATTCCGTAAATCGGCCCTAAGGGTTTTTGTATCCCAACTTCTTCGGATACACCGTGGACCTCTTAAAGTCGCGTGATGACAACGAACTAAATCGATTTTGCGCAAAGATGCTTTGATTGGTTTCAATGCTGAGTCGACCGCTGACAATCTCACGATTGTGGTGCTCAATTCCGAATTGAGGTTGACTCAGCTTTAACGGCCGCACTGGCGAGCCGGGCGCTTCGCCAGGAATTCCCGAAAAAATTACACGATACTATCCCTGCATGAAATACCTTAAGGCCCAAATTTCAGCGATTTACGAATTTGGCACGCCTGATGCAATACACTTTGGTGTAAGCAAACGGGGTCAGCGTAATTTGATCCCGAAGTTAGATTCTCAAACTGGCGGAAGCGTACCCTCAACGACATCCCAGGGTTTCCGCCACACAAAGACGAACAGGCTCGGAGATACGCTCCGACGCAGAAGAGTCCTTTAAGTCGCTTAGCAGTTTGGGTTCAGCAAGATCATTTGGGCCGCGACTTACCCAGGGCAACTTGTTTTTATACACCGCAGGCTAGTTGGGAATATTACGCGTCGTTCAACACCACCGGACACATCTCCCTCGGAGGTGACAGATGAGCGCTTTCAGGATCCTTATTGCTGATGATCACGAAGTTGTTCGCCGTGGTATCCGCGCGCTAATTGAAGGTCATACCGGTTGGGAGGTGTGCGCCGAAGCGACCGACGGGCGTGAAGCGGTGGAGAAAGCGATAGAACTCCACCCCGACATAGTATTGCTGGACGTCGGGATGCCGAATCTGAATGGTCTTGATGCGGCGCGCCAGATCCTGGCTGCGAACCCGCGCACGCGCGTTCTTATTCTCACCATGCACGACTCTGAACAGATTGTTCGCGAAGTGCTCGAGGTGGGCGCGCGCGGCTTTCTTCTTAAGAGCGATGCGGCGCGTGATCTGGTGGCGGCCGTCGAGGCATTACAGCGGCGCACGACCTTCTTCACTTCCAGCGTTGCAGAGATTGTGTTGAATGGCTATTTGAACCGCCGTGGCGATGACAAACTCGTTAAAGATCGCCTCACGGCTCGAGAACGCGAAGTTGTTCAGTTATTGGCAGAAGGGAAAACGAGTAAGGAAGTGGCCGTCGCCCTGAAATTAAGTGTGAAAACAGCGGAAACCCACCGCACGAACGTCATGCGCAAGCTCGACCTGCATTCCGTTGCCGACCTTGTGCGGTACGCGGTCCGTAACAATATCGTGCAAGTCGTTTAGCTATATAAGCCCCGGGAAACACTCTCCCCATCTAAGGAACGCTTCTACTTAAGGTTACAGATTTCACCGGATGGGTTCGCCGCCCCGCCTCTCTTATCGTTCCAACAAGAGTAATCGACCTCGACGCCGGTTTGGTAAGTCGGAACCGTATTTGCCGGCGGGCGGGGTTTACACGCGGAGGACCGAGACGCCCGGCACCCTAGGGAAATAGTTCTGCGGAATCCCCCAATTATGACCCGGAAATATTTCGGGGGGAGGCGGATACGGCTATCTCATGGCGAGTACTGATGATTGGTGCGGACGCGAGCTGCGAGGTCGTGCGCAATACCATGACCCAGTGGGCTCTAGATACTACGTGCTGTGCAACCGTGCGTGAGGCACGCACTTTACTTTCGGGCCCCGGGTTTTCGCTCGTTTTCTGTGAGGATCAATTGCCCGACGGCGATTATCACGAATTGCTTTCCTCCTTTGCGAAGCCGTCGAAATCGCGATTCATTGTGATGTCCTCTACGCCTGAACTGGATGACAAGTACGACGAGGCCATGCGCTTAGGGGCATTCGAAATGATCGCCACGCCGTGTCGCAAGAGTGACATTCAATGGATCGTGATCCGTGCGATGCAGGAAGAAAGCCGTCGCGGGGGCAGCCGCCGGCGACCCGCACCTGATGAGGCGGGTGAAGAAACCGCGGCGGTCACAACCAATGGTGCCGAGCGCGATACTTCCGAAGGGGGACAGTGAAAATTCTTTACTTGTGATCTCTACATCGGCGTTCCATTCCAATGAAAGACCTCTCGAGTCCGTTTGGCACTTTCATAGTTGCCGCGATTTTGCTAACGGCGTCGCCGGTTATTGCTCAAACGAAGTCGGCAGATCCCCAAGAAACAGTAAGTTCAACGCCGAACCAGCCCAACCAACAAAAGCCTAGCCAGCCCTCCTCGGACGAAGAAAAGCCTTCTGGACAGACCCGGCCGACAGACAACCAGCGCAAAGCCACCCCGTGGGAAATTCTCACCGAAGGAGCATCCGATCACAACCTCGTGCGTCGTCAGGAAGCGGTTGCTGCTCTCGGTACGGTCGGCCCGAAAGAGCGTGCCGTTCGATTGGTAGTGGCGGCATTAGGTGATCGCGAGCCTTCCGTGCGTCAGCTCGCGGCCCGAGACTTGGGGGAGATGCGCGCCAAATCCGCAATTCCAAAATTGAGAGAGGCGCTCAAAGACGAATCTACGGAAGTCTGCTTTGCCGCTGCCAAATCCCTTTGGGATATGGGTGATCGCAGCGGTCGCGACGTTTTTATTGGCATACTCGCTGGAGAAAAATCGGGTTCCCCTGGAATGGTCAAGGACGGATTGACTAGCGCCAAAAAAAAGCTCCAGGACCCACGGGGACTTGCAGTAGTTGGCGCGGAAGAAGCTGCCAGCGCTCTATTCGGCCCCGCTGGATGGGGTATCAAGGTCATGCAAGAGGTCACCAAAGACCGCTCGGCGTCGGCTCGCGCGATGTCCGCCACGTTACTCGCTCATGACAACAATGAGGACTCCGTTCAACAACTCGACAACGCCCTGTGGGATAAGAACTGGCTTGTCCGCGAAGCGGCTGCTCAGGCTCTCGGAGCCTCAAGACAGCGGGAACAAATCTCCTATTTACAAGACCTGTTGCAAGACGATAAGCCTGCGGTACGATACATGGCCGCGGCTTCGATCATTCGGCTGTCGACGTCGAAGCGCGCGCATGGTTCTACAGAGCCCGCGCAGCCTCCGGACCATGCCGCAGCTGTGCGGACGCCGATAACGTCCAAATAAAGGAGATCGGATGAAACGCCGAACCGTTTTTATCGTTCTTGCTACGCTTCTAGCAGCGAACCTCTCTTTCGCGCAACAAGGCCAGTCCGCCGACAAATCTACCCAGCGCATCCAGAAAGAAGTACGTCACGAGCTGATCATGCTGCCTTATTTGGGCGTGTTCGACAATCTCGCCTATCGAGTTGAAGGCTCAAGCGTAATTCTCATGGGACAGGTCACACGTCCTACTCTGAAGACCGACGCCGAACGGGTGGTGAAGGGCATTGAAGGAGTGGAGAAGGTCGATAACCAGATCGAAGTCTTACCTCCCTCCAGCATGGATGACCAGCTACGACGCAGACTCTATGCCGCAATTTATGGTTTTCCCAGCTTGCAAAAATATGCGCTGGGTGTTCAACAGCCGATTCGCATTATCGTCAAGTCGGGACGCGTCACGCTCGAAGGCGTGGTTGACAACGAGGCCGACAAGAACGCCGCCGGCATTCGCGCCAACGGTGTCCCCGGAATTTTCTCCGTTACCAATAATCTGCAGGTGGTGAAATCGTAGATCAGCTGCCGGCGTTTTTGAGGACGTATTGCACGATCACAGAAATCCTCCGGTTGGAGGCGTCTTCCGGCTTGTCTGGCTTTCGCAAACGTTGATCGGCGTATCCTCGAACTTGGGCCACCTGATTC
>Ga0210409_10001452_pt1 | contig 31185 bp, 56 predicted proteins | sample IncBWH17MmetaG_FD_161649 | JGI IMG/M metagenome (GOLD analysis project Ga0210409, IMG submission 161649) | Forest soil microbial communities from Barre Woods Harvard Forest LTER site, Petersham, Massachusetts, United States - Inc-BW-H-17-M | ecosystem: Environmental > Terrestrial > Soil >...
CAGGGTCTTTCAGCCAGTCGCCCGTAGTAGCCAGTTGCGCTTTCACCGCTTCGATGAATTCCGTAACGTACTGTACGGCGATGTGCTGCGCCCAGAGAGCTTCAGGACTGATATTCTTGGCCTTCAGATGCACCGTTTCGATGTTGGCCAGTTTCGAGTCCATCAAGTCTTGAATGTGCAGCCAGCCGGGAGTCTGCAAGGTGGCCATCACTTCTCGTGCGCGCGTGAACTCGTAAAGGATGTCCTTCTCGGCTTGCGTCAGGTCAAGGTTCAGCGCCTTGATGGCGACGGAAGCATCGGTGATGGCGGAACTAGGCATGAGCAAATTCATTCTTTCCAGTGGCCTGCATCACAAACATATCCATCGTTACCGATGCACGGTAGCCTAGTTCTTCGGCACACTTTGCGATAATCGGGTCGATTACTTCCAGTTCTGCCGGAGTAAAAGAGATGAACGCATCTTTTCCCATGATGTAAGTCCGGTAGTAGGTCGGTGCAGGAGTCAGTGCTTTAAGAAGCGGCGCGGCTGCCACAACCGCAGGCGCGAGTCCGAGCATGCCGAGGAATTTACGACGCTTCATTCGCCGCCTCCTGCTGGTGCCGGATCGGGCTTGTCCGCGATTTGCTGGTCGATGTCCATTGCGCGGTGGGCTTGCTGGTGCTGGCGCGCGGAGTCGAGTGCCTTCTGCGCGACTTCCGGCGAAACGTGCTTGGCGAGTTCGCTCACAATCTTCAGTGCCATCTGCGCTTGGCCCTTCAGTTCCATCTCTTCCATCGTGTAACTGTGCTTCTGGGCCAACTGGCTTGCTTGCACGGCTGCCTCTTGCTTCGCCGCCCGCCGCTTCTTGTCCTCATCCGTGATCTTGGTGATGATGCTTTGGCGACCGGGGGTTTCCGTCACATCAAACCACTGTTGGACGATTTCCGCAACATCTAGTTTCATTTCCGTGTCGGCGAGCGCGTCCTGCACCTGCGGGCTCATCAGGAATTGCGTAATCATCGGGAAAGATTGCGCGCGTTGCGACCGGCTGCGCATCTTGGCTCCGGCCAGCATCCTGAACTTCATGCGCGCGTTTTTCACGTCCAGCACGTCGCCTTCGTAGTCCGCTTTCAATTCGCTGGTCAGGATGTCCGAGATTTGCTGCTCGTCGAGCCACAGCGCGTTCATTTCGTGAAAGGCTTCAAGGGCTGGGATGAAATATAGATTGCTAACGAAGTCCACAAAATAGCCGATTCGCGCACCAACGCCGGCAGCAAGGGTCTGCACACCGGCACTTGTCCGTCCGACTTGGCCTGTGCCTGGAGCGGAACCCTGGGTAACAAACTCATTAGCGCCTGTACGTCTCTGGCTTCGAGCATCGGATTGCGCCACCTCTTCAAAGGCATCCGTGATGGCCGGCGGATATTGAATCATCTGGATGCCCTTCTCATCATCCGAGTCGATGATTCCGCCTGGCCGGAGCCTTACCTGCTGCGTCGGAGTATTGGCTCCCCGCTTCCGAATGAACGTACCAGACAGCCGCAAAGCAAGGTCATCGAGCCGGGAATTGATGACGCCTTGCTGGAGCCGTTGTTCTCCTCCGAGGAGCTTGCTGACTCCAATCCCGTAAAACGAATCCAGTACGTCAATGTAGCACGCGGACAGGAATGGCAGAAACCCATACGGGTTGATGTCGTTCTTGATGATGAGTTTGCGGTTGAGTACGGCAATGCACTTTCCCTTGGTCCAATACTCTAGCACTTCGAGGGGTTGCAGGTTGGGGTCGGCCGAAGGCATCTGCCAGCGCGGCATAGCCTTGAACTCCATGTTGATGTCGAGCGAAGAGACGCCGGTGTTTAATACGCTGGTCGTGGACCTTCCTTCCAACAACGAGCGTTCCGGCGTCTCTTTAGGAGGGAAGAAAAGTTGAATCAGTTGTTCTTTCGGCGGAAGTTTGTCATAGCCGTGCTTGCCGCGGAGGTCTTCCAGGTCGGTGAGTGTCGGGTAGAGCCGATGGATAACGTAGCGGGCCTTGCGGATGTCTGGGCGCCGCAAGGATGGATCGACCAGTACATGCCGAATGTGGATGTTCTCGATCTTCGGCATGTTGACGGTGTACTTGGTCTTGATGCGGCGAGCGCGTTTCGATTCCGGCGTGGGCATCGAGACAGGACCGGCATCGGTCTTCTTGACCAGTTGTGGCCCGCCGCGCTTCCATTCCAGAAAAGTTTCGTCGTGTTGGTCCCAGGATAGTTTCCAGACCGCCGTGCCGTACTGCATCGCTTCCTTGAGTCCGACGCGCGTCTCCTCCCGGAAATTCATCTGGTCAAGTTGGTAATGGAGAATCGTCGAAGCGGCGCGGCATGCCTGCATCGAAGTCTTCGGTAGCGGCTGGCACTCGAACGGCGGATCGTCGTTAAACAGCGCGTTCATCACCTGCGGCATCAGGGATTCGATATGCTCCATGATGAGCGGCATGCCGAGTGAGGAACGGGGGACGGAGGAGCCTTCCCAGAAAGCTTGAGGCATGCGAAATAGATAGAGGCGGTCGTCTTTATCAAATTCTACCGACATTCCCTTTGCAAGTAGGTAGTATTCTGATAACTGTAAGTCCTTCAGGACGAGCTGGAGAGCAGGGTCGTCCGGAGGTAATGCTGGAGTCGGTGGAATACTTTCAGGATCTAGGTCGCGGTAGACGCCTTGTGGAGCGAACAAAACGGGCATCAGGTCGTCTCAGGAAAGTTCAGTCGTGCATATTCTCCAAAGTGTTGCTTCGCAGCCTTGTCGTAGCTTCGAGCTGCTTCAATTAAATCCTTAAAGTGTCCAAGGTAAAGTCTTTTCTTTTCGACTGCAAGCCGCACGCGCCACAATCCGCCTTGCCAGTCTACACCTTTGTATCCACTGGAATTGTTTTTGCTTCTTTTTCGGTTAGCACCATTTTGGCTAACAGTCGCGGGACGAAGGTTATCTCGCTGGCAATCCCATTTATGTCCGTTTTTGTGATCCCAACCGTCCGAGGGAGCATACCCCATAATCAGAACGTGCATGAAAGTGCGGCTCGAATCTGTAGTCCGCACGTAGCCGTCATTCGTCAGTCTCCATCGCCGTACCTTGCAAACGTCAAAATCAGAATCGTCTACTACGGCGTAGATGCCCGAATTGACTAGGGGCACATTTTTCATGCACAGGCTCCGCAGGCTTAAACGGATAGAGGATAGTACAGGACTTCGTGTTCCTTCAACTCTTTATAATAGGACGGGTGAATGAGATAAGTGAAATTTCCGTTGAAGGGACGAATATCTCTACTTTTCAAGGCTTCTACAGCCTGACGAATGGTTGCAATGGTCAACCCCGGCTCTAATAGCGTTCCGAAGTAATCACTTTGTACGATTTTAATCTCTGGCGGAAAACTGAAAACACGAAAAGGAAATGTCCTCGCAGCCGCCGCGACCGCAACGCCGCCAACAAGAGATCGTAGAAAGTTTCGTCTATCCATGCGAAGAATAAATTTAGACCTTCTCTACTCCGGCAAGTTTGTCCGCAGGAGAAGGTTCGCGTTCTTCGATCAAATAGTAGTTTGGCTTGCTGAGGATTATCTCTGGCGCGACAGGTCGCAACTTGTGCGCGTAAACCCAATGCCAAGCCTGTTCGAGTTTGTCATGCACGAATCGCCAGAAAATGTATCGAGGTCTTCGCAGAAGCATATTTCGCTCCAAGAATTGAAGCAGCCTGACTCGACGGTCGAACCGCCAAGGGAATCAGGCTGCTTGAGGTGTAACTGGTGGACGTTGCCGTCCTCTTCTAAGGTGACGAGACTAGCACAAGCAAAGTTGGCTTGCAACAGCGTTCGGAATGAGGTATCTTTTCGCGCATGACGATTACAGATGCCGAGAGACAGCGAATCGTAGACGAGACTCTTGCCGAGCAAAAAGAAAAGTTAAGACAGCGAATGAGTGCCCTCGGCAAGTCGCGCAGCCCGAAGAAGCGCAAGGCAGCGATCAAGAACCTGTTCAGCAAGGCGCGTCCGGCCCGCAAGCAGGAGAAGCGCAAGAAGCGTTATGTGCGCAAGATGCGAGAGATGAGGATTCCGTGAAGGCCGAGGTCATCGAAGCGAACGTGGAAGGGGTCGTTCCCTCGTACTTGTATGGCGCGACGCTGCTGGAGATGGGCTTCCGGCTCACGACCGAGGGTGAGTGGATTGTGGCGAGCGAGTTGTATTGCGTGACGTCGCATGGCGTGTGGCTAGTGGAATGAGATTTTTACTTTTCTTCGCCTTGTCTGTGTCTCCCGCCTTTGCCTTGCCGGATGCTCCGAAGCCGAAACCAGTTGCGGATGAAAAGTTCTGGACCGTAGTAGGCGTTCTTGGCGCGAGCGCGGCAGCCGACTACGTGACGACGATGCGCTTGCAGGATCGAGGCGGAATCGAACTGAACCCGTTCTTGGGCAGGCACCCGTCTCGTCTACGGGTGGCGGCGATGGGCGGAGGATATTTTGCTGGAGAGGTCTTGATGGCCTACGAGTTGAAGAAATTCAGCGTGAAGCACAAGTGGGCGCGTTTCCTCTGGATTGGCGAGCCTGCCGGACAGACCGAGGAACATATTCGGTTGGCGTGGCACAATGAAGGAGTCAGGCGTTTCCGATGAATCCCGTAATCGTAATCCGCGTGGTGGAAGGATTGCGCTGCGAAGGTTGCGGCGCGATACACGGTTACGTGGACAGGCGCCTGCACCTTTGTTTGCACTGTTTGGGCTTGCGTCTGGAAGTGAACCGCCGCAAGGACAATCTGGAGATGACGCTGGCGGGGCGCTTTGCGCGTCTCGCGCGCAAGGTCAGAGAGCAACTGGCGGAGTTTAGGAATTGAGAGTCGGTTCTCTTTTCTCCGGCATAGAAGGATTTGGACTTGGCTTCGAGCAAGCGGGCGCGAAAATCATCTGGCAAGTCGAGCAGGACAAGTTCTGCCTCGCGGTGCTTGAAAGGCACTGGCCTTCCGTTCAACGATTCACCGACGTATGTAGAGTTGGAAAGGCTACTCTTGCGCCTGTCGACTGCATCACCGCGGGAGTCCCGTGCCAAGACGTCTCGATCGCGGGGCAAAGGAAAGGACTCAAAGGGAAGCGCACTGGACTGTTTTACGAGTTTGCGCGAATCCTGCGCGAGCTTCGACCCGCTTGGTTTGTCTTCGAGAATGTTCCCGGACTTTTCAGTAGCAACAAAGGACGAGACTTTGCGGAAGTCCTCCGGGTTCTCATGGTCGAGTGCGGGTATGGGGTATCGTGGCGCGTGCTCGACAGCCGATATTTCAACGTGGCCCAACGACGCGAAAGAGTGTTCATTGTCGGATGTTTTGGAAAGCCATGTCCCGCAGAGATTCTTTTTGAGTCCGAAAGCGGCGCGGGGGATTCTGCGGCGAGCGGAGAAGCGCGGTCGGATATTGCCGTCCCACTTACAAGCGGCTCTGGAGAATCTCGCCCAGGCCGACGGATGGAAGATGACTGGAACATCGTCGCCGGAAGTCTCCAGTCCCACAGCAAGCGTCACGGACACGCCATGTCCACGCAACAAGCGGTTGAATCGGGGCAAATTGTTTCACACGCATTGGGATGCCCGACAAGCACCGGACGCAACGACCCCAACGGAGTCAGCGAATCGGAAACGATGTACACGCTCTCGCAAGTTGACCGACACGCAGTCGCCTTCGCTGAGAATCAGCGAGGAGAACTTCGCACAAGCAAGATTGCCCCTCAACTCAGCGCCGGAGGAGGCAAGCCGGGAAGCGGATACTCAGCTGTCGCCTATGCCTTGCGAGAAGACCCCGGAGGAACAGGCCAAGGTCACAACACAAATTACGTCGTCAACGCACTCAGTCCAGTCCCAGGAGGCCCAGACGACAACGACGCCCAAGGAAACCATATTGTCAGTTCGCCGGCTGACTCCAACGGAATGCGAGACTTTGCAAGCCTTCCCAAAGGGATGGACTCTCCCCGCTACCGAGCATTGGGGAACGCAGTCACGGCGTCGGTCGCGTACTTCATCGCCAAAAGAATGATGCGAGTCGCGCGCCCTTAGCGTTCCCACATATCTCCAAACTCGTCGTGGTCGTGTTTCTTCCAGCCACGCCGGACAAGCATGCCAGCAAGTCGTGTACTCGTGACCGTGACGATGCGGCAGCGGGAAGAGAGGCGGTCGAGGAAGCGGCCGACGTCGCCGCAACCTTCGCGCTCGGCAACGATCAAGGGAATGAGAATCAAGCCATCCTGTTCAAAAGCGAAGCCGCGCATGAAGGGAGCGAGAGGACGCTGACCGCATTTCCAGATGTCTCGATGTGCGAGGTAATCCTGAGAGAGCGGAGGTTCGTAGACGGCGAGTGTGGGATTCATCGGCGGTTGATTCTCCGAGATTCCTTGGCCATCTTGTCGCGCACGCGATTGCGCCGGCGTCGCGCACGGAACCACGGCTGATAGGTGGAAGGGTCGCCAGCGCGACGGCACTTGCCAATTTTAGATTTGCTCATCGGCGTGTTTTCCTTTTCGGCGCAGGTTCAGTACTTCTCGTCCCGATGCCGATAGGTTGCGTAATCAAACTTCACCCCCGGCATAGAGTCGATCCGCATCCGGATTTCTTGGCAACTCTGGCAGTTGCAGAACTGCCATTTCGAGTCCGCCGTGTGCTTCTCTTTCGGATTCGGCAAAGTGGCTTGCTGTCTTTCGATTTGCGGGAAGCCTTTCATTTTTTCCTCCACTTGTAGAATTGGCAGGTTGGAAACGGACACTTGTCGGGACCATAGTCGTGCGAGCACATCAGTTCTTCCGCGACTCCACCGGTTCTGGGATCGAAGGCAGGGGTTGCGGTCGGTTCAGCAGGAGTTCCCTTAGTTCGTTTAGGCGCACGAGAGACCCGTTGAACCACACCAGCCGCTCCAGGTTTCCGCAAATTTTTATCGTCACCAACTTCATCTGTCTTCGCCTCAACCGTTCTCGCTCCTAAAACCTGATGCCGGATCCAAGTACTCAATGGCACTAACCCCGCTCTGCGCTGCAACTCGCCATATTCCGCAGGCGTCAGGAGTATCGTAAGCCGTCTGTCCGCTGTCATTCCTACTTATTATCATTGATGTGTATTTGTGTCAATAGCCATCGCCGGGGATGTTTGCCCACTGCGTCTTGGCTCCGCGTCCGCGCCTTTCGGCGGCGTTTTTTCGGTGCTGCCTGTGTTCGAAGAAACTTCGTGTGCGAACTTCGAAGAGACCAGCAGGAAATGAGAGCAAGCAAAATTATTGCGGGACGTTCCGGTCCATCTCCCCCCGTCCATTTATCCGCTACCACCAGCAGTTGAGACTAGATTCTTTTTGTTTGCAGCATCTTAGCCTAAGCCTGAGCTCGCCGGCGGCCGCGTGTGCCAGGTCACGGTCCAATAGCGTGCCGATCATGCGCTAATCGTTTGCCAAGTGTCAGTAGTAAAGACTTGCGAGATGGCCGCCTACCACGCATAGAGAACTGAAGTAGAGAGGACGTAGTGCGTCAAGTGCTTGTGTGGCCTGTAGTTCGCTCTCAAATGGGCCTGCAATGATGCTAGAGAGCGTATCGCCGTCTGTTTGACCTACGAAATATTCCTTCACGTGATTGGCTCCGAAACCTTGCTTCACTGTGTATACCATCGGTTTGCTCCTGTTAACAGAACTGGGAGTTACGTCAACTTGGACGCGCTGCAAACAAATAAGTTACAGACGATTCGCGCAAAACAGAGAAAAACACACTAGCTATTGTGGTACTACGCGCGGACTTCGCCTGATTCGCTGAACTGGCGCCTACTCCCAAAAAGTTTTGCTCGAGCGCGGACCTATAGAGGATGCCGTGCTCGCCTATGAGCGAAAAGTTTTCCGCGAAACGAAATGACGCGCGCGGACTTGCTCCCATAATTTTCTAGCGCGTGATTCCTGAGACCTGGGATTGACAGAGGATCGGCGGAAAACTGGCAAGGGATAAGGACAGGGGAAAAGACTCCTGCAGGGAATAGGTAGGCTTGATTTGAGAACTAAGCTTGATTCGCTGGATTGCTTGACTCGCCTGTCTCACAGTCTCACGGGGAATTGAGACAAGTGTATTATTTTGAGATTTTCTCACCTTATGTGAGACAGAGTTTCTAATGGACTCAATAACTTAGGAATGGCGCTAGAATTGCACTATTCTTCAAACGGTGTTAGGAGTAACTCGAATGTTCCTCACAATAACTCAAGCACTCTGGAGCCTGATTGTCGGGATATGCTTGACGGCATTCGCGATCGCCATGCTCTGGATTGCTGAATCTGAGACTGGAGAATAAAACGTCATGGCACAAGCTGAACGGATCGAACTGAAAACGGCGCCGGAAGTAAAACGCGTGGTATGCGCTGCTTTTCCGTCCTACAAGAAACACAATGCGTATCTGTCTGCCTTCTATCCTCTCAATATCAATTCCTATTGGGATGGCGGATCGCGCCAAGAGTATGCCGTCGTTGAACTGGCCACAATGCAGCGCAAGCCTATTCCCACTAGCTCGCATCCTTATTTCGACATCGCGCGTCATGGAATGGCGAATCAGGATAACGGGATCGTCGAAACGGACCATGTAGGCAATGTGACGCTGAAAGTTTTGCCGGAAGGATTCGCACTAGTTCAGGCTGGATACTTTTGCGGGAAGCCTGCTACTGCGCACGTCTATCTCAATCCCGCGAATCTTGCGAAGTTACTCCCAGCGGATCGCGGGATGTTCCTTCCGAATGCTTCTGCAGGACTCTAGACAGTTTTTCCGCCGTGCTCTGGTACGGCGGGATGATTGCCTAGCAATCGGAAAAGGGGGAAAACTTCATGGCACAGGAACAAATTGTCCTTCGTACCGTCGCGCTGAAAGCAAAAGACAGCAATTATGATAAGCATACACACGTTGTGCGCGTGGTCCGCGAAACCCAGTTTGATTATTTTGGATTCCCCTCAACGTGGGCAGTTAATTTGCTTGAGACGCTGGAACCTTTGCAGTATCCCAAGTTTGCTTGGCAGGAGGTGCAATCGTGATGCCTAGAGCTAGTCAAATTGAGCGCGATCCGTTCGCACGCGCGTCTCTCATGCGCGAAAAATGCGAGCAAGGGAAAGAATGCGCGTGGTGTGGCCAGCCCGCGCGATTCGTCTATTACTGGGAGCAGGACTCCGTAGCGCGTTCCACTCGATTCGCGCAAGCTAAACCGTTCTGCTCTGTCTCTTGTTTCCGAGACTATCATTCTTGAGTTTAGCGCGAACCAACAGGCGCGCTAGAGCGTATGGGACAGGTACGCTGATTGTCTCGCTTGCCAGTGCTGCCCACCTGGCGAGCAAATTTTAGGAGAATAAAAAGTCATGGCGACTACATCGGGTCTCTTCCCAGAGGAACATGTTCCCAGAGGACTACTGACGTGCGCGGAATCACAGAGAACGAACGCGCATTACTCAATCACATTTCGCGGTGGGGTAGCTCCGGCTACCCCGTCGCAAAGTGTGGCTCCCATCATTGGGCTTGGGGACCGTTTCTGTCCATCCAAGGCGCGCCCGTAGTTTTCAAGACGAAGCGCGAATGTGTCCAGTCGTTTGAAAACTTTCTGGAAGTTCTGCGCGATGCAGTAGCGGGCAGGATATGAGCGCGGAAACTTCCCTCAAATGTCCGCGATGCGGCGGCAAGCCTGTCTTTGTCGTTCTTAGAAAACGAGACGGCCGAGACAGGCTCCGCTGTCATATCTGCGATTACAAATGGTGGAGTGACGATCCCCACAAGAGAAAAGAGAGTGCCCGATGAGCTACCGCGATTACGGATTCCAGCGGAAGTACGATCCCTACGAGGCGCGTGTGAGGCGCCTCCTGGGACGTTTAGGGATACTCGCGCTAGTCGTCCTTGTTACCTTTGCCTTGTTTGCCTTGTGCTTCCCGAATGACTGGTTGCGGCCATGATTGCCCGCGTGCGAATTGCGCCAGTCGAGAGATGGTGTCCTGCCATTCTGGCGGATTGCGTCAAGTACGGTTTTATCCCAAGCAAATATTCAGGCATGGAAATAGCCATCATTCCTGACTCAATGAAAGTCGGCGGTTATATTGGGTGCGAGGGACGAGCTTGGCTCATTCCGCCAGAAATAGGGAATGAAATCCGTGGCAAAGATGGAAAGTGGACTAGGGAATATCGCTGGGCATGCGAGCACATGCTCGAGATGGACTGATGGCCAACAAAACTAAGGCTCTGCAACGATCAAAGAAAGAATTGGAGCGCCGAGGCTGGCAGGTGGCCATAGTCGAACGATGGCAGATGCGTCCGCAAGCCGAGTTTGGCGTGCGCGTTGACGTATGGGGATTCGGGGATTTACTCGCATGTAAACCGTCCTGTCTTCCAGAACCCAATAAAATCGCGCTTATTCAGTGTTTTCCTATGTCAACTTGGAAAGCGCACGCTGTTAAGTGTCAAGATATTATGGAACTGACTATTTGGAAGGCCGCTGGCGGATTAGTCTATCTTCACGGCTGGGGACTAAAACCTAAAGGTGGGATCAGAGGCTCTAAAAAAGTCTGGACGCTACGGGAGCAGGAGTTATGAATTGCCCCGAGTGCGGCTCCGAGGACTTTATGACATGGACGTATGACTTTGGAGAGGACCGCGAAACAGGATACCGAGACGCTGGCGTTCGTGCCAAGTGCCGAGAGTGTGGGCACGAGGCAGACGTTGAGGACTTCCAGACAGTCCAATAAATTCCCTTGCAACGGTGTTAGGGTGCGTGCTAGTCTCGCCGTCATACAACCTGCTAACTGTGAGGAGTCAATGACAAGAGAACTTTGGACAGCAACCTTGGATAGTTCGTCGCCGCGATATGCGGACTGGCGGAAGATACTAGGTAGCGACAAGGTTCCCTTGGTGTCTCCGGCTTCCGTGCAAGCGAAACTCGGAGGCGAGACGACCGAAGTGTACGCGCTCGATTGGCAGGGCTTAAACGGCGTGGCGTCGCAGAGGCTCCTCAAATTCCTCGCCGCTAAGTTCTGCGTTGAGATGAAAGTGATCGAAGAGGATTTAGACAGGGACGGCCACTTTCCCATTCGAGCGACAGATGTATTCGTATCTTTTAGTCTCGCAGCATTCATCTAAGGAGAAAGTCATGGCCACGCCTGATACTGAAATCGTACAGCCCGCGCAAGTCTCTATAATACCCCCCACTGATCTGCCGAACCTGCAAAACGCACTAGCCGAGATGGACCGCGATGCCGCGATACTTCCAGAGTTGCGAGTCAAGGCGAAGGACATTCTAATCAAGGACGCATCCACGTATGCCGAGGCTGGCCAGATGCTCGCTCGAGTGCGCGAGTTCAAGAAGGTTCCAGACTTCAAGTTGGGCCAGTTCTTGAGCCGAGCTCGCCGCGTGGTGGATTGGCTGCGCACCGAGCAAAACAAGCACGTTAATGCAGCGGAAGAAATAGATGGCGTGCTCAAGGGCAAGATGGCCGAGTACAAACGCAAAGAGACCGCTGCAGCCTACGCAGAGCAGCAGCGCATCAACGAGGAGCGCCGCAAGCAAGCCGAAGCACAAGCCGAGGCCGACCGCAAGGCGCGTGAAAAGGAAATCGCCAAGCAAGTCAAGACTGGCGAGGTTGGCAAGCGTGAAGCTCAACAGCTACGCAAGCAAGCCGATGCGGATGCCAAGGAGCACCTGTTCAATATGCCGCAGGTAAAAGTGAAACCTAGCGTGCCCACCGTCTCAGGCGTGAGAATGACGACGAATTGGAAATTTACTGTGACTGACCCCGACGCCTTGATGGACGCTTTCCGCGAAGGACGCATGGAGTTGCGCCCCTTCATCGAGCCGAACGAGGTTCAGATCGGCCAGATGGTACGCGCAGCGAAGGACAAGGAAAAAGCCGAAGCGAAGTGCCCTGGCATAACTGTCTGGAGCGAATAGATGCGAGGCGTACTTGCTCCCGAGGCTGTCCACGAGCGAACGATAGAGGACCGTTTCATGCAGCGTCTAGCGGACTGGCCGCGTGACCGACACATAGACGAGACATTGGTGCGCGAATGGATAGGCTCTATTTCTTCTCAAGTCACGCAGATACTTTTGCTCTCGATGCTCGACAAAGGGATTCTGCGGATGAATGGATTTAGGTACTTTAGAGCATGAACCGAACACCGATAAAATCATCGAGTATTCTCAGCGCAGGCTACGATCCAGAGAAGCGCGAGATGGAGATTGAGTTCTGTAGTATGGCTCTATACCTTTTCAGCGACATCGAGCCGGGACTCTGGCGTGCCTTCATGCAGTCCCACTCAAAGGGGAAGTTCTTCGCGGAATATGTGAGGCACAGGAAATACGTTTGCATTCGTCCTCGTCCGACACAAGGAGACAAAAGTCATGGCGACCCACAGACAGACAATCGAAGGAAAAAAGTCACCAACGTATAATTCTTGGGATTGCATGATCCAGAGATGCACTAATCCTAAGAACGACCGCTATCTAGACTATGGCGGGGCTGGCGTGGTGGTTTGTGACGCTTGGCTTCGTTCATTCACGGCTTTCTTGGAGGATATGGGAGAACGTCCGGTCGGAACCAGTATTGACCGCTATCCCAATCCGAGCGGAAATTATGAACCAGGGAATTGCCGATGGGCTAACCGTATTGAACAAGCCCAGACCAGACGAGCACGGCGAAAAATAGTTCACTCTGTTAGGCATCGATGGGCAAGAAAAGAACATTGTGGAAACTCTACTCACCCTGCCATGAAAGGGCAGAATTTGTATATCGCCCCCCGCGGAGATCGTCAATGCCGCGCATGTATATGCGAATGGAAACGACAGTCACGTTTGCGCAAAGGGAGGAACTAAAATGGCGCAGACACAACGAAAGCCGCACAAGTCCAGCAAGTCAAAGCGCAGGTCAAAGCGCGAGCCGAGAAAAACCGCCAAGCCGATTAGTTCACTGCTCAGGCCGGACATTGTTCCCACTGTCTCGCAGACGATCGAGCAGGTCTTGATTCAGGGTGACTTGACGCCCCTCAAGCCAGAGGAACGAGTCGGCTATTACAAGGCTGTCTGTAAATCGCTTGGACTCAATCCTCTTACGTCCCCATTCGGCTACATTCTGTTCAAGGAGAGTGAGACGGCGCCAGCGAAGTTGGCTTTGTACGCCAAGAAGGATGCGGCCGAACAGTTGCGCAAGATTCACCGTGTCTCGGTAATCCCTAAGACCACGACGCAAGAGGTAACAGAGGACTTCGCCACTACGCGCTTGTCGCTTATGGACCGCACAGGGCGCACAGACACGGCAACGGGGATCGTCTACCTGTGGAAGAAGTACAATGGCCAACCCTACCGATTGACCGGACAGCGACTCGGTGACGCGATAATGAAGTCCGAGACCAAGGCCAAGCGCCGGGGAACGCTCTCGATCTGTGGACTTGGGATACTGGACGAAATGGACCTAGAGTCCGTGCGCGTGGTTGGTGGAGTTACGCCCGACGGCCGGATCTATCAGTTTGAGCCGCCTGCGGAGCCGGGAGATGTGCCGCCAGAGCGCCAGTTGAGCGAAACAGCCCCACATGGTCATCCAGAGGGGTCAGAACGCGCCAAGCAGGCCGAGGCCGCGCTAAGGCGTGTAGAAGAGGCCGACAAGGCACTGGAAAGCCCTCAAACGCCGTCGAAAAACGTGCAAGCCCAACCCCACCAGCCACAAAAGAAGGCATCCAAGGCCAAGCCAGAGCCTCCCGCAGAGCCTAATACGGAAGTTCCCAAGGCTAGTCCAGTCCCACCGATGGAATTCAAGGGTACTATCGAGATTGATTGCACTGTCCCCTTCCCGATAGTCCGCGGCGATCTAGCCAACATCGTTGAGCCGCTGCAGAAGGCGTTCGCGTCCTTCCAGTGGGGAATCGACTCCTGGTGGCATGTCGCACCTGGCGATGTGGCGACGCTGACTGACGCGCTGGCTGCTAACGGGTACAAAGTAGACTGCAAGTGGCCCCCCAAGGATTCTGCCGGTAAAAAGGCATCAGCCATGACGCCTACTCCGCCGGCGGAAGCGGCGGGCAGCGGGGCAGGTTCCGGGCGGGACCAATCCGCTGCTGCTGCCACCTTAACAGTGACGGGTACGCTTGAACGCTCGCAGGCTGGCATGGCCAACAAATCTCCGGTTCGGGACATCACACTTCTGCTCGCTGACCGAACTAAACCTAGTTATCGTTGCTGGAATAAAAACTTCTTCGAGGCTCTGGACGCTGGCTTAGGAAAGGTTGCGGTGATCGAACTCAAGAAGAATAAATCGTACTGGAACGTGGAGGCAGTCAAGAGCATCGGCGGAAAAGAGTACGACGAAAACGGCAAGGTCGTCATCCAGCAGAGGGACAGGGAGGCTGGGGGTAAAACCCTTTTCTAAGTTTATGCCAAACAGAAAAGATATTCTTGGGCAACAGTTCAGCAGACTGACTGTCATCAAGTTCGCTGGATTGGACAGGCTTGGCAACGCGATCTGGGAATGCCGCTGCCAGTGCGGGAATCTGCTAACTGTCAAAGGCGGTAGTCTGAGAAAGAAAAATACCCAAAGTTGCGGGTGTTTACATAGAGAAGTTGCGGCGCGCATCAACCGAAAACACGGCTGCTATAAAACGTCAGAGTATGCGGCCTATGCTGATGCCAAGGACCGCTGCACGAATCCAAACAGCCAAAAATGGAAGTGGTACGGCGGAAGGGGTATAAAATTCCTGTTCACTTCATTCGACCAGTGGCTTAAAGAATTGGGCATGAAGCCTCATCCGAGCTTGACTGTAGATCGACGCGACAATGACGGGAACTATGAACCCGGAAATGTACGTTGGGCCACAAGAAGCGAACAGCAGAATAATAGGAGGAGGACATGGATTGCGCGTACTGCGGGAAATACATCGGTGAAGGTCGCAACAACCCAAGAGAACCCGAGTCGTGCGGCGAGGTTGAGTGCAACCGTGAAGTGAACGCTATGTATCGACAGATGAACGAAGAGGCACAGGAAGCGGCCCGAGACGACGATTACTCAAGATACCGATGAGCGACACACTCAGCCCGGAGGAAAAGGCCACCTTCAAGAGAGCGACAGAGCGGCGCCGAGAGAACGGCATCCGGCTCAAGCGTATTACTCTGCTGGCCGAGCCGTCGCAGGTAACAGGCTTTACAGAACTTTTCGACTCGTGGGTGATCCGTTGGGGCAAGACGCGAGCTCTGGACGAACTCATACGGATTATGTCGATAGTCGAGGCCAGGATAAGAGACAAAGAGAATGCTCCAAGACCGTCAAGCAAAGGCTAGGCTCGGCTACACGGATCCCAAGAGTCGCGTATATACAGACGCGCAAGGGAACGTAATCCGCGAGGTCTTGCACCGTAAAGACTGGATTCGCCGCAAGGCCGAATTGTGGCGACGCGCTGGAGGCCAGTGTGAGTACGACTTACGACCGGGAGTCCGCTGCTCTAGCGATGGCGTCGATCCGTGCCACATCGAGCCGCGGCATCCGATACGGGACGACCGCTTGAGTAACCTAAAGTTGGGGTGTAGACCCTGTCACGAGAAACACGACAAGCAGACTCCTAAACGAAAGTTACACTGGTCCAGCGGGGCGGGAAGGGAGGAAGTGAAATGAGAAAGCTCTTACAGGAAGTGTTGGACTATCTTGAGCGCCGCGAGGCGGAATCTCCGCATAACATTTGCTCGGCGTGTGGGCACGCACGAGAATTGCATGTGAAGGATTCCGCTGACCATGACGTTTGTGTTCAAGGACTCGACACTGACCACGGATGTTCGTGCCTTGAGTTTCGATGGGAAGCTACGTACATCGCCGCAAGCGAAGGCGAGAAAGTGAATGGCGCTGAATCGGAGCGATTCCTACTTGCAGGGAAAGTACGTGATGGGATTCTCGCGTTAGACCAAACCGTAGGTACAGGTTCATCAAGCAATGTTGTGTGCGATGTGGCGGTGCAGCCATGAAAGCTCCTCCCAAGGAGCCAGCGGCCCGGAACTGCAAGGAATGCGGAGAGTTTGTGAAGCGACGTATCCGTTGCCGGATTTGCGGACGACTGGTATGCAGGATTTGTATTCACACGACAGCGCATGATATGGGTGGGCCGATTTGTAAGCGGTGTGAGCCATGACCACCAAACCACAGCCAGCGGCCCGGCGTGCAGGGAAGCGGCGATGAGCGCACACGAACCACAGCTTTACGCTAATGAACGTGGCGCGGAATGGATTCCTGGAACGAGTAATTATACCGTTGCTTTTCTTGGATGCTCTTGTGGCTGGAATAGCGACGGCAAAGCTGGCGCAAGGCAGAAATGGAGCGAACACATGGAACCTGAGAGACATCATCCCAGCCAATCAGATGCGAAGTTAGTCGAACGCCCGTACACTATCGCGCTGTCAGAACACGACCTGCGCCACATTCGCGTAATCCTGAAACGCTGGGCCATTGAGCAGAAGGATTGGGCGCAAGTTCGCTGTGCCGTGGGAATCTATGAGCGAATCAACGAGCAACTTAGCGATGAGACAAAAGACATCTTAGCTGGACCGCCAAAGCCAGCACGGGACCGCAATAAGGAGCGCCATGAACACACCAAAGCCTGAGGGAGCGCCGCGCTGCGATTCTATCTCGCCTGTATCCGAACTGCGGTGCGAGCGTGAAGCCCATCATCTTGGCGTTCACGAAAACGGTACGAATAAATGGCCGTATACAACCGCGCAGCCAGCGGCCATAGCAGGGAAGGCGAGTGCAGAGACTCAGGCTGATAGAACAGCGCGTGGAGATTTCAGCCAATGGCCCGCCCCCGCAGAGCCTTCTGACAGCGCGGCGCAGTCACGCAGCGTTCAGCGGCGGGTAGCTATGCAGAAAGGTGAGCAAATGCCTACATTTACTGACAGTGTGGAAGAGACTCTGGCAAATTATATCGCTGCTGCTGATGTTCAGCACGAACTGCTCAAGGTATCATTCAATCATTTATCGAAAGATGGGCCGACGCGCTCTAATGTCAGTAAAGCAACGCAACTTTATCGAGATACGCGATTTAAGATGCTGCAAGCACGCGAAGGGCAACCCGCTCTCGCCTCCACTCCCGCCAAACCACCTTGTATCGTTCCTCTTGGCTGCTATAAGCGTGGGGAACGTATGTGCCCGATAAATTGCAGGTGTCACTGCCATCCAAGCAATGCGGCTCCCGAAGCGGCCCTTCTCGCGGAGGAATCGAAGCTATGAGCCGATACAATGAACTTGAACACCACATCACGAACGGCACAATCTCAGTCTGTACTGAGCGTGAGTGTGGCACGCACATCAGCATTTGGATAGCTCCCGGCAATATGTTCGGCGTCATCGTCAACACGCCAGCGAATCGCAGATTCCTGAAAGCCGCGCTTAAGCGAATGGAACGGGATAAGGCGGTGCGCCCAAAGTACACCACTCACAGTAAATCGTGCTCATATTGGACAAATAATGTATGTAATTGCTCCACCGCTCCGCAGGCAGAACAAGTTCCAGGCCCAACCGGGGAGCGCGAGAAGTGAAGAAACACGATAACCGAGAGCAGGTTGGCTCGCGTAAAAGGCACGCGAAGGATTGCGCCGCCGCTGAATTAGTGCTGTGTAGATCGTGCGGTAAAGCCCGCTGGTGGCACCTACAATCCCACAAAGAACGCGGCGATAACGGACACAGTTTCCAAGCGCCGACACGATCCCAGTTTGTTTCGAGATGAATTTGACGTTTCGATTGCTTGTGATAGCTTTTTAGTCTTTGACTTACGGGAGGGAAGACAAAGATACGATACATTCTTGAACCTTAACCATAATCGGGTGACTGTGGAAAACTCGGAAATCTACGACGAAGCTCTGTAAACAAAGGAGTTAGTAAAGATGAAATCCACAAAAAGCGGTGCAAGACCTGTCGAAACCCTCTTGACACGCCCAGAGGAAAAAGCCTCACACTTCCATCCCTGCCCTGATTGCGGAGATGGCGTCGAGTGTTTCTGTGAATTCCCTGACTTAGACTTTAGCGATCAATTCGCGCGTTGCGCGGACTGCCGAAATAAATCCTTGCAAACGCGCTAGTAACGGTGTTAGGCTGCGCCCACTCAACGACCGTAACGTAGCGGGACTCTGGTCTGGGCGAAACAGGGATGGCTGGAGTCCCGCTTTCTGAAAGGAATCTCGTATGGCAAAAGTGACTTTCGATAAACGCAAAGAGAGAGCAATCCTTCACTTGATAGAGGTAGCCGTCAGTAAATTTTCCCTCCGCGATGTGACTCACGCGGTAAACAAGTGGAATCGCGCAAGAATGATACGCGCGGCTGTTCAAAAAGAACGAAGGCGCTTACAGCAAAGACTTGCAGAACTGAGATAGCCACCCGTGATACTCTCCGCGCCAACGTGCGATTTCTTTGCATCTCCTGCGGGAAAGACTTCGAGGAGAAGTGCCCTGGCCGACGCAGCACAGAGCGAGCTTTGTGCAAGCCGTGTAGCAGGCGCATGGTCAGCGAATACCTGGACACTATTCCAAGCAACATGAGGCATCTGTGGGCCAAAATCTATACACGAAAGGACTCTCGTGACAAAGCCAAAAAGAAACGTAGCAGCACATCTACCGAAGAAAGCACCAAAGAAAACAGGAAAGCGCGGTGTCAAGCCGCTTGATCCTGATGAGGACTTTAACAGTCCGAACAGGCGAGAGCCAGAACAGGGGCAGTTACTCGCCACACCAGAAGCCGAGAAACCGCCAGCGGTACAGAACGGCAAGTGTATGGCGCATTTCGTGGACTTCCACTTCACCAAAGACAAAGAGCGCAATGGCGTAGCTCTCTTGGATTTTTCCTTTCCGCTGGATGACAGTCACAAAGATGAACTGCCCCGCGAATTTATTGATGCTTGGAACGACTTGCGAAAAGGGCACCACAAAGAAATCAAACTGAACGGTGTTGAGCCGCAGAATGTGGAACTGTCCATCGCGGCAGACGGCAAAACGGACTTGGAACTCACGGCCGCAGATATTGCGAAGGCCAGCGTCGCTTTCATTGCTGCGAAGGGCAAAGGCAAGACACAGAAAATTACCCGCTTGCAGTTCCGGTTGCGTACTTCTCTTGACAAGGAAGTAGCAAACTTCTGTGAGAAGAATTTCGATGAACTGACTTGGCTCCGCATGGAGCCTACGCAGCGTTCTCTTGGAACATGAAAAGGTTCCTCATCAAACATGCAGGCCAGCCCTTCGGCACGCTCGAAGTTGCGGAGGTCGTGGAGTCGCCCGATTCGCCCGACTACACGCTCCGCGACGAGCAAGGTAAGCTGTTGGGAATTTTCACTACCGCCCCAGGGATAACAGTAGTAGAGTCTGAATCGCCCACTCCAAAGGAGGATTAGAATGCAGAACATCGAACGTAGGCAGTTTATTCAACGGGCTAGTCTTGCGGTCCTCGGTGTGCGTCTCGCGTTCAGTGCGGGACTCTCAGGGATTTCGTTGATTCTGTTCGGCTGCAATGTGTTCAATGACATCCTGAACTGGGTGCCCGTAGGTCAAGCCGCGGTTACTTCCATCCTGTCCGTGCTCACCGGAAACGGGGTGCTCATCAATCCGGCCATGCAATCCATCATCGCCTTAATCAACGCTGGCTTCACAGCACTCATAGCCGCGATTAAGGAATACCAATCCACAACCCCGGCTCCGGTCGGCACTATAGCCAAAATTCAAGCCGCATTCGGAGACGTGGTGGACAACTTCAAGACCTTCCTAGCGTCGCTGAACGTCTCGGGCGGCCTTCTGGCTATCGTGGCAGGGCTTGCTCAAGTAGTGTTCTCAACGGTAGCGGCATTTATGAACCAGTTGCCGGCACCCGTCGCGGCCTTGCGCACCACTATGCTTGCCTCAGCTGTACGGGTAGGCGGTGTGGACTTTGCCGTGATCCCGAAGCACCGGACACGCCGCGCTTTCAAGAAAGATTGGAACTCGACGCTCAACCAAGGATCTTCGGCTGGCGTGGTCGTGCCGAAGTCAGCATACTTACACGTCACGCTGTTTGAGCACCTGTAGCCAAAAGTGCCCATCCGACTCCAAATCGTCACCCAAGAGTGGAATCCTATCTCAATGGCCATTCGAGCCAGCACCCACTCTTGGGCCAGCCATGCGGAGTTCGTAGATATAACCGCTGCCACAACTCTTGGTTCGCGGAGCAGAGGTGGCGTGCAAATTCGCCCTTGCTCCAAAGACCATTACAGCAAGGTCGAGCAGTTCACATCCGATCCCGAGGCGATTGTCAAAGCTTACAGATGGGCACTCACCCAAGTAGGCAAACCCTATGACTTCTCCGCCATAACCGGGATCGTGCTCAACCGCGACTGGCATAACGAGAACAAATGGTTTTGCTCGGAGTTGCTTGTCGTGGCGTTCGAGAAGGCAGGCGCACCAATTCTTAGTACCCGGCCATCGAGTGCATTCTGGCGTGTCACGCCGCGTGATTTGTTGTTGTCGCGAGACCTTTTCTACTTGGAGGGAACATGACTCTCAAACTTAGCAAGCGTGGACGACTCTATGCGGCCTTCCATAGTCCTCCCAAAGCAACTGACAACGGATTCCCTTCGCACATCGTAGTCCGAGCCAGTGAATTTCCTGTGCGCGCGGCTCTCACTGGCACCATCGGGCCACGCAAGGACCAAGCACAGACGGGAATGTGTACAGGTGAAGGCTCCTCCAATATGGGCGAGCGTCTTTATCGCCGTCCTGAAACAGCGTTCACTAACGGGAGGGCGCCGGCAGTTGTTTTTGCTCCGGAGTTCATCTATTACCTCGAGAGAGAGAACGAAGGCACGCTTGCGCAGGGCGATTGCGGCGCAGAGGTTGATACAAGCCTCATCGTTCCCGACCCTGCGGCTGGTGGAGTGGGTTGGTGCCCAGTTGACGTGCCTGGGTACACGCCGCTCGACATCGTTACGCCGCCAAGTGCCGCTCAACTTGCCGCCGCCAAGTTATATCCTGGCGGAGCCCGCCACACGATCGGCAACAACATCGCCAACATGAAGTCATGCATTCTGTCGAATTATTCCTTCGTCATTGGAATCGGCGTGTTCGAGTCCTTCGAGGACGACTCAACTGTAGCCTCTGGGCTGATTCCATTCCCGAACGTGGACGCCGAGGAAGGTCTCGGGGGCCACGAGATGCACTCCGGACTCGCCTTCGATGACACCATCCAATGCCCGAACGCTCCGAATCCCGGCGCCGTACTCACAGAAAATTCTTGGGGTGTTGACTGGGGCATAGCCCCTCCAGATTGGGCCGCAAACCTTGGAACCGAAAAGGGACTTTGCTGGATACCCTACGATTACCTGATGAATTACAACCTCGCGAGTGATGTGAGAATGGGGCATCTCGGCAAGGCTTGGTAAAGGTTTGGTGCGAATCGCAATCCCACGATAGAGAGAAAACTGTCGCAGGGTGTAAAGTTTGCCAAAGGCGACCGCACCAATTCACTCTTTGTCCGGGCCAAGGTGAGTCAGCCGTGTATGCGGCACCGAGGCTAAGGCTAAAACCTAAACGGACTCCAAATATCCCCGCCGCGGAGCCAACCGGACGGAGAAAAAGAGAGCCTGACGCATCGGGCCGCTTACGCGACGAGATAACCCCACCGATGCGTAGGCTCTCGGAGTTTCGCATGGACTCAATCAGCGAAGCACGACTCTCGCAAGTACACCCTGAACTGTCTCGCCGGATTCACCAACTGGCCGACATGCTCTCGTTCTCGATCCGCGTGACACAAGGGTTGCGTACATACGCCGAGCAGAATGCGCTCTACGATCAAGGCAGAACGACTCCGGGCAGGATAGTGACCGAGGCCCAAGGCGGCTACTCGATGCACAACTTCGCGCTCGCCTGTGACGTAGCACCAATCGACGACGGTGGAGCGATAGACTGGAACGGTAAAGACGAGAAGTGGGCTGAGATACTCGCTAAAGCCCCTACCTGTGGCCTAGCGGAGGGCGCTCTCTGGCGCAGCTTTTCGGACGAGCCGCACCTGTACCCACAGGAATGTCCAGCGAATCCAGATGACAACATCCGGTATCTGTTCAACGAAGGTGGGGTTTCCGCTGTCTGGGCGGAACTCCTGCCCATCGGCCTATAAACAGAAACGCGACGATACATAGAAGCGGCGGGATGTCCCAATTCAGCCGCACCCACGAGTGAAAGTATTGCGGGAAGCCGAACTGCCAAAAACTCTGCGCCAACCACAGGCAAGTAAGGACGGCTAGTACCCTCTTCTGCGGCACGTAAGGCAAGGAAAGGCCCGCAGATACCCCCGCAAAACTGAGCAGGAAGCCTGTAGCGAGCGCGATCCAGTCCCAGTAGGCAATCGGCCTCGGGAAGCCAAGATAGGCCAGCCGCGCCAGCGCGATTGCTGCCAACAAGCCAGTCAGGAGTGCCAACCACTTCGCCTTATGCCACTGGACCGAATCCCAAGTTAGCCGGCAGACGCACCAGAGAATCGGCACGGTAAAGGCCGAGAACACCAAGGCGTACTGCCAAGTGGTATCAGCGTAGAAAAACGATGCCGTAGCGAACACGGTGAGCGTGTAGATTAACTGCCACACGAGATACCAGAACAGAGGCTTAGGAAGGCTCTGCCAGAGCGCGTACAGGATAGCCGCAGTCAGACAGGTAAACTTCACGGAGTCGTGAAAGAGACCTCGTAGGTCGCGCCAACCGTGAAATACTCAGCCACTTCTTTGCTGACGGTGAACGACGCCGAGCCACTGTCGCCAGAGAATGAAAGAAACACCTTCTTGCCTTCGTCTGTCTTGCCCGTGCAGTTCATCAAGCCAACTGATTGCCCGTGTGGATTTCCTCCGCCGCCCATATTATTCCTCCTCCGATGTTCGATAGCTGACACCGTTGATTGTTTTGCCGACGTGTGACGCAAACGCGTTTTCTATCTTGCGCATCCGTTCAGTCAGATCCCGGTTGTTGTTCGTAAGGACTTCCAGCGCATCCCGTTGGCTCCGCACCACGGACACGGCGTAAGCATTGGCTCCGATGCTCGCTACGATTCCGAGGTACATCAAGAACATCTCTTGCCAAGGGGTCATTTGCACCTTTCAGCGTACCAATGTTAGGCTGTGCCCACTCGCTGCCATCAGCAGGAACGCCAGCAACCCGGCAAAGAATGCCAGCCTGCCGATTTCCTGCAACTTCGGGTTGACGCACAGGGCATACATTAGGACGCCGATCAAGGCGACCAGTAATGAGAGATAGATAATCATTGTGTTCCTCCCTTTTCAGGTTTGTACTCTTTCAACTTGAGACGACCCTTCTCTATGCAGTCGTCACAGACGTTCACTGGTACGTCTTCCCCGCCGAGTCGCACGGTACGTTGTTCGATTGGCGGAATGTCCTTACCGCACTCGGAGCATTTCATTTCGCTTTTGCAGCATCCTCAGATGCCTCAGTACGAGCCAGCTGCCTACCAACCTCGGCACCCTCGGCAATATCAGCCCGCTTTGTAGCTTCATTCCTCTGCTGGCGGAGCATTGTATTTGCACTGTTGGTGTTGACTTCAACTTTCTTCAAGATTTTTTGCCCAGTGAGGTTGACCAAGATGTTGAAGATGCCTGTGATGGTTGGCGGGAGTGACACAATACACGCTGCTAGAATAAACGTCTTTGTTGTGGGGTCCAGCGCAACCCAAGCAGCAACAGTAATGACGCCAACTCCATAGACCAACTTCAATGTACCGTAGGGAGAAATGCTCATGGCTTTAAGCCCGCGTCAGGCACCTTAACCTGGTCAGGAATAGGTGCCATCTGCCCCATCTTGGGCTGTCCAGCGACAGCGACCTCAAACTTCGGCTTGGTCAACTGGTGCAACGTCTCTTGGAATGCGTATTGGTTGATCCAGTGCCACACGCCAAGAGCCAGAACATAAAGCCCTGGAAGGTCAATGGTGATACTCCCGCCGTTGGCCGTAGAATAAGCATTGTTCCACTGGTAGTGAATCCCGACCGAAACAAAGAAGGCCACAACCACGCTAAAGGAGCGGTTGAGCATTGTGCGGTCTTTTTGCAGCAAGGGAAACCACGGAGAGGCTTTGAGCCTGTTGATGAAGTAAACGACGATAGCCGCTGAGGTGAAATTTGTTACGCCAATGCTCGCGTCCATCAGGCTCCTCCGGTCACGACTGAGATTATAGCGTCACCATCGAGGTCGCCAAGTTCACCGCAGCCGACCATCCCGTTATCTAAGTCAACTACGCATCCCGGCGACAGCGGGAGAGCGAAAAGGGTCCACCAGTATCGCCAGCCCACTCGAATCAGTCACCGTAAAGCCAAAGGTGGAAGATCCGCTGGATGAAGGAGTACCAGTGATGACGCCGGACGATGACAACGTGAGTCCTGCCGGTAATGAACCCGAGCTCACCTTCCAACTGTACGGGGGTACACCACCCGATAGCCCCGATACCGTCTGGAGTGCTGCCACATAGCCAATGCCCACCTGCGCGTTTGGGAGCACGACCGGGGAGTTCATCGTAAGCGGCAGGGGCGTACAAGTAAGCGTAATCGTCAGCGTCGATCCCACGGCGCCGGAGGTCATTGCCACCGTTAGCGTGCCGGCCAGCGCGAAGGATGTCGAGTTGTACGTCACTGGAAGCGCGGTCGTCCCTGCTGTCGCTGTGCAAGAAGAGTTGAATCCATTAGTGGAACTGGCAAAAGAAATGGGCGCGGCGGTGTTCTGGTAGAAATGGCTTGGCGTAGGCGTGACAGTGCCAAGAGAAGCCGGCGCTACGATAGTGATGGTCGTGGTCTGCGTTTGGGCGGAGATTCCGGTCATGCTCAAAATAAACAAGGCCGCGAGTGCGAACAATTTCTTCATTCTGTTCTCCTATGGACCAACTTTGATAGTACCTGTCCCTGAGATAGCCCCTGCCCCTGTCACGTTCCCGATTCCCTGTCCGGATAATACAACTGTCTGCGGACTTCCCGTAGCGTTATCTGAGACCGAGAGCGTTGCGGCGCCCGCGAGAAGTGTGTGAGGCGTGAAGGTCACAGTGACCGTGCAATTCAAGCCCGCTCCCAAGGTCGCTCCGCAGTTGTTGGACTGGCTGAAATCTGTCGTGTCTCCGGTGATCGAAATGCTGTTGATGGTCAAACTGACCGCAGAAGTGTTGGTGAGCGTTACCACGCTGGTTGGAGATGTCGTGATGCCTAGGAGGACATTTCCGAAAGCTACCGTAGAGGGCAGTAATGTGACTGTGGGAGATGCCGCCGTATAGCACGTACTCGCATTGAAACTCAGCGCATTCCCCGATCCATCTGGGGGGCCACCCATTGTGTTGAAATAGCAATCCATCGCTGGGATGCTGTTGGCGTGGCCCGCGTTCACATGCGCCGACAGAGTTCCTCCGGTGCATTGGCTGGCTTGCAAGGCCATCAGTGTTGCGAACGTTCCGCCGCTACATTGTCCAATACTGCCGTTGGTCACATCCGGGCCGATAGGGGGAAAGGGCTTCCCCCCAGGCCACCAACTGGGCGTCGAGGCGTATATGAAAGACGCAGGCATCGCGGATTGTCCCGCAACCGTGTCGCCCTTCGTAGGCACGGCGTTAGGATACCCGGCCACGCCCGTAGGAACCTCAGAGGTACTGGCGCAAGTAGTCGCCCATCCAGTATCGCTGCTATTTCCGCAAAAGCGTGTGGCTCCGGTCACGTTGTCGTAGTTGGCCCAGCGAAGCAATGTTTGAGCTACAACAGGATCGCCACTGATGCTGCCGTGCGGCTGATTAAGGATGTAGACCATAGCCGCTTCGTTGGCAGCCTGTGTTGGATTACTGAAGTCGTCATACGCAGTGGTTTGGCCCGGAGTGCCAATCACATTCCCGACCACGTTCTCGTAGCGATTATAGGGATCAACGAATACCCCAATCGTTGTACAACTCTTTCCTAACTCAAAACCTGTAAAGATGTTGCGAAATACGGTGTTGAGTCCCGATGTCCCATGAACCACATCAGCCTCAACGTTCTCTGAAAAATTCCCTTCCCAAAGATTGTATTCCGCTGCTGCGTCGTGGGTGATTTCATTTGGGAACATGCAGTTTGCGGACAGGGTTTGAAAGTGGTTGATTGAATAGTTGTAGGCGTATACATTGCCGAACTCGGCGTCACCTATATTTGGCGCGGTCACTTGCTGAAAGATGTTATTTACAACCAGAGTGTCGCTGGCGAGTCCTATCTCTACCCCGTAGCTTTGCGATTGGGAGTTCTGGGTTTGGTAGAAGTAGTTGTTTTGTACCGTTATGTGTGCTCCGTCTGTAACCCAAACATGCGCGCGACCGCCGTGAAGGGAAGCCACACCGCTTACCCAACAGTTGAACGCATTCATAAAGTTGATACTTGAGCCGTTGTCGCCGGTCGCAGTTTGGTTGTTGATGGTCAGATTTTCCACGCCCGCATTTGAGATTGGGGTGGTAGGGAACCACGTGCCGGGACTCTTGGAGCCGCTCCAATTTGTTCCGTATAGTCCGGGGGTGATGGTAAGGGTGAATGGCCCTGCTCCCGTACAAAGAGTTGCGCATCCAGCGGTAACTTTTACAACTTGTAACTGCGTATGCTCAACACCGCTGATGGTTCTCCCCGGAGAGCCACCTTCGATAGAACAGGCAGGCGTGGTTAGGTCGCAAAGGAAGAGTCCGGTTCCGATGGTAGTGTCATTGGCTTGGTCAAGGTATATGAACTGCCCGTTGATGATGCCTGTGGACCCAACGCTCGCTACGGTGATCGAGGTCGTCCCCTGTGAGAATCCTGCTGTCCAATTCGCCGCATTCGACGCACCTGGAGCACTGTTGGAAGAGTTGTTGAAGGTGCTGCCGTCGTTCGTAAAGCAAATAGCCGCCCCGCCAAGAAAGCAGCCGCCACCGATGGCGTTACTGCCAAACGTTATGGTGGTCTGGTTGGCCCCCAAGCCGCGCAGGACCATGTTTGACTTCATGTTCAAAAAGGTCGAGAAACTGAAATTCCCAGCCCCGAGTTGCACAAATTGGTTAGCTCCGCAAGCGTTTATCGCCGTTTGCACTTGTGCTGCCGTTGACGTAGCGGGAAGAGTCGAACCGCATTGCGTCCACGTTCCTGAAGGTATACCTCCAACGACGCCTGCCTGCGTCCAGTCGATTGCGCGGCTGGGAGCGAGAATCCCTGACCATTGCTGGGCAAATGTAGGCACGGCCACAAGCAGAAGAAGGTAGAGCAAAAGTCGTCTCAACATTTGCCGACCCCAAGGAGCGAAAACGTGCAGCCTCCACCAATTATAGGAGCCGCTTTGATGGCGATGGCACTCCCGACCGCTCCGCCGCTGGCATTCGTTCCCGCTGTCCACGTAAAGTTCAATGAACCTGTCCCGGTCGTATAAAAGTGCGCGTGTCCCTCGCCGTAACAGCTAGACCCGGCATCCGTCATGTTTGAAAAGTAAGGACAATCGAAGATGGCTCCGCTGGGAGATGATAGGCCCGCCTCTGGACCGACACCGTTTTCAAGCGATGCGAGCACGAGTTCTCCAGCGGCACTCGGCTGAATGTTAGGTGACTGCGCGTAAGTGGCGGCGAATGCTTGATTATCTCCAATGCATCCTGTTGGATTATAAGTAGAAGTCGAGGGACAGGTCGTGCTCATCGTGTCGAAGAAGTTCGAGGTCGCAACGTTGTAGATGTCCCGCTGCAACATCTCAGAGTTGCTGCCGTTGGAACTGGCCTGATACAACTCACACATCGCGGAGTTGTCGAGGGATTGGTTGGCTGAATACAACAGAAACGGAGCCGAGTTGAGGCTGGCGTTCTTGCTTGGGTCGTTGATCGAATAGGCGACTTGGTTGCTGTCCCAGATTTTGAAAATACCAGTCTCAGGAGTCCCACTCAACTGATTGCTTATATAGAAGCTATTGAAGTTTCCCGCAGCGGGGCACTGAGTCCAAGTAACGTTCCCGCTATCGATGTTCCCACCGTCACCGCTGATTACCGGAGTCATTTGACGGCCAATGTGAATACCCGTCGCGGGTGTTCCTTGTCCAGCATTCGGTATATAAGCGACCGCAACGATATTGAAAACATACCCGCTGCCGTAGGAGCTGTTTGGCGTGGCCGGAATTTCGTACATGGATGGAGTTACGGATGTCGAGGCCGCAACCTGATACTCAGTGCATGTGCCGCTCACAGGAGATGGCGTCAACAAAATGAATCCCGGCCCTGCCGCGCAATAGCCAACTCCCTGATTCTGGTTGTTCGTGTTCTGTACGATGGTGTCGATCGAAGTCGCCACAACGATGATGTCCCCGACCGTAACCGTCAGGGCAGTGGTACTGAGGGTTCCACCTGAGAGCGCCGAGGCATTAGCAGAGGTACGGACCGGACTGCTAGTCGTGATGCCATTCATCTGCACGCAGCCGTAGACAAATCCCGGTTGGCTATTGATGCTGGTTCCCCATGCCCAATTCGTGTACTGAGTCCCGGCAGTCGCGGCGACGTGGAACATCGCTGTAGACATATTGCTGGTGTCGTTCACTTGAATGTCTTTGGTGAAGGTATCGACGGTCGCTCCAGCCAAGGTATTTCGCGTCGTCACTGTCGGCGTCTGTCCTGTTCCGCTGTAGGGCCACACACCCCAGCAAATACCTGTGTTGCCAGAGAGGAAGGGGTCGGGCACAAACACTCCCGCGATCGAAGGCATCGCCACGTTCTCGCTGGCTGGGGAATTACTCTGATAAGCCGACACGAAGTTGGATGTATCGGTGCTGGTTGTACTGCGAAGTTCCACGCCGAGTGCCGCCCACGCACCTGACGTTATCGTGACTTGGCATGTAACCGAGGCGGCGGTTGCCGAACTGTTGTCGCAGGCCGAGCCTGCGTCGAATGATGAAGTCGTCCCCGAACGGCTCGCATCACGCAGATTGCCCGTGCCGGCAGTCGGTACCCCATTATTCCCTCCAGAGGAGGTTGCCATTATGACGATGTTGTTTGCATCTTGGGTGGTGATGGTTATACCTGGATGTGTGGCACTTGCCCCGGAAGAGCAGCCTATTCCGGTTAGAGCCGTAGAAACGCATTGCACTATCTGTCCGATTGACGAGACGTTGGAGTATTCCTCGAACTGAACATCGGAAACAGTGGTCACGGCCCAACTGATAATCGAAACCGTGTTCATGGAAGCCGGGACATTGCGCATGATCCATATTTCAGGGCAGTTATTTCCATTCGGGCAGTAAATCCATGTGTAAGGGAAGAACTTCCCGGTCGAAGTGATGCTGGTGCAGCTCGTTCCACCACACACATAATTGATTTGCTGGTTTGCTGAAATATGCGTGGAGACTAAGGCTACAAGCGTGTTCCCAGTCGTAGGCGTGTGCGTAAGGGTATATGTGTGGGAAGTTGCCGTAGTGCTGACAGGAAAACTGCCATCCGACTGCACCCACGCCGGATTAGCCGCCCACAAAGGCACCCCTACCAGCAGAATCAGGACTAAGCATAGGTATCTCATTTGTTCAACACAAACTCCGCGACGTAATCCAAGGTCACGCTCGCACAACCTGTCACCTGCCAAGCGGTTGCCGTGCTTGCCGCGGGGAATGGCGTATTCGGGTTCAAGGTAAAGCCTGCGCCCTGCTGATTTGCAACATTGAACTTATAAGTCGTCGTGCCATCCGTGAGCGCCACGGTGCAGGCGGTTGCGCTCTCGTTCGTGATGGTCAGGCTCACCAGATCGGCAAATTGACTTGTCTGTGAGGCCAGCAATGTAGTTATCGTGGCGTTCGTGGTCTGCACCGCCGCTGTTTTGACGAGATCCCGCATAGCGAATGGGATGACGACTTGCCGCCCGAACTTATCGGCCATCGGAGCTACGGTATCAGTCACCGTCGCCGCCGATGGTAGAGCCGTTGCTGCTATTCCCATCCCTAAAACGCCATTTGCAGGTGGCGCTGCATTCGTCGCTCCGTGGCCCCAGTTGGCAATGGCTGAGTTATCGCTGGCCACGTTTATACGCGTCGATCCGGTTCCGGACACACCGTTGTTCATCAGCGGCGTCACGCCGTTTATTTGCGACACGTTCACGGATTGGTTGGCTGGGAGGGCCACGGAATCCGGCGTCACGAGCAATTTGTTCGTGAGTTGCGGCTGGTCGGTGGCGATTACGACACGAATGGTCCCTGCGGACTTTGTGCCTGAGTTCGTGTCCGTAGTAGTTCCGGCCACTTGCGCCAAGTTCGTCGAGGCATTCGCCGGAGGCACTGTCGTCACGCTGTTCGTAACGTTCACGTTCGGGATAGGAGTGAAGTCGAGGGTCAATGTCCCAGTCGAGGGATATGTCACGCATGCGAATATGGCTTTGATTTGCGCTGCTGTCTGGAGTGCTGCCGCTGCCGTGAATGTCTGTGAGGTCGTTCCGTTCGCCGGCGAGACGCTAAAGGTTGATCCGTTATTAAGCGAGTTTCCTTGCGAGTCCACACCCTGAATCTGTAGCGTACAAGACGCTGGAGAGCCAGTGATCGAGGCCCACGTAAGTTGTAGAGTTCCCGTTTGACTGAAAATAGGATTACGAACCGCAGCACTTGTGCGTGTCGTAGTCACATCCTGTGCAGTCCACAGATTGACGAATGCCAAACTTACGATTGGGTCTGCAAATACGGGGTCAGAACTTGCTCCTTGAGAGGTCAGGATTTGCCCCGCCGTTCCCGGCGCCGGAGTCACTACTCCTGTCGTGTTGCCTTCGCTCACGACGACACCGTGCGCGGTTCCAGGAACCGCAAGATTCCCTGTTCCGACTTTTTGAAACAGTCCCACCGAGGACAGTTGCCAACCATTTCCATTGTTGTCTGTCTGGAACGGAATCGCGGTTGATGCACTCAACGTCTCGGCTTGCAAAAGGATATTGCTTGCACCAGTAGCAGCCGTTCCCTCTCCGAATCGAAATGCCGTCGTCGAGCCGGTGAGCGCCCAGTTCCAGATTTGCGGGTTGGTAGTGCTATTGATGGTGTTGCTGGCAGTAGCTGCGGTGATCGTATGCAATGGAGGATTACCTCCGGCGCCGCCGCATGTTCCGCCGGAGTCCTGCAAAACTGTAGATGCCGACCACTGCGCACAATGGCCTACAGTGATCGAACCCGTAGGTGTCAATATGCCAGCCGCAGAGAAACTTGCTGCTCCGGTCCCTCCGCGGTC
>Ga0210409_10001454_pt1 | contig 31100 bp, 29 predicted proteins | sample IncBWH17MmetaG_FD_161649 | JGI IMG/M metagenome (GOLD analysis project Ga0210409, IMG submission 161649) | Forest soil microbial communities from Barre Woods Harvard Forest LTER site, Petersham, Massachusetts, United States - Inc-BW-H-17-M | ecosystem: Environmental > Terrestrial > Soil >...
CGTCGCCGCGTGTGTGGCGGCACTGGAGCGCGCGCGTCGAAAGGCTGCTTGCGGGCGCGCATCACGCCACGATTTTGATCGATGACGCGGAGACCGCGAAAAATCTTTCGACGGTCGAGCGAGCCTGCCGCGATCTTGTTCGCGCGGGCGCGGACCGCAGATCGCTCATCGTTGCCGTGGGCGGAGGTGTCGTGGGCGACGTGGCCGGATTCGTCGCGGCCAGTTATGCGCGAGGGATCGGCGTGATCCACGTTCCCACAACCGTCGTGGCGCAGGTCGATAGCGCCATCGGCGGAAAGACGGGCGTCAACCTTCCGGAGGGGAAGAACCTCGTAGGCGCGTTTTACCCTCCGAAAGGAGTGGTGGCCGATCCGGCATTCCTCAGCAGTTTGCCGCCGCGCGAATTTCGCTCGGGAATCTATGAAATCATCAAGTACGGAGTGATCGGCGACGCCAAGCTTTTCCGGTTTCTCGAAGACAAACTGGAAAAAGTATTGCGCCGGGAGCGCGCTGCGCTCACCTACGTGATCGAGCGCTCGATCGCGCAAAAAGCGCGCGTCGTTTCCGAGGATGAGCATGAATTGGGCCTGCGCGAAATTCTGAATTTCGGGCATACGTTCGCGCACGCCCTCGAGACCGTCACGCGATATCAAATGTACCTCCATGGCGAGGCGGTGGGATGGGGGATGATCGCGGCGGCGAGGCTGGCGGTGGAGAAGGGAATGCTCTCCCCCGGCGATGAAGAGCGAATCGCAAAAGTCATCGCACGCACCGGTCTGCTGCCGACCTGGCCATTGATTCCGCCGGCCAAATTAATCGCAGCAATGCAAGCGGACAAGAAGACGCGCGCCGGGCGGTTGCGTTTTGTGTTGCCCGAGCGTATTGGCGCGGTTCGCTGCGGCGTCGAAGCCGACGAGGAAATCCTGGTGCGGGTATTGCGCGAGTGCACTGTCGTCGCAGTTTCAACAGATTCTCGGGCGAGCCGCGGCAAATGAGTTCCGCATCCCCGAGCGGCGTTCCCGGCACGCGGCCCGATGGCGTGCGGGACGAACGGGAAGCGGCGGCGCATGTCCGCGAAATGTTCGGCCGCATCGCGCCGCGCTACGACCTCCTGAATCACCTCCTTTCCCTAGATGTGGACAAAGTATGGCGGCGCCGCGTGGCCAGGCAATTCACGGCGGTGCTCCACAATCCGGCCGCGCGCGTTCTCGATCTGTGCTGCGGCACGGGCGATCTGGCGCTGGCCTTCCGCAAGGAAGCGCCGGCCGGCGCCGAAATTGTGGGATCCGATTTCGTGCCGGAAATGCTGGTTCGCGCGCGCGCCAAGGCCGCCGCATTCGGCGCGGGGGTCACGTTCGTCGAAGCAGACGCGCTTGCCCTGCCGTTTGGCGGCGGAAGCTTCGATCTGGTTTCCTGCTCATTTGGATTCCGGAACCTGGCGAATTACGAGCGGGGGCTGCTGGAGATCTTTCGCGTGCTGAAGCCGGGGGGCGTGGCGGCAATATTGGAATTTGCCGAGCCTCGGGGAAAACTGTTCGGAAGTTTATACCGTTTTTATTTCCGGAGAGTGCTCCCGCGCCTGGGCGGACTGATTTCGGGGAACGGCTCCGCGTACACGTATCTTCCGAGTTCGGTCAGCAAATTTCCTTCTCCGGAGGCGTTGCAAGGCTTGTTTGAGCGAGCGGGGTATATAGATGTGCAGTTCGTGCGCTGGACGGGCGGGATTGTTACGCTGCATAGCGCGCGGAAGCAGTAGCGGGTTTAGTGGCACAGGCTTCAGCCTGTGGGGGTTGCTTGGTTCACAGTGGCGCTTGCGGCCGCCAAAATCGCGAAGGTTAAAGCATGTGCCACTTAATTCTCCAAACCCAGAAGGCGGATTTTGTTCAGCAAAGTCTTGTAGGAGACGCCAAGCTGTTCAGCGGCGCGGGTCTTGTTCCACTTTGAGGATTTGAGCGCGGATTCGATTTTGAAGCGCTCCACGTAGGCCACGGCTCGCGTTCCCACTTCCTGCAACGTGCCGCCCCAATCAAAACCTTCCGCCAGCATTCCTGTAGGCATTTCGCCGTCGGGAGGGCGCGGCGCGGGAAGCTGCAGGTCGGCGGCTTCGATGGTCTCGGAGTCGGTCAAGATCGCGGCGCGCTCGATGGTGTTTTGAAGTTCACGGACGTTTCCGGGCCACGAATAGCCGCGCAGAGCGGTGCGGGCGCCGAGGGCAAACTTCAGGTTTGGCTTGCGAAATTCGACGCGGAAGCGCTCCAGAAAATGTTCCGCCAGCAACAAGACATCTTCGCCGCGCGCGCTGAGGGCGGGAATGGTGATGGGAACCGCGGCAATGCGGAAATACAAGTCCTCGCGAAATGTTTTGGAGGCCACGGCTTCGTGAAGATCCTTGTTGGTGGCCGCCAGGATACGAACGTCGATGTCGACAAGTTGCGTTCCGCCGACGCGCTCGAAGCTCCGCTCTTCCAGGACGCGCAAGAGTTTCGCCTGCGTGCTGAGCGGGAGCTCGGCGATTTCATCCAGAAAAATCGTGCCGCGGTTGGCCAGTTCCATCTTGCCGACCTTGCGCGATCCGGCGCCCGTGTATGCGCCGCGTTCGTGGCCGAACAACTCGTTTTCGACGAGCCCCTCGGGGATCGCCGCGCAGTTCAGCGCGACGAAGGCATGTTGCCGCCGGGGAGAAAGGTGATGTATGGCGCGGGCGAATAATTCCTTTCCCGTTCCGCTCTGTCCCAGCAGCAACACCGTGGAATCGGTGGCGGCCACGCGCTGCACCTGGTGAGTGGCTTCCTGCATGCTCTTGTGTTCACCGACGATTCGAGGGAAGCCGTAGCGTTCGGCGTATTCCTCGCGCAGCAGAAGATTTTCGCGCAGAAGCTCCTGTTGTTGCGAGGCGCGCTCCACCAGCAGGTTCAAATGCTCCAGGTCCACGGGCTTCTGGATGAAATCGTACGCGCCTTCCTTCATGGCCGTCACGGCCTCTTCCACCGAGCCGTAGGCGGTGATGAGGATGACCGGAATGGTCGGATCGGCCTGCTTGGTTTCACGAAGCACATCGAGCCCGGAACAACCCGGAAGTTTCAAATCCGTGAGGACGAGCACGTAGCGGCGCGCGCGAACCTTGGCCACCGCGGAGGATCCGTCCGGAGCTTCGTCCACCGTGTGCCCTGCGCGCTCGAGCGCCTTCTTGAGCATGGCGCGCAGCTCAGGTTTGTCTTCGACCAGAAGAAGAGGTTCCATCAATTTTCTTGTAACACGATTTCAGAGCGCGCAGTGACTTGCCCAGCGGCCCTGTGCGGAGTTCGCTATCGGGTAATCACTGCAGCACGAACGGAAGCAACGTGCCGATCTCAGCGAATTACGGTTGCGGCGCCGGAGCAGGGGCCGCTGGAGCAGGAGCCGCCGGAGCGGGCTGTTGCGACGCCGATTGGTCCGGTGCCGGCTGTTCTGTAGCCGGCGTCCCCGCTGCCGGCTGCGAGGCCGGAGTTGCCCAGCCCGGATTTCCTCCCGCTTGACGCAGTTCGTCTTCCAGATTGGCAAGATCTGTCTTGTCTTGATCGACCCGCGTCTTAAGATCTTCAATTCTCGTCCTGGAATCATTAATGTCCTGACGGGAATATTCCTGCTTCAGCGCAGCCATGGGGTCGGCGTAATACTGCTGCTGCTTCAAATTTAGCTCGCGCTGTGAAATGTCCATTTCATGTTGATCGTCGGCGAGTTTCTTGTTGGCACCGGCGAATCGCCCCCGCCAGTAAGCTTCGTCCTTGTCCTTGGTCGGAGCGGCGTTGTTCGGCGCGGCCGGTTTCTTGGTCTGATCATCGGGCGGCGCAGGCTCCTGGCCTACCACATTGACGGTGCCTGTCAGCGTGCCGAGATTGTCGTTGTCAATCGTCAATTTGGCTTTCGGGGCGCTCTTTTTCTGCTCCTGAGCCTTGCGAGCCGCGTCGGCGACGCTTTCCTGGTCCTGTTGAGCCGCAAGGTAGGCCGGGGACGCCAGCATCACGCCTCCCAAAGCCAGTGTAATAAGTCTCTTTATATTCATGGTTATTTGCCGCCTTTCAGAGAGGAAACGGCGGATCTACGCGCTACTAGTTTAGATGCGTGCGGCGGCCGAATCAATCGCTCTGACGCTTTCGCGTACAAAAGGTAACCATACCAGGAATTCCGCGCCGCCCGCGGGTTGATTGCGCGCTTCAACATTTCCGCCATGCTGGACCACGATCTTTTGCACGACTGCCAGGCCGAGGCCGGTTCCATTTGCTTTCGTGGTGTAAAAGGGCATGAAAATCTTGGTCAGAGCTTCAGCAGGAATGCCGGGGCCGTTATCTGTGATGGAAATTCGCTGTCCCAGCTGCAGGCCGGACTTGTCTATCTCGCCACAAATGATCACGCGTCCGCCCGCGGGATTGTCGGCCGCGGCTTCCGCGGCGTTGCGCGCCAGGTTGAGAATCGCCTGGCGCAGCAGGGCGTCGTCACCGGACACATCGCCGAATTCGCCGGTGATAGTGACGGGAATGCCCGGAACAGCCTCGCCCACTTCGATCCCGATGCGCTCGATCATTGGCCGGAGGGATACGCGTTCGTCGGCCAGTTCCAAGGGTCGCGCAAATTTGAGGAACTCGGTGACCACGTGCGTCAGGGATCGCGTCTGCCGGATGATGAGCTCGCCGTGTTCGTGCAGATCGCTGCCGGGCTCCGCCTCGCTGCGGATCATTTGCGCGTAGCCGGAAATCGTAGCCAGAGCGTTTTTGAATTCATGCGCGATGCCTGCCGAAAGTTCGCCGAGCGCGGCCAGGTTTTCCTTCATGTGAATTTGCTTCTGCAGTGCGGCGAGTTCCGTCAGGTCGCTCAGCAGGCAAATCGCGCCGGTGATTTCATTGGCGTTGTTCTGGACCGGAGAGATGGTTACGCCGAGCTGGCGCAATTCGTGCGAAGGCGTCAGGTATTCGACTTCCTCGCGGCGAAAGGTGCGCCCCTGCTCCAGGCATCCCGCGACAAGCTCCGTGAGGCGCGATCCGGAACCGAGAACTTCGCTGTACCGGCGATAGACGAGAGATTTTACTCCGAGCGCCGCTTCCGCCGCGGGATTCGCGCTGGTGATCAGGCCGGAGGAGCTCACCAGGAGCAGGCCCGCGGGCATGTTGCGCGTGACCGCTTCGCTCATGCGCTCGGTTTGCTGCGCCCGTTCGCGCTCGGCGCGGTGCAGCGCCTCGAGCTCTTTTTCCTGCTCCTTGAGTTTCTTGATGACGGCCTGCATGGAGGCGGTCATGAACGCCGCGGGATTGTCACTGCGCGGCGAATCGGCGCCAAAACCATCGGGCGATTTCGATCCGCGGTAGAAATAACGCCGCGCCAGAATGAGCGCAAGAATCGCGGATACCAGCAGAACGATCAGCAGGGCTCCCGAGAGCATCCATAGTGAACTGGAAGCAGGAGCCGCGGCCGCAATTAGGGATTCAAAATTCACCGTTCACTTCACCGCCAGAAGGGACTCATACCAATGCAGCGCGGGCGTTCCAAAAAATACCACCAGGAGCGCGCCTGCTCCGAGGAATGTACCAAACGGCAATTCGTAATCGCGCCCCTTTTTGGAAACTGCGATCAAAAAGATACCGATCACGCTGCCAAGCAGCGATCCCAATAGAACCGTCAACAGGGTGCGCTTCAGGCCGAGAAACGCGCCAACCGCCGCCATCATTTTCACGTCGCCCAAACCCATGCCCTCGCGGCCGCGAATGCGAAAATATCCTTCGGCGACAATCCACAGCAGACCGCTTCCGGCCAGCGCTCCCAGAGCCGCGTCGGCAAAGGAAAGCGCCATTTGCGGAGGCGGGAAATCAAACCACCGGCCGGCTAGCCACAACGCGGTACCATCCAGCGACCTGGTGAAAAGACTGAAGAGCAATCCCGCGCCGAGGCCGAAGAAATTCACTTCGTCGGGAAGAATGCGTTCGCGAAGGTCGGTGATGGTCAGCACGACGAGCAGCGCCGCGAAGACGGCCCATTTCAGCGTGTCCACCGTAAAACCGAAAATAAAATAGCAGGCCAGGAACAGAAGTCCGGTGAGTAATTCCACGGCGGGATACATCGCGGAAATCTTCGTCTTGCAATGGCGGCATTTGCCGCCGAGAAAAACCCAGCTGAGGACGGGAATATTATCGTATGGCGCGATCGCCTTGCCGCACTTCGGGCAGCTCGATGCGGGCAGCACAATAGATTTCTCCGCGGGGATTCGCAGGATGCAGACGTTCAGAAAACTTCCAATCAGCAAGCCAAACAAGAACGCGACAAGAGGGATCACTCCACGACTTTGCCACACCCGCCTGCCTTGAACAATGCTTGCCGCGCGCAGCAGGAAGCAATCAGGTAACAGCAGAAAATTGGTCAATCGCTTGCAATCTGGAGTCCCGTAGGGACGCCAAATCGTAGCCCACCACGGAAGTAGTGGGGAAAAAGCGCGAATCGTCTCACATCAGTCCCGGAGGGGCGGCAGAGAGACTGACCGGTACCGGATTCATGCGCCATGCAACGCAATGAAGGCGGATATTCGCGTGCGGTTGGGCATCTCGTGTTGCCCCACCGGGGCTTGCGCGCTGAGGCCATTTAAATTCCCACCACTTCCGTGGTGGGGTACGGTCTTCCGTCCCTCCGGGACTCCGTGCGACTATTCAGAAGCGCGCACCCAGCACCCCGCTGGTTTGACAGGCCACACGCGCCTCCCTATATTCGAGATTCATACCTTATGTCGTGGCTCGAACAAAAAATACGCCGCTATGAGCATGCACGGTGGACTACCGATGACAATCGGCGCGTCTATCCCTTTGAATGGGGCCTGGAGCATATCGGAGGCAGTGCCAATGAATCCGATCCGCGCGGATTTTTGGATGCTTGGGTCGCGGAAACGCTAGCGCACAGCGACGAATGGTTTGCCACGACGCCCGCCGACGATTACGTGTTGCATCCCCCCCAGAATGGCGCAACGGGCGGCCAAGTGCTCACGTTCACGAGCCAGATCGCTTCTCCCTGGGCGAACAACAATCTGGTGCACGCGCGTTTTTTTCGCGCCAGGGCCACCGGGCCCGCCGTCGTGTTGCTGCCCAACTGGAACGCCAAGTGGCACGGCCAGGTCAACCTCTGCCGCTGGCTGAACAAGCTCGGAATCAGCGTTCTGCGTCTTTCCATGCCGTATCACGATTACCGTGTCGCGCCCGGGCATGAGCGGGCCGACCAACTGGTTGGTTCGAACGTGGGGCTCACGATTCAGGCGACGCGCCAGGCCGTCACGGATACGCGCCGATGTCTTCTCTGGCTCGGCCAGCAAGGATACGGGCGCCTGGGCCTGGTGGGGACGAGCATCGGCTCGGCGATCGGGTCAATTACCATGGCGCACGACCAGACCGTGCGCGCCGGCGCTTTTATGCACGTATCCACCTACTTTGCCGATGTCGTACGCACCGGGATGACGACGTCGCACGTGTGGGAAGGACTGCGGACCAAGGTGACTGAAGACGAGTTACGCCGCTACTGGACGCCCATCAGTCCCGTCCCCTACCTGGACCGACTTCGAAACACGGGCCAGCGCATGCTGATGATCAGCGGACGTTACGATCCGACGTTCTGGTACGAATTTACGGAGGAAATGTTTCAGACCATGCGGCAGAAGGGAATTCAACTCGAAACGATGACGCTGCCGTGCGGGCACTATTCGCTGGAGCTTGCGCCTTTCGCGTTTCCGGCTGGGCTGCGGCTGGGACTTTTTCTGCTTGAGGGACTGGCCTGATGCCGTAGTGGCACAGGCTTCAGCCTGTGGGTTTTGGTCCATGGAAGGACAAATCCACACAGGCTGAAGCCTTTGCCACTAAGGCGCTGGCGCATCTTCGTAATCGAAATAGTGGCGATATTTCTCCGGCAGAGGTTTGGGGCGGCCCTTGCTGTCGCAGACCACGTGGATCGTTTCGCCGGTGGCCAGCAATTCGCCGGATACGTCGTGGCGAATCTCATAGCCGAAGGTGATCGTGCGGCGCCGGGCCGAAGCCACTCGGGTGCGAATGCGCAGCGGATCGTCATAGCGGGCCGGACGGCGGTAGCGGCATTTGGCTTCGGCGACGACGGTGAAACTGTCGTCCTCGATTTCCATGCGCCGGTAATCCAGGCCACGCTGGCGCAGGAATTCAACGCGCCCAATTTCAAAATAAATGAAATAGTTGGCGTAGTAGACGATGGCCATTTTGTCCGTCTCGGCGTAGCGAACGCGCACCACGGTGTCAATGAATTCGCTCATGGGAAGGAAAATTGTAGCAGATGGGCGGCGTGGCATGCTCGGGCGCGGAAGCAATTCACTTGCCTGTCCAGCGTGGCGCGCGCTTTCCGAGGAACGACTCGAGCCCTTCCTGGAAATCCAGCGTCGTGCGGATTCGCGCGCTCTCCGCGGCGGCCAGTTCGAGTTCGCGGGCAATTTCCGGCGCGGCAAAATCGCAGAGCAGCTTTTTCGTCATGCGATGACTGACCGGGCTGCCCCCGAGCAAATCTGCCGCAAGAATTTGCACCGCTATCATCAATTCTTTGGCGGGGACGACTCGCGTAACCAGGCCCAGACGATGCGCTTCGGCGGCATCGAAGGTCCTGCCGGAGAGGAGCAGATCGCGCGAGCGTTTTTCACCGATCTGGCGCGTGAGAAAAACGGATACGACCGCCGGCAGGAAACCGATGCGCACTTCCGGATATCCGAATTTCGCTTCCGGCACAGCCAGGGTGAAGTCGCACAGCGTGGCGATGCCGCAGCCGCCGGCGATCGCGGGGCCGTTCACGGCGGCGATGGTTGGTTTCGTGAAGCTCCAGATTCGCAGGCAGAGAGTGGCAATTCGGTCCGCGTCTTCGCGCTGTTCGGCAGGGGATTGCGAGGCTAGCGCTCTCAAGGCTTCCAGGTCCATGCCGGAGCAGAATGCTTTGCCCGCGCCGGTCAGGATCAACACACGCGCGGGGTTCGCTTCGACCTCGCTGAAAGCGGAGAGAAGTTCGGCAATCATTTCGGCGGTGATCGCGTTGCGCTTCTCCGGGCGGCTGAGCGTGATCATGGCGATTTCACCGGAAAATTCGAGATGGAGCGTTCGGTATGGCATTTGATTTAAGTGGGACGGGCTTCAGCCTGTCCGGATTTAGCGATGTAAATTCTTAAAAGCAGACAGGCTGAAGCCTGTCCTACTGAATCGCTTTCTCCGCATGCGAATACTTGGCGCGAATTTCTTCCGTCATGGCGATGGCCGGCTCAAGCGCTTCCGGGCGAATCCCCGCGTCCACGCCGCGAGAAGCCAGCGCCGAGAGAATCGTTTCCGTGGCGATATTTCCGACCATATCATCGCCCGCGAAGGGGCAACCGCCAAGTCCCGTGAGCGCTCCATCGAACCGGCGGCAACCGGCATCGTAGGCGGCGAGGACTTTTTCCGCGGCGCCCTCGGCGCGGCTGTGCAGGTGAACGCCTAGCTCGACTCCTGCAACGCAATCCTTCACGGTGTTATACAACGCGCCCACGTATTCAGGAGGCGTGGTTCCGACCGTATCGGCGAGCGATACAGTCCGCACACCGATGTCCTTAAGCCAAACCAGAGCATCTTCAACAATCTCCGCGCCCCACGGCTCCTCATACGGATTTCCAAACGCCATCGAAATGTAGACCACGAGGCCATGACCGGAAGCTTTCGTGACTCTTCGCAATTGCTCGACGAGGGCGCGCGACTCTCCCCGGCTCATGTTGGCATTCGCTCGGCGAAAATAGGCCGAGATGGAATACGGATACCCGATGGTCGTAACGCCGGGAGTCGCCAGAGCGCGTTCGAGTCCCCGCTCATTCAAGACGATCCCGATAATCTCCGGCTGCGCAGCTCCTGCCAGAAGACCTGCAAGATATCCTTTCATTACCTCTTCGCTATCGGCCATTTGCTTTACATATTGGGGCGAAACGAAACTGACCGCGTCGATATGCTTGAGGCCGGCGGCAGCGAGTTTCAAAAGATAATCGATTTTCACTTCAGCGGGAATAATTTCCGGCAATCCCTGCCAGGCGTCGCGCGGGCATTCGATAATTTTCACTGGCTCAATCAACGGAGATCCTTTAAAGTTGGACGTTCACGGTTAAACATCAAGTTTGTAATACTCCAGTTTTGAATTCCTTTACTTCGGGATTCAGTGCCGCCGCCTCTAACGCCCAAACCAGCGCCTCGCGTGTTTGTGCCGGATCGATAATTGCGTCAACCCACAGACGCGCTGCTGCGTAGCGCGGATCGGTCTGATGTTCGTAGGTGGCGCGGATGGATTCGTGCAGCGCTTTCTTATCGGCATCAGAGAGCTTTTTTCCTTCGCGCTCCATCTGCTTGATCTTGATTTCGACCAGGGTGGACGCCGCGGAATCGCCGCTCATCACGGCGTAGCGCGCCGTCGGCCAGGCGAAAATAAATCGCGGGTCGTAGGCTTTGCCGCACATGGCATAGTGGCCGGCGCCGAAGCTTCCGCCGCAGATCACGGCAATTTTCGGCACCACGCTGTTCGACACGGCGTTCACCATTTTGGCGCCCGCGCGAATAATCCCGCTCCACTCCGCCTCTTTGCCAACCATGAATCCGTTGACGTCGTGTAGAAAAACGAGCGGCACGAGATTCTGGTTGCAGTCCATGATGAACCGCGCGGCTTTTTCCGCCGACTCGGTATAGATCACTCCGCCGAACTCGATGCGGCGTTCGCCCGTGGCGGCGTCAATGGTGGGGACGTGTTTTTTATTGTTAGCGACGATGCCCACGGCCCAGCCGCCGATCCGGGCGTAGCCGCAGAGCACGGTCTTGCCGTATTCCGCGCGGTACTCCTCGAATTTGCTGGCGTCGACAATGCGGGCGATCACTTCGTGCATGTCGTACTGGCGCGCCGGGTCGGAAGAAAAAATTCCGTAGAGGTCCTCGGGCGGGAACGCGGGATTCTGGGTTTCCTTGTAATCAAAGCGCGCCGTCGGGGGATGCCCCATTTTGTCCACCAGCGCGCGGATGCGCGCAAGGCAGGACTCATCGTCCGGTTCGCGAAAATCGACCGTGCCGCTGATTTCCGCATGCATTTTCGCCCCGCCCAGCTCTTCGGCGGAAACTATTTGACCGATGGCCGCCTGCACCAGCGCCGGTCCCGCCAGAAAAAGTCCCGAGCCCTCGGTCATTAGAATGTGATCGCACATCACGGGCAGATAGGCGCCGCCCGCGACGCACATTCCCATGATGGCCGTAATTTGCGGAATGTGCTCGGCGCTCATGACGGCGTTGTTGCGGAACACGCGGCCAAAATCGTCGGTGTCGGGAAAAACATCTTCCTGCAGCGGCAGAAAAACGCCGGCGGAATCGACCAGGTAAATCGTGGGGATGTGGTTGTCGATGGAAATGTTTTGCGCGCGAATCACTTTTTTCGCGGTGAGAGGGAAGAAGGCCCCGGCTTTCACCGTAGCGTCGTTGGCGATAATCATCACCAGGCGCCCGCAGATTCGCGCCAGGCCGGTGACGGCGCCCGCGGCCGGCGCGCCGCCCCACTCTTCATACATTTCATGCGCGGCGTAAATTCCCAGCTCGAAAAACGATGTGTGCGGATCGATCAGTCTGGCGATGCGTTCGCGAGCGGTCAGACGCGATTTTTTGTGCTGCGCCTCGATAGCCTTCGACCCGCCGCCCTGCTGGATCGCGGTTTCCTGGTTCTTGATTTCGGTGACGAGGTCTACCATGCGGCGAGTGTTCTTCTCAAAGTCGGGCGAGTTTCGTTTGACCTTGGATTCAACGACGGAACTCGTCAAGTGTAACTCCTCCAGAAATATTTTCCGAGACGCTCGCCGAGACAGCGAAGCGACAGTATAAGCCGATTCCGCCCCATTCTGCATGATTTGCATTCAGGTGGATGACCAATTAGATTGCATGAATGCGATTGGAGAAAACTCCAGGCGTGATGGCCTTTTGTACTTCTGCGCGAACCCCACTTTCAGATTAGGCAAGGGAGGCGGGAGGGAAGATGCCGCATACTGTTGTCTACCAGTCCGCGTCACCTGACTTTGAAAACGACGATACGTTATACTAGTCCCAAGGTACGAAGCTGCTTTCGGCGAATCGCGTCGGCAGCGGATAAGAGGAGGCAGTGCCTTGGACCCATCCAAAAAAAGTTTCAAGGGAGCGGCCAACGCGGAGGACCGGCGGCAGCACAAGCGGCACGCCCTTTCCGCGACCGCGGAGGTAGTGGATATCTCTTCCGGCTCCCGGCTGCCCACACGCGCGGCCGACTTGAATAAAGGGGGCTGCTATCTGGATTTGCTGAATCCACTTCCGGTCGGATCCAAAGTGCGAGTCCACATCAACTGGGACGGAACCGAATTGATATGTGCCGCGGTGGTGCGAGATTCGAATCCCGGAATGGGCATGGGAATTGCCTTCACGGACCTGGACGACGCACGGAGAACTCTCATCGACAGTTGGATTGAAAGGCTAGGGTCGCCTGCGGGTGCGGGTCCCTCAGTGTCAACTCATCCGGGAAGTGCTAAGACTGCCCCGCCTGCTGACCAAAGTGACGCCCTCGCCGAACGGCTCATCGACCTCTTGCACAAGAAGGGCGTGCTCAACTCCAGCGAAGTCTCCTCCTTGCTTCGGAGCCGGGTTTTGTAGATTCAAGCAGAATTTCGCGTTTATTTCACGGCCAAGTCCCGCAAATTTAGCGACCACTTTCCAGGAGAGTGCGCGGGCGCTATTGGGCGCCTTTGCCGCTGGCGGGATTGCCGATTATTTTGTTATATTCCGCAAACTCGGATGGGGAACACATCATCTCTCTTACATCAAAATTGGGCGGTTGCAGCTTGAAGGGCAATTTGTCGAGGGCCACCCAGGGTTTCGTATACATTTTCGGATCGTTAATCGTCACCGTGAGTTCCAAAGTGTCGAGATCGACGCGGTGAAATTTTTCCTCCACGCGCAGATCGGCGCTATGCGGGCGGCCGGCACGATCGACCCAGGTTCTCTCATCCGTTCCCGAAGTTTGCACTACGAAGGTGTAGTCATCCTCCCACTTTCCAATCGAGTAGCCAAACCACCTTGATTCGGGATCCTTGGGTAGATCGCGCCCGTCCGTCCAGACCACGCGCCAGATTTTGCCAAATTGGTACAATACGAAAACTTTGAGAGGCGTCTGGATGATCTGCGTCGTTCTCAGTTCATACAAATCTTCGCGAGGCATACCCTGGGGATCACAGTAAACGACGGGATCATTGGTCTCCCCGGGAAGAACGCTTCTGACTCCATTGCTGGGCTTATGTGCGTTCAATGTCTCCAGCCCCAGAGGAGTGTAAGGCAGTTGATGCTCCGGCTTGCCGTCTTCCGGCATGGCACGCGGGCCTAGCGGCTGGATTCCGTTGTTGCCCGGATCCCAAGTTCCGGAAATGTCACGGCGAGGTGCGGGGGCTGACTTCTGATTGGCGGCAGTTCCTGGCTGTTGAGGCGATCCGGTTTGCGCGTGCGCAGGAGAGGCCACTATCCATGTTGGAATCAGGGCAAGCGTCGCGATCAAGATGTACCGTAACATGGCAAAGTTCCTTCCCTTAATTAAATCCAGCATCGAATGATTTCACAAAAATTGCAATGGAAGTATCAGAATACGACCCGAGCCTTCAGAATCTGGCCATTGGCGAGGGCGACCTGTTCGATGCGGCCGATCGGCAGGCCGTTCTTGACGGGCTCCACTGTGACAGTGACCTCATCTCCCGGTTTGAATGATTGCTTGCTCCAGCCCAGGTGGACCATGTCGGACGGATTGCTGGTCTCGGCCGCCCAATGTGCGACGTTGCCTTTGTCATCCGTCACATCGAACCTCAGAAAGCAGTGGGGATTGGCCCAAAACCATTCCGTGACAATTCCTTTCAGGGCCAGTTTTTTCGACGTGTCGTAGGCCGCCGCGCCGTGGTGCGCGAACAGCGGAACGCCAATCGTGACGACGCCAAGAAAAACCGCGATTAGGTTCCTTCTCACAGAATCCCTCCAAAATTATTCTGGCGGGCTTCAGATCATAAACGCGCTAAAGCCAATCCGCCGCGGCGGGAGCGGCTCGCGCCAGAATTTCTGCTTGGACTTCCAATTCGCGCATCATACTCTTCTCCTGCTTTGGGCACAACGAATTCGCCTCCTGCGCTGACTTCAACGGAAATTCAATTTTCGCCCCTCAACTCCCAAGGAACACACCGATCGCACCGTGCGCCAAATCGAAATCAGCGGCAATTCCCCCGTACGAAAAAGGTGGTTTCTCATGCTTTAGGGAACTGTCCCGTTCTGGTTGGAGTCATTGAAGCGACGGCGACGGACGTGACGCCCCTGTTTACAAGAACATTTTGGGAGGGCGATCCGATCGGACAAAATATCCAGCGCCATGCTGCTATTTTTGAAGAAAGAGTGTTCCGGTTGCTTGATCATAGGAAAGGCTTCGAAATCCCAGAGCGCGCACGCCCAGCAAGCCGTCGAATGCCGGATCGGCGCTCCCCGGAACTAAGTAAGCCCGATCCACACTGAATTGCCGCCCTCCGAGAATAATAATTGCCGCGGAAAATGCCTGAACACGTATTTTCTGGTCGGCTTGACTCGCTCCCGTTTGCGACGTGTTCCGCAACGCCAGCCACCCCGCATCCGAAAAATTTCCCCCAAAGAGGACGACCCGGTCCGAACCTGTATCCACGAGGAAACGCGCTTCCTTGCCCTCGATCTTCGCCTTCGCCACAGCAAAACCTGTATGCGCATCGAACTGCACGGGAATCCCCACGCGCGAAAATTCGCCAAATTCGATCTCTCTCTTGTCGTAGTCCAGATGGAAACTGGACTTTGACAGCACATCCAGTCCAATAACGCCGGCGATAGGGATGCCCAAATCGCGTTCCAGCCACGAAAGGTCCTGCACCTGCGCCAGCAACGAAACGGCCTGTATGGGGCCAAGATCAATCTCCGGAATCATGACGGCTTGCGACGGCACGATTTTGCCTAGCGCGCGGAAGGTCGAAGTTAGTGTCGCCGATCCAAGCTTGCTTGCCAGGCTCACGTTCATGATGCTGGGCGCTGTGCCCGTGTCCAGAATGAAATTCTGACCTTCCGAGGAGAGTCCAAATTGGCCCTCGGCAACCACCAGGAAATTCCGATAAATTCTCACCGGGAGAATTTGCCGCTGTCCATCGTCACAGTATTTCTGCGGTTTCGCCGGACAGTTGCCGGCGCGGGCAGATGCAGAAGACGCGAGGACTGCCGTCAACAAGAGCAGGCGGGAAATCTTCAGCTTGGCTCTCAATGTTGCCGCACTCTCCAGACTGCGGTGCGGTTCAGGTTAGGCGCCCGGCAAGGAACCACAAGCGTTTTCGGGTGGATTCTGGATATATTGTTTGTGGCCAGCTAAGTCACACAGAGTGGGTGAGTTACTTGTGTCAGGACATATGAATTTGCTTTCACAAAAATAACCTTTTTCCAAGCTATCGCGTCAAATACGGCGAGGTCACCATGGGTGTGTCCTATCCAGATCGAGCTGCCATTCGTTTTGGAGCATTTGAATTGGATTTGCAGGCCGGGGTGCTGCGGAAGAACGGAATCCGCATTCGCTGCCAGGAGCAGCCGCTGCAGGTTCTGGCCGCGCTGGCGGAACGGCCGGGCGAACTGGTCACCAGGGAAGAACTGCGTCGGCGCGTCTGGCCCGAGGATACTTTCGTCGACTTCGATCATGCGCTGAATACCGCGGTAAAGAAGATTCGCGCGGCATTGAATGATGACGCTGACTTTCCCCGTTACATCGAGACAGTGCCAAGGCGCGGCTACCGGTTACTGGCGCCGGTGGAACAGGATTTGGTATCACCATCCGCTACCGCGCCACCCCTCCGGGCAAAATATCGTCGATTGCTGCCGATCTCTGCTATCGCCGTTATCATCCTGGCTATTCTCGGGTTTACGTGGAAGCTGGCTCCCTGGCATGGAGACGCGTCCACATCTCCCCAATTCCAGCGGTTGACGTTCGACCTGTCCGACCTTGGGGATGCCCGCTTCACAGCCGACGGGGCTTCCGTGGTCTACTCCGCTGGCTGGTCTTCCCATAAGGGAAGTCTGTACGCGCAACGTTTGGGCGCTCCCGGTCCTCAAGAGCTAGGGATAGCCAGTTCCACGTTGCTGGCCGTTTCACGCAAAGACGAACTGGCCGTGTTAGGGGAAGCCCCGGTTGACCAGCCCCATTTGATGGAGGTGGGCGTTTCCGGAACACTGGCGCGAGTTCCGCTCAATGGAGGAGCACCGCGCGAACTGCTGACGGAGGCGGGAGGCGCCGATTGGTCGCCCAGCGGCGAACTCGCCGTGGTGAGACGAATAGGAGACAAGAGCCGCCTCGAATTTCCCGTTGGCAAAGTCCTTTACGAAAGCGCCGGTTGGATTGGCACGCCGCGTTTTTCTCCCAAGGGGGATTCGATCGCATTTTTGGATCATCCCATTCTCCCCGATGACCGAGGCTCGGTTGCGGTCGTCGATTTGAACGGCAATAAGAGGACGCTATCCGGGTTCTGGGAAAGCTTGCGCGGCTTGGCATGGAGCCCGAATGGGGAGGAAGTTTGGTTTGCTGCGACCCGCTCAGGCATTGCCCGGGCGCTCTATGCGGTCACATTGAACGGAGTCGAACACCGCGTCTTGAGCGTGGCTGGAGGTTTATCGCTGCGGGATATCTCGCATGAAGGGCGCGTGCTGATTTCCCGAGATAATGAGCGGCTGGGCATTGCGTTTGCAACCGCGGGTGATGCCGAACCTCGCGACCTATCCTTTGAAGACTGGTCCATGGTCACGGACATCACACCGGACGGTAAACGAATCCTGTTCGGCGCGGAAGGAGAGAATTCCGGGTTCTCGTATCAAGTGGGTTTGCGGCCGACGGACGGTTCTGCCCCGGTGATGCTTGGCACCGGCGCCGCGCAATCGTTGTCCCCCGACGGCAAGTGGGCGCTTTCCATCGTGCCGCCGCCCAACGACCAGATCGTCTTGCTTCCGACCGGCGCCGGAGGACCAAAAACTCTGGACCGCGGTCCCGTGGAACACTACGTGTTTGGCGCAGCGAAATGGTTTCCTGACAGCAAGCAAATCATGTTCGTCGGATACGAGGCAGGTCACGGCCCGCGCTGCTACGTGCAAAATGTGGAGGCAGGGAAGCCCCGCGCGTTCTCTCTGGATGGAATGATGTTTTGCACGGTATCGCCCACTGGGGGTATCCTGGCGCTCGCCAAGGACTTTCGAGCGCTTCTCTATAATTCGCAGTCCAGCCAACGGCCCGACAAGGAGTTCAAACTCGAACAGGGCGAAGTCCCGATCGCCTGGACTTCCGATGGCAAGTTTCTTTATCTTGCTCAGACAGTAAAAGCGCCACCAACCATCACGCGCTTTGAAGTTGCTTCCGGACATCGCTCACTCTGGAAGCAGATTCCTCTGCCGCCATCTAGAACGAGACTGAAAAGTGAAGGCCTCGTCATTACTCCAGATGGGCAATCGTATGCGTACACGTACAGCAATCATTCCTCGGATCTGTATCTGGTACAGGGCCTGAAGTAAAAATTGGAGAAGAAGAATTTAGACGATTTGCGTACGTCACGAGTAGTGTTCGTGAGCCTCGCTCTTCACGCGCAGGCCGTAATTCACAATTACCATTTCCATGCCATTTAAAACGGCAGGATCCGTAACTGGCAGATACGCTGAGTTGCCGCCCTAGTTCTGGCGTCGAGGTAGGAGTAAACTCCACGCATCCTGGTTCAGACAACTCTGAACATTTTTGACGCCTTGCAAAAAGGAGCGGGTCGATGACAAAAGTCATTCGCGTTTCATCGTATAGTCTGCGGGCCTTGATCTTCCGTCGGCTAGGCTCGCAGCCGTCCGTTCATCGTCAGATGGCGGCGATGATATTCGTCGTTGCGCTCTTGGCCGCGCTAATATTGCCAGTTGACATCGCGCTGGCCCAACAGGCGCCGCTTCACTTGAATCCCGCCGTCGAAAAACTGGCGCGCGGAGAAGCCATCATCGGCACGCAAACCGACGATATGTCGCTGCAGAATTGCCACTCGCTGGCTCGCCTGAATTTTGACTACACCTATGTGGACATGGAGCATGGGCCGCTGAATCTGGATGGCCTGGCCTATTGCGTGGCCGCCATGGTGGACAAAGCCGCGATTCTCAAAAAAGGCAACGCGCAGCCGAATGTGGCTCTGTTTGCGCGATTCCCGCCGTACGGGCGCGATCTTGAAAGCAATGACTGGATTGTCAAGCAGGCGCTGGACATGGGCCTGATGGGAGTCATCTTCAATGGAGTGGAGAACAAGGAGCAGATGACGCGCCTGATCAGGTTCATGCGCTACCCGCAACAGAAAACGTCGAAGTACCAACAGCCGCCCGGATTGCGCGGATACGCTCCGGGGAATGCGGTTTTTGCGTGGGGCGTCTCCGCGGCGGAATACGAGCGGCACGCCGACGTCTGGCCGCTCAATCCGGAAGGCGACCTACTCGCCATTCCCATGATCGAAACGCTGGAGGGCTTAAAGAACGTTGACGAGATCGCGGCTGTTCCGGGCGTGGGCGCGATCTTCATCGGCGCGGGAGGAGATTTACATCAATATCTTGGAGTGCCGCAAGATTCTCCCGAAGTGGAACAGGCGCGTCAGACCATTCTGGCGGCATGCAAGGCCCACAACGTTGCGTGCGGCATTACTGCGCTCACCAAGGCCGATGTGGATAAACGGCTGAAAGAAGGGTGGAAAATGATTCGAACCGGGCGCGGTGAGTGATCGCCTGCGACAATGTATGCGCGCCATTCTTGCTCCAGAGCAATATAAGAGAATGCGTGGAAGTGAATCACGTGGTTGCGTTACCTTGCAGATGGCGCAAGTTGTGAACGGGCTTAAGACTTAATCCAGACCGATGACCAGCTCCCTGTGGCGACGAACATTATATTTACGGAAATCTATCTAATAGCCGGCAAGATGAACTCGAATTAGTGAATCTTTACGATAGTTCCCTCCCGTCCATTCGCTCAACCGCCCCGAGGAATTTCAGCTGATCCCTCCGCGTGATTACGAGCACTTGCGTGGGTGACACGGGTCACATACTTGGCACGAGAATGGCCGTAACAAGAAGCATTCAACGAAGGAGGCGCGCATGAGTCAGAAGAAATCTGACCGGAGGCAATTCCTGAGGAGCAGTGCCGCCCTTGCTGGTTTAGCTGCGGGAGCGGCAGCGGTGAGGTCCCTCGGTGCGCAGACCCTTGATTCCGAGAAGGGCCAGACGACTGATACCCCAGCGGCCCAGGCAGCGGCACTTGAGGGAACGCCCGGCATTGCTCCAGGTCAACACTTCAATGCCATCTACGGCGTGCGCTCCCGTTATGAGACCGCGGGGCGGATCGGCGGGATCGGCGCCTACTCAACCGGCCCGGACGGGAAAGTTATCCGCCCCTTCATCGGGGGATTAACTCCCGTTCAGAATTTGATGGGCATCATCACTCCTGCCGCGCTGCATTACCACAATACCCACGGTTACCCGCCCCCGGACATCGACCCGCAGCAACATCGTCTTCTGATTCATGGGATGGTGGACCGTCCCATGATTTTCACTATGGAAGACATCTATCGCCTGCCATCAGTAACGCGCACTCATTTTCTCGAATGCAATGCGAATGGCTTCACTACGCCTTCTCGAATGGCGCCGGAAGCGACAGCGCAGATAACGCACGGGCTCATGGGCTGCAGCGTATGGACGGGCGTGCTGGCGTCGCACATGCTTGAAATGGTGGGCGTGCAAAAAGGGGCAAGTTGGATTGTTGCGGAAGGGGCGGAAGGCGCTCATCACTCGAAGAGCATCCCCCTGGAAAAGATAATGGACGACGCTGTAATCGTATATGCCCAAAATGGCGAGGCCGTGCGGCCGGAGCAAGGTTACCCACTGCGGTTGCTAGTCCCAGGCTATGAAGCAATCAACAGCATAAAATTTCTGAGACGAATCAAGGTGGTGGACGGGCCCTACCTTCAACAGAGAGAAACCAATGCCTACCAGACTGTTGTGCGAGAGGGAAAGTATGCCGATGGCAAAGCCCGCTGGTTCCAATTTGAATTGGGACCGAATTCTGTAATCACCCGCCCGTCCGGCGGGCAGCGCATTACCACCCAAGGATTCTACGAGATCACTGGCCTAGCTTGGTCTGGTGCGGGGGCTATCCGCAGGGTTGACGTATCCACCGACAGCGGCAGGACGTGGAAACCTGCGGAACTGCAGGGGCCTGTCCTTCCAAAGGCGCATACCAGATTTACATTTTCATGGAAGTGGAGCGGGGAGGGGACTGTCTTGTTATCCCGCAGCACGGACGAGCGCGGCCAAATTCAACCGACGTTAGCCGAAGTGGGCAAAATTTGGGACGTCACCGTGGATTATCTGAAGAAAGCGACGGTAGGCCACACCAATGCCATTCAGCCCTGGAAGGTCGCGGCGGAGGGGAGGATTTATAATGCGATCGTCTAATTCTTATGTGGTAGTGGCAGCCTTGGCGGTTTGCTCTGCGGCTGCTGCGCAGACGACCCCTTATCAAAATGTTGGCAGGCCGGCGACCGCGGAAGAAATTCAAGCCTGGGATATCTCTATCAGCCCTGCGGGAAGGGAACTTCCGCCGGGAAAGGGAAGCGCCAAAGAAGGCGCCCCGCTCTATGCAGCCAAGTGCGCGATGTGCCATGGGCAAACCACGGATGAAGCGGGGCCCCTCGGTCCTGCTCTGGTGGCGAAAAAAGGAGGGAACCAAAGGGGCACAATCGCAGCCTGGCCATTTGCCACGACGGTTTGGGACTTTATCAACCGTGCCATGCCTCGATTTAATGAGGGAACACTCAAACCGGACCAGGTTTACGCCCTGACGGCTTTTCTGCTCTATCGCAGTGGGATAATCAAGGAAGACGAAGTCCTTGACGCTAAGAGCGTGATAGAGCTGCAAATGCCGTATCGCAATGCCTACGTCCCCTCAGACCTGGCGGAAATCGGCAATATGGAAAAACGCGCATGCCGTCTCGGACATTGCCCCGGACCTGACCCGGCTGCCGCTAAATGAGCAAAACGGCTTGCGATTTCGGAATGTGCCCAAAGTCCGATCAAGCGAACTTGTTTTAAGCGGCAAACTTTGCGCGTTTGGTCGCTCCACTCCAACGAGGCCGCGATTAACTCTCATTAGCAAATGACGCCACTCCGCATTTATTCCTGATCTCCGAAAGTGATCCCCAGGGCGCGTGCGGTGCGCACCATACTCCCAATGGGATCGACGAGTCGCGACTCGCCCACGGCATCGTCGAGCGGAACCGATTCAATCTCGCCGGCGCGGAGGCATACCATGCGCCCGAAATTCCCCTGCGCTACTTGCTCCACGGCCTCCACCCCGAATCGGGTGGCCAGGATACGGTCAAAAGGACTTGGGGAACCTCCACGCTGAATGTGACCAAGCACGGTAACGCGCACATCCTGTTTTAGCGATTCATGAATCGCATCGCCGATCAGAATGCCGACTTGGCCGGTGCGGGGCTTGGGAAAGGGCTTGCCGAACGGATCATTTGCGGGCAGTTTCACGCCTTCCGCGACGACTACGATTGAGAATGTTTTTCCCGTTGAGGCTCGTTCGCGCAATTTTTCACAGATCGTTTCAATGGTGAACGGTATTTCCGGGATCAGAATTACATCGGCCCCACCGGCGATTCCGGAATGCAGAGCGATCCACCCCGCATCGCGTCCCATGACTTCGATCACCATCACGCGGCCGTGCGATTCCGCCGTGGTGTGCAGGCGGTCGATGGCCTCGGTGGCCACGTGCAGCGCCGTGTCAAAACCAAAAGTAACTTCCGTGGCGGAGAGATCGTTGTCGATTGTCTTGGGCACTCCCACGATCGGGATACCCAACCGTGCGAGATCCCGCGCGATCGTCAATGTCCCGTCGCCACCGATTACGATCAGCGCATCCAGCTCCAACTTCTCCATGCTCGTGCGACAGGTATGGGAGTCCTCGTTCGTTGCCCTCATGCCGCCACTATCGAGCGCATGGTGGAATGGATCTCCCCGGTTCCTCGTTCCTAGAATTGTGCCGCCCCGGTGTAGAATCCCCGCGATCGACTCGACCGTTAGCGGAACAGTCCGTTCCGGCCAGATGAGTCCGTCGAAGCCGTCACGGATGCCTACGACACTCCATCCGTGTCCAAGGATGGCTCCGCGGGCCGCGCCCCGAATGACCGCGTTCAGGCCAGGGCAGTCACCACCCCCGTTAGCGATGCCGATACTTTCTATTGTAGGTTTCATGCGTCTTCTGCGATGCGGCACCCCTGCCTGTTTCTAAAGGTACTCCCGGCAAAATGGCGAATTCAGTTGAACGCTAGCTTTATCGGAAAATCCGAAAAGAACTTTATTGGACTGCTCTGTGGCTGTAACTGAAACATTGCTTGGCTGTCCGACTCTGCTCCTCATGCCCGTTCCCGTTGCATCGCTTGCAATGCCTCCGCTGCGCTTTCAAGAACAGTCTGTGCCTGACTACGCGACTTTTCCGTGCACGCACTTTCTGCTATAGTCCCCGCCCAGTTGAATCTGGTCCCCACGAACATCGCAACTTTTCAGGGAATCGGGAGGGAATTCATGACCGCTTCACCCATGTCAGTAGCCTGCCTGGGCCTCGGGCGGATTGGGGCCGGCATTGCACGCAGCGTACAGAATGCCGGCCATCGGCTTGTTGTGTATAACCGCACACCGCAAAAAACGCAGTCGCTGGTAGCAGCAGGCGCGACGGCGGCGCGGTCGCCGCGCGAAGCCGCGGCGGAAGCAGACGTTGTGATTACCTGCTTGATGGATGACCGATCCGTGCTCGACAACACGATGGGCGAGAACGGAATTCTGGCCGGCATGCGCCCGGGCGCCATTCACATCGGCACATCGACCATTACACCGAAAGCGACTACGCGTTTGGCGGAGTTGCACGCAGCTCACGGAAGCCATTACGTTGCCGGGCCTGTCGCGGGACACCCGGTCCAAGCCGCGGCAGGGAAGCTCATCACCTTCGTGGCGGGACGCCCAGAGGCAATCGAGCGCTGCCGGCCCGTGCTCGAGGCTTACACCGCGAAGATTATCCTGCTGGGCGACGTGCCCGCGCACGCTGCCAGTTTCAAGCTGGTGGTGAACTTCTTCGCGGCCTGTCTGTTGGAATCCTTTGGCGAAGCCTTCGTTTTCGCCGAGAAGCAGGGGCTTGATGTGATGCTCGTGAGCGAAATGTTCAAGGAGGTGATGCACCATCCGGCATTTCCGGCATACATGGATAAGATCCGCACACGGAGCTTCGACGTCCTGGGCTCTACGCTGGATGGAGCGGGGTCGAAAGACGTGCGATTTATCCTGGAATCGGCGGCAGAGGTTGGAGTACCGCTGCCCATTGCAAGCATCGTACGGGACAAGATCGTAGCAGCGCAAGCGCACGGCTGGGGCGAGCTGGACTGGTCCGTGTTCACCGAGATCGCCCGCCTGAACGCCGGCCAGGAGCAGTTGAATCGGGCGGCAAGGACTGCTTGATTGGAAGGTTCTTTTGACTACGCCCCGTTTTTTGCATGTCCATCAAGTCGCATTCTTAGCCTTTGTTGCGAATCAGAAGTGGGAACTTAACGATTTTGTGCCACATCCCATCACGGGAGGTGGCCGCATTAAGTCGAGGTGATGTTTTATCAAAGTCTCTTTGCAGGAGTCTACGAGGCTGAGTTCGCTCGCGGGTCTTGAATCAAGCGAAACATAGGCCTGTCTAGAGTCTATTTGATTCCTGCCGTGCAAATCGATTCTTGATGTGAAGTATAGTCAGCTCAACCGACCAGATGGTGTTGCAACGACCGATTGAGTTGGCAAGGATAGTTGGAATGTGAATATTCGCAACGTGGGCTAACGAGCGGCGATCCGAGCCTCGGGACTTGGCGTGGGAAACGCAGGTAATCTTAGGGAATGGACGAGCCGTCGGAGCCTGGTTAATTTCGTGGGCCTGCTCTCGTGGCAAATTTGTTGAAACGAGAGGAAGAGAAGAGTACGATGCGCGAAACAGAGGTCCCAATCGGAATTTCTGGTGAAGGCGTTCCTCTCCTGCGGCCATGCAGGACACACCTGAAGAGGAGGACGAGTTATGCCAGTCTCATTTCAAATCGACAAAGCGCGGCGATTGGTCACCAGCACTGCATCCGGCTTCCTGACGGCGACAGATATCCTGGCTCACCAGCGGAAGCTTCTGGGCGATCCCAACTTCGATCCAACCTGTTCCCAGCTCGTGGATTGTACCGGTGTTACCGGGATCGATTTGAACGCCGAAGACGTGCGCACGGTGGCGTCCACGACGATCTTTTCGACGCATGCCCGGCGCGCCGTGGTCGTGAACACGGACGAGCAGTTCGGCTTTGCGCGCATGTTCAAAATGCTGCGTGAAGCAGAGGGCGAATACGGAATCCAGGTGTTCCGCGACCGGGCTGAGGCGTTGCGCTGGGCGCTCCCTGACGAGCACGCCTACTCCAAGACCGCGTAGGAACGTCGCGGGAGAAGCATGCTTCGACAATTCACGCTACTTCTATATGCCGCGGGGCGACCTCTTCGCGCGGTGTTCTCGGTGTTTCTCTGCCAGCTTCCGAGAATCGCGGCGCTTTTCGGAATGGAACTTGATCCGCCGATGGCCAAATAATTTTATTCAGATAAGAGAGATCATCAGGAAGTGGTGCCGGCCCGAATTAAAATCAAACAATCTCTTCCCAATCATCCCTGCAATCCGGCGATCAAACGAAAAACTTTTCAGACGCCTTATAGTGAATCGCTCGCATCGTAATTTGACTTGCGGGTGTATATTCGTTTGCGCAGTTTTGGACCTCAGCCTATGAACAACTTGATCAGGATATTGCTTCTCGCTTTGCTGCTGCCCTTATCGGCTGCGGCTCAAACGCCGCAGTCGGTTCCCAACGGGCTTCCTTCGTGGGCCTACAACATCCCGGACAAGGTGCAGCCACCCATTGTTAAGCCAACTGGCCCGATAAGTGTGCCGGGCAGCACCAAAGTGTATGAACTTGCTCAAGTCGCCAGCAGCGGAAATCCGCCCGATTGGTTTCCCGATGAGCATGGTCCCGCGCCCCGGATCGTGAAAGATGAAACCGGAACGGCAAAGATGGCCTGCGGCACCTGCCACCTCATGTCCGGACAAGGGCATTCCGAATCCGCCGACATTGCCGGCCTGCCCGCCGAGTACATTGTTCGCCAGATGAGCTATTTCAAAACTGGGGCCCGGAAGGATCCCGATCGTATGGGTCCAATTGCGCAAACCGTGTCCGACGAAGATGTGCGGCAAGCGGCTGAGTATTATGCTGCCATCAAGCCGATCCCTTGGGTGAAGGTGATCGAAACGGACGCGCCGCCAAAGACGTATGTCAGCTCCGCGGCGCGCCATCGCCTTCTGGACCCGGCGGGCGGCACCGAACCTATCGGCCATCGCATTATAGAAACCCCGGTGGATCCGGTCAGAACAGCGAATCGCGATCCGCACTCTCCTTTTCTGGCCTATGTTCCTCCCGGCAGCCTGGCAAAGGGTGAGGCGCTCGTGAAAGCCAGCGGGGCAGGGAAGACGATGCCATGCGCGAGTTGTCATGGGGACGCGTTGAGGGGGCTCGGGGATGTGCCCAGAATCGCGGGCCTGCAACCGGTTTACATCGCCCGGCAACTCATCTACTTTCAGAATGGATTGAGCGCCGGCTCCGCCTCGGCGCCGATGAAGAAAGTGGTCGCGAACCTTTCCGAGGACGACATCATTGCTATCTCGGCGTACCTCGGCTCGCTGCCGCCGCAGTGAATTCGAGAACTGCCTCAAGCTTAGCCTTTTTGATTCGGCTACAAAATTGAAAAATGTGTTTGGCTATTTTTCGAAGTCTACGAACGAGGCGTTGTCGGGGCAAGCCTGTTCCAGGATGTCCCCGTCCGCATGCAGGGAAAATCCAAAGTGCACATCCCCTGGTTTGGCTAGCGCTTTCGCGTCTTCCATGGTGATGCCGAGTTCCAGATTATTCTGATCGATGCGGTGAAAACGCTCGACCACGTGTAGCTGTTCGCTGTGAGCATGACCGATGCGAGCGAGCCATGTCTTGTCGTTAAAACCTACCGTATCCACAACGAAAATATCGCCATCCCAACGGCCGATGGAATGGCCCATGAAGGCCGGCGTTAAGTCCTCGGGATGCTTGCGTCCGTCGATGAAAACGTAGCGCACGATATGGTCATACTCGAAGAGCGATAGGACCGCTTTGGGAGTCGGTATCACTTGCATCGGAACCGGCTGGAGATAGATGCGAGGCGTCCCCGGAAGTAAGCACTTGGCGAGGATCGTTCGTCTCTTTCAGGGTGTACTGGCCACCATTGGAAGCCTTGGCTTTCTTAAATTCCTGCTGTCCCCACTCCGTCATTTCAGGCCCTTGCCTGCTGAAAGTGCTGCCGCCGTATCCGCGGCGCACATTCCACACTCCCGTCAAATCGTGGGGATCGTGGGGGGGGACCGGGGACGGGAGGCGCGGGGCCACGCATCTGCCGCGGAGCAGAGTCACCTTGCTTGGGCGGATTTGTTGGCGCTTCTTCCTGAGCGAACGAGGAAACTGAAGCCAGCGATACGAAGCTCAGAAGAAAAATCGCGAGTGTCCAGGGTTTTCGCATTGTTTCAGGAGTCCTTGATCGCTGCTGTGGACCCATTGAAATAAACTCAGCAGGAATTTCCGATGCCGGCGCCTCGCTCGTGCAGCCTACGCTTCTCCTGCGCTGAAGACAACGAATTTACCGGCGAACGTGGCTCCGCAGGTATTGAGGTTCTGGCGAACAGCAGTCGAGAAACGTGCCCGCCGAAATGTTGCTCGCACAAGCGGACAATTCGGCTGCCCGGCCCAGATGTGAACTTCAATCTCGCCCAAGACTTGCAGGACATTCCGTATTGCCTGCCTTAGGGACGGGGTGCCTCAATGCGTGTCACCAGATAAGTAATTGTGCCCTCGAGCTTGCTGAACCTGTGCGGCACGTTCGGAGGAATCACGACTACATCTCCCGGTCCCATCCGCCGGCTTTCGCCACCCTGAATGGTGCCTCGGATGCTGGGGCCGGCAGCTTCTGAAGTGAGATCAACAGGTTTCCCATCCACCAGCGTGCCTCCGGTCTCAAACAGTCCTGCGCCAGTGAGGATTTGATAGACCTCCGTCACCCTGTCGTGCAGGAGGGAGCTATCGGGGGTCTGGCTCGGTATTCGCCGCAGGATAACGATAGTAACTTTGTATGCGCCGGTGTCGACAGTCTTGATCGGTTTGTCATAGGTTGTTTTGTTGGCTGGCATTTGTTGCAGGGCAGCGTCAATCTCCGCTGTCGTAACGTAGGTTGCCGTGGCGGCGTTGGCGGCCGGTGCGGCAGACACTAGCGACCTCAGGCCCGAATAGCAGATCGGTGCGGCAGCAACTGCCACGATCGCGAGTAAATATAGTCCTGGCATGAAACGACTACGCCTCATCTGCATTGAGTAACCTCCAAGTTTTTTAAATTGCTGAAATGATGAAATCTCATAAATGAAGTGCCATCCAAACTCAAAGGCGCGGCAGGGGCTAAAGTCCTATTTCCCTTTACGTCTTGGTGTCGCGGCTGAAGCCGCGACCCACAAAACTCATTTATGAGAAGGCTCATCTCTGATTCGTTGCGGAATCTTGTGTGATCCTACACCGACTCCTGCATCTGCAAGCAAGAATATGCATTCCCCTTCTGTCAAAAGTCACCACGTCGTTTACTCCAAGTCCAGAAAAACGGTCTAACCGGAATCTGGCATGAAGGGTCGGGGCAGAAAATCTCACAATTCGAAAAGGGAGCGTGTCGGGAATATGAACATTCGGGCGGATAAGGCGAGTCCGGTTTCTTGCCGTATTCTCAAACCTTGCACACTGTCCTCGCCTTTGTGATTATTCCGTTGACAATTCATGCTGGAATTGAATAACTTGCCCGCGAACGGAGGTTCACCGTGAAAATCAAGTTCTTGGGCCCTCCTGCTTGGGCAGCTGTTCTTCTGCTGGTTTCTGTTCCCATCTTTGCGCACCACGGTGCCGCATCCTATGACACATCAAAGATGATCACCTTAAAGGGAACCATAACGAGTATCCAGTGGATGAATCCGCACGCAACAATTGATATTGATGTGAGCGAGACGACGGGCAAGACCCAAAAGTACACAGTGGAATCGGTTAGCCCATTGGGTCTGTCCCGGAACGGCTGGACGAAAGATTCACTCAAGCCCGGCGATCAAATCACGGTGACAGGCAATCTCTCGAAAAACGGCACCCATATCTTACGGCTGAAAAAGATCGTGTTTCCGGATGGCAAAGAGGTGACGCTCCAGAACGGCGAGGATTATCCAGGTCAATAGGGGTTGCTCCGCAAACTGGCGTGAAGAGTTGCTTCGATACGCGGGGATCATGATCCGGCTCGAAATCCGGAATGCGAAGCCTGAGAGGAGTTTTGTGATGCGCAAACGGCTGGCGGGTTCGGCGGTGGCCGTAGTGGCAGTGCTCGTCCTCTCTTCCGGCATATTCGTTCTGGCTGCGGCGCCACAGGGAGATGCAAACGCGGCGGCGCCGGACCTCACAGGAATTTGGAGGCGAGCGCGACGGGCGCCCGATAACGCTCACAAGTACAACTTTCATGAGATTTCAGGGACCCTTACCAACGAGGAGCCCCCAATGACACCTTGGGGTGAGGCGAAATTCAAGGCCGCCAAACCCAATATTGGCCGTCGCGGCGTCCCCATATCGCAGTCAAACGATCCGGTTACGAAATGTTTCCCTCCCGGCGTGCCGCGAGTCTATGAGATGCGCGTCGGACAACCGTTTGAGATCATGCAGGTTCCCGGCCGGGTGATTATGTTCTTTGAGTACGATCACCTGGTGCGCCAAATTTTCACGGATGGACGGGAGCATACCAAGGATCTAATTCCCTCGTATATGGGGGACTCGATTGGGAGATGGGAAGGGGACACGCTCGTGGTGGACACGGTTGGTTTCAATGACAAAACCTGGCTCGATGGGGACGGCCACCCGCATACCGACGCACTGCATCTGGTGGAGCGCATCCGGCGCGTCAGCCAGGACTCCTTGTCCATCGATTTTACGATTGACGATCCGAAGGCGTACACCAAGCCTTGGGTCGCGCACAACGACTTTGAGTTAAAACCGGGCTGGAAGATTGGAGAAGTGGTGTGTGTCGACGACAACGCCAACTTCCTGGGCACGGAAAAGAAATTGGAATCTGGCAAGTAGAAGCCTCAACGTTTCCCAAATTCCTGCGGAAATTCATGCATTTCGGAAAGACGGCTTCCCGGTCTTTGGCGCCCTACTGTGCCCGAAGCGGCCTGGCGATGGCTTCCGAGCGGGAGACATTCCACCGGCAATCATACTCCCGCCTACCAATCGGCGATGTAGGTGGCGGCGCAGGCGGCACCTTGGACTTGTTGCAGCATGCCAAGCATGTCCCAATTTTGCCAGCCCTCTACAAGCTTTTCATTTGCGACTGAGGTTGCACGGAGGGATAAATGGAAATTATCGATAGTAGAGTCGGTCAAGCAATTCATCGGGGGTCCCAGATCACTAACGCATTGGGTCTCTGTTTGACCAGGGATCAGGGGTAACCTTGAAGCCTTGGTGTCCCGTGCTTCCATTCCGGAGCCAGGGCGAAGTGATCACGATTTGGCATTTTCACCTTTGGCAGGCTCTGGGCATCCATGACCTCGTCCTCTTTGATAACGCCGTTCTTGAAGAGGAGATAGGCAGTCAGCGCGTACACCTCATTGGGCTTTAGCGTGCCCTCTTTGCTGAGTGGCATGGCGCGATTGATGTAATCCCAGATCGTCGTCGCGTACGGCGAGTGAAACGACATCAGGTTTTTATCGTTCACGCAAGGGTTGAGGCAAGGATAGGGGGACTTGGTCTTGCCGTCGCTTTTTATCAAAGTAGGAGCCGGGCCCCCTGACCCTGTTTCCCCATGACATGTAAAGCAGCCCTTACGAAGAAAGACTCCCGCGCCCTCCACGGCAGTTCCGCGTCCTGGTGGGAGCTCCTTTCCGTCAGGGCCGATCGAGATATCCCACTTGCGAATTTCTTCCGCTGTCGGAGTTCTCCCCACGCCGTAAGTGGGTGACTGCGCTTTGCTGAGCTGGCATAGCCCGAGAATCATTACGAATAGGAGAAGCCTAAGCGAGCCCATTGTGAACGCTCCCGTCGCTGGCGATCCTCCACGGGAAAACACTGTTGTCCAGGCCTTTTATCTGGAGATCTTTCTCGTTTGGCACATTCCAGTATTTCGCGATTTCGGCTCGCGTGGGTTGCACGGTTCCCAGTTCGTCCGTGCAGCGTGACATGATCACGCACTCCTTCCCGTCCCACGTCCAGTGGAAGCCAAACCGGGTATGAGCCATGGGGTAGGCCGGGGATCGAAGCTCAGCGGGCGTCCAGGTCTGCCCGCCGTCGAGCGAGATGTCCACGCTTCGAATGGCACCCGACCCCGACCAAGCCAGGCCGGTGATTTCATAGAATCCGGGGCCGGGCAGCTTTTGCTCCCCGGAAGGAAAGGTGATGACCGATTTCGGCCCAACCTGGCGATTCAGGGCAGCGACACGGGCATCGGCGGCAAGATGTCCGTAATCGTTGTAGGTCATATAGTGTTGGTCCACAACCTTGATTCGCCGCAGATACTTAACATTATGAATTCCTTCATAGCCGGGTACGATTAACCGAAGCGGGAAGCCATGCTGGGGACGCACTGGCTCGCCATTTTGGCCATAGCAGACCAGACAATCGTCCATGACCTTTGCGAGCGGAAGGCTCGTTGCGCCTTTCACGGTCTCCGCTCCTTCCGCCACGACGTAGGACGCGCCGCTCTGCACGCCGGCCTCCTTGAGCAATACAGACAGGGGCACGCCGGTCCACTCGGAGCAACTGGTCATCCCGTGCGTCTGCTGCGCGGTTTTATGCGTGGCTTTCGCGCGATTTC
>Ga0210409_10001455_pt1 | contig 31076 bp, 36 predicted proteins | sample IncBWH17MmetaG_FD_161649 | JGI IMG/M metagenome (GOLD analysis project Ga0210409, IMG submission 161649) | Forest soil microbial communities from Barre Woods Harvard Forest LTER site, Petersham, Massachusetts, United States - Inc-BW-H-17-M | ecosystem: Environmental > Terrestrial > Soil >...
AAATTCTGCGAAAGACCCAAGATTTGGAGCGCAAGCTATTGGAAGAGGCGGCTCAGAAAAAAGCCGATCAAGCACCACCGGTCTGTCCGGTCTGCGGCGGCAAATTGAACCGAGTAACCCAGGGGCATGAACGCAGTTACCAGACTCGTTTTGGGGAAGTGAGGATCCGTCGTGGGCGGGGATGGTGTCGACGCTGCAAGAGTTGGCGCTTTCCGGACCGACCATCTGTTAGGGTTGGCCGAGACCGGGGGTTGTTCGCCCGGAGTGCAAGAGATGGCGGCTTTGGCCGTTAGCAAGTTGCCGGTGGGCGAAGCGAGCGCGGTCATTGAGCGACTTACGGGAGTGAAGTTGCCGCGGGCCACGCTGGATCGAGAAGCGCGTCGACAGGGCCGAAGAGCTCAAAACGAGCGTCAGCAGATGGACGAGCGGATGAGTCAAGGGTTTGGAGCCGAGCAACAAGTGCCGCAATTACGGGTCAAGGGAGCCACCGAGCCTTTCACGTTGGTCATTGAGTTGGATGCCCGCCTGGCCGATGATATTGACAGCCGCATTCCATGACGCAAAGATTAAGGTGAATTCATGGCACTGGTTGTTTTCCTGAAAGGTGTCAACGTGGGCGGTCACAAAACCTTCCGTCCGAGTGTCTTTGCCAATAGGTTGGCCGGGCTCGGCGTGATTAATGTCGGCGCGGCGGGGACTTTTGTGGTTCGAAAGCCAGTCAGCCAGGCAAAGCTGTGCATGGAATTCCGACGATGTCTTCCCTTCGAAACGGAGGTAATGATCTGTTCAGGGAATGACATCGCCCGGCTGGCCTCGACAGAATCCTTTGCCGGAGAACCGTGGGGGCCGGACATAGTCCGCTTCGTCAGCGTTCTGGCCAAACGGCCCCGCGTCTTGCCGGTGCTTCCGCTCAATCTCCCGCCCGGCGAGAACTGGCTGGTTAGGCTCGTCGCGATTCGAGGAAGATTCGCCTTCGGTCTCTATCGGCGAACTCTACGAACCATTACGTTCCTTGGCCAACTCGAGAAGCATCTGGGCGGCTCGATCACCAGTCGGAACTGGAACACGCTCTCGAGCCTTTTCGAAATCCTGAGAACTTGACCTGTGCTTTATCTCATGTGGACGAAAATGAACTCTTAGCCCATTTGTCATTTCTTCGGGTGGGACAAAGAGGGACTTGACCCGTCTATGACTTCACAGTTTAGCCTCGCTTCGTCATGGCCGTGACACAACGAAACGAGATGAACTATGAAAAAACACGTCAGTAAAGAAGAATGGGTTGGAATGTATCGAGACATTGGGCTGGACCACTCGAAAATGGAGCAATGGCACAAACTGTTTGAGTCCCGCCATCCGGATGGGCACCAGTGCTTTTTGGAATGGCTTGGAATTCCGCCAAAAGAGATTGAGCACATTCGTGCGCAAAGCCGATGATGCCAGCGCGGGGGCGGGGCAAATCACTTCGCCCTCGCGATTGACACGCCGATGAAGACTTATTCGATTTCCAAGCTCGCTCGAACGTTCGGTCTGTCACGCAGCACTCTGCTGTATTACGACCGAATCGGACTATTGGAGCCGTCTGGACGAACGGGTTCCGACTACCGCTACTACTCGGCAAGAGAGTCCTTTCGGCTCAAAAGGATCTGTCAATTCCGTGAGGCCGGTTTGACATTGAAGGACATCCTGACCGTCCTGTCGTCAGGAGGTAAGCCGGGGGTCAAATTGCTCGATGAGCGATTGCGCGAGACAGCGGCGAGAATCGTTGACCTGAAAAACCAACAGAGACTCCTGGCCCGAATGCTCAACAGAATTGCTTCGGGGAATTCCCTGTCTCCGGTCGATAAGGGGCTGTGGATCGAAATACTTCAAGCCGCAGGCATGAATCAAAAAGCCAGAAAGCGTTGGCACACCGAATTCGAGCGACGCGCGCCGGAAGCTCATAACGAATTTTTGCTTTCATTGGGCATCCCGCAAGACGAAGTCGCCAATATCAGGCGGTGGAGCCGAGGGGAAATCCCTTCCCCCGAAAAATAGGAAATTTCCGCGATTCATCCTTTCCGAACCGATCGGCCAGGCCCACCAGCCCCACCAGCCCCACCAGCCAATCCAGAACTGTCTGCCGGGAAATATCAGCGTCCATTAGCGAAGATTAGCGGTTTTCAAGCTCTTGGCGTGATCCGGTAGTGACAGATTTCAGTCCCAAGCTAAACTTGAGACCATGACTGCGAAACACCACCTGAATCTCGCCTTGAGCCTGTTTAGCGCGACAACCTTCGCCGCCTCACCGGAGTCTTTCGATTGGCCGCAGTGGCAGGGCCCCGACCGGAATGCCATCTCCCATGAACGCGGCCTGCTCAAGGAATGGACCAAGGATGGCCCACCGCTCGCCTGGAAGATAAAGGAACTCGGGGGCGGCGACAGCGCTCCCTCCATTGCGGCTGGGCGGATTTTCGGCATGGGCAATCGCGGCAATGACGAAGTCATTTGGGCTCTTTCCGAGGTGGATGGCAAAACACTTTGGGTGACGCGGCTTGGGCCGGCTTTCGCACAACAAATGCCGCAGGGCAAAGAGGGGCCGGGGTGCACGCCGACGGTCGATGGTAAACTGCTCTATGTCCTGGGCCTGGGCGGTGACCTGGCTTGCCTGCAGGTCAAAGACGGCAAGATCATTTGGCAACGCAGCCTGCAGGGCGATTTTAATGGGAGCTTGCCAACCTGGAGTTACCGCGAATCGCCCCTCGTTGATGGGGATAAGGTCATCTGCACCCCTGGCGGCGAAGACGCGACACTGGCGGCCCTCGACAAGTTGACCGGCAAGACGATCTGGAAGAGCCAAGTACCCGGCAGTCCTAAAGCGGCCTACGCCTCGGCCATCGCCATCGACTTCAACGGGCAGCGGCAATACGTTCAACTCACCCAGAAGGCACTCGTCGGAGTCGCCGCGTCCGACGGTAAGTTCCTCTGGCGGTACGACCGGGCCGCCAACAGCCACGGGATTAATTGTTCCACACCGATCTACCACGATGGCCTGGTGTTCGCCGCCTCGGCCTATGGTGCGGGCGGTGGGTTGGTGAAGCTGAGCAAGGATACGAACGGTGGCGTCGGGGCCGAGGAAGTTTATTTTTCCAGGAACATGCAAAACCATCACGGCGGCATTATCCTCTTGGACGGCTGCCTGTACGGCGCCAACGGCGGCAATGAGGGTGGCGCCCTGGTCTGTCTGGACTTCCAGACCGGTAACGTCCTGTGGGACGAGCGCGACAGCGCTGAGCACCGCGCGCCGAAAGGCTCACTGGCCCTGGCGGATGGCCGACTCTATTATCGCACCGAGAAGGGCATCATGCTCCTGATTGAACCGAGCCCGAAGCAATACATCGAGCGTGGCCGCTTCGACCAACCCGACCGCAGTAAGCAGCCGGCCTGGGCGCACCCGGTCATTGCCAATGGCAAACTGTACCTGCGCGACCAGGATGAACTGCTCTGCTACGATGTGAAGGCGCGGATCAATTAACATCTCCATCGACATGGCTTCGCTCAGCTAAACATCTCGCGCAGCGAGGCCGTCAATCCTTCAACAGTTTACGAAGCTGCCGCCAAGTGCCTCCACAGGCCTTTTGGCTTTCTCCTTCCAATGCTCGATAGAGGTTAAGTGCCCTTTGTCCTGTCTCAGTGAGCACTGCTCCACCACGTTCCTTTCCTCCCCGCGACGCCGCGACGAGTGGTTCGCGAAAACAGCCATTCATCGTTTGGATGAGCTTCCAGGCGCGCATATAGGACATCCCCATGCGCTCGGCGGCTGCTCGAATGGACCCGGTTTCATAGACCAGCGCCAGCAAGTCCACTTTGCCCGGCCCAAGCGCAACCTCTTCACCGCATAGGACTCGCAGCCTGGGGAGCAACCGCGGCGCACGCAGTAAGTCGGACTTCATTCTGGCCACGGAGTGTAACCATCGTTGGGGCTCCTGCCAACCTCCGCCGCGACCGGAGAAACGCACTTTGCGCCGTGGTCAGCGCGGACGTAAATGCTCCTTAGCGACCGGTCATCTGCTCGACCCTCTCCTTGCGAGGTTAGCCTACATTCGTTGACGGCCCAACTCACCTCTTTTGTCCCCTTTTTCCTTTGGCGGGGATTGAGAGGTAAAAGATAATGCGCACTATGGACGATCGGGATTTGCTTGCAGCTTACGTCCGTGACCGCTCGGAAGCGGCCTTCGGCGAGCTAGTCCGACGCCATCTAGCCTGGGTTTACTCAGTGGCCCTGCGCCATCTGGGGAATCCGGTTCTGGCTGAGGATGTGGCCCAATCTGTTTTCGTCCTGTTGGCACGGAAAGCAGGCAGCCTGCGTTCCGGAATCCTTCTGGGCGGCTGGCTGTTCCAGACCACCCGGTTTGTGGCCAATCGTGCGTTGCGCGCAGAAAGGCGGCGAAAGAGCCGCGAAGAAACGGCAGCGTCTATGATTCCATCGACCACCTTGCCGGATGAAAACGAAACTGTCTGGAAACAGCTCGAACCGTACCTCGACCAAGCAGTGGCCGCTCTTTCCGAGGTCGACCGGCAAGCGATCTTGTTGCGATTTTACGAGAAAAGGCCGTTGCTGGAAGTCGGCCGACGCCTGGGCCTGAGCGAGGAAGCTGCCAAAAAACGCGTCAGCCGGGCGATACAGAAGATGAGAAATTTTCTGGTCCGGCGTGGCGTAACTTTTGGAGGAACGGTTTTGGCTGGCCTCATGGCAGAGCAAACAGTTCAGGCTGTCCCGGCTGGTTTGGCAGCTTCCGTGTTGAAGACCTCTGCACTGGGCATGTCGGCCTCGGGCATTTTGCCGCAACTCGCCCAAGAAGCCCTGAATGCCTGGCGCTGGACCAGGTTCAAAATAACCGGAGGAGTGGTCGCCTTGCTTTGTGGGCTGCCGTGGTTGTGTCTCGTTTTGGCACCGCACTCTCCTGCCAACTCCAATTTAACAGGTAAGGCGGAAAGTGCAGAGCCGGCAGGCGAGCGGCCAGCGAAAACTGTTGCCGTTTCCGCGGCAGCACAACCAAATCTATCGACAAGCATAAAGGAGCGGATCCTTCATTTCCGCATCCTGGCAAAGGATTCGGGCGAACCCGTCAGTGGCGCACCTCTTGCCGTCAACACCGTTAGCGACGGAGGATGGAAACAACGCTTCGACCTTTCTACGGACGAGAATGGAAGTGCCGATATCCCTTATCCTCCCGCTACTCAGCGCCTGGATATTGGCGTGATTGCCTCCGGTTGGGCAGCTCGATTTGCCACTTGGCGAACTGATTCTGATCCCGAAATTCCAGCCGAATACACACTGCGCGTCGAGCGCTTGACGAACTCTATGGGAGGTTGGCTAAGGAACGAAAAAGGTCAGCCGGTAGCTGACGCACTCGTGGAAATGGAGTTTGGGACCAGCGACATGGCACAGGAGGAAAATCCGCGCGAACGCCCCGGTTTCGTCAGCTCGGCTCCCGTGACCAAGTCGGATCGAAACGGCTGGTGGACTTGCGCTGTTGTTGATCCCAATTCCAGGCGCATCCCCGGCGTCCGTGCCCGGCACCCGGATTTTGCCCTCACGAAAATTGTGTCCGGAGGTTCGAGCTACGGTGAGGACGCGCAAAGTCAGTCGATGAAGCTTCTCTGGAGCGGAAAGTTGGTCACAACCATGAACCGAGGCGTGACACTGAGCGGCAGGGTCATGACCGAGGAGGGAAAACCCATTGCCGGGGCACAGATTGAACGCGAACCTGGTTCCTTTGAATCGGTTCACGCCGAAACCGATACGCTGGGCTGGTTTGCAATCCAGGGGTTACCCCCAGGTGCCTTTGACTTCATCGTGACTGCGCCGGGCTTCGCGCAAACCTACGTGAAAGTGAGCCTAAAGGAGGGGATGGAACCGATCGAAGTTCGGCTCAAGCCAGGAGGTGTTTTGCGCCTTCGACTCGTTGACGAGGAAGGGAATGCCGTGGCGAATGGGACAGTTGCTTTGACCGGGCCGGGAGGAATGTACCTGCCGGGCATGAACTGGAGCGCACAAAGCGGACCGGATGGCAGAGCCGAATGGACTTCCGCCCGCACTGAAACCATGCTGAACATTTGTGCTTCAAGACATCCGGACTTTGCCATGTCTCGCGGCACGTTGGTGAAAGCAGACGGTCAAGAACATGTAATCCAACTTCGGCGAGTATTTGTTGTCGCTGGTCGGGTTACCGATGCTCGAACCGGTGAGCTGATTCCAGCGGAAATCAGGGCATTCCCTGGTTACGGCGCAGGGGAGTATAGCTGGTTCCGCGGCGAAACCTGGCGCAGCACGGATGGCACTTTCCGAGTGTATTTCAGCGAAGGACGTTCCCCTTTCCGTTTTCGAATCGAGGCCGAAGGTTACTCGCCTTTCGTGTCCGAATGGTTACACCCAGACTCGAGCAGCGTTGTTAACGTCCGCCTTCAGCCGGCTGATCCTTTGAAAAGCGTCAGGGGAACCGTCTGGCGAACGGATGGCCAGCCAGCCGCCGGTGCTCAAGTAGCCTTGCTCAGTCCCGAACACAGTGCGCTTCTAGGCCGAGCACGGTTCAGTCAGCGGGCTGACGCCGACCGATTGATCGTCAATGCTGACGAGGCAGGCAAATTCGCTTTTCCGGAGGAGCAGAATGCCTCTTTCGTTGTCGCGCTGTGCAGCAATGGTTTCGCTCGGCTGCCCGTGGTCGATGTAAAGGCGGCTATGGAGATTCATCTCCAGCCTTGGGGCCGCATCGAAGGGTCGATCCATGCGAGCGCACGTAACCGACCTGTGGATTACGCATTAGTGGATGACCTTTTGGCTATGAACGCACCGGGATGCTTGAGGCTGGATTCCCAGGAGTTCTATTCGAAGCCAACCGAGGATGGCCGATTCGTTTTTGAATTCGTCCCGCAGGGGCTATTGTGCGTGTGGCTGAGCGCGCGTCATATTGAAGACCCCCAAGTGCCACCCTATCACCATCCTGCCTGGATTCAGGTGACGGCGGGCGAGACCGCCCAGGTGAAGATCGCAGAAACAGGCTACCACGTGAAGGGTCGCTTCGTCACTGGGCGTGAAGGCGATTTGATTAAGCAGCCTGTTTACGCTGTTCTGGAAGGCGATTGGCCTTCTGATTCAGCGACACCAGCAGGGCTTAATACAAAGCAATGGATCCGGTCGTTCTTTGACCTTGGGCGGCTGATCGTCGAACCCGACGGCAGATTTGAATCTCGGAATTCGATTAGTCCAGGAGCTTACAGGCTTCTAGGCAGACTAGAAGATGTCAGCCTCGATCAACAGGTCGAAGTGCCGGATCCACAGGGAAACGATTTCTCAACCCTCGGTGCTGCGCTTAATGCGGTCGAAACTCCCGTAATCGACCTCGGGGACGTTGTTGTGGCCAGGAAGGAAAGCACGGGGGCAGACCAGCGATAGTGGCCAAAGATCCCTAGCAGCTGGTTAAGCGGCCGGGTTGGTTCGGCTGTCCTCCCCCGCCGGCCAATCCGGAACTGTCTGTCGGGCTAAGTGTGAGCTCTCCATGCACACGACTGCGTTGAGCGCCTCAGAAAAGCCAGCGGAGGCCAACGCAAAACAGACCGCAAGTTAGCGAGCCGAAGCCAAGAACGACAGCACCGGCAAGGCGTTTCTGAGGAAGCTCGAACCACATATACAAACTGCTTAGAACGATGAAAATTAAGCCGGCGGCAACGGCATCCATCGAAAAGGCCCACAAAGAAGTCAACGCCCAGTCACGGCTGTTGCGAGGATCATCCATTTGAACCCCCGTGAACGTGTGGAGCGCTCGGATCACTCCCCACAGGTTCACCTCAGCTTGCCGCACGGTAGCGCGCTTCCGCGCCAAATCGGCTTTAATGAAGAAAAAATGGCCCGGACGCCTCACTTGAAACTCAAACTGATCAGGGTCCATCCTTGTTGTCGTCCACAAGATCTCACCCCTGATGCCAAGTTGTGTCATGATCTCGCGCGCCTGCCCGAGGTCACCCTTTACCTCAGGTCCGAAAGCAGTAATCTCGCGCTCATAATTCGTCTCTTTTCGGTTGTTCCAGAATTCCGTAAAGGTCCAGGACGGATGGTTCAGGATGAGGCCGCTGACAGCGAACAGCCACGTAAAAAAGAGGAGAAACAAACCAGCGTAGAAATGCAGTTTGCGATTCCAGCGCTCGAATCCGGCCCGGAATCGAGACACATTCGGCGATTTGCCTGGAGCCCTTGGTTCAGTGGATAAGGACATACGCCATCCCGAAAAACGATAATGCCCCCGCCAAAAGCAGGATAACTCCCACCGTTCGTTCAGCGCGCAGCACATACCAGAGATAAATGCCGCTGACCGTGATAAACAGGATCAGGTAAACCGTGGCGTCGGCCATCCAACGCCACGCCCTCATATAGAACCAATTCATCCTGATATTGGGCCCATGTTGACCGGGAGATTTATGGAGAGTCACCAGGGCGGCCGCCAAACCTGTCTCACGGGTCACGATGGTTGCTTCCCGGCTGGCAATGCTGATGCTCACGGTCGTCTCGCGTCCGGGGATCGTTACGGGTATGATGAGCTTCTCCTCTTTGACCATGTGCTGAACAAATCCGACCTCACCACGGACGCCGGCTTTCTCAAGAGTCGGCTTGAGCGCATCGATGAGCGGTCGTCCCGAAAGCGTCGCCAAGTCGCCTGGAAGCGGCAAGGCTGATGCAACGCGTGTGGTGGAAGTTTCTGAAGCGATCCTCGGCAGCCAGGAGTGTACCAGAAAAAACACACTGACGGTAAAGACGAGCACAAAAGGGCTGATGAAAAGGCCAAAGTACAGATGAAGGTCTCGAATGAGTCGATAAAATCGCACTCTCATTCGGCGAGGCTCCTTTCAGAATTTGAAGCTCCCGCAAAGTTGTCACTGTGGAAAAATCTCGCCTGACAACAGTGTTGAATTTCATCGAGGTTCATAGTCGCAGGTTAAAACAACGCCCGAATGGAAACCACGAAAAAACCCGCAGGTTTATGGGGAAACCGCCCTGACCTTTTTAAATGCGGAATTCGGAACGCGGAGTGCGGAATGAAACACCGCCGGGACTTCAGCTCGTGGCCGCCGAGATTCCGCATTCCGCATCCCGCAATCCGCATTGGAATCTTTTCTTCCGTTGGCCTCAGTGGATTCACAAGAAGAAGGGCATCGTTTACGATGCCGCATAGTGCTGTTAGTGTTATTTTCGACGGCAAAAACTGGTTAATGAAAGAACGGACGAAAGAACCTCGGTGCATGGTCATCGCCGGGCCGAACAGGGCCGGCACGACGCATGACAATTCTCGCGAACGTCCGCTACTGATTGAGAGGTCATTATAAAATCGAAACGAACCAGAGCGCGAAACGACGATTCTGCCGCCCGCGCGGGACGGACGTTGCGTCGCTCCGCTCGAGTAGCTCGCCATAAAGCAAAACTTCAAGGAATTGCATCCTGGGAGCGCCCTAAATTCCAAGCGGGAGGGGCGAACCCGATGGTTTTCTATGTTCTATACGGAAAGTTTCCCACGAATATCCAGGTGTCGGCGGCGGTGTATCGGACTGCTGGAATTCCCGGTGGTATCCAACTCCGTAGATTGACTCGCGAAGAGAGGTCTGTGTTCCCGTTCACTGACGGGGATTTCGCGAAAACCGCCGGGCAGGATAACCCGACAGCGTTCGCCAGAATTCAAAAGTCGCCCGAATGTATGATCCTCCAAGGGGAAGTGAAGGACCCCGAGAATTTGGATTACCTCCGTGATTCAATCGGTCTCGTGACTTGGTTTCTGGACTACGGAGGCATCGCTGTCATGGATCCTCAACAACTCAAACTTTACGACGGCGAGTTATGGCGGAAGGAGATATTCGAGCCCTCGCCACCAAAACTCCTGAATCATGTTGTGATCCTTGTGTCAGGAGAACGCGACGGCACAAAATGGCTTCACACACGTGGCTTAAGAAAGTTCGGCCGTCCGGACCTGAGCATGCACAACGTTCCCACTACTCAGGAATACGGAGTTATCGACCTCTTCAACCGATTTATCATCCTGCAAGCGCAAGGGGATCGTATTCCCGAGGGAAAGGAAATCCAAATAGCTTCACTGCCGGCCAACTTGACCTGCCATCATGCGGGTTCGCCCGACGACCTAGACTTCAACAATACTCATGTTGAGATCCGTCGAGCCACCTCGGAAACCGATCTCCGGCGTTAATCGCAGAACGAGACTGATTGGAGATATTCTACAAACTACGAAGAAACAATTCCCATGTAATGGCCAACGGCCAGTGTCCATCAAATCTCCTATTTCAAATAGACATCGCAAGTCCCGGGTCCATCATCATCAGGGGCTATCGTGGTCCGTCGGCAGGCGAAATCACGATCCTAATTTGGACACGGGAGAATGCCGCTCACCGGCGATTTTGTCCGTCCGGCGGAATCGCCCGCCATCGACAGGTCGCCACAGCCGGGTTAACCTATCTGACAGCCATGAAACGGAAGCTCGCAGGCAGTCGAGCAGATGCGCGTTGGCACAAACGCCTACCACAAGGGGAGGGCGCGTTCACGTTGATCGAGTTACCGGTAATCATCGCCATCATTGGCACTCTGGCGGCGTTGTTGTTCCCCGCCCATGAGAATCCGTTTCCAACAGTCCCAATCCACGTCAAGGCCCCTAAGGCAAACATCTTTTGGGTTCGCGTGGCTAATCCACACCCCCAGTGAGCAAAGCGGCTAGGTCTTGATGCGAATTCAACCTCTGTGGCAGTGCAAGAAGTGCGGACGCCAGTTCGCGAATCGCAACCAATCACATGCTTGCGGTCGGCATGACCTCGACCTTCACTTCAGTGGCAAGCCGCCAGAGATCCGGGCGCTTTTCGACGCGGTGGTTGCGGCAATTGGCGATATTGGACCAGTTCGCGTAATTCCTGAAAAGACCCGGATCGCTTTCCAGGTTCGGATGTCGTTCGCGCAAGTCACCCCGAGATTGAGATGGCTGGATGGACACGTGGTCCTGGCGCGCCGAATCGCCCACCCTCGCTTTCGCTCCGTGCAAAGCATTTCGCCCAGGAATCATGTGCACGCCTTTAGGTTGACTACGCCGCGCGAAGTGGACGGCGAGTTTCGTGAGTGGCTGGCCGAGGCGTATGCCGTTGGCGAGCAAAAACACCTGGAGCGAGTTTAAGCAGCGTTCTCATCGGAACACATGATTGAAAGCTCCTTCAAGTCTCTGTCCGTTGGCCTTTCCTTCGTAAATGCTGTCGGGCGCGGCCCAGCGCCTGTAACGGGAAGTAATGCCGGTAAAGGTTGTAATTAATCATAATGCCGCGAGCCAATTCACGACCTTGGGCCAGCATGCCCGTGTTCTTCTTGAGGTTAACGCGCTCGCCGATTACGTAACCTGGAAAGCCGCACCCTACGTAGTGGGGTTCATCCCAAGTGCCGTTGTGCTGGTGCCGCAGAAGCCATTGCACACCGTGCTCTATGGCGGCATCGTAATCATGGCTTCCCATAGCGAGCAGGCCGATGAGCGCCCAGGCGGATTGGGAAGGTGTATTGGGGCCATCTCCCCGCATTGACTCATCCACGTAGGAAGCACACGACTCTCCCCAGCCACCATCCGGCCTCTGCTTGGAAACCAGCCAGTCTGCCGCTCGGCGGATGCGCGGGTCTTTCATGTCAAAGCCTACGGCTTGCAGGCCCGGCAACACCAGGGCAGTGCCGTAGATATGGTTGACACCCCATCGCCCAAACCAAGTGCCATCCTGTTCCTGCTCACTCAAGATATACTGGACGGCTCTCTTAACCACCGAATCACGCTGGTCGTATCCCATCAGGCCCAAAGCTTCCAGGTTGTGACCGGTGAGATCCGCGCTCGGCGGATCAAGGACTTCTCCAAAATCGCAGAAAGGTATCTTGGTCAGAATCCACCGGTTGTTGTCCTTGTCGAATGCGCCCCAGCCACCGTTGGACGATTGCATTGCGCGGACCCAAGTTTCGGCACGTTGAATTGCCGTCTCAATGCGAGAACGGAATGATTCGGGCACAACCTTGCGGATTCGGACAAGCACGCTCAGGGCCACGGCAGTATCATCCACATCGGGATAAAGAGTGTTCGCTCGCTCGAAAGCCCAGCCGCCGCATTCCACACCTTTGACAGTCATGGCCCAGTCGCCTTTTACCCGAATCTGTTTTTTAAGAATCCAGTCCAGAGCGGGCAACATTTGTGGGAAAGTTTCGCCGGTAGCATCACAATCAAGCAATCCCTCCAAGGCCAGAAGGGTGTCCCAAATAGGGGATTCGCTGGCCTGCAAATAGGTAGCTCCGTCCCGCTGGTAGGACCAATGATGGTTCCAGGCATCCAGACCATTATGAACCACGGCATGGTCCAAGGGGTAGCCTTCGACATGTAGAGCCATCAGGCTGTATATCCACGGGGGTTGAATGCCACCCCAAGCTCCGTCTGCATCCTGATGCCGGATAATCCACTCCAAGCACAACTTGATGCACGTCTCCCGCCAAGGCTTCCATCGGAGCGAACCATAGGCATGAAGGATGCGCTCATTCACACGGAAGAAAGTCGGCCAAAATCCCCTCATTGTTTTCGGGATGGCGTAATCAAACCGGCCACGCCCACCGGGAAAGAGTTCGTCCAAGCGGCGCTCGGAAGGCAAAGGTCGAACGGGCCTCCGGGCGGAAACAATGGCCAGCGGCACAATCGTGGCACGCGCCCAACTGGCGAACCAATAAATGTTGAAGGGCATCTGTTGGTTAGACTTTTCCATTCTTCGCTTTCCCTCTGAACTCTAGCGGCTGGTCCGCCAGAACTGGGGGACTTTCACCCCGGGCTCACATCGCTTCTCGAAGCGCTCCCGCTTTCCCCTGTTCCCGTGTCGCTCATTCAGCCGGCTCATAAAGAGAGCGTATATAACCGGCAACTGCTGCGCGGTCGGATTCCCAAAGCTGGTCCTTCCACACCGGCATGGAAGTGCCAGGAATACCATCTCGCAATACCCTTTGAATGTAGTCAAAGTCGGGTTGGATCCGCTTGAAATTGGAGGGTGGCGGCGCGAGGGTGGCGGCAGCTGGACCCTTTCCGTCGCCGGTTGATCCGTGGCAAGGAAGACAGCTTTTTTCGTATGAGGCCTTCCCGAGCGCCAGAGATTCCTGTGCGGCCGTGCCGGAATTGGTGGTCGGATGAAATGATTGGACGTAGGCAGTCAACGCGCGCAAATCGTGCGGCGGCAACGAACGCCACGAAGGCATGGGAGCGCCGTGCACGCCATTCCAAAGTGTCTGCCGCAGAAATTCGCTGGAAAAGCGCGCCGCTGTTAGATCAGCTGGCCTGGGCAGCAGTGCTTGAGCGGCGACTCCATCACCTCGCCCGCGGTCACCATGACAGCCAGCGCAATCCTCCGTAAAGATCACCGCGCCTCGTCGGACAGTTGCCTCGCGGTCCTGCTCATTACCGGCAACTTCAAGCGCGGGAGCGCTTTCCGTCGCTTCCGGCAAAGCAACACTTGGAGTGGCGCCTATTTCATCATCATCCGACGAGGAATCGTGAGTCTGCGGTCTGGCACCATTCCCGTCGATGGCGTCGAGGTAATCAATAATTTTGCCGATCTGGAACTCGTCGGCCGGAGCCCCATACGCATTAATCATTTTGCGAACAGTCTCCTCCCATTGGCGTCGCGAGAAGGGAGGTTGCATGGTGACGTAGCGCGCGGAATGACAGGTGATACATGCCCTCATGAATTCGTCGCGGCCAGGCGCGAGGGGCATGTTCAGCTCGAGATGCGGCAGCGCGAGGCGCCGGACTGCATTCTGGCTTTGGACTCCTGTGGAAGAGTCAAGGGTCGCATTCGAAGACCGCGTGGCCGCCTCAAAATGTCCATCGCCGGGCTGCAAGCTTCCTAAGCAGAGCAGCGCCAGTGTTGAACAAAAATGGCGAATCAAGAACCTCATGTCAGGTGACCTCCATCTCTGTTTGCTCAATGACGTTGCGCATAAAGCCGCTTCTATTCCACAGACCGGTCGTTTGCTGGTGTCCGGCACGATTGAACGCGCGCACTCGCAGGCGATATCTTCCGCTGGTCTCCGGCAGCCAGGGAAGACGCCAGCGGCGCCAGGAATACTTCCCCAACTCGGGATCGAGTTGCGCTAACTGCCAGTTCACTCCATCGTTGATGGATACTTCTACTCGTTGAATTCCATAGCCGCTGTCGAAGGCCAATCCCTGTATCTCGAACGGCGTTCCGCGGGTCAGTTGCTCGCCTGGTTCGGGTCGAACGAATAGCGAGCGAAGGCTCAAACGGTTGATCGGCACCGTGTCGGTCGCGAGATGTTCAGGATCTTCGTTGGCATTGGGTGTATTTGGAATGCGGTAGGCTTTGTCCATCCAGAAGCCGTGAAACTTTTCGGGCAAAACGGTGATTTCGTGCAACGCCTTAACCCAATAGGTGGCATACCAACCGGGAACGACCAGCCTCAGTGGGAAACCGTTGAGCATGGGCAGGTCGGCGCCATTCATCTGGTAGGCTACCATCACCTCGCCGTCCCGGGCATGATCGATTCCTAGCGCCTTGGCAAAACGCGGCGTGGCGTTAAGAGGCGCGCGATCCAGCCCCTCGAAACTAATCTCCACTGCGCTGGCCTTCACACCGCAACGGTCCAAGATGTCGCGCAATCGCACGCCGGTCCAGCGTGCGTTACCCATGGCGCCATTTCTCCATTGCCCTCCTGGAACACGCGGCTGAAAGAAACTTCGTGAATTTCCGGAACACTGGTTTACAGCATTGATGGAAAACGGCTCAAACTGAGTGCATAAATCGTGAATCGAGAGTGAAGCCGGCCTTTCGACGTGACCACCGATCTGAAGCTGGAACACGCCTGGATCAATTGAGGTTGGAATTCCCTCCAGATGCCATCGCACATAGAAGGCTTCGTTGGGGGTAAAATCTTCGCGAAAGTAATTCAGGGGCGTCTCGAGTTGCGGGGGACGGTCCGTCCTCAAGATGAGATGGGTCTTCTCAGGAAAGCCAACGAGCTGTTCTTTCGGGGCGCCAGAGTTCGGACTGGCGCGAGTCAGGAGCGGCGATATGAGAGCGCCAGCGCCTGCCGCGCCAAACAATCGTACAAACATTCGCCGGTTTAACAGCCGACTAGCGAGTTGAGTTTGAGAAGTCATAGTACGATTCTTGAATCGGATTGTCTGGTAGTGCACGGGTGATGCCAGGTGCTTCGAGGCCGTTTGGATCTTCCACGCAAAAGCCCGGTCCGCAAGGTTTTATGGGTGGATGAAATGGGTTCAATAAACCGCTTTCGGCTGGAAAGAAGCGGAGGAACCGTCGTTACTTCGACAGTGCGTCGACTCAGCGACGCGCTTCCGACGCGGCGGACAGGCTGAATAGACACGATCTCCCAAAACAGGCGGGAGCTCCTTGGGCAACTCGGTTCGGCCTGGCGAAGCTTATCCGTGTAATCTGCGTAATCCGCGGTTCAATACGCCTCCGAGTTTGGTTCTGGCCATCCGGCATAGGATTTCGGGCTTCGGATTTTGCCCGCTAGCAACCGTCCGTCCCCAACAGAACCAGGTGATAAATTTCCTCCGCGGAGCAGCCTACTTCAACGGTGCGCCGGGTGTGACTATGCACGGCACCCTCCATTTCGGCGCCCACCGACAGCGCCAATTTCACCAGGGCGCGTGTCTTGTCGGACAACGGACCGGCCTCACCCGTCGCAGCGCCAAGGGCGTCGTACGCCTGAAAGACCTTGGGATACCTCTTTTGAAACTGAAGATAACGGGTTGGCAATGTGTTTGGACCGGGAGTGTGTGATTGTGCGTGTTCAGCCATAACAAATCCCTTTCGTTGGTTTTTCCAAGCGTAGACCTTTCCCGCTCAAGTTGTCAAAGGACCGCGAACGGAACTGAACGGAACGGCAGGCGCTGGTTTTTGCCGTGGCAGTGCGCCTCCAACAATTGTTGGAGACTCCTGAGGGCTGAAGGCTTTTCTTAGAACGTAAAGGTCAGCGCCGAGTAGGCGAAGTCAATATCGCTGTGCGGGCCCGTGGCTGAAATAAAAGCTCCGTGGAAGAAGTGACAGTAGCCCGCGTACACGCTGATATGGCGCTCAAGCTTCCAGTCTACCTGCATATCAAATTCTCCGCCAATCGAGCTGGCATTGCTGCCACCGCTGGCTCGCAGGATGCTTCCCGATGAGGTATAGACGGCGTCCTGATTGCTCTCGCGCCAGAACTGGCGATACTGTGCCAGCAGCGTTAGCCGCTGTGCGCCAGCTTTGTTCTCCAGCAGGGCCAAAGTGAATCCAGGGTGCACATCAATGATGTTTTGCCGTCCGATGGCATCGATGATGCCGAACTTGTCGTGGCCGGAAGGAAACAATTGGTCAAAGGCATCGCCCGGGTTGTTGCGTTGCCCGCCGCTGGCGATATCGAATCCGATAAACGGCCGGGGCGAGAGCATCGCTTGCTCGAACGTATATCCCGCGATGGCGGCGACGGAAAATGAATGCGTCGCTTGGCCATTGAAGCGCCCTACTTGGTAATCGGGTTCGATGTCAAAATCGAATGGCTTAGGGTTGGCTGTGAACCGAGCCCCAAAAGTGTATCGGTTTTCCCCGGCCGTGGTTTGGTTAAACGTAATGCTCTGCCGGTTGACATAAAACGCATACATTTCCAGCTTTGGCTTGGCTGCCTCCCAAACGCCGGACAGTTGCCAGGTGTCGTAAACGCCCGCAATAAATGTGTCGGGAAAATCATCATCGAGGTCGTGTGGCAGCACCCGTACCGGCCGCGCATAAAATAAGTCCAGCGTGTTGCCCGTCGTAGTCAAGGTTGCCCGCGCCCCATCGAAAGTCCGGCGGACATTTGTGAAATCGGACACTCCGATCAGACGCTCGGCGCCAAAAACAATAACCTGCCGTCCGCCTCGAAGAGTAAGACTGGCGTCAGAGGCCAGTGGAAGCATGAGATCAACAAAGCCCTGAAAAAGGTCGACCTGGTTAAGGTCACTTGGCCGCGGCCCGCCGGCGCGGCCTTGTTCGGTGGCGCTGATCCCTTCGACGAACATGCGCACGTGCGGACCCAAATGCAGGTCCGCGTTGGCCATCAGTCGGAGCAGATTGTATCCATTTCGGTCTTGTGGCCCGCTTCCAAAGAGGTAGTTATCAAAATACTCGTAGCGATCGCGCAGTTGGCCCCCGAGAGTGAGGTACAAGTCGCTCCGTTCGCTTAACGGAATATACTTGATTGGATCGAAAACATCCGTGCGTGCTGCGGGATCGCTAAGATAACTGTAGTCTTCATCGTAGCGAAGAACGGTGTAGGCCGGAGGTGACGAAGCAACGGGATTATTGTCGGCCGCCTCAGCGACACCCACAACCGTCAGACCTAGTACGCTTGCGGTGAGAGTTCGAAAAAGCGTTGGGGTTCGCATATATCCATTCGCTTGCTCGCGCATTACCATGCGCGCCCCAGCGAATTCATAAAAAGGTTCAGCAAGACCTGTTGCACCTGCACGCGGTTGCGTAGTGGGCATCTTGTTGGCCGTATGATACAAAATTCAGGCGCTCATGCGCTATATTCTTCCCTGCCCCGGGAAGCTAGATCATGGAGCTCAGTCGCGCAGTCTCGATTCGACGCACGCGGTCTGCCCCGGCGTAAACATTCATCCTTTCGCCGCGGAGGAACCCGACTAGTGTCTGGCCGCTGTCGTGAGCGAACTCGACTGCCAAGCTGCTCGGCGCAGAAATCGAGGCGACCATAGGGATGCCCGCCGCGAGCGCCTTTTGCATCATCTCGAATGAAGTTCGGCCGCTGAGCAGCAAGATGCGTTGTCGGAGCGGCAAACGGTCGCCGAGCAAGGCCCAGCCCACCACCTTGTCGAGGGCATTGTGGCGTCCCACGTCCTCACGCAGCACAAGCAGATTGCCGGCGGGGTCGAACAAGGCGCACGCATGCAAGCCGCCAGTGCGCTTGAAGGTCTCCTGAGCGAAAGCCAGCGCAGCGGGCAGTCCAAGCAGCACTTTCGGCTCAACCTCGAAATCGTCCTCAATTGGCGCGAATTGCTGCCGAACCGCTTCGATAGAAGCTTTGCTGCAGATGCCGCAACTCGAGGAGGTAAAAACGTGACGAGTCAGCTTCTTGAGGTCCAGGGAATCCGGCTTTCTCAACCGCACGTTGATCACGTTGCCCTCCGACTGGCTAACCGCTGGGTCAGTGCGCGAATCGCCGGTGACTTTCCGCTGCCGATGCAACGAAGTGGGTGTTCCGCCACTCTTAGCGTCGCCTGTTTCATTACTTCCGCCGGTATTGTTTTCCGCCGACAATAAGCAATGCGGGCGATGTCTGATCTCAACAATGTCGCCAGCGGCATGCAATAGTCCCTCAGTCACCAGAAACCCTGCCGCCAGCTCGCGATCCTCTCCTGGCGTGCGCATGACAACAGCGACGCTGCTGCCTTCCACTCGGATTTCCAACGGCTCCTCGCCGGCAAGGAAGTCTTTGTCCTCGGACTCCACGCAGTTTTTCACCCGCCGTATGGCAACTTCTCGCACTGGCCCGGAACGCAAGGATGAGCTCTTCACGCAACAGCATAGCACCTTCTGTGGCGGCGCCAAAATTGTCTGCTAGGCCGGCATGATTACGATCTTATCTTTCTTAATTGTATCGAGTGTTCGGGTCGCTCCTTGCCAATCTTGATTCCCATCCGTCAGCCGCCACGTTGTCGTCAAAACGGTCAAGCTTGCGGTGAGTTTGAAATTGGTGCGGGCCAGAAGGCAGTTAAGGAAATTGCAAAATACGGCGAGCCAGGCCTTGCTTTAAGGCTTATTGAAGGGGCATGAATGAGAAGCGCGAGGTTCCTGAAATGGAAGCAAATCCGGCAACGGAGCAAAAAGCCGTATTGGTCGAGACCGAAGGATTTCAGTGCATGGCGTTTCAAGATTGCCATGGAAAATGGAGACGGTTTTATGACCTCAAATTGTTGTCGGGCAAGGTCGAAGTCGTTACCAACAATTAAAACCCGAAGAAAACGGCGGACGAACTCAAAAGCCGTTGAAAACCTCGACCCGCTGCCAGGGCGTCCAGAGCACCTCTGCCTCCGGCTCTCCATCAAAGAGCCTCAGTGCCGAATGATGATGGATATCCTTTCGGCACTTGTACCCCAGCCACCATGAGGTGTCGGCATACAGCCTCATTTCGTAAGCGAGGCAAGGAAGGCTGTCCCACGACACCACCATCAGCAAAACGCCGAACGCGGTATATTCCGAGTCGGGTATGTGTTTGTTGAGCGGATGCACTCCCAATGTCATTGCACCGCCCACAATCGTTGCCAAAATAAGCCAGCCGCTCTGTCGGAAAAATGTCGCATGCAGCCCTCGGTCAACCGTGGGAATCGCTTCAGTCTGTGGCGTGGACATGCGCGTCGGACGATACTGTGCCCGCCCTCTTGGGAAAAGTGATAAAAAATCCGATAGCGACTATCACGCTAACATGAACAGAGGCGATTTTAGTCGCGGCCCCCTCACTTCCAATGAGCGTGAGGGGGAAGGAAACATGCTCCGGGGCTTGCGGGACAAGGCGAGGCGGATACACTGCTTTGCGCTTGATTCTGAGATCGCCATGAAGGATTCAGAGCTTGAAGAACCGGAGAATCCAGCAGCGCCCGTTCTTGCTGCTCCATTGGCTCCGTCACCCGCCGCCCTGGATGCCCCCGCGCTCAAACAACGGTTCCCGGTGCTGACGCTGGTGACGTGCGGTATTTGCACACTGGTCTTCCTTGAACTCTTCGACGAACAGAACCCGAACTCTTGGGAAACTCTGGCCAAATGGGGCTGCTACCCGCCGGCAAAAATATACGGAGGTGCCCTTTGGGGATTCATTACATCCGCGTTTGTTCATGTTGAACCTTGGCACGTGGCGTTCAATCTTTATTGGCTTTGGGTCTTCGGCTCCAGGCTCGAACGAGTAATCGGTTCTGCGAGATGGCTCTGTTTCTTCCTTGGCGCGGCGTTTGTCAGCTCTGGATTCGAGTTCGCATTCACGGGCGCAACGGGCATCGGAGCATCCGGTGTTGCCTACGCGCTCTTCGGATTCATGTGGTTAACAAAACGCCGGTATCCCAGCTTCCAAAAGGCGCTCGATCCGCGCACAATCCTTCTCTTTTTGGTTTGGTTGGTTGGATGTTTCGCCGCGACACTCGCAAAAGTTTGGACGGTTGGAAATGCCGCTCACCTTGCGGGGTTATTGTTCGGAGCTGGCCTCGGCGCTTGCGTGATGTGGGAAAGCAGGCGAGCGTTGATAGGGACGTGTCTTGCCGTAATGGTCCTGGTCGCAACCGCTCCGGTATTTTGGGCACCGTGGTCTTCCGACTGGACCTCTTGGCATGCAGTGCGCGCACACGAAAGAAGGGACTACATCTCAGCAATAACGTGGTATCAGCGGAGCTTGAGCCTTGGCCAGGACAAAACCTGGTGTTGGCAGAATATGGCTTTGGCGTACCACGCTTTGAATGACCAGTCCCACTTTCAAGAGACCCTCCAACTGCTCCGTGCTGTGGATGAGAAGACGGCCCACGAGGTAGAAGTGGCGGTGGGCTTGGAAAGGAAGCCGTAATTTGTGCGCATCCCCGTCTTGGCTGGCATCATCAAGAGAAGGCTGCTCGTGAACTTTCGGGCTGACGCCGAGATCGTTCAGCGCCTTCTGCCCTTTCCATTTCGACCCAAGTTGCAAAACGAGCATGCGGTAGTAGGGGTTTGCCTAATCCGCCTGGAACACCTCCGGCCAGCGGGGTTGCCGTGGATACCTGGCTTTTCCAGCGAGAATGCGGCCCACCGCATTGCGGTCGAATGGAAGGACTCCCAAGGCGTTCAAAAGGAGGGCGTTTTCATCCCGCGTCGAGACACTGACGCCCTGCTCAACCGATTGGTCGGTGGGCGCCTGTTCCCTGGTGAACATCATCCCGCCCGGTTTTCGATCATCGAGCGCAGCAGCCATATCGATTTCGCCATGAAGTCCGTGGATGGGTCTGTTTGCGTCAATGTGGCGGGTCATGAGGCTGACTCCTTGCCCGCCTCGTCCTGCTTTGCCTCGCTCGAGCGAGCTTCGGAGTTTTTCGAAAGTGGCAACCTCGGTTATTCGGTCACGCGGGACGGCAATCGTATGGACGGTCTGCTGTTGAGCACGTTGGACTGGCGCGTCCGTCCTCTGCGCGTCGAAACCGTTTTTTCGAGCTTTTTTGCTGACCCGAAACGATTCCCAGAAGGCTCAATCGAGTTTGATCATGCCCTGTTAATGCGCGACCTGCGTCACGAATGGCACCAGGCCGACGACTTGTATACGCATTCAGCACCTCTGAGATGACCTTTGGTCGGGAATTGCCGCTGGCTTACCACCGCGGAACATCGGTAGAAGGTTCGTCAATGATGCAAACAACCCTGTTGCCGGCTTTGACGGCGGTGGGCTTTGGCGATCAGGCTGCGTGTATTCCTTGGTGGTGTGGAAACGAAGAAAGAGCACCTTTTCGACTGAGGCAAAAGCTCTTCCCAACCACCACGCCGATGACTGTTCCGATGATCGCTCCTGCCGTGAAATCTGAGAACCAATGGATGGTCATGGAGACACCAATGCCGATGTATAAAGCGTAGGCGAGCGCTAAATAGCCCAGCCACCTTTGTTTCGGAAAGAGTGTGAATACCGTGGCCGCCATCGCGAAGGCGATGGTGGTATGAGACGACGGCCAGCCCCAGAAAACCCCGCCACGCAGGATGCCGAATCGAAAAGTATGGCTCAGATCGGCACCAGCCAGGTGTGAGGGGTGCGCGCGGCCGGTAATAGCCTTGTAGGCGGCAGCGACGAGACCACCGATGATTTCGGCCTGAGCGACAGCCCAGCCGACTAGACAGATTGAGGCTCTTCTGGTGATGCTGCCAAACGCAAGAAGCGTGAGCGGCAGTAGAATGGGCAAAAGTCCACCGATATGAACGGCGGGGAACATCAGGGAACGGAGGGTTGGCGCACGAGTACAAAGAAAGTAATGCCAATCGAAACCCGATGTGACCAGTACCAGAGTGAGGAGAATTGCCATTATGTGCCAAATGATCATTCGGCCCTTAAAGCAGTCGATGAGGTTGCGGGGCAGAGTCGAAAGAAGGAGTTTCACGCGGAATTTCGGGGTCTCAGACGAAGAGGATTTGTTTTATCAAATTCTAAGCAGGGTACAGTCGGTTCGGCGATAGCCAATCGAAAGGTAGTGTCACGGCAAAGCGTGAGGAATCAAATTCTTATGGCCGCCCTGGCGCGCAATATTGGCGACTTACGCTGCTGTGTCAGAAAGGCGGCCAAGCGCAGGGGGCTAACACGCTTTTAGATCTCGCCTTTCACTCGAAGGATCAACTCTGTTTTAAACTGATGCAGCGTCAATTCAAGACCCGCCGGATATTGATGGGGATTGTCGAATCTCTTTATTCCAGCGTGCAACCTGGAAAGCTGTTTTTGGGCACGTGCCCGGATGGTATCGAGGGATGGGGAGTGATAAACGACTTTTCCATGCCGCAAAATGGGAACCAGCAAATCCTCGCATTTCGTTCCTGTAGAGAAATTTTTTCTCCGGGTGGCGTCAATTGGGTCCACAACGGTAATGGATCCGGGAAGTGGACGCGTTTCATCGTAGATGGCGTCGCCAATAAACTCCTTGGCTGTTCGAAAGCGCCGCACTTGAAGCACTCCAGGATTTGTCATCTTTGCCGTCTGCTCTGAGAACTTTACCTTGTGGTCCCACGTGCCATCGGCTTTGCGAATGGCGGAGAGTTTGTAAACGCCGCCCAAGGCAGGCTGGTCATAGGCCGTCACCAGCATGGTTCCAACGCCCCAAACATTGATCGCCGCGCCCTGTTGTTTGAGACTGGCGATAAGGCGCTCGTTGAGATCGTTGCTGCCGACGATCACAGCGTCTTTGAAACCGGCCTCGTTGAGAATCCTGCGAGCCTCGATGCTGAGGTAGGCGAGATCGCCTGAATCGAGCCGGATCCCGCCAAGTTTATATCCCCGTTTTCGCAAGCGTTCGGCTGCTTCAACAGCATGGCGGACTCCTTCAAGCGATTCGTAAGTATCGACAAGTAATATGCAATTATTCGGCAACGCGTCGGCATACGCGTTGAAAGCATCCAGTTCGCTCTCAAAAGCCATCACCCAACTGTGGGCGTGGGTCCCTTTAACTGGAATCCCGAGGAGCTTTCCGGCGAGCACGTTTGATGTCCCAGCGCATCCGCCAATGTAGGCCGATCGGCTCGCCGTAAGCGCGCCGTCAATCCCTTGAGCTCGCCTTAGGCCAAACTCCACAACGGGGTCTCCTTGCGCGGCCAGGCATACCCGTGCAGCCTTGGTCGCAATAAGGGACTGAAAGTTGACCAGATTTAGCAGCGCGGTTTCAACGAGTTGAGCCTGTAAAATCGGTCCGCGAACCCTCAGCAGTGGCTCCTGCGGAAAAACGACTGTCCCTTCCGGAATCGCGTCCACGTCCAAACCCAGCTTCAAACTGGAGAGGTATTTCAGGAATGCCGGATCGAAGAGCCTCCGGTCATCATTGCCCTTCAGTTGCCCAAGGTAATCGAGGTCAGACTTTTCAAACTTGAACCCGCGCAAATACTGGATGCAGTCCTTGAGGCCGCAGGCGAGTGTAAAGCCGCCCTGGAATGGTTGTTTGCGAAAATGCAAATGAAAGACCGCCTCCTGATCCGACATGCCGGTCTTCCAATATCCATACGCCATTGTAAGCTGATACAGGTCCGTCAGCATCGCCTGGGCGGCAGGGATGTTTTGGCACATGGTTTTCATCTATTCGTGCCCATAGTGCACTAGTTCCCGCCCGGCTTCACCTTTTTCATTTTTTATCATCTCTCTGCTTGACATAGTGTTAATACTACACTATATGTAGAACGTGTAAAGAACACACCTAACAGCCAATGAATGCGGAAACCACCCTCCTAGCTTATTCATACCAATATCCCCGCGCTGCCCTGACCGTAGACTGTGTCGTCTTCGGTTATGACGATGGCGAACTTAAGGTGCTCCTGATCGAGCGCGCACTTGAGCCTTTTAAAGGCAAATGGGCGTTACCTGGCGGCTTCGTCCGCGTGGATGAAATGTTGGATGACGCCGCCCGCCGTGAATTGGGCGAGGAAGCGGGGCTGAAGGACGTGTTCCTGGAACAGCTCTATACATTCGGCACCGTGGATCGGGATCCGCGTGAACGAGTCGTCAGCGTGGCCTATTACGCGCTCGTCAAGCTGGCGGCTCACGACACCAAAGCCGCCACCGACGCGGCGGATGCTCAGTGGTTTCCGATCTCCAAAGCCCCAAAGCTGGCCTTCGACCACGCCGAGATTCTGGCCGCCGCACTGGCCCGACTGAAAGGCAAGGTGAGGTACCAGCCCATCGGGTTCGAGTTGCTGCCACCCAAGTTCACCCTTTCGCAACTCCAGCATCTCTACGAGGCGGTGCTCGAAAATGAATTGGACAAACGGAACTTCCGCAAGAAGGTCCTGAGCTTTGGCCTGCTTTTGCCGCTCAAGGAGACCCAGATGACCGGTCGTCATCGACCAGCCCAATTGTTCCGTTTCGACGCGGACAAATACGAGAAGCTCAAAAGAAAGGGGTTCAACTTTGAGTTGTGAATCAGTGAAGGAGAACAAGAAAGGAAAGGTATGAATAATCTTGAGTTTGCGAAAAAGATGCAACAGCGCACGATGGATTTCGCTGTTCAAGCAGTGAGGTTCTTCACCAAGTTGCCGAAAACAGATGAGGCTCGGATTCCGGGGAGACAATTCCTGCGCGCCGGCACCTCGGTTGGTGCAAATTATCGCGCGGTTTGTCGTGCGAAATCGGATGCCGAGTTCATTTCCAAAATGGGCACAGTCGTTGAAGAAGCCGACGAGTCCGCGTTCTGGCTCGAACTCATGGAAAACGCCGCGGTTTGCAACAGCGCATCCGTTGAGCCACTGAAAACCGAAGCGAACGAATTGCTTCGCATTTTCTCAACCTCATTAAGCACGGCAAAACGCAATGCCTCACGTTAATTCATTGATTCAGTGATTCAACCCTCAACCCTGTTTTCCTATGTTCGGCATCAAGTTCATCAAGGTCCAGCCCACCACTTACCTACTGCAATATCGCGGCGGCAAGATCGTCCGCGAAGGACTGGGGCTCTCCTTTTTTTACTATGCGCCGACCACGTCCCTGGTGGCAGTGCCGGTGGCGAGCGCAGACATACCGTTCATTTTTCAGGAAACAACTGCAGATTTTCAGGGCGTCACCATCCAGGGCCAGGTGACTTATCGCGTGGGCGATGCCAATTGTTGACGCCGCAGCCCGCACGAAAATGAACCGGTTGACTGACAACAAAATCGTCCTGGTGACACGACCGACGCGCCTGGCTGAATTGGTGATCCGATTCAACACCGTCAGCCAGGCGAGATTCTACCTCGAGCATCAAGGCGCGGACTTCTCGGATTATCTCCGCGAGGACGAGACTTATCATCGTGCGCTGACGGCGGCTCAATCGGTGCTGTCACAAATGGGACCTGTCCAGGCGGTGGATCGTGGTTTCCTGCCCAACTTTGTGTTCGGACCGGACGACACCGTGGTCACGCTGGGCCAGGACGGGTTGGTCGCAAACACGCTGAAATACCTCCATGGCCAACCTGTCGTTGGTGTGAACCCCGACCCGGAGCGTTGGGACGGACGGTTATTGCCATTCCGTGTGAGCGACCTGTCAAAATTGATGCCCGAAGTTGTGTTGCGGAAACGGCCGACGCGTTCGGTGACCATGGCCAAGGCGGCGTTAAACAACGGCCAGACCATGTATGGCGTGAACGACTTGTTCATCGGACCAAAGACACACTGCTCGGCCCGCTATTTCATCCGCAGCGGCGAAGCGAGCGAAACGCAATCGTCGAGCGGGATAATTGTCTCAACGGGGATGGGTTCGACCGGTTGGTTGAAGAGCCTGCTCACCGGAGCAGCGGCCATCACCCAATCGGCAGGCTCGAATCTGGCTCGGCAAACGACGGAAGATCTCTTCGCGGCCAAAGTCCCGAAAACCAAAAGCAGTGGAAAGGTCCGTTTTAACGTGAAAACGGAGTTTGCCTGGGATGCGAACTACCTGTTCTACACTGTGCGCGAACCGTTCCCGACAAAGACAACGGGCGCTTCGCTGGTGTTCGGCCGCGTCACTGCCGAAACGCCTCTGATTCTCGAATCACGCATGGCCGAGAACGGCGTCATCTTCAGCGACGGAATCGAGAAGGACTTTTTGGAGTTCAACTCCGGCACGCAAGCCGTCATCGACGTCGCTGAGCGGAAGGGTGTGTTGGTTGAATGACTGATGAACAAATAAGCGCCATTATGGAAACGAAAACAACTAACGCTCTGTCAAGCGATCACGATGAACGATTGGGACGAGCGCTTCTGTCGTTGGACGGTCTTTCGGTCGGTGATGGATTTGGCCAGTGGTTTCTGTTAGACACTGGAAGTTTTGTAGAGCGTATCCACCGCCGCGAAGCTCCTCCTCCGCCTTGGATTGTCACGGATGACACTGCCATGGCTGTTTCAATCGTTCGAATACTCCGGCGGTTCGGACGGATCGACCAGGATGCGCTGGCGAGCGGATTTGCTGAGGAGTATGTGCGCGAGCCTGACCGTGGGTATGGTCGGATGGCGCATATTATTTTACGCTCGATACACCAAGGTCTGTTGTGGAGGGAGGCTGCGAGACGTGCCTTCGACGGCCAAGGCTCTTGCGGCAACGGCGGGGCGATGCGCTCGGCGCCGATCGGCGCTTATTTTGCCGACGACTACGACCGAGTGATCTGCGAAGCAAAGCTCTCAGCCGAAGTAACCCACGCTCACCCGGATGGGCAAACTGGCGCAGTGGCCGTGGCGCTCGCCGCCGCATGGATGATCGCTGAACATAAGCCCGGAACCAAGAGGAGCTTTGAGCTGATAGAGTTTGAATTGGAACGCTTGCCACACACCGAGACCTATTACCGCCTTAAGGATGCTCTGAACGTTCCGTTCGACCAATCGCCCCTGACGGCAGCGGAGGTCCTCGGTAATGGGCTCCAGGTCATCGCATCCGACACAGTTCCGTTCTGCCTCTGGTGTGTTGCGCGTCACGCGGATAGTTTCATGGACGCTCTCTGGGCGACGGTCGGCGCCTTCGGCGACATTGATACCACCTGTGCGATTGTTGGCGGCATCGTCGCTTCAGGCAAAACCAGCGATGGCATTCCGGCGGACTGGTTGAAGTCCAGAGAGTTTATTGAAATATGAATAGTCGGACCATTCTTATACTCGAAGACAACGAGGAGCGCATCACTGCCTTTCAGAAGGCCGTCGGCGCGATGGCCCTTTGGGACTGTCTTCCGAGGGGTCAGCGAATGGCGTTACCTGAATCCATAATCCTGAGCCGTTATCGGTGCTGGCGAGTGTTTGGGAGCGGAACGTGGAGTTCCCCCGTTGTGCCTGGCCCGAATGTACAGCGAAAGCTGCCTTTTAAGCTATACACAAATACCCGCACAGATTTCAGGCGCAGCGGGGAAAAACGTGGCGCAGGCTGGCGTGTCGAGCGAAGGGAATGAGAGCGTAAAAACCTCGGTAAATGGCGAGGTTTGTCGCACTCTGACTCATGGTGGTGGTGGTGGTGACGCAAGGGAGAAGTTGGAGCGAGCGAAGGGATTCGAATCATGGCTGAACTTTCTATTCATCTCGCTAATTATCTGGGGGTTAGGCCTTTCTAGGAACCCGTCTCACGGAGTATTCCGCATCAAAAAGCACCAACCCTCATCACTGTTGTTGCCAGCTGTTGCCAGCTTTCTCTAATGAGGCAACATTACCAAACACAAGAACTCTTGTATCTCCCCTCATTAGAGTAACAGCGTCAAAGATCTGGCTGAGATGATCGTTCTGGTGATTGGGAAAAGCAAATCCAAACCTCCGCACATCGATTACTCGTATTCGGTGTCCCCAGGTCGGTAGGTGAGCCGCAGGACCGATCGCGGTGTAGCTCCGGCAATGGTCTTTGGCTGGTTCGGTAACCTGGGGTCCCTTGGCACTATTCCGACAGAGGTGATTTCAACTCCCGCTTCCGTTTGGTCTCAATTTGCATGGTCGCAACCAGGAAGATCATGGCCCCGAGCATTGAGATTGCGAGCGGCCACACGACCAGCGGCTCACGCACAAATGAGGTGGTGATTCCCGCAACCGAGCAGAACAGCAGTGCGCCGATTGCCTTTCGTAGACCTGCGTCTCTTCGCAACGCCTGGCACCCAATGGCGCAGGCGACGAGGAGAGCGGCGACCGCAACAAATCCAAGAATTCGAGGGTGCCATCATGCCGATTTCGACAGCTCAGGCCGGGAGGCGTCACGCAAAACTCTACGATCGCCTGAAGCCGTTGGCCAACTCGCGCGTGAGTTGAGCCGCCGGCACTTCTTTGCATCCGGTTGCGTTCTGGCCGGACCAAAGCGGCGAAAAGTCTCCGGAACCCGCAGCTTCTGCCTTGGCTCGCAAAGGAGCCATTGCCGCCGCCGCTAATGGAAAAGGCGGCGCCTCATCGTTCATCGGTCCAAGCTCTCGCATGGCTCGGTTGATGATCCCGCGAGCGGGGCCGCCGCTGAACAGGTTGGTGAGCGCGGTATGGCGTGCGGCTTCGCTCTTCAGCGCGGCGCGATGAACCGGTCCGGTGGTGGCTTCTGGGCAGAGCATGTACGCTGTTCCGATTTGCACCCCGGCCGCGCCGAGAGCTAGCGCTGCTCCGACACCCTGCGCGTCAGCGATTCCGCCAGCGGCGATGACGGGTACTTTTACGTCTCGGACGATTTGCCGCACGAGCGCGAAAGTTCCCATCTGCAGGGTCAGGTCGCCGGAAAGAAAATGCCCACGGTGACCGCCGGCTTCGAGACCCTGGGCGATAACCGCATCAGCCCCGTGCGGTTCCAGCCAGCCCGCCTCTTCAACCGTCGTGGCGGACGAGAGAATGATCGGATTCCAGGGACGCAACCGCGCTAGCAACTCGGGTGAGGGCAGTCCGAAATGGAAGCTCACCACCGGCGGCTTGAATTCACTCAAGACATCGGCGGCTTCGTGGCTGAAAGGCGCGCGGCCCGGACCGGCCGTGATGCTCTCCGGATCCACGCCGAACTCCTTATAATATGGTGCGAGAAGGCGCCGCCAGGTTGCTCCTCGCTCGGGATCTGGTTTAGGTGGGGCATGGCAGAAAAAGTTTACATTGAACGGTCGGCGGGTTTGGCTGGTGAGGGCGGCCAGTTCCTTGCGCATGGCCTCAGGGCTGAGCATGGCGCAGGGCAAAGAGCCCAATCCGCCGGCATTGCTGACCGCCGCAGCCAATGCGCTGCCCTGCACTCCGGCCATAGGTGCCTGGATGATCGGCAGTTCGATCCCGAAAAGTTCCTGCAGGGTCATGGTGGAGGATTAGCGCTCGCTGTGCAGCATCCGTATTTGGTGCTCGTCGTACCGCGTGCCCGCAACTGACGAGGGAGTAATCGCCTCCTCGAACCGGAAATCTCATTACCCATATTCCCTTGTATCCTCGCTTCCAACTTTAGGATGCGCAATCAAGGCTAAGAAGCTAATATTGTTGCGAGGTGACTATGGCACTCGAGGCCAACCACATCGATTTGAAGGGCAAAATCGCGGTCGTGACGTGCGGTAACCACGGCATTGGCCTGCTTTCCCTCGCTGCTTGTAGTAGTTCTGGAGCGCCGGGACGCTTCCTGACAACCGTCTGCCTCAAGATCCTCCAGACTTTTCTTTCTTGAGCGAGTTTAGGAACGAATCCCCGACGAGTTGCAGACGTTGCTCCAGTTTTTGTGTGCAATCGCAATTGCAGCAAGCCCAGGGCTCGGTTCCGTTGGCGTCGCGGCAGTTCTTGCGGGCGTGCGCGTCCTTGATGTGGAGAAGATCAAAATACTCTTCCCAGTAAGGCCGTTCCTCTTGGAGCGGCGTGGCACAAAAGCAAACCTCGACCCATGTGCAGTTGCCATCCGACCCAATCCGGGCTTTGGCCATATCGTCCAGATACTCGTCACCTGCCACCGAGCCTCGGCCCAACGTGGCTGATTCAATCGCCGCCAGCAGGGCCCTTTCCCGGCCCGGCTTTACCTTCGCCTTCACCAAATACCGCATACGTCGGTTACAATTTAGCACGAAAATGAGACCTGGGGACCGAGCTTGACCAATGATCGGCTGTTGGGCGCCCAGATCAGGCGTTCGGGACGAATTGCTGACCGGCCTGTCCAATTTTCAGAGTTACACCACGATATGCTGCGCGGCCGATTCAGATGGAAAGCCCGGCAAACCCGGATGCTGGTCTATCTGGCAATCCTGGGCGCGGTCGCAGCCTGGAAGTTCGTTCCCCGACCTTGGCATCCCTCCATCACGTTCGAGACCGGGCATCACCACATCTATTCCACGGCTACCCGCGAGCAAACGGAGGACACGGCGCACACCCTCGAACTCCTTTACGAGGCTTACTCCAACCGCCTGAGCAGCCTGGAGAGCTTTCAAAGGGAGCATCAAAAGCTCAGGGTCAAACTCTTCAAAGACCGCCCTGAATTCCGCCGGATTAATCCCAACCTGGGTTGGGCCGAGGCCTTCTACCTCGAACCTTATTGCCGGGCCTATTTTTCGGCTGCGGAAATCAATCCCTACCACTGGATGCTCCACGAATCAGTCCACCAACTGAATCGTGAAGTCGCACACATCCAATTGGAAAAGTGGCTCGAAGAGGGGCTGGCGGAGTATTTTTCAACAAGTTGTCTGACTTCGAACGCCCTCATGCTGGGCAAGATTGATCCGAACACCTACCCGGTCTGGTGGATCGACGAACTGGCTACGACTCCCGATTTGGCAGAGAACATCCGCAACGGCAGCGTGATTCCGTTGCGGGCAATCATCACCAACCACGGAGGTCCCAGCCTGAACCGCCAGTTCAACTTGTATTACTTGCACTGGTGGACCTTGACACATTTCCT
>Ga0210409_10001456_pt1 | contig 31056 bp, 26 predicted proteins | sample IncBWH17MmetaG_FD_161649 | JGI IMG/M metagenome (GOLD analysis project Ga0210409, IMG submission 161649) | Forest soil microbial communities from Barre Woods Harvard Forest LTER site, Petersham, Massachusetts, United States - Inc-BW-H-17-M | ecosystem: Environmental > Terrestrial > Soil >...
TTGGACGCAAAGCAATCTCGCAATTCGGAATTGGCGGCTACTCCGCCGGAGACCAAAACTGTGCGGGAACCTGTTTCCGCCGCGGCTTCCAGCGTGCGAGTCACAAGATCACGGACTACGGCGGCCTGGAATTTGGAGATGAGTGAGAGCGTCCGTGGGCTGCAAAGTGGAAGCAGATCAGCGGCCTTCCTGCGGCCCTCCAGGAGAGCTTTTTTGCGGGCTTCAATTTCCTCGGCGAACTCGGGATGCGCGCGGACGTAATATAAGACGGCTGTCTTGACTCCGCTGAAACTGAAATCATAGGGATTGCCTTTGATCTTCACGGGAGCGAAATTCAATCCGTCTTTTTCGTGGAAATTCGCGCCGGAAGCGGCGACCTTCGCTGCAATCTGGTCGATGATCGGACCGCCGGGATAACCGAGAGCGAGGAGTCTGGCGACTTTGTCGTAGGCTTCGCCTGCGGCATCGTCGCGCGTGCCGCCGAGACGGCGATATTCAAATCCACGCTTGGAGGCATCGCCATTTCCTGCCGTGGCCTGCACGTGATACAGCAGCGTGTGCCCGCCGGAAACGATCAGGCAAATGGCGGGCATTTCCGGCGCTTTGCCGCCCAGATGCGCCTCGAGAAACACGGCGTGAACGTGGCCCTCCAGGTGGTTGACGGACACCAGCGGCTTTCCTAGTTCCGTGGCCAGGACTTTGCCGTACGTTACCCCCACCAAAAGCGACCCGACCAGACCGGGCCCCTGAGTTACACCGACAGCATCGATATCTCCGAATTCGAGGCCTGCTTGCAGGAGCGCTTCGCGGACGACGGGAACAATTTGCCGCAGGTGTTCGCGCGAGGCGAGTTCGGGAACGACGCCGCCGTATTTGCGGTGAATGTCGAGTTGCGAAGAGACGATACTCGACAATATGTCGCGCCCATCCACGACGACCGCCGCGGCCGTTTCGTCACACGAAGACTCAATTCCAAGAATACGAATGGGCATAATTCAGTTCCCGCCTGAGGAAAGGCTCATGTTAGCACATTCGTGGCAGCCGTCCACGCGACGAAAGGAATCGGCCTTTGGGAAATTTCGCAAGGTTTGCCTTGATGGACCCATTGACGAAAAGGCAGCCAACCGATTTATTGTCACAGTATGTGCCGCTGAAATGATACACTGCGTACGTCTCCACACACTCCCTGCCGCCGTGCCCAAATGGGCGTCGGTTCTTGTACCAGCAGAACGAAACGAAAGACGAACGCCGGAAATCGTCGAAGCCCACCCGTCCGGCAAGTCGTCTAGGAAGAGTACAACGATGAAAATATTGCTCTATAGTCCCGACAATGGAGTGACGCGGAACTTTATGCCGCATCTGTGGATGTTTCTCCTGCAGTCGCTCACTCCGCCCGGGCATGAAGTGGTGCTGATCGACGGGAACGCGCAGCCCATCGACGAGGCGGGCATCGCGCGGTACGTGCGCGAAAATAATATTGGACTGGTCGGCATCGGCGCCATGACGCGCATGATCGCGAAGGCCTATCGCATGGCCGACGCTGTACGCGCGGCCGGCGTTCCGGTGGTGATGGGCGGGCCGCACGTCACGGAAATGCCCGACGAAGCGCTCGGCCGGAAAGGCGGGAAACGCCATGCCGATGCGGTGGCTCTCGGCGAAGCCGACGAAACCTGGCCGAAGATTGTGGCGGATGCCGCGCGCGGCCAGCTCAAAGAGACCTATGCTCCCGTGGACGAATTCGGTCAGGAGCGCAAACCGAGTCTGCAGGAGTATCCGGCAATCCCGTGGAATTCGCTCGACTTGAACCAATTCAACGTCGTTCCAAAGCTCGTTGGCCCGATGCTCAAGCATTTCCGCGACGGGTGGGGAACGTTCCGCATTATTCCCGTGGAATCGGGACGGGGGTGTCCGTACGGATGCGAATTTTGCACGGTCACCGGCTTTTTCGGGGACTCGATCCGGTTTCGGACCAACAAGAGCGTTGTGGATGAATTGCTGCTCCTCAAAGCGCGAGCGAAAAGCGAGGGTGGCCAGATCGCTGTTTTTTTCATCGATGATAATTTTGCAATTAACCCCAAACGGACGAAATCACTTTTACGTGACATCATCGCCGCGAATGCCCAGGTTCACTGGGTCGCGCAAATCAGCGCCAACCTTTTGCGCGATGAAGAGCTCGTGGAACTCATTGCCGCCGCCGGAGGCAAATGGATTTTTATCGGCATGGAGTCCATCGACCCGACCAACCTCGCCGATGTGAACAAGGGGTTCAACAAGCCGGGTGAATATGCGGCCGTGCTGCAAAGGCTGGCCGACCGCAACGTCTTCGCGATCACGTCCTTCATGTTCGGAATGGACAACGATACCGTGGGCGTGGCGGAGCGGACGCTTCAGCAAATCCGCACTTGGCCCGCGGGACTGCCCATCTTCGGATTGATCACTCCGCTCCCTTCCACGCCTCTCTATGCTAGGCTGGAAGCTGCGGGGCGCCTGACGCGGCCCAAACACTGGGAGGAATTCATACCGTTTGCGATGGCGCACACGCCGCTGAAAATGAGCATTGCGGAGGCTCACGCGGAGGTCAAGTACGGTTGGGCGCAGGCGTACAGCCCGGAGGCCATCGCGCAGGCCGTGCATTCGTTCAGCCACAAGCCGCTGGCGTACCGCATTAATATCTTCGTCTCGCGCCTGTGCTTCCGCGGGATTTATTTTCCGCAGATGGGGCCGCTGGCCTGGCTGAAGGTGTTCTATGAAAACGGGCAGACCATTCGCGATATCGTCAGGGAATGCTTTAGCGATTGGTTTAGCGGAATGACTAAACTCCCCACGCGGTCCGAGACTGCGGGCACCACAGTCGATTGAATGCGCTAGGTCGGCAGGTCTTGCTTGCCTGCGCAGCTGCGCGGGATTTTGGCAATGGATTCTCCTCTCCATACCCTCGCCGTACGATCTTATACATTACAAGTGATTAGAGAATAGGAACTTCTACGTCAAACGATGGATTGACACTGCACGCAAGCGCCACGTAAGGTGGCTACAGACTTGAGTAGCCATGGCCGAGAATCCAAAGCGCGTTCGCAAAGCAGTTCTCCCCGCGGCGGGGCTGGGCACCAGATTCCTGCCCGCGACCAAAGCGCAGCCCAAGGAAATGCTGCCCGTGGTCGACAAGCCGCTGATTCAATATGTCGTCGAGGAATGCATCGCCTCCGGAATTGACAACATCATTATCGTCACCGGCAGAGGGAAGAATGCGATAGAAGATCACTTCGATTCCTCGCCCGAGCTGGAAGGTTTTCTGGAAGAGAAGGGCAAACCCGGTCTGGCGAAATTGGTGCACGACATCGGCAATATGGTGCACTTCAGCTACACGCGGCAGAAGGAACCGCTCGGACTGGGACACGCCGTGCTCGTGGCCAAGGAACTCGTCGGCAACGAGCCGTTCGCGGTATTGCTCGGCGACGTGATTATTCCCGGGCCGAATCCCGCCACGAAGCAACTGATCGACATTTACGAGAGCACGGGAAAAGGCGCCATCGCCGTGGAAGAGGTGCCTCGCGAAAGGACCGGACTTTACGGCATCGTCGACGTAGACCAGGAAAACGGCGCGGGTGCGAACAAGCGCATCTTGAAAATACGCGACCTTGTTGAGAAGCCCAGCCCGGCTGAGGCGCCCTCGACGCTGGCCGTGACCGGGCGATATCTGCTCCCTCCCGAAATTTTCGATTGCCTCGAACGCACCAAGCCTGGGCGCGGGGGCGAGATTCAGCTCACGGACGCGCTCCGCCTGCTGGCTCAGGAAATTGGATTGCTCGCGTATGTGTACGAGGGGAAATCGTACGACGCGGGAGACAAGCTTGGCTTTCTGAAGGCTACCGTTGAAATCGGTCTTGAAAACCAGGAATTCGGCAAGGATTTTCGCGAGTATCTGAGGGGGCTGAAGCTGTAGGACGGGCTTCAGCCTGTCTGCTTTTTTCGCTGCTAAGAAAGTCAAAGCCAGACAGGCTGAAGCCCGTCCTAACTTGTGCGTTTGGGAATTACTTTTCTTTCGGTGTGCTTCCGGATTTTTTCTGGTCTTTTGCGGGAGAAGCGGATTTGGATTCCGACTTTTCCGATTTATCAGATTTTTCCGACTTCTCGGACTTTTCTGTTTTCTCCGACTTTTCACCCTTCTCGGATTTGGCGCCGTCGCCGCCCGTCGTTTTCCGCCCGTAGTCGGTGACGTACCAGCCGGAGCCCTTGAACTGGATCGAGGGCGCCGTGATGACGGGCTCGACTTTGCCGCCGCAGTGCGGGCATTTCTTCAGGTGCGGCCCGTTCATTTTTTCGATCTTATCTGTGTGGCGATCGCACTTGAGGCAGCGGTATTCGTAGAGCGGCAATTCCGGTCTCCTTCAGACTCCAAATGGAATCCATCATCTTAACATGTTGCGCGGCCTTGGGTGCACTCACTCTCGGTGTGGGCAGCTAAGTAGCGCAGGCTTCCGCCTGCGGGGGGTTCGGCCTTGCAAGGCCTAAACCCCACAGGCTGAAGCCTGTGCTACTTAGACGCGCAGCTTGCGCGTGTTAGACTCGCACGCATGAGGAACGCACTATGACGGATGTCCAAGACAATTCGCCGACGGGCTGTCTCTATCTGGTGGCGACGCCGATCGGCAACCTCGAGGACATTACGCTGCGAGCGCTTCGCGTGTTGAAGGAAGCGGACCTGATCGCGTGCGAGGATACGCGGCAGACGCAGAAATTGCTGCAGCACTACGCGATTCATAAGGAGATGGTCAGCTATCATGAGCACAATGAATTGACACGGGCGCCGGAACTGGTGATTCAACTCGAGGAAGGCGCGCAGGTCGCTCTGGTGAGCGACGCGGGGACTCCTGTCGTGTCCGATCCCGGGCACCGTTTGGTGGTGCTGTGCCTGCGCCATCACATCCCGGTCGTTCCGATTCCGGGGCCGTCGGCATTTGTGGCTGCGCTCGCGGCATCGGGGCTGCCCACGGAGGAATTTCTTTTTGTGGGATTCCTGCCTTCGCGCGCAGGCGCGCGCAGGAAGAAGCTCGACGCGTTGAAATCCGAACCACGGGCGCTCGTGCTCTATGAGGCGCCGCACCGGCTGGCGGATACGCTCTCGGACGCCGCCGACATTTTAGGATCGCGGCACGCCGTTGTGGCCCGGGAAGTCACCAAGATACACGAAGAATTCCTGCGCGGGTCTCTCGGCGAGCTTCGAGACGCGGCTCGCAAGCGAGCACCTCGGGGGGAAATTACACTGATGATCGGTCCGGCCGTGGAGGGAGAACCGCAGGCGATTCCCGCGGTGTCGCTCAAGCAGCGTGTCGAGCAACTCGAAGCGGAGGCGGGACTGGACCGCAAGGCGGCCCTCAAGTTGGCCGCGCGCGAACGTGGGATCGGCAAGCGCGAGGCTTACAAGCAGCTTTTGCTCGAGCAGTGAATCGTGTAGGACGGGCTTCAGCCTGTCTGCCTTTTCGAGCGGTCGGAAATCAAAACCAGACAGGCTGAAGCCCGTCCTACTACGTCGACTCGGAAACAAACATGCGATGGAAACGAGGGCCCGTGAATTCGACGCCCACGATCGACTCGTGGTCGTCTCTCCCGCGCTTGACGTGGACGATGCGGCCTTGCGTGGCAAACTCCGTATCTTCGCTTGCCGCCGTAGGTACCACGGGAATCTTGATTTCAAGGTGGCTGCCGAGGTCGAGAGGATAACGCGTGGAGAACGCGGCGCCGCCACGGCACAAATTTTCGCTGGAAGTGCGTTCCTCGAAGGAAAATCCGGTGCGATCCGTCCCTCGCACTACAATCGGGAGATGAACCGGGACTCTGCGTTCCCTTCGGCGCTCGAGAGCTGGGGTCGAAGCGCTGGATGCGGTCATCCACGTACCTCCTCAGGTTACAGTCTGGGCAAAAAATCCGTCCACTCGATCGAGAATTTCGGCGGTAGTGCGGGCGGTATGCACGTTTCTGCGCAGCTCGCCGCCGTTCCGCACGCCGTGCGTAAAATAGGTGGTGAACTGTTTCATTCTTCCAATCGCATCGGGCCACTCGGTATCGACCAGATTTCGGAAATACATGGAAAGCAACTGATACCGGTTCCATTCGCTCGGCTCGTCATAGGTTCCCGTCGCGGCGAATTGCGCGATCTGGCGGAAGATCCAGGGATTGTTTGACGCGGCGCGACCGATCATTACGGCGTCGCATCCGGTTTCGGCGAGCATGCGCATGGCGTCCTCGGGCGAGTTGATATCGCCGTTGCCGATCACGGGCATGCGCACGGCGTTCTTCACGTCGCGAATTACGTTCCAATCCGCGCGCCCGGCGTAGCCCTGCGCGCGCGTTCGCGGATGTACGGCGATGCCTTCGACGCCAATTTGCTCGGCGAGGCGTGCGACTTCCGCGGCGACAATACTGTTCTCATCCCATCCGGCGCGAATCTTGATGGTCATCGGAATTCGTACGGCGGAGCGCACCGCGCGGAGGACTTGCTCGAGTGCCTTCAAATCGCGCAGCAGGCCCGAGCCGCCGCACTTGACGACTTTTTTCGCGGGGCAGCCGAGGTTGACGTCCACGATGTCGAAGCCCAGCTGCTCGACCATCCCCGCGGCGCGGGCCATCACTTCCGGATCGGCGCCGAACAACTGGCCGGTGATAGGGTGCTCGTCGGGCTCAAAAAAGAGATAACGGGAAGTGCGAGCGGAATTGCGCGTGATGCACTCGGCGCTCGTGAATTCGGTCATGATGAGTCCACAGCCGCCGAGGCTGCGAATCATGCGTCGAAAAACGGTGTCGGTTACTCCGGCCATGGGCGCCAGAACCGTGCCGGGTGAAATGCGCTTGTCGCGAATGGAAAAAGGAGCGGGAAACATTTTCTTTAGAGTAATCTCTCGTCGAGATTCTGAGTTTGCAATTCTGCAACAGTTGTGCCGGGCGCGTCAACGGCAGCAGGCGCGGAAGAAACAAATTCCCGTGCCACGCCTCCCTTGGAGGAAAGATGCGCCGCGAGAGCTTCCGGCGAGCCGTCGAAAAATCCCTGCACGATTTTCTCAACCGCTTTCAAGCGAGCCTCATCGGCGCTCAGCCTGGCCTGATAATGGAAGGCCCGGCCCACCTTGCGGCGAGCCACGATTCCCTTCTGTTCGAGGCGATCCATGATGGTCATGACGGTTGTGTAGGCGCGCGGGCGAGAGGCGGCCAGCGCGCGATGAATCTCCCGCACCGTGCCTTCGCCCATGGGCCAGAGCACGCTCAGGCATTCGAGTTCGAGCGGAGCGAGGTCGAGAATCGAATGGCGCGGGCCCGCCGCTCGCGGTTGGCCTGCGTGTTCCACGTTGTTATTCTTTTCCATCCGCAGGTCTCCCGCCTCCGGCCGCAGCGTGAGCGGCGGTGTTTTTTTCCGTGGGCGCGCCCGAGCCGGCGAGGAAGCGATCAGAGCGCAGGAGGCGGCGTTCGAGAGCCCCGCTGAAAGCCGTCCAATTCCCTTCTCCCTGATCGGAATCGAGCGCGGAGCGGATCGCACCCATTTTGGAGTCGAGGTCGTCCAGATAATGCAGCAGCAAGGCTTCGCGGAACATGGGAAGCTTCGGCGAGCCAAATTCATATTGCCCGTGATGCGAAACCAGCATGTGCTGCAAAAGGGTTTTCAACGCGGGCGGAAATCCTTCGATCGCGTCGATCTTTTTCGTGACCAGCTCGTACTCGATCAGGATGTGACCGAGAAGCTGGCCTTCGTCGGTATAACCCAGTGAACGCTCGTAGCTGAGTTCCTGCAACTTTCCGATATCGTGGAGGACAGCGCCGGACAGCAACAAGTCGGCGTCCGCTTCGGGATAATGGCTGAGAACCAGGCGGCAAAGATCGCACAGGCTCAGGACGTGTTCGAGCAGCCCTCCGTAATAGGCGTGATGCATAACTTTCGCAGCGGGCGCGCGCTTGAGTCGCGGAATGATTTCCGGATCCTGCACAACGCTTTCGAGGAGCTGCCTGAGCCAGGGATTGCCAACCGAAGCCACGACTTCCAGCAGCTTTGCGTACAACTCGTCCACGTTTCCTTTGGTGTGCGCGAAGAAATCCGCCGGGTCGACTTCACTTTCTTCGGCGCGGCGAATTTTCTCGATGGCCAGCTGCAATTTGTTGCGGTAATTTTCGACGCGCGCCTGAACCTTCACAAAATCGTCGCGCTCAAACGACGCGGCCATGCGGTCAAAGCCATCCCACATGCGCGCCTCGACGCGTCCAGTGGCGTCGCCAAGCTCAAGTCGCAGGTAAGCTTTTCCTTCGCGAGTGGAGCGAATTTCCTTAACACAGACAAGAAAGTGAGTGGTAACGGTCTGGCCGTCCTGGAGACTTGAGACAAAGCTCTGCTTCATGTGCCCGATTTCTTCTTTGGAAAAATGCCGAATTTTTTTCCAGACTTATTTTTGGAATCATCTTTGTCGGGCGTCGCGGCGACCTCTTCGATCGGTTCGGCTTTCACGGCAGCCGTGTCGGTATACCCCGGCTTGATCTGGACGTAGCTGTCTTCCCGCAGGGTCTCCAGATAGGCGCGCAAGCCCGGCTCCATTTTTTCCTGGTAGAGCTTATTGCTGATTTCGGGTTCGACTTTGTCCAGAGGCTGCTCGCCTTCCTGGAAGCGCTCCTGGACCTGGAGAATTTCAAACCCCGTTTTTGTCTCCATGACTTCGGTCATCTGGTTGCGATTGAGGGCGAACACCTTGTCCGCAATTTTGGCGTCGAGCTGCGATCTCTGGAAGGCGCCAAGTTCGCCGTCTTGCTGAGCCGTTGGACTATCCGAATATCGCTTCGCCATTGCTCCAAAATCTTCGCCATTATTCAGCACGCGGTCACGCAGATTCTCGGCCTTCTTCCGCAACGCGGGCAGGTCGGCGTCGGGTTTGCCCTCTGTCGAAACAAAAATTTCGCGGAGGACAACCGTTTCCGGGCGTACAAACTCACTTTTGTGATTGTTGTAATATTTGACGACATCCTCGTGACTGATGATGATTTTGGAGCCCACTTCCTTGCGAATCAATTCCTGCGTCAGGAGCTGGTCGCGAATCTGGTTCTTGAAGTCCTCAAAATCCTGACCGCTCTTGGTGACCTCCGCCTCCAACGCTTCCATGGAAGGCAATTTGTTCTGCAGGCGGATGGCGTCCAGCCGCTTGATGACCTCGGCGTCGACGCTAATTCCGCTATCCTTGGCGCGCTGAACCAGCAGGGACTGATCGATCAAATCACGGAGCAGGTCCTTGTCCTTCGTCTCAATTTGAGTGCGGATCTGCTCTGCGGAGCAGTTCGTGCATTCGTCCCGCACTTCCGTTTCGAGAGAGGCTCGCGCGTGTTCCAGGTCTTCCCGCGTGATGATCTCGTTGTTCACGCGCGCGACAATCTCCTCGACCACGGCGCTCTTGGTTTGCGCGCACACGGAAACGCCGAGAGCCGCGAATAACAGAGGAAAAATCAGCCACTTGCCTGCATTCATAGGTGTCACTCGTTTCAGTCTATCGCTTCGATTCCAGGGGAAGCAACACGTTTCTAACGCTTTCGGCCACGCGCCCGCGGCGGTCCAGACGTATCCACAGCGTGCCGTTCGGGTCCAGCCGCAATCCTTCCTTCTGCGAGCGAATAAACTTCACGAGATTTTCCGGCGACAGCGGAGTCTCCGGATGAAATTTAATGGCCACTTCATTGGCGCGCCTCTCGATGGACGAAATCAACAGCCCCTCGGCCAGCCCTTTCAGCAACGCATAATCCAGCAAATTGCCGACTGCAGGGGGAGGAGCGCCAAACCGGTCGGTGAGTTCGCTGTTGACCTCTTCCCTTTCGGCTTCTCCGGTAATGCCGGCGATGCGCTTGTACGTCCGCAAACGAAGATTTTCGTTCGGGATGTACTCTTCTGGGATGCGGATGTCGAGCCCGAGGTTGATCGTGGCGCGCATTTCGGGCTTGACCTCTTCGCCCTTCAGCGTGGCCACTGCGCGCTCAAGCATCTGCACATACAAATCGAAACCGATCGCGTTGATGTGTCCATGCTGCTGGCCGCCGAGCAGGTTTCCCGCGCCGCGCAATTCGAGATCGAGCGCGGCAACGCGGAATCCCGCACCGAGCGCGCTGAACTCCTTCAAGGCGGCGAGGCGCCTTGTTGCCAGCGGCGTGAGCGAAACATCCTCGGGCACGAGCAGGTAGGCGTAAGCGCGCTGGTTGGAGCGGCCCACGCGGCCGCGGAGCTGGTACAGTTCGGAAAGGCCGAAGCGGTCTGCGCGATTGATGAGGATGGTGTTCGCGCGCGGGATGTCGAGGCCGTTTTCAACGATCGTCGTGCAGACCAGAACGTCCGCCTCGCCGCGCACAAATTTAAACATCACGGATTCCAGTTCCTTCTCATTCATCTGGCCGTGGCCGACTACCACGCGCGCTTTCGGGATGAGCTTGTTCACAAGGTCTGCAATCGTGTAGATCGATTCGACGCGGTTATGGACGAGGAAAACTTGTCCGTGCCGGGAGAGCTCCTCTTCGATGGCGCGCCGAATGAGCGATTCGGAAAAGGGTGAGACCACGGTTTGAATGGCCAGGCGATCCTTCGGAGGCGTTTCAATCACACTCATGTCCCGCAAACCGACGAGGGACATATTCAGCGTGCGCGGAATGGGAGTCGCCGAAAGCGTCAAGACGTCCACATTGAGCTTCAATTCTTTGAGGCGTTCCTTGTGCGCCACGCCGAAGCGTTGCTCTTCATCAACCACCAGCAAGCCGAGATCGTGAAATTTCACGTCCCTGGAAAGCAGGCGGTGCGTGCCGATGACGATGTCCACCTGGCCCGTTTCCACGCCCGACAGGACGGTTTTCTGCTCGCGCGGGGTGCGAAAGCGGCTGAGCAGTTCAACGCGCACCGGAAACGCGGCGAAGCGGCGGCGGAAAGTTTCAAAGTGCTGGAACGCGAGCACGGTGGTCGGAGCGAGCACGGCAACTTGCTTGGAGTCGGTGACCGCTTTGAACGCGGCGCGCATCGCCACTTCCGTCTTGCCATAGCCCACATCGCCGCAGAGCAGGCGATCCATGGGCTGCTGGCGCTCCATATCGCGCTTGACGTCGGCGATGGCGATGGCCTGGTCCGGCGTTTCTTCAAACTCAAAGGCGTCTTCGAATTCGCGCTGGAACGCGCCATCCGCCGAAAACGCGAAGCCCTCTCCCGCTTTCCGCCCGGCGTACAGCTTCAACAGTTTGTCGGCCATGTCTTCGACCGACTTCTTCACGCGCGCTTTTCGCGCCGTCCAGGTGCTGCCGCCCAGTTTGTCGAGGACGGGTTTTGCGCCCTCGACGGCGCGGTAGCTTTGCACCAGGTCGAGGCGTTCGAGCGGAACGTAGAGGCGGGCATCATCCGCATACCGGAGGCGCATGAATTCGCCGCGCGCGCCGCCGTTTTCGATTTGATGCAAGCCCTCAAACTGGCCGATGCCGTGATCGACATGCACGACGTAATCGCCGGGCTTCAGCTCCGAAAAATCGCTGAAGAAACTGGCCGTCTTGGGCCGCCGCTTCGCCGCGCCCGGCAGCATCGTTTCAAAGACGTCTCCGGTGCCGAAGATGGCGACGCGCGCGTCGAGAAACACAACGCCTTCCGTGAACGGGGCGCGGCACAATACAACCGCGGGTACGCTGCCGGCCGAAGAGTCCTCGGCGAGGCGCGCGCTGGTGGCGCTCTCTTCCAGATCGCCGAGGCGGAAGGGGACTTCGTACTCGTGGCACAGGTCGGCGTACCGTTCGAGCTCGCCCAGGCTTTCCGCCGCGAGCAGCACGTGCTCACCCGCGGCAATGCGCTCGCGCGCTTCGGCCATGAACGCGGGCACGTTGCCGTGAAAGCTCGATGTCGGTTGCGTTTGAATCGTGCGGATTTCCGAGTCCTCGCGGGTGAGTCCAAGGTGCTCGAGCTCCAAGCGCGGATGGCGCGAAAGCTGCGACTCCCATTCTTCGGTGAAGTAATGTGAGGACATGACTGCCAGCGAATCGCTTCCCGTCGATTCAAGATTCTCCAGCGCGCTCTCCAGGAATGCGCGGGAAGCCTCCTCGATCGCTGCTGGTTCATCCAGAAGGATGACCGTGTCTTCATGCAAATCGAACAAGGAATGCGCTCGCGAAATTTTTCCCACGCCTGCCGAGTCTCCGTATCCTCCCCCAATACCATTCGCAGGTTGCTCGACGAGCGGAGGAAGCGTCACGTGTTCGATGGGCCGAACGGAACGCTGCGTGTTGGGATCGAATTCCCGCAGGGATTCGACGGAATCTCCGAAGAGTTCGAGGCGGACGGGCCGCTCTGCCTCCGCGGGAAAGATATCGACGATTCCTCCGCGAACCGTGAATTGGCCGGGCATTTCCACCATGTCGTGGGATTCATATCCCACGCGGCGGAGATGCGCGACCAGGTCGTCGAGCGAAACCGATTCGTCGCGAGCCAGCGTGCGCGCCTGCTCCGCGTAGTACGCCGCGTCGGCGAGACGCATGCGAGCCGCGGCAACCGGCGCAACCACGATGCGCGCCTGGCCAGTGGCGTATCGCCATAGAGTCACCGCGCGATTTTCGAGAATTTCCGCGTGCGGAGCGGCGTCCTGCCAGGGCAGGACATCCATGGCCGGCAAAACGGCCACCTGTGTGGCTTCCTGGCCGGCAAGCGCGGTGTAGAAAAATTGCATCGACGCGGCGAAAACTTCCGCGCGCGCGCCGGATTCGACCAGGACAACCAGGGGGCGGCGCAGTTCCGTCGCCACAATGGCCGCAAGTAACGCCTTCGCCGTATCCGTCAGCCCCGCGAGCCGCTCACGCCCGTTTCCCACGCGCAGCGAGGCGATCGCGGACTCCAGCGCGGGATGCCGGCTCACCGATGCCAGGGTTTCCGAAACCGAGGACAGAATCATGACTTGTTGTGGGTGGTGCGCGAAGCGACTGAGGCGCCGGCGGCAGCGTTGCGTATCCGTTGCAAAATATTCGTCGTCGAATATCCGGGAGCGAGTGGAATGGAAACCACGCGTCCGCCGGCGGCTTCGACTTCCTCGCGCCCGGCGACCTGGTCCGGCGCCCAGTCGGCGCCCTTGACGAGGATGCTTGGAAGCACACGGGAAATCAACTCGCGCGGCGTAGGCTCATCGAAAATCGTCACGTAATCCACGGAGGCTAGCGCGGCCAAAACCTCGGCTCGATCCTGCTCGGGGACAAGCGGGCGTTCGGGCCCTTTGTTCCCGCGGACGCTGTGATCGCTGTTGACCGCCACCACCAGGACATCGCCCAGGGCGCGCGCCTCGGCCAGGCATCGCACGTGGCCGGGATGAAGCAAATCGAAACAGCCATTGGTGAAGACTACACGGCGTCCAGAGCGCTTTTCGCGCGCTGTCACTTGAATCAATTCATCCTGCGAAATAATTTTCCCCATGGAAATCGCAGCGCACGCGAAGCTCACGAGCGGCAGTATGCAAGCCATATTCATACTATCACGCGAGAGGCGCGAGCGTTCCCTTGCACAGAATGGGAAACAGCCGCTGAACTCGGGGGGATGGTAGCGCAGGCTTTTTACCCTGAGAATCACGAAGGGCAGCCTGCGGGGGTTCGTTCTCGCAAGAACTAAGCCCCGCAGGCTGAAGCCTGCGCCACTGAGTGTTTTCGATTATTTGTGACGGCGATCGTTCTTCTCGTCGGAATGACCGTTGGCGTCCAGCCAATTGAGAAGAGATCGGACGCTGCCGTGCGCCAGCGCTATGCTGGAGTCGGCTGCCCCGTAATAGAGATTGATCGTATCCCCGTCCGGCGCAATCGTGTAACCACATGGGAATACCACGTCCTGAACATCTCCCTGATGCTCGTATTCCGTTTCTGGCGCGAAGATCCAGGAATCCCCTCGAATCAAGCACTTTTCCGGCGACTGCAAATCGAAAAGAGCAAGGCCCAGCCGATAGATTGAACTCGAAGGCGTCTTTCGAACTCCATGATAGATCATCAGCCAGCCTCGCGGAGTCTCGATCGGCGGAGGGGACATGCCGATCCTGTTGGCGTCCCACCAAGCACCGCGACGGGCTTCCAACATGAGCTTGTGGTTTCCCCAATGACGCAGATCCGGAGAAGAGGAGATCCAGATGTGCGCTCCGAGCGGCGTCATGGGCCGATGAATCAGGGTCCAAAACCCGTTTATCTTGCGGGGGAGTAGCGCCGCATCCTTGTCGTCGGGCGACATGATCACGCCAAGCCGCTCAAAACTTCGGAAGTCTTTCGTCAGCGCAAGCGACACGCCCGGGCCGCCGCGAGAATAGGACGTAAAAGTCACTGCATACTGCTGCAGTTCCGGTACATAGGTAATGCGGGGATCCTCTATACCCCATAACTCTTCGGGGTGATCCGGGCTGGATATCAATGTCGGTTCGCGATCGATTTCCCATCCATCAATGCCGTTCACGGACCGTGCGGCGCACAAATGGGAAAGGCCGCGGCGGTCTTCCACGCGGCACAGCAGAAGCGTCGACCCATCTTTCAGGCGTGTCGCCCCCGCATTGAAAACGCTGTTCATGGAATAGGGCCAATCTTTTCCGGTCAAGATAGGATTGCCGGGATGCCGGTGAAATAGGACCTCGTATTTATTTGTGGGTACTTTATCTGGTGATTTCTCTACTGAAATGCTCATAGCGATTTTTTCTCCAGGCCGTCTGTTTCTTCCATCCGCCGCATTTCCAGCAAAGCCATCAGGAAGGAAACCGTAGACTCCGCTCCCTGGTTCTGGTTGGCCCGATCCGGATGCAATCCATCCCGGCAACCGCCGGTGCTAGGGTCATAGAGGGCAACTTGCAAGTCATTGTCTCCCAGAAACCAATTGAAAGCGGACCACGCGTCTTCGCGCCAGCGGCTCTCTCCAGTCACACCGTAAGCTTGCAAGCAGGCCGAAACGGCCGCACATGCTTCGACGGGTTGCTGGTCGAACCGCGCCTTCTCAGTATTCTTGGAATAAAAGCCCTGCGATCCAATGGGAACGAAGTGGCTTTTCTCTTCGCTCCGTTGAATCGTCATCAGCCAATCCAGGGATTGGAGCCCGGCCGCTTCCATTTCGGTATTTCCGCTGCGGGCTCCCGAACGCAACAGAGCTTGCGGCAATCTGGCATTAGAATACGACAGACTGTCCTCAAACCACTCCCATGCCGCGGAATGGTGCGCGCGGTACGAATCGAGCAAACGATTGGCAAGGACGTCAGCCGCACTTAGCGTGGCCCGATCCCCGGGAAACGAGTCAAGATATTCGTGCAACCCCAATAACGCGAAGGCGCATGCGCGGGGACTCTTGAAGTTCACGGACGCCGGCACGGCTAGTTCGAATAGCCGGCCCGCAGCCCCACGCAGCCCTTTGTCCCTGGACCTGCCCAAAACAGTGCCCAATCCCCATAATGCGCGGCCGTGACTGTCTTCGGACCCCTCCTGCTCCTGCCACTGGCGCTCGAAGCTCAGACAATTCCTGAATCGCTTGGTCGCAGGATCGAAGGCCAGCCAGAGGAAGGCCAAGTAGCGCGAAGCCAGATCGGCTGTTCCGGCCGGTGCGGCGACACCGAGCTGTTCCATGAGAATGGATACGATGAGCGCTCGCGCGTTGTCATCCGTGGCGTAACCCTCCGGATAATTTGGAACGACAAAAACGGCATGCTCGACGATTCCTGTCGTATCCGTCATCCGGGACAGGTGATCCAATTTGATTGCGGGGAGCCTGCCCAACATTTTTTCCGTGTTCTGAGCGGAAAACGTCGCCCGCGGATTCCGCAGGCGCTCGTTATAGACTCGTTCAAAACTTTTCATATAATCCTGGGCGACCCGGTTCCACACCATGCTTCTCGCATGCAGATAGGCGCGCTTACGCATGGCATTGCGTCCCGTTTCGTCCCCCAAAAGGTCCAGGGTCCGGTCAGCAATAGCTTTCGGGTCATCGAAGGGAACAAGGACGCCTCGATCATTGGCAAGCAGCTCGACCGCGTGCAGATACGGAGTTGAAATAATTGCCTTACCCGCGCTCAGCGCGCGAGCCAGCGTTCCGGATACTACCTGTGCCTTGTGCTTGTATGGTGTGATGTAGATGTCCGCGGAACCGATCAGCTCGATCAATTCCTGGGGACTCACGAACTTATTGTGAAAAATGACATTGGCCGCGACTCCCAAATCCTGCGCCATCCGCTGCAAGTATAGCCGGTATTGATCCCCCTCACGGCGCCGGATATGGGGATGAGTAACCCCCGCAACCATGTACACGACATTGCTGTTCTGCGCCAGGATCCGCGGTAAGGCTTGAATCACGTTTTCGATGCCTTTGTTCGGCGACAGCAAACCGAACGTCAGCATGACGGTTTTTCCTTCGGTGCCGAAGCAATCCTTGTAGAAGTTGGGATCGATGAACGGAACGTCAGGTATCCCATGCGGGATCAGATCAATTTTGCGTTCCGGGACGAGGAACACTTCCTGCAGGATCTCGGCGGAGTTTTGGCTCATTACAATCATGCGGTCCGACAAACTTACAATTTCATCCATCACCATGCGCTGATCGGGATTTGGCTCGCGTAGTACCGTATGCAGAGTGGTCACAACGGGCATATGAAGGCGGCGCAACAGCTCTAGAATATGGCCGCCAGCCGCTCCACCGAAAATTCCGTACTCGTGCTGCAGGCATACCAGATCAATGTTGCTGAAATTCAGGAAATCCGCGGCCTGCCGGTAACAGGCTACGTCGCCCTCGGACAGCTCGAACCGCACTCGCTCGGGATACTGATATCCCTCGTCCGTATCGTTCACCGGCAGCGCTAACAGTTCGGTCGCGCCAAATTCCGCACTGATCGCGTCGCACAGATCGGTGGTGAAAGTCGCGATCCCGCACTGCCTTGGCAAGTAATTCCCAATTATGGCGACCCTGCCCGGCAGCAGCGTGCGGACATTTGATTGGAGGCGCGTTTCTGAGTTCGCTTCGACGAGCAGGGAACCTAGCTGGATGGTCGCACGATCGTTCTTATCGTTGTTGGCTGTCGGGATTTGCGTTGGGGGCGTTATCTCAAGCAATGACATCCGATTGTCTACCTTTCGGCCACACCGGTTGAGTTCAGCCCGTATCAGGGAGGGTCCGATACATGTGTTATCTTTCAGCCATGGTGTAGGATTTCCGTTCAAATACACTACAACCATCACAATAGCAACTGTCCCGATTTAAAACTGTCCCTTATTGCACAGTCAGCGGCCCTGAGACTGTGTAGAATCCAAGACGAGCTTTGCGACGAGACTTCCACAAGCTCTTGCATTGACTGCCAACGGCTCCAATCATGACGTCCGCTACGGGGCAACATCCAAAATTGCAAATTAGCCCTGTTGGGTGCGAGTTTCCACTTTTGAAAAGGCGGGTAATCAGGAACTATCCTGCGATTACAAGTTTGGACCTCGATTCCGCGCCACGATTCCAAAACAACAAGTCATTTTCCGCTCCGAGCCCAGGCCTGGCGAGCTCCCATTGAATGTCAAAACACATAGTTGACATCGAACTGGAGCCGCTTGAGAGTGTCGATTGGCGGATTCGAGTTGCCGAAATTTAGCGGCCGGCCGAACAGCCCGATGAAATCGAGGATCACGTTGCTTCGGATCGTATAAAACAGGCTGAGGCGGTGCTCAGTTACGTTGCTCCCCTGATACATCTGGTTGTAGTTCAGATTGGATAGGACTGCCTCCCGCTCGATAAAGATGCGCGTGTAGCCAAACTGCAGATCGTGCTTCTGGAGGATCCGGCCGACTTCCGCTTCCGCCCAGTAGCCGCGCCGCTGGTTCGGATCGCAGGAAAAATTCGTAGAGCGAGTGAACACGGTCGTGGCCGTGTTTGCAGGCACCGGCAGAATATTCCCCACGTTCGCGCAGGCCCTGGTGTTTTGCACATAGTCGCCAATAATCGCGACCGGCCATCGCTCGGATGGGGTCTTGACGTCGAAACGCGCAATGGAATCAAACAGGGCGAACTTCGAGGCAAACTGCGCGTTGGCAATCGATGTAACTCCCGTGGGTTCGGTCGCGCCGTTGACCGTTACCACCGCAGTCGCAGTGGTTGTAGTCACAGAATTTTGCACTGCGCCACCGCCACCGGCAAGCGGCAGCAGTCCAACCAGCGGCGTCGCAGGATTCTTGGCGCTCGCTTTGGCCAACGCCAGCGCCATCGGATCGGCATTGTGAAAGTTGTAGAAGCCGGTGTAGGCCGTTAACTCCAACCACTTGGCGAGCTTCCACTCTGTTTGAAACTGGCCGCCATAGACCGCCGTTTGCATAAGACTTTTGTTATTTAGAGAGGCGCCGGCAACCTGGGAAAATGGCAGCTCAAAGCCGATAAACGCGACTCGCTTGAAGACCGGCGTGGATTTCAAGTCAAAATCCAGCGTTTCGCCAAACCCCTCGGGATTCAGGTCCTTATCCCATGTCAGTTCGGTGTTGTACCAGGGATTTGTAAACTTGCCGGCCACCAAGCTCAGCGGCTTGAACTCACTGGGATGGTACTGGATGAAGGCTCTGTCGAGTGCAATTGGCTTGCGCGCATAGAACCCTGTGAGAGTCTGGTTCGTAGATGTGGGATCGTTGATGTTGCCTGACGCTAGAGTGAATCCTCCCGAGAGATCGTTATTGAGCTGCACATCGGCGTTGAACCGCAGCCGGTAGTTCTGCAGATTCTGGTCCAAGGACCGGTCGCTCGGGCCTCCAAAGAATGCGTCCTCGCGTAGACGGAAATCTCCGCTGAACGACAGGGGGCCTAGTTTCTTGAGCCTTTGCTCCAGTTCGCCTAGCCGCCTGTCGACACTGCCTTGCGCCGGAGGCGCCGGAGGAGATTGCCCCTGAACGGCAGGGATGGCCGCCACACGTGCGTGCAGGGCATAGGAAGATGAACCCGAACCACTGGTTGGCGAGGCGGACGCCGCCGAAACAAACGAATCCTCGGCACCGTTTGGCGATTCGTGCAGTGCCACCTCAAGCCTGGCGATTCGATCCAGTTCGTCACGAACGGCCACGCGCTCAGACTCGAGTTCCTGGGTTTGTTTCGCGATTCGTTCCGATTGCCCTTCCACGGTTTCCTTCAATTGCTGCAGTTCGAGCAGTAGTGGCGCAAGGGGCGTCGCGGGAGGCCCATTCAGCGGGCGTTTGGCGGGCGCTGAAACATTGCCGGCAGTTGGTGTCTCGGCTGAACTGCTCGCCGGCGTCGCCACATCTCCCTCCCCCGCACGCGCGGCCGCAGAAGGCAAAATGAAGCCAAGAACAATAAGGAATTTTACGGCCAATCGCTTCCGACTCGCGTTTCTGAACATGAATGTCTCCTTAGACTTGGCGAACCGAAAAAGAAAAAACCCACCGGCCACGTGTTCTTGGCGGTGGGTCTCAGAAGTGCGGGGGTATAATTCTACGATTTAGACCTTCATCATACCCGCACAAGTATGCACACGCGCGGAATTCGCAACACAGACGACAATTTGGAGTGCCCTGGCGGCGCGGTTTAATCGAAATTAGAGTACGCGAGCCGGCCGGGAATTACAAGAAACACTTCTGATCGTGTTGAAGAGAAACACCCATTGGCCGGTTGAGATGCCGCCCTCACCCGCGCCGATGCGATGCGTTGGGGTTCACTTTCCGGACAGCCCGTCTCCGCCGACTCGGCTCCCGGACCCGCACGATCTCGCCGAGGCTTGCTTCGGTGGCAGCTCATTGTCCTCAGCGCACTTGAGATATAGAATGCGCACGGGCAAGAGGTCCTGATCGGAAATCCGGAATTGGGCATTCGGCCGCGGTCCGTTTCGGTTCGCAGGACGCGCAGGGCAACCAACCCGATCCGAAGAAGGAACAAATATATGAAAAGTAGAGGCGTGCAAATCTTTCCAGGATTTTCGAGCACCCGAAACGAAATTGTCCGGCATTCGCTGTTGCTTGGTGGCTTGCTAGTCCTTGGCGTCGGGCTGGTTCTGGCCGCGACTGCAGCGCCGTCATTCAGCCGGCAGTCCGCCACTCCGCAGGACCCCCCAAGCAGCATGATTCCCGACGTCAAGTGCATCATCGGCCTTGAGGACATCAAGCCCGGCGCCAAGGGCACGCTTGCCTCCTTGCCGACCGGGCTGGAATTTACGACCGGTAAGAAAAAGGCTGAGATCGCCATATCCTCGATCCAGGACGTTTTTACGGGCCAGGATACCAAGCAGGACGTCGGCGGCATGAGTGGCACGCTGGTGAAGGCGGCCATCCCGTATGGAGGTGGGCGGGTCGTAAGTTTGTTCACGCACAGCGTGGATGTTCTTACCGTGGAATACGTGGACTCGGGTGGCGGGTTTCACGGAACTATTTTCGTTCTTCCATCAAGCAAGGCAGAGGCGTTCAAGAATCAGCTCGTCGCGCTGGGCGCAAAGGTCTCCAAGCACGTGGACCCGCTGGGACCTAAGGAGCAGAAACCATGAAGACCCTCGGACGAAGTCCAATCCGGGCTATGTTCTGGCTCGCTACTGTTGGCGCCGCCTTCTTGGTGGCTGCTTCGCTGCTTGCAAAGCCCGCCACGGCAGGAAAGCCCGGTCCCACTACTGAGCAAGCACAGAAATTGACTGCGTCCGCCATTCAACTGGGCCGTGTTGAGCCTCCGGAGGACTTGCTAATCCCGGAGGATACGCGCGTTTCTGTGTACGAAAACGTTGTCCTCGAGTTGACCAAGACAAAGAAGTTTCAGCACATCTACCGGAGCGGCGATCGTGCCGCCGCTGATGTGCCGGATCTCATTATCCTGACCATGATCCCCGAGGCGTTCAAGGCGGGCAGCCAGAAAAAGCGAGAAGTCACCACCGTCGCCGGAGCCACTTCCATCAAGGTGAAGGTTCAATTCACTTCGCGCGAAGGCAAGGTTCTCCTCGAGAAGGATGTGGAAGGCAAGGTGCGCTTCTACGGCGAAAACCTGCGCGCAACTTACGACCTGGCCAAAAAGGTCGCTGCCTTAGTCAATCAATCCTTCTGAATTCGGCGGAACAGCTGCTACGTGCCCCATGCGATTAAGCGATGGAAAGCTCATTGATTTGGATCGCTTTTTCAATTCAAGTTTCACGACCGAAAAACATATTCATTATCCTGGAGGCATGGAGCGATTTTCATCCGCCCTGATCTTTGCGTAGCGCGGTCAGATCCTTCTCGAAATGCAACACAGAACCACAAAGAGATAGTGAAGTCCGAGTGAACTTGTGACAGCCCGGGCAGCAGGTCTGCGTTACGTCGATTTTACTTGCATTTGTGACTTGGCTCACAGATGCTCACCGTGTTTCGGGGTATGGTTTGCTTCAGTTTTGGGGCGCGGGGATAAAATCCTGCCGATTTTGTTCTCGCGTAGGAACGGCTCAAGACACGAGCGAATTGCGGAAATTGCGCACTAGGAAAGCGCAGCGCAGTCGCGCGCTTAAATGGGAGGCACGGCGATGTGGGAAGCACTGGAACAGACGGGATGGGTGAAAACGTTCGGCAGCACCGGCTGGATGTATGCGAGCGTTTCCGTCATTCATTACCTGACGATGTTTTGGTTCATCGGGTCGATGGCGGTAGTGGACTTGCGGGTAATGGGAATCGCGGCCCGCAAAAGAAGTCTCCCGGAACTTGCCGACCAGCTCTTCCCCTGGGCCTGGACGGGCATGGTCCTGGCCATCATTTCGGGATTTTTCATGTTTGCGACGGCTGCGGGCGATTGGGCGCCTGATCCAATATTTCACTACAAATTGGGCATGATCGTGATTTCCATCGTGTTCGCGATCCTGGTGCAACGTGGCGTGCCGAAGTGGGCTGCTTTGCCGGAAATACCGGCCTCGGCGAAAATTATTGCAGGGATCGCCCTGTTGTTGTGGATTGTGACCATTCTAAGCGCGTCGGAAATTCCCGCGATGGAAGGCTTAGGATAAGGATGCGCGTGCCGGCGCAGCGACTCGATAGAAAGGTACGACTCCGAAACAAGAGAGGACGTCCGATATGTTTGGATTGCTGATGAGTTTCGCGAAATGGCTCGAGGGAACTCCTTGGGGAACTGGGGTCCGCACGTCTCTCTGGGCGTATCCATTCACCCAGCTGATTCATTTCACCGGACTGTCCATCTGGCTGGGGACCAACCTTGCGCTGGATTTGCGGCTGCTGGGTGTGGGGAAACGCCGTGAAACGGCCGCGCAGCTCAGGGAAGATCTGTTCGCGTGGAATTGGATCGGCTTCTGCATTGTCGTGCTCGGCGGGTTTCTTCTTTTTTCTTCGACCGCGACGACGTTTCTGGTCAACATCGCCTTCCGCTGGAAGCTGGGCTTTTTTGTTCCGGTGGCGTTGCTGTGGCACATCATCGTGCAATGGAAGACGCGCGAGTGGGGGGCAACGCAGGATACTCCCGCGATCGCAAAATTTTCGGGACTGGCGGAAATTTTGCTTTGGATTTGCGTAATCACCGCAGCCGTCGAAATTCCAAACCACTAGCGGCAACGAAGAACAGAGAGTACTTAACGGACGGTCCGTGCCAGTTACGCGCCACGCCCCTGTTATAGCAATTTTTTCTGCTATACTCGGGCCGAGGTTTCGAGCTGCGGGAATCCTTCCCTCGCACATTTGAGCCTTTTTTCCAGCGCCGGGTTCCGTGCCAGGCTCTGCCCTTTTCATCGAGGCGTTTGCATGCGTGAAATTGCGATCGTGGGTGGAGGACCGGCCGGCGCCATGTGCGGCGAGAGGCTGGCCCGGTCCGGCTATAATGTCACGATTTACGATGAACACCTGGCCTGGGAAAAGCCGTGCGGCGGCGGGCTCACGCACAAAGCAATTCAGGCATATCCATTCCTGCTGAACGGCCCCTATCCAAAAAAGCTGATCCGCACGATTGAGCTCATTTCCAGCAAGGGAAATCGCGCGCTGCTGGCGCTTGATCAGCCGATTGTCATTTATTCAAGGACGGTGTTGAACGGGCTTCTGCTGGAACGCGCCGAAGCGGCCGGCTGCCGTGTGATCAGGTCCCGCGTGAATCAATTGGATACGGCTGAGGAACGCGCCACATTGGGGATCGGCGAGTCTCGCGTGGAAGCGGACTTTGTAGTCGTCGCCGCGGGCGCGCGCAATTCCCTGCTCCCGGGCACACGAGCGCTCGCGCGCAACGATCTGGAAATGACGCTCGGTTATTTTGTGCCGGCGCAGGCCGAAGGAATTTGCGTGAAATTCCTTCGCCGTTTCGAGGGCTACCTGTGGTCCTTCCCTCGTTGCGATCATCTCTCCGTTGGAATTTGCGGAAGCATGGCCAAACACACCAGCCAGGAATTGCGCCGCCACCTGCATGCATTCATGGAAGCCGAAAACATCCCGCGCGAAGGCGCGCGCTTCTATAGCCACGTCCTGCCCTCGCCTCAGAAGCAGACGCTTTCGTCGCGCCGTGTTGTAGGGCGAAATTGGGCGCTCGTGGGCGATGCCGCCGCCTGGGTCGACCCCATTACCGGCGAAGGGCTGTACTACGCGCTGCGCTCGGGGGAGTTGCTGGCGGAATCCCTGATCGCGCACCAGCCCGCGGAATATCCGGCGCGGATTCGTAGAGCATTTTCCACCGACCTTGAATTTGCGACGCGAATCGCGCGGCGCTTCTACCGCGGGCGATTCCTGGGAGGAGCCGTCGCCACGCGCATGATTCAGTTCATCGAGCGTAGCCCGACCTTCCGCGCGCTGATGGCGGACGTGTTCGCCGGCTCCCAAAATTATTGCAGCCTGAAACAACGCTTGTGGGCGCAATGCGGCACAACTCTCACTGAAGTAGTCGGCAGTCTCTTAAAGGGCCAGCCGGCCCTGGCCAAAAATCCGTCGGCCGCCGGGTCGGAAAACATGCAATGACCGAAGGTAATCCGGCAAAAATTGAATTGGGCCTCGAAGGGCGCTGCGAACAGATCGTCCCTCACGAATGGACCCTCGCGCACATGAATCCAGAGTGGCCGGCCGTTTTTTCCACTCCCGCCATGATCGGGCTGATGGAGATGGCCAGTTCGCAAGCCGTCCGGCCAGCCTTACCGGCGGGTTCTATCACCGTTGGCGTGCGGATTGAGGTGGACCATGTTAAGGCCGTGGCCGCCGGAGCACATGTGAAGGTCGTCTCCAGGCTCGTGGAAATCGAGGGGCGGCGCCTGATCTTTGAAGCCGAGGCCCGCAGCGGGGACGACGTGATCGGGCGAGGGCGCATCTTCCACGCCATCGTGGAACACTCTCGATTCGCCGCTACCGCCGCGGGAAAGCCCGCATCGCGCTGAACGCGCAAAAATGACCTGCAGAATTCTTTCGCAGTTAATTTAGAATTAGAAGCAAGATCATTTGTAAATCGTTTTTTGGAAGTCTCTTCTTTCCCCTTCTAACTCGAGTGTATTGCCGCGCCAACGGCGCGGAGGATGCCAGCCCGGGGCAACGCCCCGTGTGTCTCTGACGATTCCGGCGCCCTTTCAGGGCGCGCTACCGCAAATGGCGTATGAAACCCAGGGCGTTGCCCTGGGCGAGCATGCTCCGGCGCTTTTAGCGCCGAAAGATATGGATTTGGTTGAGGTTTGGAAGGCTTACCCCATAAATTTTTAGATTTCTGCTCTACCCGTGAAATTGTGAGGTGGCTATTAGTAGGCGGCGCGGCGAGGTGCGACTTTGCGCTGGGGTGGCGGGATTACTGTAGCCATTTTGCGAATCATGGCAAGGACCAGGCGCTTATCGCCGTCGGAAAGCGTGGTGCTGTATTTCTTGATTTCTGAAAGGAAGCGGATCTCGTCTTCGGAAAGTTCACCGAGCATTTTCTGAGTGTCGCGGTCGCGCGGCGTTTCCGCGCCGGGAAAGAAGTCGGCCAGGGCAATCTCCATGGCCTCGGCGATCTTGGCGAGAGTTTCGAGTGAGGGCACGGTGTGGCCGTTCTCCACGCGGGAGAGGTAGCACCGCAACAATCCGGTTCGCCTCTCGATGTCGCCCTGAGAAAGGCCCCGTTGTCCCCGGTAACTGCGAATGACTTCCCCGATATTTACTTTTGGTTTCTCTTTTGGCACGGGCTCCACACCTTCTTGACCCGGCGGTATCTTACGCAGTGCAGCAACAGGGCGCAAGAGGTTTCTTTATTTGATGTGATTAGTGAATCGTGATTCGTGAATTGTGGCTGGTGAGCAATGACTGGTGAGAACCTATGCGCGGCAAAGTCATCGTCTAAGCAAACGCGGTTCGTTCTCTTTTCCGCGAATCACGAATTGCAAATCACGAATCACACCCTTCACGGAGCATATGAATCTCAGGCAATTCTTGATAGAGTACACCCACTTCGCGCGCCCCCGGGCGCCGGGAGGCCCCATGCCAGCGCTCGACCTCCGACCACTCAGCCTTGGCGAGTTGCTCGATCGCACTTTTTTCCTGTACCGGCGGAATTTCCTGTTGTTCGTCGGCATCGCCGCGATTCCCTATTCCTTTTTTTTCGTGATTAACCTGGGGACGGCTCTCCTTCCATTACTCGCTCGATCCGCCGCATCGGGCCGTATGCAGCCCGCGGGCATGGCTGCGGCAGCAATTGGCGGCGGGCTTTTCGCGCTCGTCGCGGTCATTGTGGGAGGCATCGCATTTCTTTTTTCCGTTGGTGCAACGGTATATGCGGTTTCCGAGATTTACGCGGGCCGCCAGACTTCCATTCGCGAGTCCCTTGCCCGCGTTCGTGGCAATGCCGGGACCATTTTCGGCGTCCTGTTTTTGAGCGGGCTCATCTTGATGGCTGGGTTCATTGCTCTGATCATCCCAGGGATCTATTTGATGTGCCGCATCTGCGTGGCGACGCCTGCAGCGTTGCTCGAGAACATTGGCCCCTCGGATTCAATCCGGCGGAGTTTTGACCTTACCCGCGATTTTGCCGGCCGAGCGTTCATGATTTACATGCTTTACTTTGCGATGGTTTGGGGCATCGTGGCCGTGTTTCAATTTCCCTTCATGCTCCTAATAGCCATCAACGCCAAGCAAGTGCAACTTGTGGTTCTGTGGACGGTTCTTATGCAGGTGGGCAACTTCATCGGGAGCGTCCTTGTGGCGCCGGTCAGCACCATCGGCTTTGCGTTGTTCTATTATGATCTGCGCGTTCGCAAGGAAGCCTTCGATCTGCAAATGATGATGCAAGCGATTGGCGCCGATCCCATGCCTCCGCCGATTACGGGCGGCGTGCCCTCCATGTTTGGAAGAGATGCGTCCTGAACGGTTCGATCCGGTCAATTCCCTTTCAACAAGGGTCCTTCAGGTCCTGTCCGCACTTTTGCTTGCGCTCATTTTGGTTCAGGCTGGAGCGGCGCGGGCTGCGGAATCCGTGCCGCAATCTTCAGCGGGTCCGATCTATGACTCCCAATCCTTTATCGAGGAGCTCGCGCGGCTTAAAGAGAGGCTGGAAATCGCCGGCAAGTCCGCGGAAACTCTGCGGGCGTATCGCGAGTCACTTCCGCAAGCCTGGACCGTGGAAGCCGGCGGGCGCCGCTACGATGTGCCCACAGATCCTGTCGTCTCACGATTGGCTAAAGCGGAAAGGCAGCCGGAACTTCGCGGCCAGCAAGTAAATCAGGCGCGGGAATATCTCGGAGCGCTGGCCGCGGATACTGCGTTGCTTACTACACGACCGGCACCGAGCACAAATTCCGCGCGGGCCAAGCTGGACGCCATTTTAGCGCGCTCTGAATATGCGCACGCGCGGCAACAATCCTGGTGGGATAAAATTCGCGCGCGCATCAACGAGGTACTTTTTAACGCGCTCGTCCGCATCCTTCGCGGCGTCGGTGGTCAGGCGTCTCTCGGTTATGTTCTGCTCTGGATTGGCATTTGCGCGGCGGCCGTCCTCATTGCCTACTGGATTTTCCGCCGCTGGTTTCGCACGGCCAGACGAGAGGAAATGGCCTTGCAAGCCGCAGCTGTGCCCTCGCGGTCCTGGCAGGAGTGGGTTTTCGCCGCGCGCGAAGCGGCCGGACGCGGCGACTACCGGATGGCCATTCATTGCGCTTACTGGGCGGGCATCGCGCGCCTTCAGGATATTGGCGCATTGTCCCCCGACCGTGCAAAGACTCCGCGCGAATACCTTCGCGCTCTCGCCAAGTCGAAGCTGATCCTGCCGGAAACGCTTGCCACTCGGCAGCATGCGCTCTCCCTGCTCACATCGCGCCTGGAAAAAATCTGGTACGGCTATCACATCGCGACGGAGGCGGACTTTCGCGATTCCCTCACCCAACTGGAGACTCTGGGATGCCATCTACCCTAGACCCGGGCGACCGCAAACTCCTGCTTATCGCAGGAACGATTCTGCTTCTCCTGATTACCTTGACGGTTGTATTTGCTCCGTCTCCGGATGAAGCGGAAGGCGAGGGGATTCCGACGACATACTCGACGGCGAGAAGCGGCGCGCAGGCTGCATACATTTTGCTCCGTGAGCTTGGTTACAAATCGGAGCGGTGGGAAAAGTCTCCCATGGAACTGCCGGCGGATGTGCAAGGGAAAATTCTCATTCTCGCGGGTCCGACTAATATTCCGGAGAAGAAAGAAGGAGAAGCCCTGCTGGCCTTCGTGCGCTCCGGCGGCTGGATCATATATGCAGGTAATTTTCCGTTTCTATTTCTGGAAAGCGGCGCCGTCGCGCCTCCTTCCATCACTCGGATAACGGGTCGCCCGTCTGAAACATTTCCGGCAGTCGCTCCCAGCCCGCTCACTCAGGGAACATCTGCAATCACGATGGATGCGAGCAATCGATGGGTGGCCTCCGATGGCGCGCAAGTACCTCTATACGGCGAGCCGCAAGAACCTGTGGTTGTAACGTGGCGCCTCGGAAAAGGGCGCATTCTTTGGTGGGCCGCCCCGACGCCAGTCACAAACTCGGGAATATCGCGGGAGGGAAACTTACCTTTTTTTCTGGGCTGCATTCAGGCGGCACGGCCCGGCGCAAGTCCCGGCGAAACGACGGTGTTGTGGGATGAATATTTTCATGGCTACCGGGGATCTCTGTGGAACTATTTCGCGGAGACGCCTGTGCCGTGGGCGATCTTTCAATTGGCCCTGGTAGCTGTTTTCGTTTTGCTGGCGTTTGGCCGGAGGAGCGGGCCACTGTACGCGCCGGCAGCTGCGTCGCGGCTTTCGCCGCTCGAATTTGTCGACACGCTTGGTGATTTATATCGCCGCGCCAGCGCGGGCTCCGCCGCGGTTCGCGTGGCCTACCAGAGATTCCGCACTCCATTAGTTCGCCGGCTCGCGCTGGCACCCACGGTTTCCAACATGCAGTTGGATGTCGCGGTCCGCGAGCGCCTGGGGTGGAAACAGCCCGGGCTCATGGATACTCTGCAGCGCGCTGAAAAAGCCACACGCGAAAGGGACATCCCCGGCTCGGAAGCGCTGAAAATTGTGCAGGCGCTCGAACATTACGAAGTGTTGTTTGGACTCAAGAAGCGACCTAATGAGGAGAAACGCTAAGTGGAAAATCTCTCGCGCCTCACGACGCATATTCGCACCGAACTGTCGAAGGTCATCATCGGGCAACAGGAAATTGTCGATCAACTTTTGATCGTCCTCGCCTGCGGTGGCCACGCCCTGCTCGAAGGCGTCCCCGGCCTGGCGAAAACTCTCACGGTCAAAACGCTGGCGCGCATTTGCGGGCTGGGTTTCCAACGCATCCAATGCACGGCGGACTTGATGCCGGCCGACGTCATTGGGACGAACGTGTTCAACCTGGCCACCAGTGCGTTCACCCTCCATCGCGGGCCCATCTTCACCGACCTGCTCCTCGTCGACGAAATCAACCGCACGACCGCGCGTACGCAGGCCGCGCTGCTCGAAGCCATGGAAGAACGTCAAGCCACGATCGACGGAGTCCGCTATTCCCTCGGACCACACTTCACCGTATTCGCGACACAAAATCCGGTGGAATTCGAGGGAACGTATCCGCTTCCCGAGGCGCAGCTGGACCGGTTTCTCTTGAAAATCAAGATCGACTATCCGAGCGCGGAAGAGGAAGGCGCAATTCTGAAACGGTTTGAAGCGCTCACCGATGCGCATTTGATCGAGCAGGTGCCTCTCGAACCCATCGATCCGGCGCTGCTGGCCGCGGCGCGAGCCGAGATTGCGCAGGTGCGCGTCGAGCCCGCACTCTATCAGTACATCGTTTCGGTGATTCGCCGGACGCGCGATTGGCCGGCGCTGTCGCTCGGTGCGAGCCCGCGCGCGGCGATCGGCCTGTTTTTTGTCGCCCGCGCGCTGGCCGGAATGGAAGGCCGCGATTTTCTGATTCCCGACGACATCAAGGCTGCCGCGCCCGCCGTCCTCCGGCACCGGCTCATGCTGAAACCGGAAGCTGATCTCGAAGGCCTCACAGCGGATTCCGTTGTTGCTGAAATTCTATCGGCGGTTGAGGTCCCGAAGTGAATTTGGCTCCGACATTTATCCCTCCTGTTGTGTCCGCGCGGGCACATTCGGTGGGACGATTCAGGATCGGCTTCGGCATGAGATTTTTTGTCGCCCTGCTGATCGGACTTGTATGGGTTGTTCCGGCTGCGTGGTCGCCGCGGTTGATTGCGGGGATGTTTATCTGGGATGGACTGTTTCTGCTGCTCTGGCTTCAAGATTTGCTGCGTCTTCCGAAACCCGGAGATCTCGAACTGCAACGCGTCTGGCATTCCCCGCCATCGCTTGGAGTTCGCTCCAAAGTTTCGGTTGAATTACACAACTTTGGCCGGCGGCCGGTCTTCGCGCGGGTGACTGATGAGACCTCGCGCGCGCTGCGCCGCGAACCTCCTGTGGTTAACCTTGCCGCGCTGGCCGGCGGAGCGGCAAGCGCGGAGTATGAAATTCTGCCGGCGCAGCGCGGCGACCTCCCCATCGGCAAAATATTCATGCGCTACCAAAGCGCCTTGCGGCTGGCCGAGCGCTGGGCCGTCGCGGAAACTTCGGTGAGCGTGCGCGTCCTCCCCAATCTCGAACAGGCCAAACAGCAGACGCTGTATTTGATCCGCTCGCGCCAGGTCGCCATGGAGCGACGCCGCAGGCGCTTTCGCGGACTGGGGCGGGAGTTTGAAAGCCTGCGCGAATACCGCACCGGCGACGAATTCCGCAACATCAGTTGGACGGCTACGGCGCGCCGTTCAAAGCTCATCACTCGCGTGTTTCAGGTGGAGCGCAGCCAGACAGTATGGATCGTGCTCGATGCAGGGCGCCTCCTGCGCGAGCAGATCGTGCGTGGCGGAGCGTCGCTGCGATTGTCGAAGCTTGATTACGCCGTGGACGCAGCGCTTGCGCTCGCTCAGGTCGCCATGCACTCCGGCGACCGCGTGGGATTGCTCGCTTACGGCCGGGAAATTCAGCAGAATCAGAATGCCGGGCGCGGCGCGTCTCATCTGCACTCGCTCGTCGAGTCTCTGGCGCTCGTGCATCCCGAGCCGTACGAAGCCGATCACGGCCGCGCGGCCCACGCGCTGCTGACCGAACAACACCGCCGCAGCCTGATCGTGTGGATCACCGATCTTGCCGAAACCGCCGGCACCCCGGATGTAGTGGAATACGCTTTGCAGATGACGCGCCGCCATCTGGTGCTGTTCGCGGCAGTGGGCCAGCCAGACTTGAGCGAACGTGTCGCGCAACGCCCAGAATCGGAAGAAGAGATGTTCCGCTACATCGCGGCGATCGAAATCGTGCAGCGACGCGAGCTCTTGCTGAGGCGGCTAAGGCAGCGGGGCGTGTTGGCGATGGAAATCATGCCGGGCGCGCTGGCCGTTTCGCTCGTCAACCAGTATCTCGACATCAAGGATCGCAGCTTAATTTGATCCGGCGGAGTGCGGAGAGTGACCGTGATTTATTACATGTGATTTGTGAATCGTGATTTGCGATTTTAGATTTGAGATTCTTGATTTTAAAAAATTATCAGCGCGTCGCTAGTTTTCCTGGACCGCCGGCTTTCCCCTTCCGCTGGACAAGTACAACACCAACGCCGTGAAAAGGGCCGCCGATAGAAGGAACTTCAGCGGCGTCGCGATTTTCACCGGCGAAATAAACGCTTCAATC
>Ga0210409_10001457_pt1 | contig 31046 bp, 27 predicted proteins | sample IncBWH17MmetaG_FD_161649 | JGI IMG/M metagenome (GOLD analysis project Ga0210409, IMG submission 161649) | Forest soil microbial communities from Barre Woods Harvard Forest LTER site, Petersham, Massachusetts, United States - Inc-BW-H-17-M | ecosystem: Environmental > Terrestrial > Soil >...
GGCCTAAAACAGGCAGCTACACCCTCCAGCAAAATTCCAACCTGACCAGCGGGAGTTGGGCCACCAGCGGCTATTCCATCACCACCGCCAACGGTACCAACAGTGTGACCGTCACACCGTCAACGGGGACTCTGTTCTTCCGGTTGAAGCAGTAGAACGTTGAAACCTATATCCTCTCAAGCCAAATTATGAAGACCAACCTCACTCTCAAGCTCATCGCGCTCTGTCTTCTGCCCTCCTCCTTTTGTTTTCGGGGCTTCTCCCAGGGCACGGCGTTCACGTATCAAGGCCGGCTCAATGACGGTGTCAATCCTGCCAACGGCAGCTACGATCTGACCTTCGCGCTCTTCAACGCCGTGAGCGGCCCGGGCCAGGTTGCCGCCACGCTCACCAATTCAGCCACTGCCCTTAGCAACGGCCTGTTCACCGTCACGCTGGATTTCGGCGCGGGGGTGTTCACCGGCACGAGCCTCTGGCTGGAAATCGCCGTGCGGACCAACGGGAGCGCCAATGGCTTCATCATATTGGCTCCCCGCCAGCCTTTAACAGCATCTCCCTATGCGATTACGGCAGCCAACGTAACTGGAGGGGTCAACGGCAGCACGATCACGGACGGCACAATCACCGCCGCTAAGATTGCCACCAACCAGGTCGTCACCAGCCTCAACACATTGCGAGCCAACATTACGCTGCAGGCGGGCACCAACGTCGCCATCAATGTCAGCACGAATAACGGCACGAACGCGATCGTGATTTCAGCAGGCGCCGGGGGCTCAGGCGGAGGCGCCAGTGGCTGGTTTTTGACCGGCAACAGCAATACAAAACCCGGTGTGAATTTTCTCGGCACTACCGACAATCAAGCGCTTGAACTGCACGCCAATAACACACTGGCATTCCGCTTGGAACCTGCCGTTCTCGGACCGAATGTCATTGGCGGCTCAAGCCTCAATTCCGCATTCGGCAGCCGTGGCGCGGCCACCATTGGTGGTGGCAACAACAACACCAACAATGGCGGTTACTCAACGATTGGCGGCGGCGAGAATAATGCGATAAGCGGCTTCGCAGCCGACTCTACGATCGGAGGCGGCGGCGGAAACGCCATCAGGGTTTCTTCCTACGGCTCCACGATTGCCGGCGGCTACAGCAACTCCATCTCCGGCATAACCTCTGGCGGCACCAACTTCATCGGTGGCGGCCAGGGTAATACCATCGACTCATCCGAAAACTCAACCATCAGCGGCGGGGGCTTGAATCTTATTTTTCTGAGTAGCTACGCAGCAGTCGGCGGGGGAGAGGGCAACTCGGGACTGGGACAGTGGGACACCATCGGCGGCGGGCAGTCCAATCAGATTTTTGGCCTCGCTGCGACCATCAGCGGTGGCTCGCAGAACACCATCTCCAGCGCCAGGTATTCGTTCATCGGCGGCGGTCTTTCCAATACGATATCAAGGTTCGCTGATAATTCGACCATCGCCGGCGGTGAAGCAAACCTTATCTCGACCAACGCCGCCTCCTCGAGCATCCTGGGCGGCCAGTACAACGCCGTCGGCGCGGGCGGCATTAATGCCACAGTCGCCGGCGGCTATAATAATGTCGCGGGAGGTCAGAACAGTTTCGCCGCGGGGTACCAGAGCATTGCGGAAGGCTATGCCAGCTTTGCTCTTGGGGCTTCCGCGCAGGCCTCGAACAACTACTCGTTCGTCTGGAGCGATGGTGTACCATTCCCTTCCACCGCCGATTATCAATTCCTCATTCACGCCCTCCATGGTGTCGGGATCAACAAGAACAACCCGACTTCGGCCTTAGATGTCAATGGCTCGATCAACTGCGTAAATTTGACTGCCGGGGGAAATATATTTGGAGGCAATATCTATTCCCAAGCCAATATATATGCCACGAACGGCATTGTTATTTGCGAGTCTCTCACGCAGCTCAGCGACCGCAATCTTAAAGCGAACTTCGCGGCGATTGACCCTCAGGACGTTCTGGAGCGCGTCGTCGCCATGCCCATCTCGACTTGGAATTTCAAGCAGGACTCCGGCACGAAGCATATCGGCCCTATGGCGCAGGACTTCAAGGCCGCTTTCGACGTCGGGACTGATGACAGGCACATTGCTGTGGTGGATGCTCAAGGAGTCGCCCTTGCGGCCATTCAGGGGTTAAATCAAAAGCTGGAAAGGACGTTGCGGCAAAAAGACGCCGAGATTCTCCAACTCAACCAACGAAACAACTCGCTCGAAGAGAAGTTCGAGGAATTGCGCCAAACTGTACGCGCACTCACGGAAAAAGAGAAGCAGCACGATCGAGGACTTCGTGTCACAAACTAAAACTGGTAAACTGCCAGGCGAGTCAGCGCCACCGTGGAAAAGTTCGGATTGAGCACAAAAACCGGGCGGGCTCAGAAGTGGGCGGTCCGAAGGGGCGAGGACCCGAAAAATATTATCGGTCCTCCCGTTGGAACTAAATGACCAATCGGTCAGCCATGCAGGAGTACCGGTTGTTATTGCGGTTGGGCCCTAACGGTCTAAGCTCTCTGAATGGCAATTGCAGCAAGCCCCAAGCGCCCGACAAGGCGGCTTTGGACCTTTGACCAGATGGCCGCCGAACTGACCGAGAGCAATTCCCCCACCGAACTGTGGGATGGAAAGATCATTATGTCACCTGCGCCAACCCCTTCCTATCAGGATGTGGTTTTGAACTTCGCTACCTTGCTTAAGGGGTTCGTCCGCAGCAAAGGATTGGGCAAGGTCTTTGTGAGTCCCCTCGATCTCGTTCTCAGTGAGCGCCGGGCCGTTCAGCCCGACGTAACGTACATCTCCAAAGGGCGCTTCGCGATCATCCAGGACACCATTCGGGGAGTTCCGGACCTGGTGGCTGAGGTGATTTCCGAGGGAACCTGGAAACGCGACCGCGTTGAGAAGAAAGGTCTCTACGAGCAGTTTGGCATCGCCGAGTATTGGATTATTGATCCAGAAGCCCATACTATCGAGGTTTTCGTGCTGGGCCGGAAAGGGTACGAGCTCCACTCCCGCGCGGGGGTGGGCGAGACCGCTGCTTCGAAACTGCTTTCTGGTTTTTCAGCAAGCTGGGACCAACTGATTGAGGTTGCTTAGTTCTCGCTCCCAAGCCTTTTGACTTCCCAAGCTGTGCTCTGGCATATTCGGAGTGATGGAAGCAACCGAAGCGGAGCTGATAGCCGCCGTTTTGCGAGGCGATGCTGAAAGCTTCGAGCCTTTGGTTGCGAAATATTCACCGCGCGTTTTCGCCACCGCCCGGCGTTACGCGCGCCGTGAAAGCGAGGTGGAGGACATCGCTCAGGAAGTCTGGGTAAAAGCATTCCAGAAATTGGCCAGCTTCCGGGGCGAGGCGCCTTTCGAGCACTGGCTCATGCGCCTGACCGTGCGCACTTGCTATGATTTCCTGCGCAGCCACCAGCGAAAGCGGGAGTCGAGCTTTTCGGATCTAAGCGACTCGGAAAGTGATTGGTTGGACCGCTTTGTCAGCCAACCCGACCATAGGCCCGAAGATGCTGAGGCCGCGCGTCAATTGGTCGAGCGTATCCTCGCGCAGCTGTCGCCGCCGGCCCGCCTCATTATTACCTTGCTCGAGATCGAGGAAAGGTCCGTCAAGCAAATCGCGGCACTGACAGGCTGGTCTGTGCCTTTGGTCAAAGTGCGCGCCTTCCGCGCCCGCGCGGAGATGAAGAAGGTCCTCGCGAAACTTAAGAAAGAGAAGTATCTGTAACCGCCCTGCGCAAAAGGGCGTCTGAAAGTACATCTGGTAGTATGGATTTGGACAAACTCCAACGCGATTTGATGGCCGCGGCCAGGGCGCACGAGCCCTCGGCGGAGGTGCCGTATGCCTTTGAGCGGCGCATTACCGCCCGGATTCGCTCGCTGGCGGCGGTGGATCATTGGGCGCTCTGGGCGCACGCGCTATGGCGCGCGGCCGCCCCCTGCATTGCCCTGAGCGTGGTCCTGGCCGCGTGGTCGCTCCTCAGCGCGCCTAACAACCCCGCGGGCGGAGATCTCTCTCAGGATTTCGAGAATACTGTCCTGGCCGCCACTGACTTGGATCCACCTCCGGTCGATTTCCTTCGGTGAACCCCTGGAAGGTCATCCTCGCCACGATGGTGATTTTCGGCACGGGCGTGCTAACGGGTGCCCTCGTGGTTGATTACTCAGTTAAGGTGTCCAATTCCCGACCGCAACGCGTCGGCTTCGCGTCCCCTGGCGGCATGCGCCTTGAGTTCCTTCGGCGCACCCAGCGGGAGCTTGACTTGACCCAGGAGCAACGGGACCAGATTGACAAAGTGTTGAAACAGAGCCAGGAACGCACCCGTAAGATCATGGAGCCGGTGTCGCCCCTATTGCATCAGGAACTCCAGCGCGCGAAGGCGGAGTTTCGCGGGGTATTGACTCCCGCTCAGCAGGACCGGTTTGATGAATTGCTCAAGCAGCAGCAACAGCAACAGCAACGATTTAAAGAGCGCCGCTCTTCAGGCCGAGCCGAACCTTCGCTCACCAACGCTACGGCCACCAATTCGATCTGATGACATAGGGGAGTCAAGGTTGCGCAACTCTCCTTGCCGAAGAACAATACAGAATCATGGCAGGACAGAATCCTCGGAAGGGATCTTGAGGTCTTGACCGCAATTTCTATGATTCTGTCCCGCCCTGATTCTGTCATTTTGGTTGCGGCTCCGCGGCGTTGGGGTCATGTGTGGTTCAAATTGAATTGTTACGGCTTAGACGCCACCGCCGCAGCCGCAGAGCATTGCCAATCACTACCAGATCCGATAGGCCCATGGCCGCCGCGCACAGGATTGGGCTCATGAAGCCCAGCGCCGCCAGCGGAATTCCCAGCGCGTTATAGAAGAAGGCCCAAAAAAGGTTCTGGCGGATCGTGCGCAAGGTGGCTCTCGCCAAACCCAGGCTCTCCGGGATGGCCTCAATTTCGGATTTCAGCAGAATGATGTCCGCCGCTTCGCGCGCGATGTCGCTGGCCCGGCTGACCGCTATTCCCAAATCAGCCTGCTCAAGGGCAGGGGCGTCATTGATCCCGTCCCCTACAAAGGCAACATGCTCGCCCTGGCTTTGCAGTTTCTTGACTAGCTCAGCTTTCTGCTCGGGCCGGATTTCGGCGAACACGTTCGCCGCCTCTATCCCCGCCGCTTGCGCGATGCTCGCGGCGGTCAATTTGTTGTCTCCTGTGATGAGATAGATTTTCAAGCCGGACTCCCGAAGACGCCGGACCACCGCGGGAGCACCGGATTTGAGCGTGTCTTGCAGCGCGATTAAGCCGAGCAGCATCCTGCCCCGGCCCAGCCCAACTATCGTAGCCCCTTGGCTGGACCATTTGCCAACGAAGTCGGCGCCGGGCTTGAGTTCCACGCCGCAATCTGCCAGCCAGCGCAACGAGCCCAGCCGTAATTCCTGCCAGGTTCCGTCTGCCGTTTTTATTCTGGCTTGCAGACCTGAGCCGCGCAGCTCCTGCCAATCCGAGAGCTCAACGGCCTGCGGTGCCAGCTCTGCAATGACCTTGCTCAGCGGATGTTGCGAAGATCGAGCTAAAGAGGCTGCCAACCGCCGAACCTCTGCGTCGCCCGTGTTCGTGCCCGCCCCCACCCCATCGCCGCTTTGGCGGTCCTCGCTCACCGAGAATGGGACAACCTTCACAACCTTTGGCTGGCCGGCCGTCAGGGTCCCGGTCTTATCGAACACCACGGCCCCAACCTCCCCCGCTTTTTCCAGGGCAACTCCGTCTCGGATGAGAATGCCCCGTTCGGCGGCCGCGTTCGAGCCAGCCATGATGGCCGCGGGAGTCGCCAGGCCCATCGCACAGGGGCAGGCGATGATCAGCACCGCCGAAGCGATAATGAAACCGGCCGCTACGCCGCTCTCCGGGCCGTGCGCTTGCCACAGGTAACCTCCCAGCCAATGATGAACCAGCGCCGCCGATTGAGGCGCCAATCCCCACCAAAGCCCCGCCAGGAGTGCAATTCCCACTACCACCGGCACAAACACACTGCTGACTTGATCCCCTAACCGCTGGATTTGGGCCCGGCTGCTCTGCGCTCGCTGCACCGCAGCAACGATGTGAGCCAGGGCGGTTTGCTCCCCCGTCGCCGTAACGCGCGCCGCAATCCGTCCGTTCAGGTTGAGCGTTCCTGTGTAAATCAAGTCCCCCCGTGTTTTATCCACCGGCACGGGTTCGCCCGTGAGCATCGATTCGTCGACAGCCGACGCCCCCTCCAGCACAGTGCCGTCAATCGGAACCTTGTCCCCGGGCCTCAGAACGATCTCGTCCCCCGTCTGTACATCAGCCACCTGGACCTCGGTTTCGCTACCATCCGGGTTGCGTTTCAACGCCAGTGGGGGAGCCAGGTTCAGCAGCTTGCGCAGCGCGCCGGAGGCCCGCGAACTGACCCGCGCCTCCATCCAGTGGCCCGCACTGATCAACGTAATGATTGACGCCGCTTCCATGAAATAAACATGCCCAGCATGTCCCGCGAACAGAGCCCAGGTACTGTAGGCAAACGCCGTGCTCGACCCCAGCGCCACCAGAGTGTCCATATTCGAGTTGCCCACCTTGAGCTGCGCCCAGGCCCCGCGGTAAAATCGTGCCCCGGCCAACACCTGGACTACCCCCGCCAGCACAAATGAACTCCACTGGAACCAGTAAACCATGCCCAGACCGCCCCCCCATTCCCCGACCATCAGCAGCGCAGTGACTGGCAATCCGATCCAAAGATTGAGGCCCCATCCCGACGTTCCAGGTGCTATAGGGGCACTGCCTGGCCCCGCTACTCGCGCGCCATAGCCTTCCTTCTCCACCGCCTGGACCACCGCCAACTCGTTCGGAGCGGTGTCAGCTTGCCAACGCACTGTCGCCTGGTGAGCGTCCAAATTGACCGTCGCGCTGCCCACCCCGGGAACGCTTTGTAGTGCCTCGGTCACGTGCCGCGCACAGTTGCCGCACGTCATTCCGTCGATCATCAAGCGAGTCAGCTTGTGATCCGGACGCATTCCGGCTCCACCCGTTCTTGTTTCAGCTATCGTTCCGCTCATTCCAGCCATCCTTAGAATGTACGCTAAGTGCGTTCCGTGTCTAACCCGCTGCTTCTCCCTCTCCTCGGGGGAGAGGGCCGGGCCTTCGCCGCGCCGAAGCGGCTTCGGCCGCGCAGGCGGGGTGAGGGCGGAATTGCTGTTTACGGTTCATGGAAGGAAACGGATTTAGTTAGGGCTCGGCGAGAGCCTCGCCCCACCAGCCTGGCGCGTACCTCAGTTGCGGACTTTGTCACTCGCCCTGATCCAAAGAAACCCGCGAGCCAATCGTCGCTTGTCACTCGTCGCCGCGAATTGTTAATCTGACTAGATGGCGCGAAAATCATCCACCAAGTCCGAGTCTGCGCACGGTTTCAATGACGTTCTCGGCCTGGCATTAATGGGCATGGCCGTTTTATTGCTGGCCGCCTTGCTCTCGTACGACCGCAGGGACGTAGCCGATAACGTCCTGCCGACCAATCCCTCCGTCCATAACTGGGTCGGCCCCTTCGGAGCTAAATTGGCCTATTATTGGTTCCTCGCAGTCGGGGCCGCCGCCTACGAGGTGCCCGCCCTCCTTCTGTTGGTCGGTTTGGGCTGTTTCTTCACGCCTTTTTCTTACCTTCGCCGGCGCTGGCTCTGGACAATCGTGTTGCTCACCTGCTGCATGGGGTTGCTGGATCTTTACGAACCTTACCTGAATGCCCTGAGAACCAATCTGAATGCCCCGGTCGGTGGCACCGTTGGCCAATACTTCAATCGCCATCTGTTTGGCTACTTCGGCACGGTCGGTGGTACGATTATCTTTCTGATGCTTTCCTTCATCAGCGTTTTGTACCTGACCAACTTCCAGCTGGGCGTCTGGCTCAATCGTCTGTGGGCGGCACGCCCTGCCCCCGCCGGCGTACCCAAGGAGGAAGTTCTCGAACGCCGCGCCCGTGACCTGGAAAAACAGAAGAAGCAACTGGAGGAGGAAGTCGCCCGTTCCGGGCTTGGCGCGGATCTTAAACCAGTTCCGGAGCCTACCGTTCGTGATTTGAGTGTCCCGGAACCCAAAGGTGGCAAGGTCCGAAAGGCGGGCCCTGCCGAGACTTCCAAGGAACCTGCCCCGGCCGATGAAGGGGAAGTCATTTCCGCGCGGGAGATCGCTGCGGCAACGACGCAGGATGTCCTGGGCAAAAAAAACGGCGCTGCCGGAGCCGGGGATTCGAAGAAGGGCGAAGTCAAACCTGGGGCGCCTGCGGCTGAATCAACTCCCGCAGTCGAGGCAACGGCCAAAGCTCCAGCCGAAGCCACAAACTCTGATTCGGCCAACGGAGCCCAACCTGCTCCGCCGGCCAAACCCAAGTTGGCACCCAGGAAACCCAAACCTATCACCGTTGCCGCCACGCCACTGATTGGCAATTACCAACTCCCCTCAGTCGAGTTTCTTCAGCACCCGGATCCCAGCCTGAAACCCACCGAGTCCAAGGAAGAATTGATGGCCAACGCGCGGCTGATGCAACAGACCCTGGCCCAGTTCGATATCGAGGTTTCCCTCGGCGACATCACCAAAGGCCCCACCATTACCCGCTACGAGCTCCACCCCGCTCCGGGCGTGAAAATGGAAAAAATCACCGCTCTCAACAATAATATTGCCGCCGCGCTTAAGGCCGAACGCATTCACATCCTCGCCCCGGTGCCGGGCAAGAGCTCGGTCGGAGTGGAAGTGCCCAATTTGATAAAGACCAAGGTCATTCTGCGCGACCTGCTCGAATCGGAGGAATGGCGCACCACCAAAGCCAAAATTCCGCTGGCCCTGGGCAAAGACGTGTACGGCAACCCCATCGTCGCGGACCTGTCGGAAATGCCGCATTTGATGATTGCCGGGAGCACCGGCTCGGGAAAATCGGTTTGTATCAATGCCATCATCTCCTCGTTGCTCTATCGGTTCTCGCCCGACCAACTGCGGTTCGTCATGATCGATCCTAAAGTCGTCGAACTGCAGCAGTACAATATGCTGCCCCATTTGGTCGTGCCGGTGGTGACCGATCCCAAGAAAGTGATCCTCGCCCTCCGCTGGGTGGTCAACGAAATGGAAAAACGTTACCAGATCTTCGCGCGCGTCGGTGTCCGCAATATCGGTTCCTTTAACTCCCGGGCCAAAAACAAACCGTTGCCGCCCAAGGAACTCGAGCTGCCTTTAATGGCGCGCAAGGAAAAAGTCGAGCCGGGGTCGGACGGCTTTGCCGTGGAGGTGGACGAAGAGATCGTCGTTCCGCGTGAAGAGGATATCGTCATCCCCGAAAGGCTCAGCTATATCGTGGTCATCATTGACGAACTCGCTGACCTGATGCTGGTCGCTCCTGCGGACGTCGAAATGGCTATCGCGCGAATCACCCAAATGGCACGGGCCGCTGGTATCCACTGCATCGTCGCCACCCAGCGTCCGAGCGTGGATGTGATCACCGGCGTCATCAAGGCCAATATCCCCGCCCGGATCGCCTTCCAGGTGGCTGCCAAGGTCGACTCACGCACCATTCTTGACGCCATGGGCGCGGACAAACTCCTGGGCAAAGGCGACATGCTCTATCTGCCCCCAGGCTCGGCAAAGCTGATTCGCGCCCAGGGCGCCTTGATCACCGACCAGGAAATCCAGAGCATCGTCGATTTCATCGCCCGCCAGGGCAAGCCCAGCTACGAAATGGAGATTCATCAGCAGCTCTCCAAGCCAAGCGCCACATTTGAAGAGGAAAACGGCATCGACGAAGACGAGGAGATGATACAACAGTGCATCGAAGTGATCCGCAGCGAGCAAAAGGCCAGCGTATCCCTGCTCCAACGAAGATTGCGCCTCGGTTACGGCCGCGCCGCCCGCATTATGGACGAATTGGAAAACCGCGGCATCGTCGGCCCCAGCAAAGGCGCCGAGCCCCGTGACATCCTGATCGATTTGGACGGCACCGGCGCCGACGGGGCTCCTGCTGAGCCGAAGTAGCCGAGTTTGGGTAAAAGACCCTAGTGTAGTGTCTCACAAACGACTGTAGTTATCTGAACAGGAGAGAACGGAGGGAACTGAGACGAAAACTCTGTTTTCTCTGTTTCCTCCTGTTAGAAATACCACCAATTGGGGAGACACTACACCAGCGCGTGCCAGGTTCGGCAGGCCTATCATGTGCCGTCCGTCTAACTAAAGACGGAACTCCAAGCGGAATTGCCTGAGGATCTCAGCAATCTGCTCGGCGGGTTGGTCAGGTTGGACGGCAATCCACTGCATCGGCAGCTGCTTGCGGAACCAGGTCATCTGGCGCTTGGCAAACTGCCGTGTACGGATCTTGACCAGGGCGATTGTCTCGGGCAAGGAATGCAGCCCCCTCAAGTGCTCGACCACCTGGCGATAGCCCAATGCCTGCATCGCCGTCCGACTTCGATCCAGGCCCGCCCGCAATAGCGCGTCAGTCTCTGCGACCAGTCCGCGCCTGAACATGGCGTCGACACGGTCCTCGATCCGTTGGTGGAGATCCGCCGAAGAACGCACCAGGCCAAAGATGGGAAGCTGACTGGGTTGAGCGGTGGGGCTGGACCAATCTGCGCGCTGGAGCGAATACGGTTTGCCAGTCAGCCGAATGACCTCTACGGCGCGAACCACGCGCCGGGCATTTTTCCGATCGATTCGTTCGTATGTTGCCGGATCCCGTTCAGCGAGTTCCTGGAGCAGCTCGGGAAGCGGAATCTTTTCAAGTTCCGAACGCAGTTCACTTATCCCGATGGGTGCGGTTCCCAGACCCTCGAAAAACGCCTTGAAGTACAAACCGGACCCGCCGCAGAGAATGGGTAATCTTCCTCGAGCGAGGATTTCTTCCACCGCCTGGTTGGCGAGACTGACGAATTGGGCCGCGTCGAATGCCCCTGTAATGTCCACGAGGTCCAGCAAATGATGCCGGATGCGGGCACGCTCCTCCGTGGATGGCTTGGCCGTGCCGACGTCCAGCCCGCGGTAAACCTGCATGGAATCAACCGAGATGATTTCACCACCCAGCTTTTCCGCCAAATGCAATGCGACCTCGCTCTTCCCGACCGCCGTAGGGCCGGCGATAGCCAACAAGTGTCTTTTGGTGACCTCAGTCGGAGCCGCCGTCACAGGCTAACCTTCGCTTCGGGCGGCTTGGGGCGTGGACTTGGGCAGCAGGAACCAAAGAGCCAGGCCAAAGACCAGGATTCCCATGCTAACCAGTTGCGCGGGCGTGGCCCAGCCCCCCAGGTAATGTTGCGGGTAATCCCCGCGAAACATTTCCACAAAAGAGCGAAACAGGGCATAGCCAATCAAGTAAGCGGCAAAGACCTCGCCATCGAATTTCTTACGCCGGTACAGCCAGGCCAGGCCGAGATACAGGACAAGATTCAGCAACGAATCATAAACCTCCGTCGGATGAACGCCGCGCGGATAGGTCTGATGGCCGTGAGGAAAATGGATGGCCCAGGGCAGAGTGCATTCGCGACCATAGCAGCAGCCGTTTAACAGGCAGCCGATGCGTCCAAAGACGCAGCCCAACGCGATGCTCGGCGCTATTACATCCGCCAGTTTCCACACCGGCAGGGCGTGCTTCCGGGCGTAGAGAATGCCCGCCAGCGACGCGCCAATCAGCCCCCCGTAGTACACCAGGCCGCCTCGCCACACCCTGAAGATCTCCGTAATCGGCTGTCCGGCGAACTGCTCCCGCCAATAAGAAACCACGTAGAGGGCGCGGGCGCCGATGATAGTGCCAACGATCAGCCAAGGGCCGAGATCCAGGATTTTTTCTGAGGCAATACCGCTGCTCAGGCCACGCCGGCTGGCGGTCCAGAGTCCCACCAGGAAAGCCGTGGCCACCATCACGCCATACCACGTGATAGTGAGCGAACCGAATTGGAAAGCGATCGGATGCACGAAGACTTCAAGTTGCCTTAAAGGACGACGGTGGTCAAATCGGACAGTTGCCAGCTGACAGCGGCCTCACGCAAAGGCCGCCAAGGCCGCAAAGGAGATTGAATGTACGGGCAGCCAATTTCGCTCACCAACTGTTGGACGTGGAAAAAGCCTCTGAAACCAGGCCTCAAGAGATCACTTTGGTTTCCCTTTCCTGGGCCTCCGCTTCGCTCCAGCCCAGGCTGTAACATCACGGGCTTTCAGCCCTAAGCTGCGCGCCATCGTTTCAGTTCGAATTCGTCGCCACTGAGGAGCCTGCAGGGGGCATCTTCAAAACAGGCGGCTGCAGCAGCGAGGGGGGGCCAAGCCCGGGTGGCGCGGGTGGCTGCCGGGACAAACTGAAAACCAGGTTTCTCCAGGATTGGCGTTCGCTGGGGGTCATGAGCTCCCAGCGTTCGGCGTTTTTCAAGAACTGACGGCGTTCGTCCGGAGTGAGGCTCGCGAATTTTTGAAAGGATTGCAGACATTGCGATCGTTGGATCGGTGTGAGCTCCTCGAAGGTTTGCAGGGTTTTCTCAATCTGGAGCCGTTCGGGTTCAGAAAGGGTGTGCAGCGTTTTGTGCTGTTCCGCGGAGGTCAGGTGGAAAAACTCATTGAAGTGAGTGACGACCTCCCTGCGTTGCTCTTCCGGGAGGGCCTGCCATCGTCGAATGCCTGCTTCAAACTGCTCGCGGGCGGCTTCTGGAATAGTCGCGACCGGCGCCGCGCGCGGGTCGAGCCTCGCCGGACTCTGCTCGAAGTAAAAACTGACGATCGATTCGTTTTCCAAGACCTGTTTCTGTGCCGTACTGGAAAGCTTGTCCCATTGCTGCAGCCGATCCTGGATTAAACGCCGGACCGGCTCCGGAACGGAATTCAGTTGGGCCATGCGATTGGTAGCGGGACTGTTCAACAGCGGCAACAAATACCAGCGGAGTTCCGTCACACGCAAACGGAGGTCGCGTTGTTCGGGCTTGAGCGCCGCGTATTCTTGAATTTTGGCAAGTATCAACTTCTGCGTTTCCGGGGAGCGTTTGGCCAGAAACGCCTGCCTTTCCTGGGAATTCATCGCCAACAAACTGCGGAACAGCTCAACCGGGGCTTTAGGCAAACCCGAGTGCAGTGGTGACAGCGCGTCGGGTGTGTTGGTCGAACCGGCTTTACTGGCGTGGCTGGTCGTTGGCTCCTGGGCGCAGAGAGAAATGCAGAGCACGAGCCCCAGTCCGGCCACCAGGTGATAACGATTTAACACAGGGCCGTCAGAGGTCATTGCATGATCTTGAGCAATTCTTCATCCGCCGACGGAGTCGAACTCAAGACGGCGATCGTATCGTAATCGCTCAAAACCTCCGGGCTGGGCACAGCGGCAACTTGAGAGACCGTCGCTACACTCTGAGCCCATTCGGCGCGCCTGAGCGATTGGAAATGATCATAAGACAGCAGCCCCGCAATCAGCACCGCGGCGGCCATGGCCGCTTTGGGCACCCACCGCCTCCACCACGGGATTGAGTAGCGGGCGCCCCTCTGTTCGCGGCTCCGGGCAGATTCTTCGCGTCCGGCCGCCTGCAGGACGCGCGCAGTGAAGTTGCTCGCCACCGGCGCGTTCGGCAGCGCGCACAGCAAATCGTTAAGCGCGGCGTCAGACTCCCAGTCAGCCTGGGCTTCCGGATGCGCGCCCAACCATTCTGTCAGCCTCGCCTCCTCCTCGGCCGTCAATTTGCGCCGCCAGCCAATCTCGCGCCATTGATTGAAGAGTGGGTCGTTTCTCATACTTCTTCTCTCTCTTTGCTTTTAAACCGCGTCTTGCTGAAAGTTGCGCTCACCTGGGTTTGCTCCAGCAGCCCGAGCGCAAATATGGCTTGAGCTTGAGCTTCAAAGTCTCGCGACCTCGATGGATCAACGATTTGGTGGCTGAAATCGAGCAACCCAGCACCCGGGCGATGTCTTCGTAACTGAGTTCATCACCGCGGCATAAAACGATCGCCGTGCGCTGGTTTTCAGGCAGCTCAGACAATGCCTCTTCGATTTTCTCTTCCAGTTCACCGTGCAAGAGGCTCTCCGGCGGTGAAAATGTCTTTTTGTCCTCGTACTGCTGCAACGGCTGGTCCTCGTGCTGAGGGTGGGGGGCATCGAGGGAATCAGCCCGATGCCGCGAACGCCGGCGAATTTCGTTGAGGCACAAGTTTCGGGCGATCGTAAACATCCAGGTGGAAAACTTGGATGAGACCTCGTAACGGGACGCGGATTTATATACTTGCAGGAAAGCGACTTGCGCAAGGTCCTCTGCCTCGGTGGCATCCCGGATCATCCGGTACATCAGGTTCGAGACTGATTGTTTGTATTTGTCAACCAACTCCGTGAAAGCAGCCATGTCGCCCTGCTTGACGCGCAGCATCAGGGCGGCATCGGGGTCCAACTCGGCGGACATAGTCGTCCAGTTTACCAAACACCGACCAAGCCACAAGGTTGTAGGAAAAGTGAAAAGTGCCCTAGCGAGGCGAAGCCTCAGACCATTAGGGATTGCAAATTGACAATTGAAAATTTGCAATTGGCAATTTGCAGTCCCGGTCTATCCGGTTGGTTGTGGTCGAGCGAAACTTGATTTGTCCGCAACCTGTTTTGAGATTCAAGGACTCTAGGAGCGCCGGCGTCCCGCCAGCGAGTGCCGCTTTTCAGCCAGCTACGGCTTAGCCGCGCCTGGAGGCGTGCCCCCCGATACGCCCAGCCGCTTCTCCAGCTCACTAACCCGTCTCAGCAGATCCGGTAATTGCTGCAAGGCAATCATCTGCCGCTTGGCCTGACGATCGGGTTGTGCGGGGCTCCACAGCCATTTCTCACCATCGGGAATATTATGCATTACGCCGGATTGAGCTGCGACCGAGACATGGTTGCCAATTCTGAGATGGCCGGCGATTCCGACCTGGCCGGCCAGGACAACGTAGTTGCCCAGCTTGGAACTGCCGGCGATCCCGGCTTGCGACACTACCAGGCAATGCTCGCCCAAGGTCACATTATGGGCAATTTGCACAAGGTTGTCTATTTTGGTGCCTCGGCCGACGGTGGTTGGGCCCAGGGCCCCACGATCTATGGTCACGTTCGCGCCGATCTCAACGTCATCGCGAATGATCACGCTGCCGATCTGGGGCACCTTGCGATGGATCCCGCCGTCCTGAACATAGCCAAAACCATCGGAGCCGATGACGCTTCCCGAATGGATTCGAACGCGGTTGCCAATTTCCGTTGCCGGATAAATCGTCACATTCGGGAAAAGATTAACCTCTTCGCCCAGCACGCAATTAGGACCGATGAAATCTCCACCCTGAAGAACGCAACGCGGGCCAATCCGCACGCCATCGCTCAAGACGCAAAAGGGGCCGATATGTGCCGAGGTGTCCACTTTGGCATTGGTCGGCACAATGGACGTCGGATGCACCCCGGCGGCAAACACCGGTTCGGGAAAAAACAACGGCAGTACCTTGGCGAACGCGATGCGCGCGCTGGGCACTCGCAGCAAAACCTTGCGGCTGGAATTAAAAGGGCCGTCGACAATTACAGCGGAGGCGGCGCTTTGCTCAGCTCGGGAAAAATAGCTTTCGTTCTCGGCGAATGTGAGGTCTCCGGGCTGGGCGCGGTCAGCCGGAGCGAATCCTTTCAAAACCAAAGCCGAGTCTCCGATGACTTCCCCCCCGAGGTGTTTGGCGATTTCAGCGGCGGTAAACGGCATATAATAAGCCCTCTGTTCCAGTGGCCCGGGCGCCGCGTTCACGCCGCCTCAACGGGCCGTGGTGAGCCGTCGGACGGAAAAGCGGCCATGTGTCGCGTCCCGCGTGTGACGGCTAACGGTTACAAGGCATAACTCATTGACGTAGCCTACTGTCGCCACTATAAAGGCGGCGGGATCTAATTCAATCCCAACTTTGAATTGGGTTCTCCTGGCAGCACGACACGGCGCACCAGCTCCCAGACAGGCCGAACACCCTGTCCGAAACGTCGAAGGCTTCGGCTGTCACAACGCAGGATTACAACGAACTGATAAACTCGATTAGCAACACAGGAATTCATCTATGTCAAAATTACCCCTCAATGTTGGTTTAGTGGGCGGCGGCAAGGGCGCCTTTATCGTACAGCCGCACCAGAAAGCGATTCACTTTGACGGCACCCGCCGGGTCGTTGCCGCTGCACTATTCCCTGATCCCAAGATCGCCCTGGAAGAAGCGGCGAACTGGGCCTACCCGCTTAAGGGTTACGGTTCTTACGATGAAATGATCTCGGCCAGCGCGGCGGCCAGCAACGGCGAAAAGCTCGATTATATCGTGATTGTGACCCCCAACCACGTTCACTATGACCCTGCGATGAAAGCCATTAAAGCCGGCATCGCTGTCATGTGCGAGAAGCCGCTTTGCCTCAATCTCAAAGAAGCCAACGACCTGGTCAAAGCCGTTCGCAAACACAATGTCCCCTTTGCTGTTGCCCACACCTACCTGGGCCACTGGACCACACGCTTCTCCCGCTACGTGGTTCGTGCCGGGCTACTAGGGGAAGTTCGTTGGGTCGATTCCTACTATTTGCAGGGTTGGCTGGCCACCAAGCTCGAAGCCACCGGCCAAATGCAGGCCACCTGGCGCACCAACCCCAAGCTGGCCGGCGGTTCGGGCTGCGGCGGCGACATCGGCACCCACGCCCTCATGCAACTAAGGTATGTCACGGGACTGGATGTCACCGAGGTTTCCGCCCAGCTCGAAACCTTTGTCGAAGGCCGCCCGCTCGACGATCACTTTACTGTCTACTGCCATTTGAGCAATGGTGCCAAAGGTCTGGTCCGCGCCTCCCAGGTCTCCATCGGCCACAAGAATGACCTCGGGCTCGAGGTGGTCGGAACCAAAGGCACACTCCGTTGGCGCCAGGAAGAGCCCGAATCCATCACCATTCACCTGGCCAATCAACCCGATCGCGTTTACTGGCGCGGCGCTGTCAGCCCGGGCGACGGATTCCTGCCCAAGGATGTGCCGGCCGATCTGATGGCCGAACCCACTATCCCCTCGGGCCATCCCGAAGCCTTCCACGATGCCTATGCCCGCCTGCACCGCTCGTTTGAAGCCGACGTGCGCAAGTGGAAAGCCGGCGAACCCTTCCAATGCGACGGCTCCAAATACGCCAATATCGAAGACGGTTGGACCGGCCTTGCGTTCATCGAATCTGCCGTGAAGAGCAGCGAAAAGAAAGGCGCCTGGACGAAGATGCCAAAGGCCGTGTAGGTTACCAGGTTATCAAGTTCCAGGTTGTCATTGAGTTTGGGTGACTGCTGCAACGGACGCGGTCCCCCTCTCCTCCTTTGGAGGAGAGGGGGAATCATCGTCAGCTTTCGCTGTAGGCCATGTTGCGGACGAACCTGTAGCGGCTTAGCTTAGTGATGAGGCGGGTCCTACAAGCCAGTGGGGCTTCGCTCTCTCAAAAAGCCTCCTGATTCGCGTTCATTTGCGTCCATTCGCGGTTAAACTCTGCGATCGGTCTGAGGGCTCCGCCTCGTTAGATACACTCGTTGATAATGTTCTCCAGCATCTCCTGGCGGCCACTGGTGTTGGGCGTAATGTCACCCTTCTCGAGCATGTACTTTTCGAGTTCTTTAAAGCTGGTTTTCCCGGCTTCAATCTTCGCGCCGATACCGCTGTCCCAGGAGCTGTAACGCTGGCGCACAAATTCCGCCATCCGCCCATCTTTGCGGATGGCGGTGGCGATCTTTAAGCCGCGGGCGAATGCATCCATGCCTCCAATATGCGCATGGAACAGGTCCACGGGTTCAAAACTCTCGCGCCGCACCTTGGCATCGAAATTGGTGCCCCCGGTCCTAAACCCGCCCATCTTGAGGATCGAAAGCATAATCTCCGTGGTCAGATAGACATTGGTCGGAAACTGGTCGGTATCCCAACCGAGCAACAAGTCGCCGGTGTTGGCATCAATGGACCCAAGAGCATTGGCAGCGATGGCAACCTCAAGTTCATGCTGCATGGTGTGGCCGGCCAAAGTGGCGTGGTTGGTCTCGAGGTTCAGCTTCAAGTCGTTCAGCAGCCCGTATTCACGCAGGAAATTCAGACAAGCTGCGGCGTCCGAATCGTATTGGTGCTTCGTGGGTTCCTTGGGCTTCGGTTCGATGTAGAATTGGCCTTTGAACCCAATTTCTTTTTTGTGATCGACGGCCATGTGCAGGAATTTACCCAAATGATCCAATTCCCGTTTGAGATCCGTGTTCCACAAGGTGCTGTAACCCTCACGGCCTCCCCAAAAGACATAGCCCTCGCCCTTTAGCTCGTGGGTGACCTCGATCGCCTTTTTTACCTGAGCTGCAGCGTAGGCAAAGGCGTCCGCGTTGCAACTGGTCGCCGCACCGTGCACAAAACGCGGATGCACAAACAGGCAAGCCGTTCCCCAGAGCAACCGCACCCCCGTTCGCTCCTGTTCCTGCTTCAATACCTTCACTATCCCGTCGAGGTTTTGGTTGGTTTCGCTCAAGCTCTTGCCTTCCGGCGCCACGTCGCGGTCATGGAACGCATAAAACGGCGCTCCCAGTTTTTCCAGGAACTCGAAGGCTACCCGTACGCGTGTCTCCGCCATCTTCATCGAGTTCGTCCCGTCCTCCCAAGGGCGGATGGCGGACCCAACCCCGAACATGTCCGCCAACTGTCCCCGAATCGTGTGCCAGTAAGTGACTGAGAACCGGAGATGCTCCTTCATCGATTTGCCGTCAATCAACTCGTCCGCGTTGTAATGCTTGAACGCCAGCGGGTTTTTTGAGCTCGGACCTTCGTATTGGATTTTTGAAACGCCGGAAAAGAATTCTTTGGATTGCTTTTTCATGATTCGCAGACTGTTTCGGCCAGCCTAATGAGCCCCGTCCGGAACGCAAGCACTACCAGTTAGGGTCCCTTTCCGCGGCTTATTTGCGTCCCAAGCGTTCGATCAGCTTGGAGTGGATGCCTCCAAACCCGCCGTTGCTGAACACAACGACCACTTCGCCGCCTTGGGCCTTGCCCGCCACGTGATGAACGATCGCCTCGACATCCGGCAGATAGGCGGCAGGTTTGCCGGACTGTTTCAAATCCTGCATCAGCTTTTCAGGGTCCAACCGCTCCTGCGGGGGCAACAACTCCAATCGCGCGATTTGCGAAACCACCACTTCATCGGCATCAGCGAACGAATCCGCCAACTCGGCCTGAAAGACATTGCGTCGCGTCGTGTTACTGCGGGGTTCGAAAATTGCCCATAGTTTTTGGTTCGGATACTTAATCCGCAGGGCCCGCAGCGTTTCGCGAATGGCCGTCGGGTGGTGGCCGAAGTCGTCGACCACCGTCACGCCACCGGCGATGCCGCGGATCTCCATCCGTCGTTTGATGCCCTTGAAGGTATCGAAGGCGGATTGGATTTGGTGGTTCTTTAATCCGCAATGCTTGGCGCAGGCCACGACCGCCAGCGCGTTGCGGACGTTAAGTTCGCCGACGAAATTCGTATGAAACTTAAAACTGGGAATCTCGAATTCGGTGGCCGTCGGGCCATAGCGCAGGTTAAAGCCTTGGATCGCATTACCCTCGCCCAGGCCGAAGCGTTTTACCGGACAATGGGTCACATTGAGTAAGGGAGCCAGGTTGGAATCATCGCCGTTGCCCAGTAACAGGCCGTTGCGCGGGATCAACCGGATGAAATGGCTGAAACTGGTCTTGATAGCGTCCAGGTTGGCGAAAATATCCGCATGATCAAATTCAAGGTTGTTGATAATCGCCACTTCGGGCAGGTAATGAACAAACTTGCTGCGCTTATCGAAGAAGGCGGTGTCGTATTCGTCACCCTCGATGATAAACCAATCGCTGTCGGTGAAGCGGGCGCCCTGGCCAAGGTTATTGGGAATGCCGCCGATGAGATAGCTCGGGGTAAGCCCGTTGTGCTCGAAAACCCAGGTCAGCAACGAGGTGGTCGTGGTCTTGCCATGCGTGCCGGTCACCACTAAAGAGCGCCTGCCCCGAATGAAGAAGTCCTTCAATAGCTCCGGCAGCGAGCAGTAAGGCAATTTGTGGTCCAGGACGTACTCCGCTTCGGGATTTCCTCGTGAAATCGCGTTGCCAATAATCACCAGATCCGGCCGGTAAGCCAGGTTTTGTTCCGCATAACCGGAAATAACTTGGATTTTGCGATCGGTCAGGAAGGTCGACATGGGGGGGTAGACATTCTGGTCTGAGCCCGTGACCCGCACGCCCTTTTCCTGCATTGCGGCAGCCACCGAAGCCATGGCGGTGCCGCAGATCCCAACGAAGTGAACCGAACGAATTTGCGAAAACATCAGGTCCATCATAGGCTCCAAGTCAAGCGTGAAAAGGCAAAACAACCGGCCAGGCCTCCAGAGGGCGCCAGCCCACAGTGCGCCTGACACGCGGACATTCGTGTCCGGAGCAACCTCCGGCTTTCAAACCGCTCGAGCAGCAGCCCGAGGCCGAGCTTGGAACCAGGGTCGTAAAGGGCTGCCGGTTCAAGAGTCAGCTCCCCCGGTCCGCCTCCCCATCGCACTGACGATCGCCGGGTCCGACAGCGGAGGAGGTGCTGGAATTCAAGCCGACCTCAAGACGTTCGCCGCATTGGGGGTCCACGGAGTAACGGCTGTCACTTGCATCACGGCCCAAAATCCAAAAGGTGTGTTTGGCATCCAGGCCTGCGCACCTTCAATGGTGCGGGACCAGCTCGCGGCTGTCTTCGAAGAACTGACACCCACAGCCGCCAAGACCGGCATGCTTTTCTCCGCAGCGATTATCCACAGGATTGCTGATTGGCTGCAGGATCACCGGATTCCCCTGGTCGTCGATCCCGTAATCGTTTCCACCAGCGGAGCGCGCCTGCTTGCGCCGCCTGCCCTTGATGCTCTGCGCCGCCGATTGCTGCCGTTGGCCAGCCTCATTACCCCGAATCTAAGCGAGGCGGAGGTGCTCACCGGTACGCAACTCAGGTCGGTGCAGGACCTCCGCGCGGCAGCAAAACAATTATATCGCCGATTCGGCGTGGCGGTGTTGGTCAAAGGGGGACACCTGAAGGGTTTGCGCGAGGCAACGGACATCTTCTACGACGGCAACGAAGAGTTGTTCCTACGCGCGCCTTTTGTGCGCGGGATCCGCACCCACGGCACCGGCTGCGCTTACTCCGCTGCCATTACTGCCTATCTTGCCGCCGGAGTGCCGCTCTTGGCAGCTGTCTCCCGAGCGAAGCAATTCATCACTCAGGCCATCGCGCAGAGCCACCGGATCGGCCGCCATCGCGCGCTGAATAGCTTTTGGCTTCCGCACCGGTGGCGGGCGTGAGTGCAGACTAAACGGCGCCGCAATTCAAACGACAGCGGATTGGCGAGCTAAGCGGAGGGGACTGCCGCCGCGAGGGCTGCAGGCATGGCCGGGGGAGCCGCAGTGGGCATCTCGACATCGGGCCTTTCATGTTCGTTCTCCGCTGACTTGGATTCGCGCTCCTCACGAGCTCGCAGAACCAACGTGAGCGCTTTGAGCGTTATCTCAAAAGCCAGGAAAGGTTTGGCAATGAGGTCCTGGGCGCCCAGCAAGGCGCACTTTGCCCGTGAATCAAAATCGGTGTGGCTGGTGACGAAAACCACCGGAGTCGTGCGGTTAGCCGCAGTCTCACGGATTTTTGCGCAGAGTTCAAATCCATCCATCCCGGGCATTTCAATATCCAGGAAAATCACGTCATAGGGCTGTTGAACAGCCAATGCCAGCGCGCTCTGGCCGTCGACTGCCACATCAGAGCCGTTGAAGGCTTTCTTGAGGGCGAACGCCACGGCCCTGAGGCTAATGGGCTCGTCATCAACGGCCAACAGCCGAACGGGCGGGGCGTTGGCCAAATCGGGTCTCGGGGTGCGAGTGCATAGAAACTCCAGCAAGTCCATGGCCGCGGCGGCAGTGCGCAAAACGGAAGGCGTGACATGAGCGGCTTTGAGCGAGACTTGTTTCAGCAGGCCGTGCAGCGCGGTCGCCAACAACTTGGCGGAGCGCAAATGCGGTGAGTCTGAACTTTGCTTAATCAACTCAACCCCTTCGAGGAGTTCCCGCAGCACCCGCAAGCGTTCGTCATCGTCAGGGGCGCGGCTCAATCTTTGGAGCTCTGCGCGCAAGAAAGCGAGATTGTTTCCCCCAAAAACATGGCCTGGCGGAAGAAGCTTGGGCGCCGAGGGTTTTTGGGCGGCTGTGGTGGGAGCAGGTAATGTGTTGGGCGGCTCAGATGGCGCGCTGGGTGGGGCCACCGGGCCACTCCACAGCTCTTCGTGAAGCGTATGAAGGAACTCGGCCATGACAGGGTCCTCGACCAGGCCGTTGCGCGCCAGCTCTTGCTGCGCCGCCTTTTTGTCAAGCCAGTGATTCCACCGGCGGAGTGCTATCAGTGCAGCCAGGCCCGCACCCAAGGTGGCAACTACACCAACACCCCACAGAAAGACCTGTTCAATCCGATCCGCGTGGACCTCGGGACTGGCTTCGGGGCGCTGCGCCATTTCCTGAGCTTGCCGTTTGAGCCCCGCCTCCAATGCGGCAACTCCAGAATCTGAAGAATCCGGCGAAGCCGGCGCGGTTGAGAACTGCTTGTCCAATGCGTTTGCGTAAGGATCGGCACCTCGCACGACTTGCGCGTGCCCGAGTATCAGGATCAGTGAGCCCACCGCGTACCACCAATGGTGCAGCCGAAATTGTGTTCCCCTTACCTCAGCCTTTGGCGATGCGGCCCGCTTTACCCGTGAAGGGGCATTGCTTGAATCCGCTGCCATGCGGCTAAAGTTCCTTCCAGGAGGTCACCACGTAAGCCCTGGTCGGGCCGGAAGACAGCAAATCCTCATCGAAATGGAAATTGTAATGCCCATTCATTGCGATGATCGATTTTGTGACGCTCGCGCCGATCAGTCCGTTGTTATTGCCACCGCCATTTAAGGTGAGATTGGCCTCGGGAGCATAGATGACCCCGGTGAAGCTCGAGTTGCCCCCGTAAGTGATGCCGGTCACGCCCGGCAAACCGTAATAGTAAAAATTTCTAGCCCTGCCGCTATCCACCGTCACCGAGCCACTCATGCTGGCAGTGCCCGAGACCTGGTAAAGAATCAAGGTACCCGAGACCCCGTCGGTGGAAAGGATATGAACATTGGACGGGTTAAAAGTGGTCGTATCAACCCTGAGCCGCACGGTGACGCCGGGCTCGACCAGGATATCGCTTGAGGTATTAATGGAATAATCGCCGCTGGTGGTGAAATCGTATCCGGTCGTTCCGCCAATCGTAGTCGTTGATGCCGGAAGCCAGAGCGTCGTCGGCAGGACAACATCGGGAAAGGATACGTTGAAATCGGTGTTGATGCTGCCCGATACCTGGCTGGGGGCGACGGCGGAGGCGGCGGAAGGCCCCAGGTACAAGTTTCCGGAGATGCTATGGTTACCGAAATCAACCGGGCCATAGACGCTTCCGACGTTCCCATTGGTGCTGGTCTTGTTCGAAACATATTGGCCGTTCGAGCTCAAGGCCGGGTTACTTGAGTTGAAACTGTCGGCCGCCACCCCATTGCCGTTCAGTTGGATGGTGCTCACGGCCGCGAATGCGAACGTGATTAAGGGCTGATTGGTGCCCGCAACTTTTGCCGTTCTGGAAATATAACTGCTCGAGTTAATCGGTGCGGGAATGAAGGCAGTAGAATAAATATAAGGGGTGTTGGAGGCTCCGAAGGTTCCATTATAGATATTAACGGAAAAATAACTGCCGTCAGCGAATGTCCGCTGCTTGGAGTAGACTTGTTGCCCGGAAACCGTGCCGGGCGTCCAGCCATTTGCGCCCGGGTTATTCAGGTCATCTTGCAAGTGGGTCAACGCTTCCTCAATCCCGGCTTCCATAACGGGCACAGCTCCATTCCAGGTCTCCGACCGCATGGTCACCTTGTAGCGGCTGCCGATGAGTGCCAGGTAACTGGCCAACACCGTCCCGATGGTCATGATCATGACCAGGGTTAAGATTAGGGTATTCCCTTGTTCTCGACGAAAAGACGCGACTTTCATTCTATTTAGTGGTTGCGCAGGCAAATACTGGCAGATTCCACAACCTCGTTGTTGACGTTGGCTCCGAAAATTTGCCGCGAACACGACCAGGTGACTTGCACCAGTTTAGCATTGGTGATGTACGCCGGGTCGTAACAGGTGAAGGTGTTTGATTTGGGCGTGCGCTGATAAATCCAGAATTGCAGCGAGTTGCATCCGGTCAGATAAGTATTGGTCGCGTTACCGTTAATACAGACCAGGGTCCCCGTGGCAGGATTCAACTTGTATTGGATGACGTTGCCGCTCTCATCAACAAGGGTGATGCTGTTGGTCGCGTAAGCCGTCACCTGCTTGGCCTGCCGGATGGTCCGCGACATGTTATCCAGCGCCATGCGGCTGTGCAAAGCCATGTCGGTATAATTTGTCGCCGCCACGAAGCTACGGCTGGTGAAAAAGGAAAGCGCGGCGAGTGCTGTCACGACAACCCCCGCCAGCCCAGTGGCGACCATAACCTCCAGGAGGGTGAAGGCCTGGCCAAACCTTGCTTCACTTTTAATAAACATAGTTTTGCAAACCATAACGGGAGACATACGTCGTCATATTTCGTGTGTGGGTCAGCCCGCGCGACTGCCAGCTCAACGAGATCTTCACCGCCCGCAAGTCATTGCTATAATTTTCCGAAACCGGCGCGTTCGTCACCTGCACCGTCCCGGTATAGATGAGGGAGCCAGCGGGCGTGTTGGTCGGATTGGTAATCGAATAGGACGCGGTGAATCTTGAAGAAATATAGCCCGGCAGGTTGACGACTTGATCCCAACTCAACAGGCGAACCACCTCCATCTTCTCGGAAAGGATTTGCGTCGCCCGTTCCTCTTCCCGGCCAACCTGGATTTGAGCAAACCCAAACGTCAGGCCCGCGTAAAGCGAAACCAAAAGCACTCCCATCACGCCTACGCTCACCATGACTTCAATCAGCGTAAAGGCCTGACTTGAACCTTGTCTATGTTTGTTCCTGGTCATTTCTCGATCGGAAAATCACTTTAGAGACAGCATGATCCATTCCGCTGCAGTTTCTGGATTGGAACTGCTCATGGCATTAGTTAACGCGCCTTGTGTCTTAGTTTGAGACACTTTTAGTGAATGAACCTCCTCCAAATGCTTCCTGCGTGCTATCTTCAGCCCATGAACCGAGTTGACCGCTTGATGGCAATGATTGTCCATCTGCAAAGTCGGCGACTTGTCAGGGCGGAGGACATTGCCGCCCATTTCGAGATTAGCGTTCGAACGGTTTATCGCGACATTGCGGCTCTGGGCGAAGCGGGCGTGCCCATTTTAGGAGAAGCCGGCGTTGGCTACGGACTCGCAAAAGGGTATTATTTGCCGCCTGTGATGTTTACTGCGGAGGAGGCCAGTGCCCTGTTCATGGGGGGAAAGCTCGTAGAGCATCTCACGGATGCTTCGTTGCGCAAGCACATGGAGTCTGCGCTGCTGAAAATTCGCTCGGTACTCCCGCGCGAGCGGCAGGATTATCTCGATCGATTGGAACGCTCGACCGTCTTGATGGCCCATGGACAGACCCTCGCCGCTCCTCGATTATCCAGCGAGGCCTTGATTCCCATTCAGCGTGGCTTGGCCGAGCGACGGGTCCTGGGCCTTGATTACCAAGGCGTGCAGCGCCGCGAAATGACTCGGCGCGACGTCGAACCCCTTGGCCTGGTTTATTATTCTGACAATTGGCATCTCATTGCCTATTGCCGTCTGCGCCGCGATGTGCGTGATTTCCGCACCGACCGGATTTGCAAGATCCAGTTACGCAGTGAACTCTTCTCGGAACATGCCAAATTCTCGCTGCGACGCTACTTGGAAAACGCCGCGCGGGAGGGCAAGTTCGAGGCCGCCCAGGTGAAGTTCAAGCTCGCAATGATGGAACGGGTGCGCCGCGAATGGCACTGCCGGTTAGTCGAAGAGAGAGCTGAATCCGACGGCGTCGTGGTTACATTGCTGGCGTATTCCCTGGGATGGCTGGCCGATTGGCTCCTGTCGTTCGGCTCTATGGCAGAGGTTCGTGCTCCTGAGGCCCTCAGACAAATGGTGGCCCGGGAGGCCGAAAAGGTATTGGTGAATTACGCCCATGCCTCCAAGGTAAGCCCTTGTGCGCAAGGCCCGGAAGATCTACCCGCACCGACAGCGAGTCCGGTCCTCGCCTAGATCCAAGACACAAACCAGTGCCCATAACCGGGATACGGGCTTTTGCCGCGTCCCCTCACCAAGCCCCAAGAACCGGAGGGCGATGTCCGAAAGTCTCCTGACATAGGGTTGTCACAAGGGTGATCTAGATTGCCCACCATGATGAACTCTAGAACAAATTCAATTGAACTCCTGCCCGGAACGATTGCGCCACAGCAGTCCTATAGCCCGGATCAGCCTCAGGTCTTCGTGGCGCGTTCGACTGTTGTTCGCGTTGATGGCCTCCGGATTTGGCGGCAGCCGCATTCTTCCTCAACTTTTCATTCGTCCCGTGACGGTGTGGGCGAGTTCTGGGAGAGCTTGAGCTACGCAATCCTCTGGTTCAGCGCGCTTCTCGGCATCGGAATCTGCTTTGCTTAACCGCGGGGCACCCTTTCTTAGGGCTCATTTCTAGGCGAGTTCCGGCCCTACAGGCCTCAAGAGATGCTTTTGGTTCCCTTTCCTGGGCCTCCGCTTCCCTCCAGCCCAGGTTTTTACATCACGGGCTTTCAGCCCTAACTCGCAATTAGAATCTGCGTGCCAAAACCGGCTCAATCTTGTATCCCCATATGATGACCGGCACGCGTCCCATTCAGAACCTGGCGCTGATCGGCTTCATGGGAACTGGCAAATCCTCCGTTGGCCGTTTGGTCGCGCAGCTTTTGCATTTCACTTACCTGGATACCGACCAGGTCGTTGAGTTTCGCGCGCATAAGTCCATCAGCGAGATTTTTCAGCAGGACGGCGAGCCTGCTTTTCGCGAATGGGAACGCAAGATAGTCGAAGAACTCACGCAGCGGAAGAAAACCGTCATCTCGACCGGCGGCGGATTGCCCGCCAATCAGTCCAACCTCGATAGCCTCAAAACCCACGCACTCGTCGTTTGCCTCTGGGCTTCAGCTGATACCATTTTTGAGAGGGTCCGCGACCACAATCATCGGCCCTTGCTGGCTCAAGCCGATCCGCTGGCCAAAATCCAGCAACTCCTTTCAGTTCGTGAGCCGTACTATCGTCAGGCCGATGTGTTGGTGAATACCGAACAACGTTCGGTGCGCGAGGTTGCGGTCCAAGTGATTCATCAGTTTCACATGGCTCAGGCGGCTCACCGATGAAGGAGGCCATCCGGCAACGCGCCCGTGAATTGGGTTTTGATGACTGCCGCTTCACTACTGCGGCAGTCCCGGAATCCGCTGCGCGTTTTCAAGAGTGGCTCGTAGACCGACGGCATGGCGAGATGGCGTATTTGCAGCGCAATGCACATAAGCGAGTGGATCCCCGAAAGGTTCTTCCCGGAGCGAGAACCGTCATCACCCTGGCCGCCAGCTACGCCCCGAGCGTTGAAAAAGACTGCCCACCGCCGCTGCCCGGCATCGTAGCCCGTTACGCCCGCTATCAAGACTACCATGACGTTTTGGGCGCCGCTCTCAAGCAATTGACGGAGTTTCTCGAACATTCGGACGGACCGGGAACACGCTCGCTTTGGTACGTCGATACCGGCCCGCTGCTGGAACGTGATTTGGCGCAACGGTCCGGATTGGGTTTCATCGGGAAGCACACGAATCTGATCAGCCGCCGGTTGGGGAACTGGATTTTTATCTCGGAAATTATCACCACACTCGATTTGCCACCGGATGCGCCCGAGACAAACCGTTGCGGTTCCTGTGCCCGCTGCATGGCTGCGTGTCCTACCAACGCCATCACGGCACCGTTTCAGTTAGATGCTCGTCGGTGCATTTCCTATCTCACCATTGAACTCAAGGGGCCTATCCCTTTGGAGTTTCGACGCGCCATCGGAAATCGCATCTATGGTTGCGACGATTGCCTGGCTGCCTGCCCCTGGAACCGCTTTGCTCGGCAAGGGCAAGCCATGCGCAACCATTCTCGCCCGGAACTCGCCGCGCCGGATTTAATCGAGTTGCTCTCGCTCGACGAGGGGGAGTTTAAACGCCGGTTTGCCGGGACGCCCATGCTGCGGACCAAGCGCCGGGGCTTGCTGCGTAACGTTTGCGTCGCCCTGGGCAATATCGGCGATCCCGCCGCGCTGCCCGCCCTGCGCCGGGCGGCCCTGGATCCCGAACCTCTCATCGCTGAACACGCCCGCTGGGCCATTCAACAAATCGTTTCTCGACGACGAACAACTCGGCCGGGCCAAAGCTGAACGGGCCGGCAATCATGTTTGTGGGAAACGTCTCCCGCACCGTGTTATAGCTCATTACGGCGTCATTGTAGGCTTGCCCGGCAAACGCAACCTTGTTCTCGGTCGAGGTCAATTCCTCCATCAGGCTCATCATGGTGGTATTGGCCTTGAGATCGGGATAGGCTTCAGCGACGGCAAACAAGCGACCGAGCGTCCCCGCCAGCGCGGTCTCGGCCCCTGACAGCTCTTTCATGGCGGCAGTGTCGCCCGGAGTTTGGGCCGCGCGCGCATTGGCTGCCGAGGCGGCATTCCGGGCTGCCACCACTGCCTCGAGCGTTCCGGGCTCGTGTTTGATATAGCCCTTGGCTGTCTCCACCAGGTTCGGGATCAAATCGTAACGGCGCTTGAGCTGAACATCGATTTGAGCGTACGCGTTCTTGTAACGATTGCGCAACGCAATCAACCGGTTGTAGCCTCCGACCACCCACATCAGGATGAAGAACACCGGCACTACGCTTGCCACGAGTACAAGGATCAAAGCCGCTCCAGGAATCATAAGAACCTCTCGTTCATTGTTACCTTACTGCTAAGTCATGTTGCTGGACCGGGCAATTGCAAACTGGAGGCTAGCGCCTCCCACCGAGTAGGGACGGCGCAACACGGAATCTGATTCGCGCTTGCCCGAGCATTCGTTCAGCCCGCTGAACGCGGGCTGGGACGGCGCAGCGCTCCGTCCCTATCTTCCAATTCCATGCTTTACCTCCCACAGGCTGCTCCGTAACCTGACTTTAAGATCGGGCGTATATGAGTAACGAAAAACGGCAGTTTCCCACTGTGCGCGAAATGAAGCGGCGGCGGCTCTACACAGATCTGCTTATCGCGCTCGTAGCAGGCTTAATTCTCTCCGGGTTGCTGGCAGCGGTCTTATGGCTCCTGGCCCGGTACCGGGTCTAAATCCGCACGGACGGTCACGTCCCTGTCCATTATTTCGTAAATCCCTGTACGCCTAGCCAGTACACGCAATCCCGCGTCCAGGGATGCCGATGTTCCGGGTCCCACTCTTTAGTGCCCAAGGCCAGGCCGTGTCCGCCTTTCTGGTAAATATGCAAATCAAAGGGCACACCTGCTTTGCGCAGGGCTTCGGCAAATTGCAGGCTGTTTTCTACCGGCACAACCGTATCCTCCCATGTGTGCCAAATGAAGGTTGGCGGCGTCTCTTTGGTCACCTGTAATTCGTTGGAAAGATTCCGGACCAACTCAGAGGAGGGGTTCTGGCCCAACAAATTCTTTTTGGAGCCCTGGTGAGTAAACTCACCCATGGTGATGACCGGGTAGCAAAGGACGCCCAGATCCGGCCGCGAGCTTTGCCGCTCGATCGGGTCCGGGTCGTTGGGTTGTCCGGAATCGAAATGGGTCAACAGAGTTGAAGCCAGGTGTCCTCCGGCCGAGGACCCCATGATTCCTATTCGCTTTGGGTCCAGGCTCCATTCTGCGGCACGGGCGCGAACCGTCCTCACTGCCCGGGCTGCATCCTGTAACATCGCGGGGTGCCGATAACCGCTTGAGCCAAGGCGGTACTTCAACACGAAGCCCGCAATCCCCTGTTCGTTGAGAAAGCGGGCGTAATCCCCTCCCTCATAAGGAGCCAGCCCGCCGTAACCACCGCCCGGGCAAATCACCATGGCGGCACCCGTCGCTTTGATTGGCTCCGGCAGGTAAGCCGTCAGTGTTGGGATATCTTTGTCAACGTTTCCCAGCGCCCCAGGCGCACCCTGAGGCCAGAGTGCGAATGCCCGATTCGTCTGGCCTTGGGCTACCAGCGAACAGATCAGCAAAGCCATGAGCAAAAAGAAGGTTCTCATTGACGGCAAAGTTTAGCGGTTAACTAAATTTGTGCCATGCAAAACCCGCCCCTTAGGTAGCGATGGGCGCGCTGCGCCGTCCCAGCCCGCGTTCAGCGGGCTGAACGAATGCTTAATGAGGAAGCCGTAGGATGGGCTACAAAGGAAGCCCCTCTCCCCAACCCTCTCCCCGCTCGTCCCTCGCGGGGAGAGGGAGAAGACCGCCGCGCGCACGGCGCAGCGCGCCATCCCTACCTGGTGCCCTCGAAATTTCAGCGTGTCATGGGTGCACGTGGTCTCGGTTTAATCACGTGCTCCGCATCGGTCTGGTGTCGGCGTCCGATTCGGTTATTACGCGAGAAGGCATGGCTATAAACGGGGCTGTCCAGCCGGCTCGACGGCTTACCCGATTGGATTTCCTCAATCAAATCGGCAATGCTGCTGAGCACCCGGGTCGGTTGGTAAACGTATTCGGCCACCTGCTCGATGGTGGTCGATCCGCTCAATACCAGATAAGCCTGCAAGCCGGCCTCTATCGCCCCACGAATATCGGTCTCCATGGTATCGCCGATGACAACAATCTGATCGGGCATCCCTCCGACCATCTCGGCTAGTCGGCGACGGGCCCGGTGGAACATATAGCCATTGGGCTTGCCGAGGTAGTAAGCACGACGGCCAGTGCTGGCCTCCAGGAATGCCGCCGTAGCCCCCGCGCCAGGACGCGTGTCGTGTGCCGAGACTGGACACCAATTGTCCGGGTTGGTGGCCAGTAATCTTGCGCCCCCTTCGATACACGAATGCGCTTTCGCCAATTTTTCCATCGACACGGCC
>Ga0210409_10001459_pt1 | contig 31024 bp, 27 predicted proteins | sample IncBWH17MmetaG_FD_161649 | JGI IMG/M metagenome (GOLD analysis project Ga0210409, IMG submission 161649) | Forest soil microbial communities from Barre Woods Harvard Forest LTER site, Petersham, Massachusetts, United States - Inc-BW-H-17-M | ecosystem: Environmental > Terrestrial > Soil >...
CCGCTCTCGATTCCGCACTTTCTTACTATAACACAGGATCTCCTACAGCCGGACTCACCAACGGATACGTGCAGCAGGTCAAACGCCACGCAAAATCTCCAAGAAACGAACACTGATCCACCTCCGCGATTAGAACAGTTCCACCGCAAATTCCCTTCTCCGCAAGAGGCTGCGCCCGGCCCCGCGCTTCTTCCGTCAAGGGTTTCCGCTTTTCTCCAATGAACGGCATACCCCGCCGCCCTTGACGGCGCGCGCGCCCGTTCGCAATAAGCCCGCTATGAAGGGAATTTGCTTCTTTTTTCGAGTAGCAAAACCGCTCGAAAAAGGAAAAAGGAGAAACCACAATGACGAATACAAACAATCATGAAACTTGGGCACAACTGCTTCACAACGCGGTCCACACGCCGGGAAAACTGTTGGCCGCTTACACCGCTTTCCATAACTACTCATTTGGGAATGCCTTGCTCGCTTTGACGCAATGCCGCCGCCGAAACTTGGAGCCGGGACCACTCAATACCTATCGCGGTTGGTTTGAACTTAAACGCCAAGTGCGCAAAGGCGAAAAGGGCATCACCCTTTGCATGCCGATGCAGTACAAGAAGCGCGTTCCGAAGGATAACGAGCAAGAGGAAGAGAGAGAAGAAACAACCCGTTCCACTTTCGGGTTTCGCGCTTATTGGTTTGTCTTGGCGCAAACGGATGGGGATGCAATGGAAACCGCACCGATTCCGGGATTTGACCTAGACACTGCGCTCCGTACGTTGAACATCACGCGCACGGAATTTGATGAAATGAACGGCAACATTCAGGGATTTGCCATCGGACGAGAAATTGCCATCAGTCCCATCGCAGCAATTCCGCACAAGACCACGTTTCATGAAATCGCGCATTGTGTTCTGGGCCACACCACAAGAGAAAAACTCGTGGACTCCGAAGCAACGCCGATGAACCTCCGCGAAGTGGAAGCAGAAGCGGTTGCGCTCATCTGTTGCGAAACTCTCAGCCTCGATGGGTCGGAATACGCACGAGGCTATATCCAGCATTGGCTAAAAGGCCAAAAAGAAGTCCCAAATCACAACGCGGCCCGCATCTTCACTGCGGCGACCACAATATTGAAAGCAGGCAATCCAGCGGCGGGGAGTCAGTAGGCTCCCCCCTTTGCAAACTTCCAGCTTTCCGGCCCGTCGAAGAATCGCCAGGTGAAGGAACTGCCCGACCATCTCGTACCGCGTCGCGCGCTTTCTGGATGAACTTTTTCAAGAAAGAGACGCCCTTTCCAGCAGCGGAACCACGTCGCCCCTTCCAACATGCTTTTGGAAAACTTGGCATGGTGCAGTCTCACCCTCGGGGTAAAAGTGCATTTCCGAAAGATTCCCGCCGACATACGCATATGCGCCGTTAGGCTGATTTCGGTACGGGTGCAAGCGCGCGAGAAATTCGTTAACGACGAGCGCCGCGAAGAATGTGTTAATGCTGACCACCGCCGGGCGGTCTTCATCAACCCCGCGTAAATAACCTTCCCTGACCAGGCGACGATACATTTCCGGATTCGTCCGACGCATCGGTTCTGCGTCTACTCGTCCCATGTTATATACACCCCGGCTGAGAAGGCTCGCGTCTTTTTGGGATCGATTCCCGCTCTGTCGCAATCGCGCTGGAGTTTTTCCACCTCCACGATAATTCTTCCCGAGGCCCCGAAGACGGCACTCGGAATTGTTTTCATGATGTCCGCCAGGCCGGGAGCGCTCGCAGGATTGCGCGCATGCTGACGAATGGGAATTCATGCTCGCACACATAAAATTCCTCCGCGAAAAGATTTTTGGATTTCCCGCCGTCCCAATCGGCGATTTGTCGGACTAGAAAACGGCGATCGGCCGAACTTCGATAGGGGCATTCCCGACAAGAGGACGGATCACGGTGCCAAATACCTTTAAGTGCGCCCGCCCGCTGGGAGCTATTTCGTTCAGTCCTGGCGCAGCCGATGCTGTAACTCGAACCATAACGCGGGGAATGGTTGAGAATTGTTCGACTAGCGTAACGGTTCCCTGTGATGACCTACTAATCGCGAAATCTCCTTCAACAAATAACAGGCCATCCAGCGATCCCAATTCCGACATCAACACCCCTTTATACTCTTCGAGTTGTCGTGCAGCAGTCTTCCGCTCGTCATTCGTTGGATTTTTTGTGGCATCCCCCGAGGAAGTGGAAGGTGTGCCTTGCCCCTGCAACGCCCGCTTTAGTATCTCGTTGTACCGAGCCTGGAAATCTGCCGCCTGTCTCTGTCTCAGCCAATCGTCAACGTTGCTGAGATGCTTCGACCTATCCCCCTTCAAAGCATAATTCATTACCTCAACGCATTTTCTCTCCGGCGAGAATTCGAGACGTTGATACGTCGAACTCGAATTTTGTTGCTTCGATCCACCTATCTCACCTTCGATTGGGCCCGCTTTGCCGCCGATTTTCCCGGTCGTTGTCCCAGCGTTCCCAACAGTTCGCTGCTGCTCTACAAGGTCCTGCTCGATCTCGTTATACAGAGACTTTACCCTTTCGCTGTCAAGGTAATGAAAATCCACCGGCACTTGAATGGACGGGTTCAACGTCGCAGATTTAATTTCTTTGAGCGTCAGCTCGTTAGCCATTGCGTAAATTTGCCCGGCAGGTAAGCAGGTGGCGCTATAAATTCTGACACTCAACGCGGTGATCACCCCTCCTGCCAACGACCAGGCAATAATCGATAATGCGAATCGATCGATGAATTGCCAAAACGCAGTCCGGCGCTTGTAGGCTAGGACCACCAACGCTACCAAAGCGGTGACACCGACGTAGAACCAAAACGGTTCCTGCGTCAACCAGAAATCCAACCCATCCTTCCACCAATCGGAATCGCGGTAGCGTCGCTCCCATAAAAGCGAGTAGAACCACTCCGGAAACATCAGCGCACCGACAGCAAGATAGAGAAAGACTAATGGACAGAGAATCGCGCACGCACGCGCGCAAACAGCCCAGACCCGAGGTAACCAGCGAGAGGATGCCATAGTTGACACAGTAAGGAGTTTACCATTTTAGGTATTCACGCAACTTTTATGATCAGAGGACAGGACGGTCAAATCTTTCTCGTCACGCGAGTGGGTCGTTGATATCGAATCCCGAAGCCGCCGGAAGGCAGGTGAATTTCGCCGCAAGCGAACAATGGAGGCGATGAGTCCCGTCAGTGAGTTTGAATCGATGCCCGTAGCCAGGCTTACCGGCAACCACGTCGACCGGCGGTATCGCTTCGCCTCGCACAAATCCTCGACAAATTCTCAAAACGCGTGAGCGCGCTGTTTCAGGCTGACGGCTTTTGGTTTAGGACCAATGGTGCTTGCTATCATGCTCGAATGGCTAAACTATCTGGTCCTAGCCCCCTAACTGCGTCGCATCTTCTACTTCGTGGGGTCTTCCACGATCGAATAATTCCTCCGCTGAGCACCTTGGGCCTTAATTCTTGTGTAAACGAGATCGTGAACCTTGCACGGGATCTGATAAGACGACGAAAGCCGTCTGTCCGTGCCCGATGTGTTCAACACTCGGTACCAAAATCAAAGCATTTGCGCCGAGTACTATCAATTCCGAATCCTCTTCAGCAATCGGTGCTGTGTTGTGAGGTTGCTGACAATTGGAAAGACCTTTGGCGTTTGTGCAAGGAATCGCCCTTTTCTCTGAGCATGCCGCATGTTTCCACGAAGCGTGCGTTGGAATCAGAGCACGATCGAAAATGGGTTAACGTAGAAAGAGCCCGTCGCTCTGTGGGCGCTAGATACGTACTGAGCACTGACATCGCACGATTCTACCCATCGATCTACACCCATAGCATTGGCTGGGCCGTTCATGGCAAAGCTGAGGCGCGTGCCGACAATGCCCACTCATTATATGGCAACCGGATTGACCGCTGGGTACGAGAAACACAGGACCGACAAACCGGAGGTATACCAATCGGACCCGACACGTCATTTCTAATAGCTGAGGTGGTTGCGTCTCGTTTAGACAAGCTATTACAAACAGCATTCACATCGCGGCGGATTCGAGGGACACGCTACATAGACGATTACAATTTGTACTTTCTGAGCCTTAGCGATGCTGAAAAAGCTCTGGCGGTTCTTCATGGCGCGGCTCGGCAATTCGAACTCGACATCAATGATGCGAAGACCGAAATACGCGAGGTTCCGGAGCCACTTGAGCCATATTGGAAGACGCAACTTCGCGGTGTGAGACTCAGATCGGGTGATCATTCCACATCGCTCAAAGCGCTGTTTGATCGGGCATCGGAGCTTTCCAAACAATTCCCACAGGACAGCGTATTTACATATGTTGCAAAGCAAGTATTAAGCGCGGAAGAGATCGATGACTGGACTATATGCGAAGCTTTGCTAATGCGGTCTTCGCTTGGTGAGCCAAGCATGCTCCCGTGGGTATTACAGATATATCAAAAGCATGAGAAAACGAAGTCAGCCGCGCTAGCGGAAACTATAGACAGCCTATGCGGATATCACAGCCAGCTCCAACAAGGGAGCGAGGTTGCATGGGCTCTATGGTTTGCCCGCGCCCTAAATGTCGAACTATCACACGATACCGCGGTTGCCGTCACGAAGGTTGATGATGACCTCGTGGCGATCGTTGCTCTCGATTTGATGGCGGAGAAATTGCTGCCTAAAGTTAGGAGTAATTTATGGGAAAGCCATATGAATCCTGGTGCTTTGTATTCGGATCATTGGTTACTGGCTTATGAGGCGTACGAGCAAGGTTGGCTTCAGCCTGAGAAATCAGGAGACTATATCGCGGCGGACCAGCACGGATGTTACGCAATCCTGCGCAAAAATGGTGTGAGATTTTATGACCCTGACACGCAATGGGATGGGGGATTCCCCAACTATTCGGATGACGATGATGATGATGACGGTGAAGAGGATGAGGACGAAGACAACCTCACCGAAGAAAATGATAAAGCAATCTGATCTTAGGCATGAGGACCTGAGCTGACTCCTGCCGTCCGCCTGCTGAATGACTCGCTCTCAGTATGCCCTCGGAGGGAAGGAGCCAAAACGCATTGCTTAACATTTGTTGGCTGGCCCTACCGGTTCAACGTCAAGGGCGGACCGAAAATAACCAATTTTAATTCCCCTGATAGTATCGGGCGTATCGCCGGGACCGCAAACAAGAGCAACGACATTTCCTTCACGATCACAGATCGGCGAGCCGCTGGTGCCTCTAAAGTAGAGGTCGCCGGGGCGATCGAACGGCAATTTGAAAAGGTAGAACTCATTCTCTTCCCTTACGAACTGGAGGTCCATATAACACGCCGCCTTGGTTCCAACGTAGACGTCGCCGAAATGCGTCTCGATTGTGGGCTCTACATTGCCAGCGAACCCATACTCCTCGTTCCCTCTCGGTTGTGCTTGCAAGTCAGCGCTCAAAATTATCCGCGGTTGATCGTGAATAATCTGGCCTTGTTCATTCGAGGGTTGCCAACGAGGTTGCAAATCAGATGGAACTCTTGTGTAGGCCATGTCAAGGGTTTCAAAACTGCCGCCTGTAGTTCGGTCGTATCGCGCTACGAAACTTAGTTGCCCGATTTTGTACAATTTGGTCCCGCGACCCGGTTCGTAGCCGACTTCGATCGCCCAATTCCCGGTGTTCTCCATCGCGTGCGCCACTGTAAACACCCAGCGCTGGCCGCGATAGTCCACGAGACATCCCGACGCGATTCGACCGGGCAACATGTCCGGGCCCAGTTGGCGAAGAGGAATGGAAGCAAGTTCAACAAATTTGCAAAAGTCCTCGTGCCCTAATCGCATGTGCCCACCTTCAATCCCCCTTATGGCTGTCAGGTCCGTGCACTTTGCCGTCCCGGAACATCCTTGCCCACTTTGGACGCTAAAAACATTTCCTTGTGCACGTCCATGCCGATATATTTAGTGCTAGTCATAGAGGGGCGTTTCTTTCGGTAGGGAATGAGCCAAGCACTCAAAACCTACTTCAAAAAGGGGGCGCCCTTTTTATGATGTGTCAAATGGCGAAACTATTCAGCATTGCCCAATTACCCAGTCCTTTAAAACTACCGCGACGAGACCAGTGCTGGAATGAGCCGCAGATCGTGGGGTTCGACGGTTAAAACGTTCGGTAAATGGCGGTTTTAGCGGTCTGGAGCGGGTCAAACTCGGGAACGACGGTGTGAGCTCTGGAGCTCGGGAGCCGCTGGGAAAACGCGCTTGTGCCAGCTTTTTGCGGGAGAATTCGCCTGAATTTCGATTGAACCCATTCGAAACAAACGGTTTCGGGTACTTCTTGCGGTTTTTTTTCGGTTCGTTCCGCCGTCCCGGGGCATTCGACCAAGCACCTTTTCGAGCGCGTCCAAGCACCTTTTACAGCCGCTAGGCACCTTTAGCCATTCTTCAGGCACCTTGGCCGTCTTTTTTACTAGGTCCCTTGCCAATTTTTTTATTTCCACTTCATCTGATGGTTCGTCTGGATCAAACAATGGCTGGTTGAATGCCTTCGTCCGTTCGTATGCTATGTCCGTCAGCGCAGGTAAATATCGTTTCACGCCAGGCTTGTTTTCCTGATTCTGACCTGCTGCTTCCCTCCCCGAAACATGCTCGGCCAGAGTTTCTTCCTCGTTTGGTATCACTCCCGAATCCTTCAACACCTGATAGCCCAGCCGTCCGTCCGTTTCTTCTTCCAGCACAAACTGGACTGACTGCAGCGCCTTCGGCAACAGTTTCCCGAAAAACTTCTGTTTCATGTCCAAAACCATTCTGTCCATTTGCGCTGACTTTACAATTCTCGAGACCGTCGCTGGGTCGCGGTGCTGTTCCCGCGCAATCTGACGAATGCTTTTCCCAAGCAGGTAACTCGCCTGCATCGCCGCTTGTTGTCCGGGCGGGACAGTGGTTTTCACCTTCTTAGTGACCGATTTTGACTGGATTCGACTGATTCTTTTGGTTGATTGCATCACTATGTCCGGATTACTCGCTAACAATTTCGCTCGGTTGACGGAAGTATTCGCTTCCAAAGCTGAAGAGGCAAGCCTAAAAGGGCAAGTCATACTTGAGGATGAGCTATCGTATAAAAGTTATATTCGTAACCGTTAGGAGATGCCAAATCTCTCCTTCAGCCGCCGCACAGTGTAATCCCATTTCGGAGAGACTGGTCTTGCAACGCTGTTCTGATTACCAAAAAAGCCTTTTTCCTTGATTGCTTTGTCGACAGGCACCGTGGCAATCCATTTCACTCTGACGAGGTATTCCGAAAGGTCTGGATCGTCAGCGTTTCTGCTGAGCCCCGGGCCCTTGAGGGGGGCTTTCGAAATAGGTATCTGGTTGCCGTCTTTATCCTTAAGGGCGAATTCGCCTACCGGCACAGCAGGCTCAACAACCATTCCGACGCCGACGTAGCCGGCCCCAGGAATGTTGGCCCAAACACGCGCGCCTGGAGAGAGCATATTCAATGTGTTTGTATACCAAGGTCCACTTCCGGCCCCAATGAAGCCGTATTTAACGGCGTCTTCCCAGTTTCGATTTGTGGCTTCATGTCCAAAAGAAGTGTAATACTCGCCATTCCACTCCATCAATTCAGCGGAATCTGGACTTTCGGTGCTTTCGATTGAAGTGGGGTCTCGTAACCAAGCGCGGGCAATATACTCTCTGTCGCCATCTTTGAAGACACGAAAAAATACAGCATTGATTTTCACTTTGTGCGTTGACGCTAAATAATTCACTATCCGCTCGGTCGTCGCATTAAATTCCGCGCCGACTATCACAAGGTCATGGCTTTCGTTCAGTTCTTCAGGCATTTCCTTTAGGCTGAAGTAGCTGCAAAAGACTTTGTCAATCGATGCCGTCGCCTGCGACGAAAAATACTTCTTCCGATAAGAATCAAAAATTCTAACAATGTCTTCTTGTTTAAGGGTTGCAACCCAAGAGCCGTAATCCAGTACTTGGGCGATGACCTCACGTTCCATCGATTTCCGCTTTAACTCCACAATGATCAAATTTCCATCGCGATCCATACAAAGAAGATCAACATATTTGTCTGATGCCGTACGGACCTGTCGACCAATAACCATCCAATTGGGTGAGAGTACTGAAATGTCAGCGTCGAGAATTTGTTCAAGACGTTCCTCCAGGTCGAAGCCGCCAAGTTCAATCTTTTTCAACGAAGAATCTATTCTCCATAATCCAAACTCCACGGGCATACAAATGTTCCCCTTACTCTTGAAGAGAGTCGTTCACCAACACCTTTCTGGAGTTTAGATAGATTCGGAGTCTATTCACTGCATGTTTTATTTGGCTGTATCCACGGAGACATCATTAATTGTGGAAAGCTAAACCCTAAGTAGTGCCTACATTTGGCTGTTCAGCTACCACGCCCCCGCTTTTCAGCGGAACCGCGGTACAATTGGTAGCAACGGTCCATCGATAATCTTTGGGCAAATCCACCTGATTTGCCTAGTTGCGATCGTTGCGCTTTTTCTTTGGGTAATTTCCGGGCCAAAATTTTCCCCGCAGTTGAGGCGTTCGTAACAGGACAAACGGCCATGTTCGCAGTGTCTTAATGACATGACAACTGTCATAGCCTAGAAAAACGGCCATTATCTTCCGTCTGGCCTGGCGCATGGGTTTTTCGTGATATATCTGTTCCTTTGGTAGATACGATGACGGGCCAGTGGAACGAAAACCAGGGCGCCACCGAGCATGTCCTTAGGCTTCTAGAACAGTCAGGGGCATTGCTTGAAGCTCGCGTATCAAGTAAATGTCAGGAATTTGTCAGCTGCCGTCCACAATAAACAGGGTGTTCGCGCGCATAGCGATTCTCTGACCTATGGGTCAGACACTGAGATAAATCCCCTCCGACAAATCGATCAGTGCGTGAGTCTGTACAAGGAGTTTATTCTGGATGAACGAACCGGTATTGCTTTTCACTTGCAAATACCGATTGAGGTGAAGAATCGCCGCGACGTCGAGGTATTTAGGATTGAGTACCCGCCACATTCCTATCGCCCACGAATGCCGATCACCGCATTCCTGCAGGGCTCTCGCTTGGACTCGGCCATACGGAATGCCTTACCTTTCGAGAACTTGCCACTTTTGGAACCGGTTTTTCTCGAAATTGGTAATGGCACGACTCCCAAAAAGATTTCCGACGAGAATCTTTCGTATAACGCTGCTAGTGCGACATACGACTTCATAAAGTTTGAGTTCTCGCCGTCACCAGCAAATGAAGGAAGCGAGCTCTCGGAGGGCGCGGAGATAATCAAAAAAATGCGCCTCTTGGAAAGATATCAGCAATATCTCGCCGAGAAATCTTACGTCTGGTGGAGTGTCATATATCAATGGATGCGTTCAAATCTTACTGACGCGCTTGCGGCCGACTTTAACCGGCGTCTTCATCGAGGTCGTATCACGTATTCCGTTAACGCATACTTTCCAATCTTGTGTGTCAACGGTCGACTTTGGCAGCTTTCCGATGCAAAGTTCTCCGAGTGCGAGGCACTATTAACTAGGGTGCGAGTGAATGGATGGCCGGGCAAGCTTCGGCAGGAATTGCTCTATTATACGACGGAGGTTCCGTTAATACTGACGCATCCGAACGGCTTAGCTAAAGTGCTCCTCGAATCATCAAGTTGGTTTCTTAAGATAGAGAAGAAGATAAAAGCGGCGGATAAGAGGACGAAACAACGTTGGTACCTCGAATCTGCGTTTTACCAGGAGGCTGTGACCCACTTTATGCGTCAACAGCCTAGGAACGACGTACGCTCTGACCTCGACTTTTTTGAGATGATGCAAGCTCTCGCTGACCGAGATTGATGAAAGTATCAGCAATTTGTGAATCATCTTGCGGTCCGACAGTCAGCCGTTCCCAAGTCAAGAGCTTGGTACCCGCAGGTGGCATGTCGCTGACCTATGCGAAGCGACGCATCTTTCGCGCTGCAGTCCGCCCCGTCCCTGATCGACCTCCTGACGATATAGAAAATGATTCGCACGTTGATGTCGTACAGAATCTCGCGCAGAAAGGGATAAAGTGCGACTCTTCGTGGCGGTCACGGACTCTGTCTTTAGGGTGCTCTACCCTGGCGAACCGCTGCCGTTCAAACTCCATCCTCCTCGCGACTTTATTGCTGGAGGCGGCTTCTTTACCAAATTGCTTCAGCTGCCACTCAGCTTGGCCTGGGAGGCTTTCGGAATCACAAATCGGCGGCTCAAACCATCTCGCGCCTCGCGACTACGTCTTCTTCAGCGGAAGCCGTGGTGCGGTCAAAAAGGGGTTGACACGGCTGACATTCTCGGAGACGCGATTTATCGCCATCTAGGGACGAAACAATATTATTGCGCGACTGCGTGTGGCATCGAGAGTTGATGCTGATACAACCCTGCGTAAATTCCTCCCTGTTTCAGCAGCTCAGCATGCCTCCCGCGCTGCACTATGGCCCCGTTCTGGACAACCAGAATCTCATCAGCCTTTAGGATTGTCGAAAGCCGGTGCGCGATGATAATCGAGGTTCTCGAGGCTAGAGCCGGTTCCAGTGCCTGCTGTATAGCAGCTTCGGATTCGGAGTCTAAATGGGCGGTGGCCTCGTCGAGGATTACAATGTCAGGAGCTTTGAGAAGCAGGCGTGCGATAGCGATGCGTTGCTTCTCACCCCCAGAGAAACGATATCCCCTCTCGCCGACGATAGTATCCAGCTTCTGGGGCAGGGATTCAACAAGGTCCAAAACCCGTGCATCGCGCAACGCACTTCTGATTTGTTCATCCGTTGCGTTGGGGTTGACATAGAGAAGGTTCGCACGAATAGTGTCGTGGAACAGATGAGCCTCTTGCGTGACGATTCCAATCCGTTCGGTGAGTGAGTCAAGTCTGGCATCTCGAACATCAATTCCGTTGATTCGGACAGCCCCACTTTGCACGTCATACAGACGCGATACCAGATGGGTAATGGTTGTTTTTCCAGCACCAGAGGGCCCCACGAGTGCCACAAGCTGCCCGGGCTCAACCTCGAAGGTAATATCCTGCAGCACGGTATTGTGTCCATAATTCTCAGGAAGGGCAATGGATTCTAGCGAGGCGAGCGAAACTTCCGCCGCCGACGGATAACGGAACGAAACATGGTCGAATGAAAGCCGCACCGGTCCGGGCGGAATTGCCACTGCATCTGGCTTTTCTCGAATCATTGGTGGAAGATCGAGCACTTCGAATACTCTTTCAAAAGAAACCAGCGCGGTCATGACGCTGATTTGTAAGTTCGAAAGCCCCAACAGCGGACCGTAGAGCTGAGTCAGATAGGAGACCAATGCGACCACCGTGCCCACGTCGAGTAAATGCCGAACAGCCAGTACTCCTCCCCATCCGTAGGCGAGTGCGCTCGCGCAGGTTGCCATTACAAGCAGAGCGGTAAAGAACAGGGTGCCATAAAGCGCCTGCTTCACCCCGATATCGGAGACTCGCACAGCCTTCTCCTCGAAAGATTTGCCCTCCTCTTGACGGCGACCAAAAAGCTTGGCGAGAAGTGCTCCAGCGACGTTGAAGCGTTCGACCATCAGGTTGTTCATGGTTGCTGTCAGGTCGTAGCTCTCACGTGTGAGTGTCTGCAGTTTGCGTCCAGAAAAATGGGCAGGCAGCACAAACAACGGAAGTAGGAGGAGCCCCCCAAGCGTGATGCGCCAGGAGAGCACGAACATCGTAGTGAGTATAAGAGCAACAGTAATCAGATTGCCCACGACGTTGGAGAGAATGTCGGTAAAGGCAGTTCGCGCACCGCCAACGTCAGTGTTCAGACGACTGACCAGAGCACCAGTCTGCGTGCGGGTGAAGAATGCCAACGGCATCCTCTGGATATGCTCAAACAATCGCGCACGAAGGGAGAGAACGATCCCCGCCCCAATCTTCGTTGAAAGATAGGCTTGGGTCATGCCCAGCGCGCCATCGCAGACTCCTAGCATGGCTACGATGACAGACAGATGTATTATCAGCGCTGAGTTTCCCTTAAGAATGCCATTGTTGATGATTTGCCGATAGATTAGAGGGTTCACGATACCGATTGTGGCGTGGACAATCACCGCAAGAAGGAATAACACCAGTGGTCTTGTGTATGGCAAGGCGAACAGCAGAGTCCTCTTTGCGGTGCCAGGTTTTACCTTCTGCTTTAATACCGATGGATCTTTTCCGAGGGAGCGCCAGGCCCCCATGACCCTCGTCATCGAACTGCTCTCCAGGTATTTGCGGACTGAAATCGCAATCGAGTTAGTTTAGCTCAAAAAAAGCCTCCATTCTTACCCTTGCGAATCTTGGCGCGGTCAACCGAACTCAATGTTGCGGGTTGGCGCCGGCGAGACCACAAAGCATGATTTCAACCGCTGCGTAAACATGCCTCGCTCCACAAGGACAGAACGGTCTCCCACGGGAGACGCCCTGCGTTGACGTTGCCGTCTGTCGCCGCTAAGGACAAGATCGCGAAGTCTCCCGGAGATGCCAGAACTGCCTCGAATGCGGTCAGGTTGCCATGGATATCTGACACGATTGCGATGCGCACAAGTTGTCCTTTCGGCACTGAGGCCGGGCTACACCGGCGGCCGGCACACCACCGTGACAGCCTTTGTGGAGCCGGCCCGTCGAATGGTCAAATGCTGCGGCCCCCTGGCATGCTCAAATCGGGCAGGCCATCTTCGCTCTGCTCTTTGATGAGAAGATACAATATAAGACCACATGACTGGGCACGAGTTCTCTGAAGAAGATCCTCTCGAAAACGACCATCGTGATCGCTCCAACTTCGTCCGGGAGTTAGTCCAACGTCCCAATGAGCCAGCCCGGATGCCCGCGGGGCACCTAGCCCCACCTCCCAGACGCATAGTGCAGTTTTGGGACGATCTTGGCCGATTGCCCGAGGATGTTAGGGAGTGCATGGAGTCGTGGAAGAAACTCCAACCGTTCGGATTCGAGCTTCAGGTTTTCGACGAGAGTTCTGCGAGGGAATTTATCCGGATCCACTTGGGTTCGAGATATGAGAAAGCCTTTGACAAGTGCTATCACCCTTCAATGAAGTCAGACTATTTCCGTTACTCCTACATCTTCGTGGAGGGAGGATTTTATGTTGACGCTGACGATGTCTATCACGGAACGACAATCGATCACCTCTTTACAGATGGGCGATTGAAGCTTCAACCTTTCTGCTACGACATTGCAACAGCTCAGATGGTTTCGCCGTCAGTTTTCGTCAATCCGGGGGCAAACCAGTTAAGTTGGATTTTTTACTTCAACACTACGCCTTTGATCGCGGTTCGCAATCATCCTATTATAGAGCGTGCACTGTTGAATGCTACGACATCGCTTGAACGAGAATCGAAAGGTGGGTTGCCCGAAGTCCAGGCAACCACTGGCCCCGGCAACCTCACCAGATCCGTATTTGAAGTGGTTACTAATGAAAGCCACCCGGAGGAAGTGCTGCTCGTTGTGCACGATTGGGAGAAGACTTCCACGAGTAAGTGGCCACTCAGTTACCGCAGTGATAAGAGAAACTGGAGGCTTTCGAATCAGCAAGCGTATCGGGCCTCATGGGGCGCGGAGGAGCTATGAACTTGGCGCACCCTCCACTAACCGCTGTCAGTCAAGCTTTCCGATTCTGGCTCGCTCTACGGAGGCTCCTGCCGAGGCGGAAGTGTCGAACATTCGGTGTCCACGGAGCGAAGAAAGGCCTTGGGGTTGAGAAGATCTATGTCATCAACCTCGATCGTGAACCGGGCCGCTGGTCCAAGATGGAGCAAGAGCTCAGGCACATATTGGACTCGTCGGGATCTGATCTCCTGAGCCTGACTGAGCGGCATGCTGCCGTCGATGCTGAGGCATTCTCACAGGAGCCACCCAAGGATGCCGACATTGATCCGCACTATACACTTGGAGATCAGCTCTTTGTAGAACCCCAACCTTTAGTTCTTCCCACGCAGCTCGAACTAAATGCTCCAATTCGAATGAGTCGAGCTGAGATCGCAGTCGCTCGATCACACATCAATGTTTGGAGGCAGGTTGCGGCAAGTGAGCATGAGTATGGACTCATCCTTGAGGACGACGTATGGTTTCATTCGGGGTTTACACGATACTTTGACCAGGCGTGGGACGAAGTCGTGACCGAATGTGATACGGATGGAAGATTCGACGTTCTTTATGTGTCGTATCTCGAAGTGAAGCACGGTGCGCCAAAAACATTTCTGTCAAATAACGTATTCCGCCCAGTGCGTGGGCTCTGGCATCTGTCCGGATATGTTCTTTCGCGCGAGGGTGCTCGGAAACTCCTTCGACTCCTTCCTTGTCGCGGCCCCATTGACCTCTGGATAAATCACCAATTCAAAGTCCTAGATATACGCGCGACCAAACGGCCTATTATTAGCCAACGACGCGACGTTAAATCCACCAACTCATATTCAATACTTTCCACTCTCACTACAATTGGCGCGATTACTAGTGAAGGTGCATCCCTATTTAATATCCGCCCAACTGAGCATCCAGTGTTTGCTTTTGGGCCTGAAGGCTCCGGCCATTCATCGCTTGCAATGGCTTTGTCCATGCTCGGATACAGATGCTGCAGTGATCTCCAAGCATTACCAGCTCCTGAACTAGAAAGGCTTCTTGATGGAAGAGGCGATCGGGTTTTTGACGCATATGTAAACATCGGATCTTTGGACGCGAACGTCAGGGGACTCCGAAGCCGCTACCCGAAGGCAAAGTTTATTCTTACCTCAGCCAAGGGCATCATTGCAGATGACACTTTCCTCAGTGTTGAGAACGACCTCAATGGTGCCGACATCGCTGTGCTTCATGCAGAGGAACCGAATAGATGGCAAGTCGTTTGCGAACACCTTCGATGTGCACCGCCTGCTTGCTCCTTCCCTACGCTGAAGGACCTTGGTAAAAGACCAATTCTCGACGTAGCCATTGAAGCCGACCAAGGCGCAAGATGCAAAGAGCCTAGGCGTGATAGGTCGCCGTGGGTCATTGAGCCGCGTAAATGGTGGCGAGGCATTCGCTCCGTCCCGACTCAGGATGGTCAGACGGGCACTGGAACGTTCGTTAGAATCAACGACTGTTTGGAATACGCCGACACGAGACGCTGGGTTTTACGAAATGACACTTTCACGGACAATTTGGCGTTGTTTCGCCCCTCAAACGTTGAGTTCAGTTCTGGAATTGGGGCTGCGCTTTCCGTCAGAAGGGAGTCCTTCGGCGTTCGAGACTATACCGCCGCTTCGTTATGCAGTCGGGACCAATACTTGTTCGGAAAATTCGAAGCGATCATCAAAGCTTCAAATGTGCCCGGGGTAATCACCGGATTCTTTCTCCACCGTAACTCACCACGACAGGAAATAGATATCGAGATCGCAGGGAATCGACCGGACCGCCTCTTGGTAAATGTCTTCTATAACCCAGGTGGCGAAGGAGCACACTTTGACTATGGCTATAGAGGTGCTCCAAGCTATATTGAACTCGGGTTTGACGCATCCAAAGCAAGCCACCGCTTCGCAATTGAATGGAATCCGTGCGAGATCCTCTGGTTGGTTGACGATCGTCTGGTCCATAGACGCGCGATCTGGGATCCGACGCCAATCCCGCACCTTCCAATGGCGCTGCATGTCAGTATTTGGCCGTCTCGTTCTACTCAACTTGCAGGGCGAATCAAAAATCGACGGCTCCCGGCAACCACAATGGTAGAATCGATCGCTCTCGAGGCGAATTCCGGTATCTCCTCGCCCGGCCCGATGATCTACGCCGGTCAAGTTAGGCTGGGTAGTTTTAACTCGAGTCAGCCAACAAAATGAAAATTTTATCATTCAATCCAGGCCATGATGGCGCATTCGCCTATCTTGAGGACGGACATTTAGTTGCCTCAATTGAGGCTGAGAAAAACTCCCGTTATCGACACTCACCACTGTCCGTTCCGGATGTGTTCAGCGTTCTGGGCGAACTCAATGAAATTCCCGACGTTCTTTGTAAAGGTGGCTGGTGGCCTAGCGACACGCCTATATCTGAGCAGCACGTTCTTGCTGGATACCGTAGCGTCAGTAACAGCGACATTTTAGTTGGTCAAAAACGCCTATTGGGGAAGACGGTTGAATACTTCTCATCTTCCCACGAACGTTCCCATCTTCTTTGTGCCTTTGGAATGTCGAATCTGCCCAAGGGCACTCCGTGCTATGCGTTACTTTGGGAAGGAGTGATCGGCTCATTCTACGAAATCGATTCCGAGTTGAACTTGACAAAGCTCGCCGACGTCATGCCTGAACCTGGACATCGTTATGCCCTGCTTTACGGTTTGGCGGATCCGACCTTTGATAAGAGGATTGCAGAATTCTCCCGATTCTCTGACGCGGGAAAGCTCATGGCTTTGGCTTCATTTTCGAAGCGAAGCAAGCCTTTGGATGATGAGGAGAAAATAATCGAGTTTCTAATGCAGGATTGCCTGCACCTCAAGCCGAAGGAGTGTGAGGTTTTACGGCATTTCCGATACTACAACGTAGGGCTGGATGATCCGGAGTTTCGTAACTTCGCAGGTATTTTCAGCAACAGAATATTCGATCGTTTTTATCAATTTGCCAAGTCGAACATGAAGAGAGGAATGCCGTTGCTGATCACTGGGGGGTGCGGACTAAATTGTGATTGGAACACGAAGTGGAGGGAGACCGATCTCTTTTCAGAGGTATTTGTGCCTCCTGTTGCCAACGATTCAGGCTCGGCGATCGGCACGGCGATTGACGCGCAGTTCTATTTTACAAGAAACCCAAAGATAGATTGGAATGTCTACTCGGGTCTTGAGTTTATAGCCGATGACGCATTCGATGCATCTTTATTTGATGAGGACAAGACGGACTACGCAGTGGTTGCCAGCATGCTGGCTAGCAATCTAATCATCGGATGGGTAAATGGAAAATGCGAAATCGGACCCCGCGCATTGGGAAACCGTTCTATTCTTGCTTCGCCGTTCGATAGTAGCACAAGGGTTCGGCTGAATGAGATTAAGCAGCGCGAACAGTTTCGTCCGATTGCGCCCGTTTCCCTTGAAGAAGATGCTGCAAGGTGGTTTGGCTGCGATCACCCGAGCCCATTCATGCTTTACACTCAACTTGTTTCTACGGAGGCGCTAGCTGCGGTGACCCATGTGAATGGGACGGCGCGCATTCAAACGGTGTCCTCCGTGACTAACAGCCATTTACATAAGCTGCTTATGGCGTTCAAAGCAGATACCGGTTACGGCGTCTTGTGCAATACTTCCCTGAATTTCAATGGAAGAGGATTTATAAACAACATAGCCGATCTCTCGGCCTATACGATAGAGCACAATTTGGATGGCTTTGTGATTGAAGGGAGAAGCTACATGCTGAAGTCGTCGAAGAACTATCAAGCGTATTTGAGATTGTCAAACTCTGGCGCTGGTCGGTTGGGGAGTAGCGGATAGGCTTTCCGTAGTTGGAGACGAAGAATGAATTGTAAGATTCCCCGTCAAAGAACATTTCGAAAATAGAGTTTTATGCCGCTTCGGTTGTTTTTATTTGTTTGGGTAGTTGTTGTTTGAAGATCCTCGGGGGAGCAAGTGATGAGTAGGGACCCGGCGCCTGCTGATCTTCTTAGCAGAAGACTGCGCAATTTGGAATTCGGCACTGAGCTCGTCACTGCGTCGGATGGATCCTTTGTTGCCATACTTGGCGCTTCGCTGGGCGCCTCGACCGCAGTCTGGATCATGCTGATATTCAATACTGCAGCTGTTTTCTGAGCGCACGCGTGCGGTCAAGGTCAAATACGTAGGAGATCGGATCGTATATTCCGAGAACAAAATACGCGTTTCGGTTCAGCCATTCTATTCTATTCTCCTATAGTTAACTACCTATAGAGATAATAGAGGGCAATTGAAGTTTAAACCAGCGCAGTCGTGGTTGGGGGATCCCTTGAGGAAAATGCAATCGCCCGTTAACGCGACTCACTGTCCAGATCGAATCATTTCCGGAGCCTTTCTCCCTGCAAGTGATTAATATATGGCGAAATTGGCGGGTCAGGCTTAAGTTCCGCATGCTAACTTGGCATCATGGAGCTTTGCATTTTCTGTGGCAACCCTGCTAACTCGAAAGAGGATTTGTTCCCTCGTTGGATCCTAAAGCGTGTTGAAACTCGCGAGCCACTCTACCGCTAGGTGAGGGGCGCGCCGGCGGAAATCACCGAAGACCAAGAAGTGCGTCTTCCGTGTGTCTGCCAGAAGTGCAACAACACTTGGATGAGCGGGATGGAAACGACCGTCAAAAAATTCATGGGTCCGATGATTGAAGACCTGTCGCTGTCGCTTGATCGGCAGAATCAGCAGAATCTTGCTGAATGGGCTGTGAAGTGCGCCATGTGCAACGATACGGTCGATCCCCATCCTCGCTTCTTCACCGAAGCCGAATGCCACGCATTCAAACAGAAGCGAACAATTCCTGATAGAACACTCGTATTCGCCGCTCGATTCAACGGGCGCAGCCTGGACTCCAACGGCATGGATTTCACATTGATCGAACCAACGTCAGGGCACCTGCTTCTTCGCGGGCACGTTTACACGGTGATGGTAGGCCACGTCGTTCTTCAGGTGCTTTCGCTGCATCCGGAACCTCAACACAAAGACAAGATTTTTCGATTAAGAGCCGCCGACGGGCCATGGGATAAACTGACGATTCAGGTCTGGCCGATTGGGAAAAAGTTGGTGAACTGGCCATCGCCTTTTTCGTTGTCCTCCGTTGTCGGCGTTACCCACTACGGCCACTTTAGAGCGCGCTTCAAGAACGACAGAGGTCACGAATTGCTTACAGCAAAACCAAAAGCGCAGCTATCTCCTCGTGGCGGTGAGCCCCCCGCCGAACGTGATATCTAGAATCGGCACGCAGTGAATTCTTTCCGTCGGCACTCTGAAGTAATTCGCGAACAAACGCGCGACTTATCGGGGCAACCCCTTTCATTTCTACTTTTCAATTGGTGTGTATTTGGATAAGTCGCCCGCGAACGCCAGTTGGTACTTCTAAGTTCCGCAGGTCCCGGACGCCAATGATTGGAAGTGTTGTGCTTTGCGAAAAACCTTATCTACGTTTTCCGTCCATTTCACAGGGTCGTGATGTAACTTTTTGATTAGGCGATTCTGCTCCGCCGCTGCATATGCTTCAACATCGGTCCAGGAATTAATGAATTTGCCGTGTGCTTTGACATCTGCCAAAAAGCGCGTCACAGCCCCCGTACCCATCGAATGGTAGAACTTGACCATTCGCCAGAATAGGTCCGTATTAGTGTCGACGAAGCCCGCCATTTTCGCTTTCTGCTCGTAAAGCAGCACAACCTGCGGCCCCGCGTCGATCGAGTATTGGGCATCGCTGCTTAATCTGACGTGCTGAAGGCCAAGTTCCGTGGATTCCTCCGGGTTCAATTGGAAATACCCGCGCTCGTTGAATTTTGTTACCTGCTTAAGATCGCCGCCAGATTCGACCGCGATCCACCCAAGTAGAAATGAAAGCGGAATTTGTCCCCTCGTTCGTTCCAATTCTGGGACTACATCGCAGACCCAACCTTCCGCCGAACGGCCAGGACTAACGGTCACAGGAGAAACGGTCTTTCCTAATGCCCTAACCTCCATCCGGGATGGACAAAAACAGAATGCAATGATTGCCAAGGAAAAAGTTATGTGCCGTACCACCGGCAATAATTTTCGCAACATATTTTTGAACCCCGGCATTGTCCGAAATCTCAGAGAGTGAAGTATTTCATAAGTGCACCTATGCCTGTCTTAGCAAGGTCTGTCCATGAGAACTTCGTGGACGTGCTCTTTGCACTTGCGGCCGGCTGATCTTTAACGGCTTTGACTTTGTCGGTAACCGTCTTATTGGCCGCAACTGCGACCGCGATCTTTGCTTCTTGCAAAGCACTGCCGCTTTCATCAAACAGGCCTATATCCATCGCTGGAAACGCACCACTACTACTCTTCGGAAGAGCGCCATAATTTAGTTGCACCTTTGGATTTTGCATATTTGTCGTAGCTTGTAGTCCGTACGGCGTATCGCTGCCCGTGACCTGCCACGACGCCCTCAAAATCACTTTGTCATCTGTCTTTGCCGATATCGTCAAACTGTCAGTCGAAAATTCGAGGTTAATTGAATTGGCAATGGGTTTCGGGGTTGGAGCGTCGTAACCGCTAAAAGTCAGCGGATTGGCATTTGCAAAATCGGCCGTCTCATCCTGATTATTCTTCGAAAAAAAAGACAGCCGATAGGTTTGATCCTTGCCGGGCAACACAAGAGGTAGCAAAACGGTCCCGCCCACGGCAGTCTCTGTCAGTTTTAAATCATTCGGCACCGGTAGGTACATTGCGTCGATAACCGACGTCCAGTTCCCTGTCGTCTTGTCCTGTTTTTCTACGGAAGCTCCCATGAAGCCAACGTGAGTCATTTGTACGTCGACGTCTAGCCCGCGGGCGCTCGGTTTCACGTTCCTAATGATGATCAATGCATTAGATCTAGTCTCAGCACATACAAATCCGGTGACGGTGACGAATAGCGTCAAAACACAAAGTGTCCTTGCATATCGGGTCATTTTTCTTGCTTTCTCTGGAGACCAACCACTCACGGCCCCAGTTAAAATTTGCGCCAGCATACTAAGAACGTATAACTTGTCAAGTGGATAAACGGCAGGTCATAAAGGTGGGAACAATAATTTCGGTGGGCTTTCCGGCGTCCACTAATTAAGCTATCCCCATATTGAACCATTCCTCGCCTTCACTGTTGACGGCGCCGTGTATTTCGCGAGCCTGATTGTTTGGGGTTCTCCGGACAAGTCAAAGTGCCTAGGGCCAACCTCACACTCATAAATAACCCGCAGCCCAGTCGGCTGGTCCGGATAGCATAAAATCGCTGCATCGGAATCCTTCGGGCTCGGTGTTGTCAAAAATCTACGCTAATTCAACAACATAGGATATTGTAACAAGCCCTGCCACCTTCGGATGGCTGTTTGTGTAACGACTCTGAGATTGGCGCAGACCGCCCGCGTTTGACTCTGCTTCGCTGAAATCCGCCCACAAATCCCCCGCCTCCGTCCGCGAACTCTTTCTAGTCCTGCTCAATGTGGCAATTTAATCGTTTGAGTTTGTAACGTAAAGGTGACGCTTTCCGTAAGTGCCTCAGGTCCTGTCGTGCAAGTCCCACAGGATCATCACGATTACTGTTTAATTGATTGGCTGATTAAGTGCTCATGTTATTGATATTCGGCCCGAATCGACCTCGCCTGAGGCTAATCCAGTCTTCACAGCAGGAGCCAGGAATGAAGAAAAGGCAGGCTTATGCCTTGCTCAGCCTCGTTTTGATCGTCTCAGTGTCTTCGTGCTACGCACAAAAGAGAAGCACTCAACGACTGAAGGAAGATGTAGATTTGCCTGCCGACTTTAGCATTGATTTCAAACTCGCCGCGGCCAATCGCCTCACTGTACAAAACGATAATGCGAGTTTACCTCGAACCGAACTAGGTCAGGTTGGCGAAGACGTCTTTCGCAACCTAGTCGGAAGCACGAGCGTGGCTGCACTTTCACTCCCGTATCAGTGGAGCCTTTCTTTCACAAATACCAGCGTGATCAACGCCTCTTCTCTGCCCGACGGAGAAATCCGGGTGAACGCGGGCTTGGCCGAACTCATAGGCACTGATCGTGGCCTATGGGCCGCCGTCCTCTCCCATGAAATAGCGCACGTTGCGCGCCGACACTGGGTTAAAAAATACCTTTACAGGCTCTATACCCAACAACTCATCGCTTATTATCAATTACGAGCGCGCCAAGGCGATAAGTCAGCGCCTTGGGTTCTGCTTGGCCTAAGGATCGCCGTCCCGATTGCCGAACGTAAACTTTCTCGCACTCTTGAACACGACGCTGACATACAAGGCATGAGATTGATGGCGGTAGCCGGCTATCATCCTGACAGCGTATTTGCGCTTCATCATCGTCTGAGAATACAAAGTGGCGAACAGTCAAAGTTTGCCGCTTTTTTTCAAGATCATCCTCGATGGGAGACTAGAGACCAAAGGAGCGAGCAAGCGTACTCGGAGGCGTTGCAACAATTTAATACGCTTTGGCCGAATCCTTTGTTATCTCCAGGCGGTGAACCCGCGCTGGTTGCTTTTGCAGGACACCCTCAGGCAAAAGAGAACAACACCGATGGAACGGTCGACCTTCGTCTGCCCCTCTATTGTCGTAACGCTCGCGATCCCGTCAGTTTGGTTATTCATTTGAATAAGGACAAGCATGAGCTGCAGACCGATAATCTCGCTTATCGGAATACCGCCGGTAATTTCGAATATCGTCAAGAAATTAATTGCGCTGACAAAGATGATGCAGCCCCGTTTGAGGTTCGCTTGCCGGGTGGACTAGTCGCCGAAAGAGACAGAAAAGCTAAAGTTCAAGTTGAGGTCATCGGTCCCAAAGGCGACATACTCGAGAGCTTTAGCAGCGTTGACGCACATTTCCCCAAAACTCATGGTCGGGTCGATACCGCCATAACCGCATCGCGAGCTGAGATTCCAGTCCGACTAAAAACAAGAAACGAAATTAAAGAATATGGTTCAGAAAAGGTTGCGATCGCTCAGCCCGCGAGCCCCGTAGGGGTGAGTGAAAGCAGAGGCAATGCACTAGCGACAGAAATCGCAGTTCAGCACCTTATACACAACTCGCATCGAAGCGAAAAGCTCACAAATCCGTTGGGGATAGTAGGTTCAAGCGAAAGTTCCGGATTTAGAATCAAAGAGCTTACGCCAAATAGCGCGGGAGCGAACGCTGGCCTTGTAGTGGACGATGTCTTAATAGCGGCGGACGGAAAAGCATTAAAAAGTCAACAGTCCCTGTACGAGATTGCAGAAAGAAAACCTGGTTCCAAAGTCATCGTCACGTTTATGCACATTGCATGGGTAATGAACGCAACTTTGACCGTACCTGATCCCGCAGATGATGTGCGTTACGCCATCATCTATTAGCGGTCGATGGTTTGTTCGCAGCGATCTAACCGATCGCCGGCCACCCGATTTGCGATAATTCCCGAGTCACGGGCGGGGCCCGAAAGTTATCGGTTCGTCCTTCGGATTAGTCAACCGACAAACGCGTTTGTATCCTGGTCTCTTCAGACTCCGCAATTTCGATTGCAAATCTCTGATCGCCAAGATTCATCGGACTCAGCTTCGCCTCTAGCAACATCTGTGTTAGGATAAATCTCGCATGAGCGCACTGATTTTTACAGGAGATTTACAGGAGGTTTTGCCAGGAGAGCTTGCAGTCAGGGGCACCCGAGGCAGCCAGTGCGCGGTATGCAAATCTTGCAAAGCCCTTATTTGCAAGGTTTTACGCTAAGTTGTTGATTCCACGGTTGGGGACGTAGTTCAGTTGGTTAGAACGCTGCCCCGTCATTGGTTAGAGTCCCACACTGTCACGGCAGCTTCCCTCCCCTGCTTCACAAGAGACCCATATAAAGGATACTTTTCGCATATCGCAGAGTGCGTTACCAGACAACGGCGATTGCGAAGCTCGCACGTCCTGTAAGGCGTCCGAAGGGCCTCCCTTTATCGATTACGTAGCTATGCAAACTAGTCCTTTGTCGGAGACTGTTTTGCTCGTGGCACACGCCGAGTAGGCCTGGGGAATCTCACCCCAAGCCCCTCACAGAATTCCGGACTTGAACCTCTCGATTCATCCGGCTCGTGCCATCCAACGAGAGCTGCCGCCCTCCGTCAAAACCGGCGGGCTCCTCCTGTTGCCAGTTGGCCCATTATGGTTCCGACGTGGATAGCCTGCCCGCTTCGCTCCACGGACATTACTCCGCTTCAACGCTACTACCAGGCAGTCCGCCCCTCGGCATCGCATCCGTACTCTCGCCCTCGTGGTTCAGTCCACTTGTGGCTTCTCCGTTTGCATCGATGCCAAGGTTCTCATGTTCCATACGCCCGCCTCTTCTAGGTTCAGGCCACCTGTATGCCGGATGCCGCTCCGTCCGTAAGCAGGTTCCGCCGGAGCTGCTCCCGCGATCTTCTAACTACCGCGGTTTCGACATCGTCTTAGCTATTTTCGACACGGCAGTGGTTCGCTTTCGTTCCTCTCCCTAGAAGTCACCTGACCCGAAGTTCGCTTCCGGGCCTTTTCCTTCTCCGCTCACCACCACCCTCCTGAGAGGGCAGCAGCAGAAGGTGGTTTGAGTCCTGCTCCTGCAAGCCGGTTCGAGGGGCCTTCCCTCATCAGTCGTATAGTTACGCAAAACCGAACGGCCAGCTGCGTTGCTCCGTTTTGCTCCTGACGCAATTAGAAGTTCAATTTCAGGGCAACTTGGGCGACGCGCCCGGGTTGTGATTTTAGGATTTGGCCAAACGTAGCATCGTCGCGGTTGCCATCCACAGCATTTGCGCCATCGAATTGGGCATGGTTGAAGGCGTTGAAGGTCTCGAAACGGAACTCCAGTGAGGCGGATTCCGTGACCTTGGTGAGTTTTCGCAGAGCCATGTCGTAATTGTCTATGCCCGGTCCGTAAAAGAAACGGCGGGAAGAATTGCCAAACGTGCCTAGCGCGTTCGGGCTAAAGATTTTGGTGTTAAAGGCCAGAGAATTGTTGCGCGGATTGCGATTGATATCCAGCGACCCCTGACTCGGATTGAAATTGGGAAGATCGATGCTGACGCTGTTGACGCCGTTGTTCTGGACTTGAACCAATGCGTTGTCCCCGAAACTCTGAAACGTGACCGGCAACCCAGTGGCATAGCGGGTGATGCCGGAAATTGCCCAGCCGTGCGTGAGGCGATTCGATGTTCGGAACAATTTGTCGATGGGCAGCTCGTAGTTGTAGCTGAAAACAAAATTATGTTTGAGATCGAAGGCCGAAATGGCGTACTCCTTGCGAAAATCAAACGGATTGACCTGTTCTTGAATGCTGGACGTCCAGTCCATCGACTTGCCATACGTATAGCTGGCCAGGAAAGTGAATCGTCCCGCGGTTCGTTTGAGAGACGTTTGAAGGCTGTTGTAGTTGGCGTTGCCCATGTTCTGGTACACCGCGTCGGTGCCGATTGTATTTGGATACGGGGAGCGGGTTCCGTTGACGATCGTTCCGTTGGCGCGTGTGTACACGGTGTTTTCGCCAAATGGACCGCACGTGGGAGTTCCCGGCATTACATCTTGCGGCTGACTCAAACCAAGGCAGAGCGCCGGGTTTCCAGGACTCACCGAGTGAACAGCAAGCAGATGGCGGCTAAGAGAACCAATGTAGCCGATGCTCAACACTGTGTTGGAACTAAGTTGCCGCTCGACCGTTAAGTTGGCCGACATCGTGTACGGAGTTTTGTTATGCGGATATACGCTACCTGCACCGCTTATGGGTGTATAGCGCGACCAATCTACGTTGGGGGCGGGATTTGTGGGTGACACGTTATACGGCGGAACGTTCACCGGAAATTGCTGAATGTAGTTCGTCCCTGTCAGTGCACCGACGAAGGGCGTAGCCATCAGCGGGGCTTCCGGGCTTGTGTATGTCAGCCCGTACGGTGGATTGCCTGTCGGATAAGCGACGGTCAGACCTTCGACGGCCGTGAAGAACCGCCCGCCACCCGCGCGAATGCTGGTCTTTCCCGGCCCGCCTGTCAGTTTGCTTAACCATCCGCTCGAAAAAGATGGTGAATAAGCAACACCGACGCGCGGTGAAAAGTTATCGAGCGGTGACGGTGCGATCGCCGCAGGAATATGTGAACCGTTTGGCAACGGATCGCCCGGAACCAAGTAACCAAGTGGCGCACCTGGGAATGTAGTTGACTCTACACCCTGAACAAACGTAGTGGTCTGATGATGCTTCTCGGCCCAAGGGGTGATGTAGTCCCAGCGCAGACCATAATTGAGAGTGACGTTGGGCCGAATGCGCCAGCTGTCTTGCGCGAAGACACCGCCGTTCGCGGCGCTCTCGTAGAATGCCGGCGAAGACTGTTGCGAGTAAAAATCGGGCAGGCCAAGCAGAAAATCTGCGAAGCCGTTGCCGGTGGACTGATTGCCGCTGCCGAAGAACGAAAATGTTCCATTGGCAACCAAGTCAGGATTCTGTTTCACCTTGTACCAGATGTATTCGAAACCCGTCTTGACCGTGTGATTGCCTCTGACCTTGGAAACCGTATCGCTAGCATCAACGGTGTTGTTGACCTGGGCAACGAAGAACGGTTCCGTTCCCGTCGTAAACGAGTTGAAGTACAGCGTCTCCACACCCGCAAATTTCGGTGCGCCCTGAATGATGCCCTGGCCCCCGGTCGAAATTCCTTGCTGGCTAAGGGTGGTGCCGACACCACCTTGCGGAACGCCAAGATTATTATTTAAGCGGGTCGCGTTGAAGCGCACTTCGTTGACGAGTGTCGAACCAAAGGTCTTTGTGTTGCTGATCACAAACAATTGATCCAAACCACTGGAGGTCGCGTTGAAGGCTCCGCCGTTCGGATTGGGTACCGTTGCACCGCCGAAACCGGAGGGATAAGGATTGTCGAGATTGTATTTGTCATAGAAATAGTAGAACGAGAAATTGCCAGAGCGATCTGAATTCCAATCGACACGGCCTGCCGCTTTTTCATCGTGAAGTGTTAGAGCTTGAGAGGTCGATTCGAAATCCTGCATTCCAAGACTGGGAGAGGGAATGTACTGAAGCATCTTGGTCGCAGGAATGGCAAACGCTGATTGCGGTATGACGTTCCCGGGAAAGACGCTGGAGAAGGGTTCGCCCGACGTCACTTGGTAACCTAAAAGATTCGAAAGGGTGTGTGCCAGATAGGGCCCGTTCACTTTGCCGGTGAACGTGGGAGAATCCGAAAAATTGCCAGCACGATTGGCCGTCGAAGGTACGGCAACAACTCCAGTATCCTGGCCTTGCTTGGTGTGCTGTCCCTGATAGTCTCCGAAAAAGAAGAGCTTATTGCGTTTGATCGGCCCGCCCAGGGTTCCTCCATATTGGTTCTGCTGGAAGGTCGAGCGCTGGGTGGAGAAGTAGTTTTTTGCATCAAGATCGGTGTTGCGCAGAAACTCAAAACCCGAGCCATGGAAGGCGTTGCCGCCGATCTTAGTCACTACATTGATCAGTCCACCGCTGTAATTCCCGTACTCCGCGTCGGTATTGCTGGTGAGGATACGAAACTCGGCGATGGAATCGAGGTTCGGAATGATTCCAGCTTGCTGGCCGATGCCTTCCTGAACATTCGCCCCGTTGATGGAGAAGCCGTTAGCATCCTCACGTTGGCCGTTTATCGAAAACTGGCCGGTATTTGTTGCTCCTGCGACCGGAACTGTCCCAAAGCCGCCACCGGACGTGCTGTTTCCCGCACCACTCGTCGTCAGTGGCGTGACACCCACTTGCGTGGCAAACAAGTCTGTATAACTCCTGCCATTCAGAGGAATCTCCGTAACTTTCTTGCTTCCGAGGACTTGCCCCAGCTGGGTGTCTGTCGTTTCCACTTGTGCGCTGTCTTCGGTAACCACAATCGATTGATCTTGCTGCTTCACTTGTAACGTCACGTCCAACACGAGCGCGCTGTTAATGTCGATCACCAAGCGCGAGTTTCGGTAGGGTTGGAACCCATCTGAAGTCACATCGACCTGGTATTGCCCGACGGACAAAACAGGAAACGTGAACACACCCTCTTGATCCGTGGTAGCGGTCAGTTTCGTTCCGGTTTGCGTATTTGTGATCACTACCGTCGCGCCAGGTATGGCTGAACCGGTTTGGTCCTTGACGACACCTGTGATTTTTCCTCCAACTTCCGCGCGGGCAGCGAAGGCGACGACAAAAACTGCAACCAGCAGAAACATGATTCTCTCTTTTACGCCATACATGATTTTCTCCCTTTATTTATTCGCGAATTGGTAGCGACCACTGCTTACGAACGACAAATGGCGTCTCGCATCTAGTGCCAGACTTGTCGTCACTGCTCAAATCCATTTCCACGTTCTTTCCTCCCTCCCTTATTCATGTTCAGCCACGATCTCCCAGCTAACTCCGCTGACGCCGAGCTCCAGACTCAAGCGGCTGACAATTTGTTCAAGAAGCAAGTTCTGCCGGCCGGTGCTGGTCAAGATGGCGTGCACCTCGACCTTGTCCGCGTGCTCAAGGTCGTCGCTCTGTAGGGACTTGAGGAGCAGAGGCTGACCCCCAAGTGAATGAAGAGCGCACGCAGGTGAGCTTCCTGATCAGTCCGGGCGGTGATCCGAAACAGATAGGTAATGTCCGCATCGACCGTACCGGTTCCACGGTTGAGCGCCTTCCCGATGGGCCGCAAACAGACGTTCGCGGCGATGACAGCCACTGCGCCCGTGGCTGCGGAACCGTACATCCCATATCCCGCCAGCGTGCCAATGGCTGCCGAGCACCATAACGTGGCTGCGGTATTGAGGCCGGTGATGTTAAGCCCGTTGCGCAGGATTACTCCTGCTCCCAAAAACCCGATCCCGGAAACAACTTGTCCAGCGATGCGAAAACTATCGTCTGGGCGGGCAGCAAGCGCCGAAAGCATGACGAACATCGCCGCACCTGCTGCCACCAAGGCGTTGGTCTGAAGTCCCGCCATGCGCTGCCGCCATTGGCGTTCGGCCCCGATAAAGGCCCCGAGAACCAGCGCCAGTCCCAATCGAATTGCAAAGTGATGCCAAAGCATTTTTCCCTCCGGACACTGCTAATTCCTCAACTGCAAAGTGGCAAGGCGCACAAACTTTTCCTGATCGCGCAGGAAGAGTTGTCGCGAGGTGAAATTAATTTGTCAGGTGGGGATCGTTGCCAGAGAGAGATTCCCACTCGCTCGTATTTTTGTGTTCCGCGAGAGCGAGCAGGACTGCAGAGGTCTAGCGTTAGGCTCGCTAATCGCGGGGTTCCAGGCGGTTGCTGCTACCTGGAGGTTCTAGTTCTTGTGGTTTCATTTCCATATATACTAGCGTTGTTTAAGTACCCTACCCCTAGTGGGTAGGCACTCTTTCTAAATACCCTAGCCGGGTAGGATAGTCAACACAAATGTCTCATACCTCCAGAGAAAAATTGGACTTGGTCAACCGCACCAAAAAGGTAATAGGACAACTCGAATCCGTCCTCAAGGGATTAAACGGCGACGAGCAGTGCTCCGAGATCCTCCGTCGTCTCGCGGCTGCCCGTGGCGCGATCAACAGCCTGATGGGAGAACTCATGGAAGATCACATCCTCAACCACATGCCAAAAAATTCAAAATCTAGCCAGGAAGCGGCCGAGGATATGATTCAAATTATCCACACGTACCTCAAATAGGCTGGCGACTGCACACGCGACTTCGGATCGGCGACATCCACGCTCCAACTGGGACGGGCTCGAATAAAAATGAACAATACGGAAATTTGAGCCGCCACACGCATCGAGTCTCGTGAACCCGCCCTCAGTCATATTTGTCTCTGCATGGATTCAAGTTCCAGGCGGCAAATATCGCTGAAGTTTCGCAGCGGATCTTCATCACTCACGGCTACAGATTCAATTTGCTCTGCCGTCAGATTCGGCTTTCGGTAATTTTCAACAATATGCTTCACAACATCTTCGGCGGCCTTCAGCACTTGTCGATAGCCCACGCTCAGCAAAATGATAAGGACAGACTGCTTAGGATCACAGCAAGCGGATGCTGGAATCGGCTGCCACGGAATCGGTCACCTTGGGAAGGACTCGAACTTCCTGGGAAACCAAAACTTTTTGCGATCAAGTAACCACAGAGTGAGGGGTAGAGCATTCGGCTCTCGACCGAATGCTTGGGATGTGAAGCGTAAATCGGTGGTGCGCGAGTTGTTGTAGGGAGACTTCTTCTGGTCAACGTGTCCAGAGTCAAAAAGCGCTGTCATAAAAATGTAGTACCACGTTTGGATTTCCGGGCAGCGGCATCGTTGTTAGTGGCGGCAGAATGGGATTGCAAGCTTTCCAGTTCGTCTAGCTAACTTTAACTCGCTGGAACGGCAGCACTTATACACAACGTAGCGACGCGCAATTGGAAAATGATAGGGAATGGTTGGTTTTCTTGAGAGGGACTTCGCGTGACGAATTACGTTTTGTTCGCGAAAGAAACCGAGTTTTTCTGAAACTTTGGCTGGTCGGATAACATCAGACGCAGGTGGAAGAAGTGCATGCTTCCGCTAGCTGTAGTCAGTTCTAGTCTATGAAGCTCATCGTTTATTTTCGAATGCTACTCGTTGTCCTCCTGTTGGGAGGGCCGATCATGGCGTGTGCGATTCCGGACACACAGCTTACGGCCGCTGAGAAACAGTGTTGCAAAGACATGGGCGGGGATTGCCAACAGGATGCGTCAGGCATGCCAATGTCTCACTCCTGCTGCAAAACATCGGTTCAACGGCCTCACGATTTCCGGCCTTCTTCAACTTTTTCGTCCTCTGCTCCTTATTTGGTAATCAGCGCAGTAGAGTTTCTTTCAATCCCGTGTTTGGGTGAGCAGTCCGGCCAATCCGCTCGCTGGCTGTCGCGGGCACTCTCGCCCCCAGTTGCGACGCTCGACGCTTTCGCTCCCCTGAGAATCTAGCGCTTCTCTCCATTCCTGCTTGGAACTACGCATTGGTGACTCTGATTGAAGTGCTCCTCATTGGAGGAGAGCTGTGGGATTTCTACCCACAGATTTGACACCGTTCGCCGTTTCCCGGTCTGCGGGCGCGCACGGATTCTTGCGTGAGCCTTGGGAGAAGCAACGATGATCGACCGCATTATTGAGCTTTCGCTGCGAAACAAGTTTCTGGTTGTGATGCTTTGGATTGGAATTGCGGGCTGGGGTCTGTGGGCAATGCTCCGCGCTCCAATTGATGCCATTCCAGATTTGAGCGACAACCAGGTCATTGTTTTCACCGACTGGTCCGGGCGGAGCCCTCAAGAAGTCGAGGACCAAGTCACCTATCCACTCACTGTCAACCTACAAGGCTTGCCCGGAGTCAAGGTTGTACGCTCTTCGTCGGCCTTCGGCTTTT
>Ga0210409_10001460_pt1 | contig 31008 bp, 23 predicted proteins | sample IncBWH17MmetaG_FD_161649 | JGI IMG/M metagenome (GOLD analysis project Ga0210409, IMG submission 161649) | Forest soil microbial communities from Barre Woods Harvard Forest LTER site, Petersham, Massachusetts, United States - Inc-BW-H-17-M | ecosystem: Environmental > Terrestrial > Soil >...
AAGCCGCGAAGAGTTTTTCTTGAGCTTGCCCAAATTGATTTGGCACGAAGACGAGCCCATCGTGTGGCCGTCGAGCACGTCATTGTATTTCGTGGCGCGACTGGCGCGAGAGTATGTCACGGTGGCGCTGACTGGAGAGGGAAGCGACGAAACGCTGGCCGGTTATGCACGCTACCCGCGGACGTTGCTGAACTCGCGTATGGACAGCGCCTGCCGCAGCGTGATGCCAAATGGCTTTCGTCGATTGGTGCGCAAAGCTATCGAGAGCGGGCCGCTCCGCGCTTCATTCCGCCGGAAGCTGGAACATACGTTTCTCGTACGCGATGGGAGTTCATGGCCGTTGTCTTACTACGACAACTTCTTTTCTGCCTTTGCTGTTGCAGAGCAGGCCGAATTATTGACACGAGAAGCGATGTCGGTATCTGGGGACTCCTATGAGGGTTCGATGGACCCGTGGGAACGATCGCGGGGCGACTTGCTGCATCGCCTACTATATGCGGATATTAACAGCTATTTGATCGAGCTGCTCATGAAGCAGGACCAGATGAGCATGGCTGCGTCGATTGAAAGCCGTGTGCCTTTTCTGGATCACGTCTGGTGGAGTTCACAACGACGATTCCCTCGAAATACTCACTGCGCAGGCTGGCTGGAAAATTCATCTTGAAGCAGGCGGGGGAGGATCTTTTACCGCGGTCGATCGTGTATCGCAAGAAGATGGGATTCCCAACGCCGTGGGAATATTGGCTGGCCGGGCCGCAGTTGGATGACATAGAACAAATGCTTTTAGAGCCAAGGAGCATCGAGCGAGGATTGTTCCGGCCGGAGGCGATCCGGCGGATGTTTGCGCAGCATCGGGCCAAATCGCGCGACCACGGCAACCGCATCTGGCGTCTCCTGAATTTTGAGACCTGGTACCGAGTGCTCATCGAGGGCGACGCGGTGGAGAACGCCGTGCCCTGCGGCAATTCAACCAGCGTAGTTCTCACCTGACCATGCCCGCGAGCCCCACCCTGCGAAGGTCTGTGCGGCAAGTGGTGTTGACGACCTTGAAGCGCGCAGGTTTTTTCGACCTCGTGAGGAACAGTCGGTGGCGGCAGCAGCGGTTGCTCATCCTCTGCTACCACGGAATTGCCCTTGACGATGAAAACCAGTGGCGGCCCGCTCTTTACATGAGCGCGGAACAATTGGAACGCCGCCTGTACCTGCTGCAGAAGGAGCGGTATACCGTTCTTCCACTCAGTGAAGCGTTGGAGCGGCTTTACCGCAGGGACCTGCCACCGCGAAGCGTTGCTATCACGTTTGACGACGGGGCCTACGACTTCGCTCGGCAGGCATACCCACGGCTCAAGGAACGAGGATTCCCCGCCACCGTATATCTCACTTCTTATTACGCCGAGGCGCAGCGGCCCGTGTTTAACCTGATCTGCTCATACATGATCTGGAAAGCACGCCATCACGGAACGGTGGATCTGCGAGAGTTTGGCGGTCCGCAGGCTGCCGCTCTCGGGCCGGCGACCAGGCAGAATGCGGCCGATCAGATTGTCGAGTGGGCGGCACGCCAGAATATGAGCGGTGAGCAAAAGAACCAGGTTGCGGCTCGGCTCGCCACATGCCTTGGTATTGACTATGAAGCCCTGCAGGCCGCGCGTATTTTGCAGATTATGAACCGGCAAGAGGTGAAAGAACTGACTGAAGCTGGCGTGGATTTTCAACTCCACACTCACCGACATCGAACACCTTCGGATGAAGGATTATTTCGCCAGGAAATCCGCGAGAACCGTGCCTGGATCTCAAACGCAACTGCAGCGCCTGCGAACCACTTCTGTTATCCGAGTGGAGTGTACCGCACCGAATTCCTGCCTTGGTTGAGTGCCGAAAAAGTAATTTCCGCAACTACCTGCGACACGGGATTCGCAACAGCGGAATGTAATCCGCTACTGCTACCACGGCTGGTGGACACCACGGGACGCACCGATCTGGAGTTTGAAAGCTGGATCTGTGGAGTCAGTCAGATTTTGAGCCGGAAAAGATCACGTCCAGCCTACCCCGTGGATTAGAGTTGCACCGTCCCTGAAAGGGATTCTTTTCCCAGAGCACGGTCATTGCGCGCAAGGACTACGGAAAATGCGCGATTCGGTGTGCGGGGAATTACCGTACAGGTTGCCGGGAAGGTTTTAGTATGGCTGGATGATCATCGGCCAGTACAATCTCGTCGATGTCTGAGCCTTTCATCGTGGGCCGCAGGGCCCGGATCAGCCGATTGTTTTTGTACCAGAACTTGGCTACAAAGTAAGAGCGATGAAACAATCGCGTAGCCTTCAGGTCGACGGTGTCTCGGGTGGCAGGGCTGGTCGCGAGAGTGTAGCCGACCTCCTGTAGTGTCTTTCCGACAAGTTGTTCGAATCGCATCAACTCGCCGGTCGAGAAACTGGTCTTCCATCGCCCCACGGGATTAAATCTGGCGTTGGAGGACTGATCTTGAAACGACGTGTTGGGTTTGCTAACGGAAGCATAGGCGACACTCTGAATGGTCGCATAATCCAGCGGGTGGTCAATGAAGCGAGCAATGTGATCCAGAGTCTCTTGCGAGCGGCCGAGAAGATCTTCGAAATGGACCTCCATATAGTCCGCACCCATAGCCCGGCCGAACTCGCGGCCCTTCTGCACAATCCACTCCCAATACAGCCCGCATCCGATGAGGCCGTAAATGTTCTCCCAGGGGAAGGGGCGGACGTAGCGAACCCGTGCCAGGGAACTGGCGACGTCGCGACCATCGCGGATTATGTGAATGACCAACGCTTCCGGGATGAGTTGTTTGACGATGGGAAGATAGAGCATGGTTTCGGGCGAGTTTTCAGCCCAGCGTTGCATTCCCTGGCGAGCACAGATTTCTGTCATCACTATGCGCAGAAAGTCGCCGCCGCTCCGACAGTCGGTAAGGACTCGCTGGCGTATGTGGCTGGCATCCAGACCAGACGATCGAAACAGCTTGCTAGCGAGCCATGCGTCGAGGAGCCGCTCGCGATTGGAGCATGAACTTAGATCCCCGAAGCGCGGGACTAGCAAGTTGAAGACGTTGGACTCGGCAAGGTAGACGGCAAATCCACCCGAAGACAGCAACATGTCATAGAGAAGCGTTGTTCCGGAGCGTGGACTGCCCAGTACAAATACCGGTGCGAGGTTGCGAGATTGGGCGGATGTAGCCACCGATCCTATTGGCTGCCCGCTGAGGGACGCGCATGGGATGGATGCAACGTAGGTGCTAGTGGGGTAGGGTGAAGGCGTGATGGAGTGGCCACTAGGTTGCTCCCTTTGTAGCGGCGTTTACTGCGTCGAGGTCGGCTCCAATATCCTTGTGGTCGTTGGCGGCGCCAGCGTACTTTGAAGGGCCCTTGCATACTGCGTCTTTGGACTTGCATAGGCGATATTCGTCCCAGCCGCCGCTCCCTTTGGCGAAGCCGACGGCTTCCGCATTGTTGGGAAAGAAGTTGCCAGGAGGCCACGACCCGGATCCGTTGATGATGGCATTGTTTGTAAAGGTCAAGGAATCGAAGCAGTCCCTGAAGATACCCGCAGGGCCTTGCCTCCCGGGTTGGAAAACGCAGTTCTCTGGCCCGCCCCCAGTGGAAGTGATCTGCGCCTCGTTGGCGCCGACTAGATTGTTGGTGAAAACGAAGTTTTGGATTTTTCCGTGCTTGATCCCCAGGTTGAGAAAAACGCGAGGGGAAGAGATAGCGGTGACGTGGTCGATCTTCACGTCTTTCAGCGTGGGTTGATTCGAAGCCAGGAGCATGAAGAGGCCAAAACCACCATACTTTTTGCCGTCGATGTCATCGATAACAACGTCGTGAATGCTGTACCGTTCGCCGGCTCTGGAAATGTTGCCTCCGTCGGCAGGGACGTTGACAACCTGTAAGCCGCCACCCACATGGGCGATCTTGCAATAGCGGATAGTGACGTCCGTGACGGCGCAAATGGGGCAGAGCCCGATAGTGCCCCGGCCGCCGTCCTGATTCATAGGACTGAGAACGATCGAAAAACCCTTCTGGGAGAACCCACCCCAGCTGTTCTCCATCACGTTGCCCTCGAACAGCACACGCTCAGCATTTTTCAGTTCAAAATGGTTTTTTACGATGAACGGCATCCCATCGTTACCACCGACAAAACCGGGTTGACCGGGCATCCAAATAATCGGCTTGAAAAGGTAGTTGTGTCGGATCTCAACGTCGGCCGGTGTGGCCGTGGCCTTTGCGCCACCCAAAATGATGTTCTCCCCGGCGGCCTCGAGAAAATTATTCACGATCTTGAAAGGGCCCATGCGCAAGTCGCCTGAGGCGCCAGCGATGGCTTGTGAGTCGACGCAAGCTCCTGTCTTAGCTACACAGTGAAAGTCACTCAAGAACGAATCTACGATCGCGACGTTAGTCGTGCCGCTGAGGAACACGCCGCGCCTCGTTTCGTCGTGGGCGGTCCCATGCATCCAGACACGATCGAAGATGATTTGGTCGGCTGCGACGCGTTCATCGGGGCCGGCAAGGGCGACAACACTGGCTGGGGATGATTCGCGAGTAATCTCCACCCCAATGAAACGGTAGTGATTGGCGCCATCCATGAACAAGATCGGACCGTTGCCACCTTTACCTGCGAAGGTAATCCTGGCCATCACGTTTTTGGTGGAGATGCAGCCAAAATCTGGGCGTCCCGGCAGGGAGGGCACGCCGGCGTAACAGGGCGTAAGACGCGTTCCCTCCGGGGGCAAGGCGGAGTCTGGGGCGCTGGTGCGAATGATGATCCAGTGCCCGTCGTCACAGTGTTTGTTGACCAGGCGGAATCGGCCGGTAAAGGTGGCGCCAGCTTCGAGCTTGAGCGTGTCACCGCACGAAGCATTATCGAAGGCGGCCTGAAGGTCTTTGCCAGCCTGGACCGCATGCGTTTTTCCGGGTGCCGGAGTGTCTGCGAGGGATGTTTTCAGGTACACCCGAGGCAGCTCGGCGGGGCCGTCGAGCTTTCCCCGACCATCTGGGCTCGCCTCTTGCGCAACAATCAAGCCTGCTGTGGCTAGTCCGGCCGCGCACATAACCGCACAAGACGACAGCCCTGGCTTGCGCACGAAGGTGAGAGGCGCCGTACAGATCTTTTGCCAAAACTTCAATTGCTAGTGAAACCTCCAGCTGACGGCAGCGTGCGACCTTCAGTGCATGCTAACACGGGAAGAAAAGTGCTGTATTCGCCCGCCTTGGAGGATTGTGAAGGTCCAGGGTTCCGTCGGAGGATCAGTTGATCACGCGCGTTGGCACCCCGAAGACGAATGGATCGCAGGTGCAGTTCGTCGGCGCGTTGTTTTACGAGGCGACAGCGCACAATCGCTGTCGTGAATTCGCGAGTAAGGCGATTGTGGAAATATCGCAGCTTTCTGATCGGCACCAGTTTAAGACCAGTGACCTTGAAAGGACTGTCCGCCACTAACCGTAGAAATCGCCCAATAGTCATCTTGTTCAGGCCTCCGGCGACTTCCTCGAAGCGTGTTGCGCCGTCTGTCTTAAAGGTAGACCGCCAGGCAATAAGCGCCTTCTCACTAAATAACAAGTGCGCCCAAGGAAAAACCGAGAACAGGTGTCCTCCGAGCGGGTGATACCATGTCGGTCCGAAGCTTACCAAAACCTCCCCTCCATCCCCTAGGAGGGAAGCCATGATGCGGAGGGTGTCGGCGGGATCAGCAAAATGTTCAAAAGCGTCCAGCGAGACGATCACGTCTGCCGGATCCTTTGCGTTTGCGGTGAACGAACACAGGCTCTGAACGCCTGCGCTGAGAGCATTTCGGCGTGCTGCCTCCAGGACGTCTTCCCGAATATCGATACCGATCACACGCTTTGCTCCACGTGCAACCATTTCAATTGCATCTGTCCCCTCTCCGCATCCAAAGTCGATGACGACCTTCCCTATGATGTCATTAAGGAATTCGGCACCGAGCAGAATCGCGATTTTCGACTTGCCTGCATAGGCGCCGCCGCTGCAGCAAGTCGGTGCGCCGGGGGAAATCGTTTTGAGAATTCGAGCCTGAACGTTGGTTAGCATGCCTCATGTTCCAACATCGGCAACGACTAAGCGCCAACCACGCAGCAATAGAATTTCGACGTTGGCGCCGCCAGTTAGCCGATAGTAACACGAACGTACCGCACTCAGTATGGCGTCGAGTGCCGCCTCCTCGACAGGTTGCGACCTTGGGCGACAACTGGGCTTACTGCGATCAAGGCATTGAACCAGATGAGGAGGTGGGACGCCAGGTGTTTGTAATGTCCCAGCGAACGTAGTGGGTCATAAAGAAAGTGATCATCGGTTGACAGCCTTGGCATCAAAATCATAATCTGCGGACATTGAAGCCAAGGATTCGGGAACCTTCGCAGTCCTTGAGGAGAACTTTCATGGCGTCAGCTCGAGATCTCGCAGAGATCGCTCGCAGCGCTTCGGAAGCCAGCAAGGTCAAAATTCTGGATGTAGAGCTTGCGCGATACCAAACCCCCTCCGCCGACACATGTTACGCGCTAGAATATGCTTTCTATCTGCTTGGGGACGTACACAACAAGTTGGTCGTGGATCTTGGTTGCGGATCAGGCGAAGAAGTCGTACCACTCCAACAGCGAGGCGCTCGTGTCATCGGCATAGATATTTCCCCGCATCTGATCGCCATTGCCCACGAAAGATTGCGAAAGTACGGAGTCGATGCCGAATTACGGATCGCCTCGGCCTACGAGACGCATCTGTTAGACGAGTCGGTCGATGTAGTCTTCTGTATGTCGCTGCTACACCACTTGCAACTGGATCGCGTTAAGAAGGAGATACGACGCATCCTTAAGCCGCACGGCCTGTTTATTTTCAAGGAACCAATGCGCTTATCCTGGACGATGAAACAGCTTCGCCGACTGCTTCCATCCAGAGAAGATGTGTCAGAATTCGAGTATCCTCTTAATTCTGAGCAATTGAACGCGATGGTCGAGGGGTTCCAAGTTCTTGCCAGCCGCAGCTTTCGGACTCCTTTCGTGCCCCTGCTCACGAAGATGATCAAAGCGACTCGCTTGCGTAAGCGGATCTGGTCCTGCGATGCTTGGATCCTAAGGCACTTTCCGGTGCTTGCACATTTCGCTACAGTCCGCGTAATGGCTCTGAGGTCCACGGTGTCGGGGGTTGCCACCGCGAAGAACGACGAGCAGAATGCCGACGGATCTGCCGCCGTTGCCTAGCGGATTCTGCAGGTTGACTCCAGTCATAAAACTCGCTGACCGTGACGCGCTCGCGGGGGCGAATTAAGACAAGTACCGATGACACCACGAAAGAAACCGCACTCGATGTTTCGAGTGCGGTTAGGTCTTGATCAGAACGCCGAAGGCTTAACGCACGGTGCTGATGGCGGCATAGACAGCCTCGGCGTTGGCGCCGAGGTCCAGACCGTCGCTCGCTTTACCCTTCGCGGGGCTCGTCGGCAGAAGATGGTAGTCTCCGCCGTTGCCGTTATTGAAGTTTACGAAGCCGATCGAAGCCGGAGAATTGTAAAAGTAATTCCCCCCTGGCCATGAGGACGGCGGATACTTTGCCGGTGAGGCAAGGACCGCGTTGCTAGAAAACAGAGAACCGGAGAAGCAGTTGATCATCACTTTCAATGGTACATCGGGGTCCGCGCAGTTGGGACCTCGCCCGTCGCCGGTGGTCGAGAGCGGAAGTTCGCCAGCAGTAATAATGCTGTTGGTGAAGTTAAAATCCGTCATTTTCAACGGTATGGTCGCGCCTACGTTGAACAAAACACGGGGAGGAAAAGCGGTTACGTGATTGATGACCACGTCCTGAAGCAATGGGCTCGGGATAGTCGAGACTTGCGCGAACGTGCCGCGCCCGTTGTATTTGAGCCCGTTCATGTCGTCGATGATGACGTCGTGAATGCTGTAGCGCTCGCCGCGCGCCGCGACGCCATTGGGTTTGTTAAACGGATTGGCGATCTCAAAGCCTCCGCCCACGTGGCTGATGAAGATGTTGCGGATTGTAACATCAGTAACCTGGCACAGCGGACAGAGGCCCATAACGCCGCTGGGCAGGTCGCTGCTGGGCTGGCTCACTGGGGTGATGACAACCGAGAAGCCGTCCTGCGAGAAACCACCCCAGGAGCCTTCTAGAAGGTTGGAGTCAAACAGGACGCGCTGCGCATTCTTGAGTTCGAAGCTGTTCTTCACAATGAACGCTGGCTCCGAGAATCCGGGCTGCCCTGGCATCCAGAACATAGGCTTGAACAAGTGGTTGAAGCGGATCTCGATGTCTGCGGGCGTCTGGCTAGCCCGCGAGCCGCCAAATAGAATGTTTTCTGCAGCAGCCTCGAGAAAGTTATTCACGATCTTGAATGGGCCCATGGGCAAGGAACCGCTTCCGCCGGCGATGGCTTGGGAATCTACGCAGGCGCCCACCCGGCTGTTACAGTGGAAGTCGGAGAGATAGGAATCCTGAACCGACACATTGGTGCCACCGCTCAAAAAGACGCCGCGCCGAGTCTCGTCGCGAGGCGTGCCGTGGATGTAGAGGCGGTCGAGAACGATGTGGTCCATGGCGCCGCCGACTTCGGGGCCGATGAGCTGCGTAACCTGCTGGCGGTTATTGGCGACGCGAGTGATCTCCAGCCCGATCAGTCGGTAGTGGTTGGCGCCGTTGGCGAAGGTGATCGGCCCATCGGCCATGGTGGGATAAGAGATGGTCGCCAGAAGCTGCTGCGGTTTGGGACACGGATAGACGGGCCGGCCAGGCAGTGATGCCACGCCTGCGAAACACGGCGTCATGCGCGTGCCTGGGGGAGGCAGACTGGCATCGGGTGTACTGGTGCGAATAATGATCCAGTGCTGGTCGTCGCAAGATCTGGCCGGCAAGACGAACTCGCTGCTGCCCTTCGCAAGGAAGGTTGCGCCGGCCTGTAATTGGACGGTATCTCCGCAATTGACCTTATTCAAAGCGGCCTGAAGATTGTCGCCGGCTTTTACAGTGATGGTCTGACCGGGCGCTGGTGTGTATGCCAGAGCCGTCTGCAAGTACACTCGTGGCAATTCTGCTGGTCCATCAAAGTTCCCGGTGGTAGTGGTAGGGGACGAGACGGCCAAGGTCATGGATTTGGTTGTACGCTCGTTGCTTGCATCGTTCAGCGCAACCGCAAACGAGAAGGTTCCAGTCTGGCTGGGAACACCCGAAATCACTCCTGTCGATGGGCTCAAAAGCAGCCCAGGAGGAAGTTGGCCCGACCCAACTGACCAAATGTAAGGACTGATTCCACCACTGGCTGAGAGTGCATTGCTGAACGAGCGACCTTTCGTGCCAGGAGACAGACTGGATGTGGCGATCTGTAACGCCTGCACCGGGATTATGGTGGCGCTTGCCGTGGCCCGGACCGCAGGATTTGCGGCGCTTGCCGCGACTACTGTCACGGACTGCTGGGTCGTCACCTTTGGCGCGTGGAAGAGGCCCTCGGGCGTGATGCTCCCGATACTCGCCGACCAAACAACTCCGGTGCTGCTGCTGTTCTTAACCTGAGCGGTAAATTGCAAAGATCTTTCTGAAGAGACAGTGGCGCTGGAAGGCGTTACCACAACTTGCAGGGCTGGATTCTGGTTAGTGCCAGTCGAAGCTGGCGAGCCCATCGCCTGTAGATTGTTGCACGCGGTCGTTGCCAGCACCGCGGCGAAGACAAGAACTAGTAGAAAGAGACCTAAGAGCGGACGCGCAGCAAGGAAATTACCCGTAGCCATTCCTCTAGGGAACGCTATTTTCTGGGACATTAGTTAGCCTCGCAACGAAGAGTTGGGGGGACTGTGCGTTCGAGTCCTTAAGCAAGACTTTAGTGAGACCGTACGCTGAGGCACAGATTACGAAGGGGCAGGGTCTTACCGGTACACAGAAGTACCAGTGGAGGAACCGCATTGGTCGACCGTTATCGAAGAAGCTTCGCGCGGACACGATCGTAAAATGCATTTCCCAGAGTTCTTCTGGCAGCGCCGCGTACAGCTCCGGCGAGCCGGATTTTCCACAAGCCGTTTCCCGAGCACAGGTGCGAGAAGGTGTCTGGATCGGTTTCTCGCATGACAACAACCCGGCCCAGTGAAAACGGACTGGTTGTACGAGAGTTCCTGTGCGGTCGGCTCGTCGCCAGAGAACGGTAGCCCGATCCCCTTGCGAGGGAGAGTGTTCGTTGATCGTAACGGCCACCCGGGCAGGAAAAGTGTTCAACCTTTTTGCCGATCAATTGCTCGAGTTTCGAACGCGCCTCGACCATTTCACGGTACAGGCCCGAATCGTCAAGATCGTTTAAGTAAGGGTGGGTCATCGAGTGGCACCCAATTTCAAATCCAGCGGTACTCAGCTGACGGAGCTGGCTTGAGGACAGATAGCCGGGTTTGTCCAAGAATCCCGACGTCACGTAGAAGGTGGCATGGTATCCGATGTCTTGCAATATGGGGGCAGCAGTGATGAGATCAGTCTCGTAACCGTCATCGAACGTGATGGCGACCGATTTTCCGGAAGGATAGGCGAGGGCCTCGCTTACGGACAGGCCGACCCATCCGTGTTCACGAAGCCAGGCCATCTGGAAATGAAAGGCCTGCAGCGGAAGGGTGTAGCGTACGTAACCCGGTTCGGACTGGACCAGAGACCGGCCGGGTAACTCCAGTTCGTGATACATGAGAAAAACGATGGCTGGAGATCGCATTAATCAAAAGATCCTGCGCAGTTGCGCTTTCAACGATTCAGGCACGCGCACGCCCAGGCGATCCAGCATTTGTTTTTGTCTTTTAAGGAATTGCCGGATTTTGTGAGAGCGCGCGTGAACCCTTGAGAACTCCTGGAGCAACTCTGCGGACAAGACGCCGGAGGAGAGCAACCGAAAGCCATCCTTTTGGCCGGTGAACTTCCCTGCCGCCAGTGCAGCCAGGATGCCAGACGAATCGGGTGTCTGGCAGTCGAGCAAAACGCAAAGGCCGCGAAATTGTTTCTTCCAATGGAGGTCCTGACCGTAGAAGGCATGTATCTCAGGCGATCGCTGTTTGAGTCGCTGCAGTAAGGCAAACGTGCCGGGGCGCGGAGCATAGCGACCGTCGTACTTGGAGTTCCAGGCCTCGATGCCCGCTGGCAGAACGTCAAATGATTCGATCCAGGAAAAGTGTTCGTCTTTCGGGTGGGCGATTACTGAGACCGCGCCCTGAGAATGGATGTGGCGGATCACGGCTTGAGGATCTGCGGTATTCGCCAGAACGGAGGCGCCAAAACCAAGGATGTGCATGCGACGTTCGCACTCGTACTCCAGTCCCATGACGAAGCAAAACCGCGCGTCGGAGTGCTGCTGAAGTTCCCGCACGTAGGAAGCAATCGTCCGGGCATCGAAGTATTGTGCGTGGTCGTTCATGCACACGAAGCCACAGCCTTCGGCAGCATAGATGCGTCGAAGTTCCTCAATCGTGAACTCCCCATCTGAATGAGTACTATGTACGTGCAAGGCGCCCTTCAGCATTACCCCCCTTTCCCGAGACGGAAAAACAGATACAGCCAGTCTCCCAATTCCGGGAGCGGATCCTTCCATTGAAACAGATCGTGACGGGTGCCGGGAACAGGAGTAAGCACTTCGAGTAGAGTACGCAACCGGCCCGGATAGGGGGCGGGGTATCCGACGGGAGGTCCTTTCCAGACTTCGAAGAGGTGGCGGGCGTCTCCGACAAACCAGCGGCAACGGACGCCGCAGCGGTAGTTGGGGGCAGGGGCGACGTCGCCCGTCTCCACCATACGGGCCAGCAAGGCAGGGAAATCAATACCTGCGTAGCAGGCCAGTGACAGGGAATGCCAGAAGCGGCCATTCACCTCCATGAACACAGGTGGCGATCCTGGCTGCCTGCGATACTCGACCATGGCGACGCCGTGCCAGCGGAGTGCCGACAGGATGGCCAAAGAAGCGCGGCGGATCTCTGGATCTGGACCGACACTGATGCGTACAGCGCTGCCTGAACCGGTGGGGTATACGTCACGAATCCTCTGGTGGGCAAACTCTGCGCGCAATTCTCCGCGATTCATAAGCGCGAAGTATCCTACGCCTTCACCTGGCACGAATTCCTGAATCAAGACGGCCGCAGCCCGGCGGCTGACATCGCGATAGGCATCCTCAAACTCGCCGGGGTTACGAGCATAGCGCGGACGGCCCGAGGTGCGCACCGCTCCGGTCGCTGTGACTTCTTCGGATGCACGCGGTTTCAAAACGACAGGAAATCGCACGGTGGCGAACGCATCGCGCGCCTGTTGGGCGTTGGTAACCAAGATCGTTCTGGGAACCGCAACACCGAGTGATGCGGCCAGGCGCGTAGTTTCGTCTTTGTCGAAAGCGCGAAGAACAATGCTGTGGTCGGGTAAAGCCAGACGAGCGCCGACCGTCACGAGGACATCACGATTTGCCGATAAAGGCAGTGTCGTCGCTTCAGTCATCGGAAGAACCAGAGTTCCAGGGCGTTGACGGACAAAGCCTGCGATAGCTTCGATGAAAGCGCCTGCATGTTGCTTGGGAGAAGGATAGTGCAGGCTTCCCGAACAGGAGCGCGACCAGCCGGCTTTGGACCAAGAAGACGATTCGCCAGCGAATGCGACGTGTCCGGCTTCCGCTAAAGACCGGACGCTGGCGACAGCCTGGTTTTGATTCCCGTCAAGGACCAGAACATTCATGGCTGGCCTAAGCGGACATCTCGGCGTGTGTGGTCCAATACGGCAGCGAACTGTTCCACGATGTTCGACCAATCGTACCGTGCGGCAAGCTTCGCGGCTGCCTGTTCATATTGGCGCCTGAATGCGCCATCGCGCAGGATGCGAATGGTTGCCTCCGCGAACGAGGGGGCCTCGTCAGCGAGGATCAGATCCTGGCCGTCCTTTATACCGAGTCCTTCGGCACCAATCGAGGTGGAAACGACCGCTTTGCCCATAGCCATGGCCTCAAAGATCTTGAGGCGGGTGCCACCGCCAATGCGCAACGGAACGACGACAACAGTCGCATCGCGCAGGTATCCGACAACCGAGGGGACCGTGCCTGTCACCTCGACGTAATCGGAGGCCAGTTGCCGGACGGGAGGGTGGGGATTGCGGCCCACGATTTGGAACTTAGCGTTCGGGACAGCGGCTCGCACCCGTGGGAAGATCTCTCGACAAAAATAGATGACGGCGTCGATGTTGGGCTCCCAGTCCATGGAGCCGAGAAAGACGATTTGGGGGGGATCCGCGCTGGCCGGCGGGGCGACCACATACTTCGTGGTGTCGACGCCGGTGGGGACAACGCTAATTGGACAGGAGGGGCACATGGCGAGCATCTGCTGCCGGTCGTTTTCGGAGACGGCAATTACATGGTGGAATTTGCGCAGTGCAGCGGGCTCGTAGCGAGCCATTTTGCGGGCCTCGAGGCCATACGCCACACGCCGGATGGGATTGGGCTCGGTTGCAGCCAGCCTTTGCCAGAGCGAGGTCTCGACGTTGTGCTGAAACAAAACTGTGGGCGTAAACAAATTGTCAGGAAAGTTCAGGGAGGCGGAAAGAAAATCACACACAGCAACATCAAATTTTCTTTCGCCGACCCATGAGGTTACCAGACGTCTGACGCGGAGGTCGGTGAATTTGCTCACGGCGAACGGGGCCGACTGCAAAATAAGGCGGATATATTCAACAGACTGCGAGAAGGCAGTTCCGTCTCGAGCCGCGGTGGAGATGGTCTCAGCTCCGGGCATTTCTCGGCGGATTTCGGCTTCATAGGCCTCATCCTTCTGTCCGCCGTAGTAGGAAAGAAAAGTCACGGAGTGGGTACGGGCCAGTTGGCGTAGAATGTTGTAGGAACGAATCTTACCGCCGGCATCCACCGGCAGCAATTTGCCTCCTTTGACCCAGAGAATTCGCAAGATTGTCTTACCAGCAAATGCCTTGGTAGCGGTCGAGAACGGGACGGCGCATTTTCTCAAGATTCACAAGGTCCACAACAATGTGATCGGGCCGTAGCTGTGACTGCAACTGGTCCCTCGGAATGCCCCGTGTGCCGATCACAACCACTTCGCAATCTTTTAACACGTGTGCGAGATCGCTTTCCAGCAGCGAGCCGATGTGGGGGATCGCGTGTTCGATGTATTCGCGATTGGAGCCGATCAGACGACCGAGTGAAACGTTGTCGTCCCAGATCCTGATGTTCCGGCCTTCGCCGAGAAGGTGCTTCACAAGTTGGACCTGCGGACTCTCTCGCAGATCATCGGTGGCAGCTTTGAAACTCAGCCCAAGGATAGCGATGTTTCTCTTTCCGGTGGCAAGAACCATCTCGATGGCTCTCTGCAGATGCTCATGATTGCTAGGCATAATAGATTCAAAAAGAGGCAACTTAAGGTCGAGTTCCTTGGCGCGATAGTTGAGGGCTCGCACATCCTTGGGCAGACACGAGCCGCCGAACGCGAATCCAGGTTTGAGATACCTCGGGGAGATGTTGAGCTTGTCGTCAGCGGTGAAGATTTCGGTTACAGCTTCGGCGTCGACGTTCAACTCTTTGGCCAAAGCGCCGACTTCGTTGGCAAACGCGACCTTGAGAGCGTGCCAGCCGTTGCAGATGTACTTCACCATCTCGGCCGAGCGGAAGGACGTTTCGAAGACGCGGCCGGGGGCCCAGGCGTAGAGCCTGCGCAGGAAGGCAGCGTGTTGAGCGTCGGAGGCTCCAATGACGGTCATGGCGGGCTCGAGAAAGTCGGCGACGGCGGTGCCCTCGCGCATGAACTCGGGGTTCACGCAAACGCCGAAGTCTTGCCCCATGCTCTTACCGCTGCTGTGCTGCAGGGCTGGAATGACGATCTCTTCAGCCGTTCCCGGGAGAACGGTACTGCGCAATACCACAAGATGGAACGACTTCTTGTTCTTCAGCACCCGGCCGATTTCACGGCACACGGGTTCGACGTGGCCGAGATCCAGCTTTCCACTGCGAAGGCTGGGCGTGCCCACGCACAGGAATGAGATTTCGGTTTGCATGACGGCGGCAGTCGCGTCGGTGGTGGCATGCAATGTGCATGCGGAATGAGCGCTTTCCACCAGTTCCTTCATGCGCGGCTCGACGATGGGGCTGCGCCCGGCTTCCATCAGTTCCACTTTGGAGGAACTCAGATCAACACCGAGGACGGAGTTTCCCTTTGCAGCCAGGCAGGCGGCCGTGACTGATCCGACATAGCCGAGCCCAAACACACTGATTTTCATGCTCATGAGTTTTTAGTTGTTCGCTTATTGTAGCGCGTAGGTCCGTTCGGCCACGCGTTACCGTTGGGAGTTTGGTCTGAGCAATGGATGCAGCTCACGATCCTATTGTTCCTTGCAACTGAGGGGCCGGAAAAACGCTTTCCGAAACTCTTCTGCCACTTTCTTGTGCACAGTTTGAAGGCAAAGAAAGGGTCTAGACATCTTCTTGAACGCTTTCCGCCACGGGCGGGAGCGCGGATATTTCTGGAGGCGCTTTGACCGCGGGGGAGAGACCTTCAACGTGTAGAATGCGATTCGAGGTGTGCGCCCAGAGCAGAGAGAGACAATAGACCGATCCTGAAGCGAGTAAGTGCACAGCCAACTGCCAGCGGGTGTGGGGAAACTGCCATGAGCGCATGAGACAGAGCACCACAACCATGGGCGCGCATAAAGTCACAGGAAGCAGATATGCTTGTCGTACGAAAGTGGAGAGTCGGACGCTGAGCCGGGAACAAAGGTGCGCGGGCAGGAAAAAAATGAACGTTCCGAGCAGCGGAATGGCGGTGCCGAAAGCGTCCCCCAGAATTCCGAAAGGCCGCACCAGCAAAATGCTGAGTACAAGATTGGCAACGCCTTCGATCAAAGACACCACGGCAAGCGTGCCATGCTTGCTCATGCCCATTAAAATGCGGGACGAAGCAGCCTGCATCAACATCAGTGTATAAGGCAATATCAGAGTCAGCAGAACGGGATAACCTTGAGCAACGTACTTTTTTCCCACCCAAACCTCGATGATGGACTTACCCAGAACTACGAAGATGGCAGTGATCGGAAGAATCGTAAAAGCGCAGGCGCGGTTTCCTACAACAAAGATCTTGCGAAGGCGATCCATGTTGCCTGCGGCGTCTGATTGGCTCGACATGGGCACGAAGATTTGCGCCAGGCTGCTCACCACTTCACCGGCATAATCGACCAACCGCGAACCTGCGTAGAAGTACGTAATTGCGGCAGACGACAGGAGGGTTCCAATCACCACGGCATCGGTTTTGAAGCGGAGGCGCTGGGCGACGATGATCGTGAACGTCACGCCGCTGTAATTCGCCATACTTCGGAGAGAATTCCGATTGACGTACTTCCAGGAGAATTTCACGGGCAGCGCTCGCAGCGCCACCACACCGCGAACTACGGCACTCACGACCGGCAAGGCAACGGTGATGAATGCGACAGTGAGAAGCCCATACCCCCGGTTCAAATAGATAACAATCAGAATGACGCGAAGAACACTCGAAAAAGCTATATTTGTCCAATTCAGGACATAAAACTTTTGCAATCCCTCCAGCATTCCTCCTGAGACTCCCAAAGGAAAGCCCAAGGCCACGGAAGTACCCACCATAAACAGAAGCCAACGTGCAGAGACCACAAAATCCGGAGCAATGTGGAAAAGGCGGTCGATATACAGACAGCCCACCGCCGTGATGAGCGCGCACACAATTCCTAGACAGCTATACGTGAACATCGCCGTATTGATCAAGCCATTCAGTTCCTCGCGATCAAGCGTCGCGGTGTACTTGGAAACATAGCGGACGATGGAGGAGCGGATGCCAAAGTCAAAAATGCCATAGTAGCCAGTGAGAGAAAAGATCAGGACCCAAAGACCAAAGGCCACGTCTCCCAACCGGTGGAGGATGAATGGCGACAGAAAAATCCCGATAAGGATATTCAGGCCGAGCGCGAACCAACTGGAGCCGACGTTCTTTAGGATTTCACTTTTTTCGAACTTCCGCATACCCACTCACTCACCTGCCCAAAAAAGTGCCTCTTCTCCGTCGATACGTCTGAACGTTGATGAGCGGCGGGAATCTTTACGCCGTGTGCACTTTGTACTATTGACTCACGAACTTCCGTTACACGCCAAAAGAAGCGACCCACTTGGCGGCCCCGTAAGTTCTCGTTAAACTGGAATTCGGGATTAATTGTCCCATGATTGTTGACCTGGCTGCACCCTGCCCGGAGCTGCGGTCGGCAACGTGGGTACTGGGGATTCATGGACTCGCCAAAAATCCAGCGTGGCTAACTCTTCCTTAAGCTATGTCAATTCTCCGATCAATCGAGACGAAAACAGACCACTCCGGATGCACTAGACTGGCGTCCAGTTGAAATGAATCGCAACTTCAACAGAGGAAACGAATTGGGGACTGACATAATCTCGGAATCGTTGTCGGCGCAACAACGACGGCTCTGGGTGCTGGAGCAACTGCATCATGAGGCGGGTGCACACCACATTTCCATCTGCACAAGAGTGCGAGGAAGTCTGGATGAGGAGCGGCTCAAACAGGCGATTCGACTGGTGCAGGAAAGGCACTACGCATTGCGATCGTGCTTCCAGATGGTGAACGACGAGCCAAGGGCCGTACCTTGCGCAAGGGCGTGCGAGTCACTCGCTACAGTCGATTTGAGCTCTGTTGCTGAAAGGGATCGAGAACAGTCCGCGCTCACAATGATTGCCGGGGAACTGAGTAAAACATTTGATCTGAAAACCGGCCCATTGCTCCGTCCAGTACTTTACCGGTTGGCATCGAACGAACATCTCTTATTGCTAATCCTCCACAAGATTATCTGTGACCGTGTGTCGGCACTGCTGCTTGCCAAAGAGATTGCAGCCGCTTACGGATCCATTGGCGCTACCGGCACACCGTTTTTGCAACCAGTCTCTCAGGACGCCGAATACGTCCGACAGCAAGTTCAGTATCTGAGCAGTGTGGCGCACGCAGACGATCTGGCTTACTGGAAACGTACGATTGAAAATGCGTCCGCCGGAATTGAATTGCCGAAAGATTCTGGCAGAGCCAATGCATCAAGCCGCCACGAGCAGCAACAATTGCTCATCGCAGGCGGGGTTCTTGAGGCACTCAAAGCATTCGCCAAGACTGAACAAACGAGCCCGTTTGTCACTCTGCTGACGGCATTCTTCTGTTTGCTGGGCCGTTACACTGGCGCTGAAGACATCACCATCGGCACCGAGGTCACAGGGAGGAACGATCCCGCCCTGGAAAATGCAGTGGGGGCACTCTCGAACCAGTTAGCGCTTCGGACCGCGTATTCGACTGACGCAACCTTCCAAGAGATGATGCGCCGGGTATCGAAGGTTTGGTCCGATGCTGCGCAACATCAGACGTTGCCTTTCGGAACACTGTTGGATGCATTAGACGTTCCGCGGGATATCAATCGACATCCTGTGTATCAGGTCTCGTTCAGTCAAGGAGTTGCGGGGGAACCCTTCGATGCGGCTGGTCTTCTGTGGGAACCAGTTCGGGTGGCTACGGGAACCGGCATGCTCGATCTTAGCGTAGAGATCGTTGAGACCGGCAGCGAATTACGTGCGTGGTTTTCCTACAGCAGCGATTTATTCGAGCATACGACCATCGAGCGCATGATGGGCCACCTTCTGACTCTAGTGCAATCGGCGGTAGAGAAGCCCGCGCAAGCTGTCTCGACCTTGCCGATGTTGACGCCCGAAGAACGCCACCTTTTGGTCATCGAATGGAATCAAGCCCCGGTCGAATATAAGCCAGAGAAATGCATTCACCAACTGGTGGAGGCTCAGGTTGCGCGTACGCCGAATGCCGTGGCGGTGGTCTGCGAAGGTCAGTCACTGACTTATGGGGAACTCAATCGGCGGTCGAATCAGTTGGCACACTACTTGCGGACGCGGGGGATTGGTCGCGAGACTCTGGTTGCGATGTGCATGGAGCGCTCGCTCGACATGATCGTCGGCATTCTGGGGATTCTCAAGGCTGGGGGTGCCTACCTTCCGCTTGATCTTTCGTATCCTCCCGAACGACTGGCCTTCATGATCGAAGACGCCAATCCTCCCGTGGTAATTACACAAAAGGATCTGGAGGCCAGAGTTCCGCAGCACAAGGCGGAGATAATCTGCGTGGACCGTGACTGGCCAGCGATTGCACGGGAGAGCGGCGACAATCCTCCAAGCGGCGCCGGCCCGCAGAACCTGGCGTACGTCATTTACACCTCTGGATCAACCGGAAAACCTAAGGGCTGTCAAATCACCCATTTCAACGTAGTCCGACTTTTTCAGGCGACGTGGGACTGGTACAGGTTCGACGAGAGCGACGTGTGGACTATGTTCCATTCCTACGCTTTCGACTTTTCGGTTTGGGAAATCTGGGGCGCGCTGTTCTACGGCGGCCGGGTCGTGATCGTGCCGTACCTGGTCAGCCGATCGCCCGAGGCGTTTTACCGGCTCCTTTACGATGAGCGTGTTACTGTCCTCAATCAAACGCCTTCCGCGTTTCGGCAGCTGATTCTTGCGGAGGAAAGCGTAGGCGTGCAGGATCTGGCCCTGCGCTATGTGATTTTCGGCGGCGAAGCGCTGGAGATGCAGAGTCTGAAGCCCTGGTATAAGCGCCATGGCGATCAAAAGCCGGTGCTCGTCAACATGTATGGAATCACCGAAACGACCGTCCACGTCACCTATCGGCCCCTATCAGCGACCGATACGGATCGTGGGAGCGTGATTGGCAGACCCATTCCCGATTTGCAGTTGTATGTTCTCGACCAGCACCGCCAGCCCGTTCCCATCGGCGTAGCGGGCGAGATGTACGTCGGCGGTTCTGGCGTTGCGCGCGGGTATCTAAGCCGGCCAGAATTGACCGCGGAACGATTCATCGCTGACCCGTTCCACTCCACTCCGGATGCGCGTTTATACAAGACGGGCGATCTGGCGCGGTTCCTGTCGGCTGGTGATATGGAGTATCTCGGCCGCATCGACCACCAGGTGAAGATCCGCGGGTTTCGCATCGAACTGGGGGAGGTAGAATCCGTACTTGCCAGCCACCCTGCGATTCACCACAGCCTGGTGATGGCGCGCGAAGATACCCCGGGTGACAAGCGGCTGGTGGCGTACCTTGTGCCGAAGGCCAACCAGCAGCCGAGGATCGCCGATCTGCGTGCCTACATCCGACAGAGCTTGCCGGAGTACATGGTGCCGAGCACGTTTTCGTTCTTGGCGGCCTTTCCCCTCACTCCGACGGGCAAGATTGATCGCCGGGCTCTGCCAGCGCCGGCGCAGGAACATCGAGATCAGTCGGCGATCCTCGCGCCCCGAAATGAAAGGGAGGAGTTGCTGCTTTCGATCTTCCGGGAAATTCTGAAGGTGGAAACTGCCAGCGTTACCGACGACTTTTTTGACTTAGGCGGGCACTCGCTGTCGGCGGCACGACTGGTGTCACAGATCCAAGCGACGACGGGGCGAGAAGTCCAGCTGGCCGATCTGTTTCGAGCGGCGACCGTCGAGTCCCTCGCTCGAGTGATCCAACAGGAATCGGATGCGCCACAGGATCCGGTGGTCATGGAAATTAAGCGTGGAAGCAGCACCCGTCTCCCCTTCTTTGCTATCGTTCCGCCAGGCGAAGAGGCCCTTGGGTATGCCATCTTGGCACGGCATATGGGCCCCGAACAGACCGTGTACAAGATACAGGGACACACTCCGGTGACGCGCGGCAAGCGGCCTTACTCAGAAGAGGAGATGGTGGCGATGGCCGACGAGTACGTTGCAGCTATGCGAACCGTGCAGCCTCGCGGCCCATACTGCGTCGGAGGCATGTGCGACGGAGTCCACATCGCAGAGCAGGTTGTGTTGAAACTGGAATCGGAAGGCGATCAGGTCGGATTGTTCGCTAATTTCGATACCTGGGTTTTGCAGAATAGCCAGAAGCGCTGGTTGTGGACGCTGGACTATTACGGTCGGCGTTTGCGTGAAATTGGGAAATTAAGTTTCTCCGAACGCCTGGCGTCGTACAGACGCGTCGCGCAAAACAAAGTCCGACATATGGTCGGCGCGAAAACGGAGCAAACTGATTGGCCCCAGGTGTACTGGCCCGAGGACTTCACGCCGCCGCGTTTCCAGGCTCCGGTTATTTTGTTCAAGCGGCCGAAGCAGCCGTTTTACTACGTTGACGATCCCCATATGGGCTGGAACCAGAGGACCGATGGCGGCGTCGAAGTCCACGAAGTGGAATTCAGTCATCTCGAGATCCTCCGCGAGCCCCACATTCGGATTTTTGGCAAAGAACTGTCCGAGCGTATGGCACGAGTAGTGCCCATAGCGATTTCGCCAGGCACCAGTGAGGAAAGTCGAAAAGGGTAAAGTGCAGCTAGGAGGAAGATCAGTGATCCATCTTAAGGGCTACATCCAAACCGTCCTCGGCAGAAAGCCGGCGGGGCGCGGTCTGACGGTATTTCCTGACGATATTTTTCTGACCGGCTATTTTCGCTCTGGGAGCACATGGTCCCGATTTTTATTCGGCAATTACATTTGGCAAGACAGGGAAGTCACATTTGCGAACCTTAATGATTTAGTTCCGTCGATCTACGTCCATCCGGATCGAGTCCTACGCAAGTTGCCTCGTGTCATTAAGAGTCATGAAGCCTTTGATCCACGCTACCCCCGGACCGTTTACATCGTGCGGGATCCCCGAGACGTTGCGGTCTCTTTCTATTTCTATAACCTTAAAGTTCGCGTGCTTGAGGACGGCTATCCCATGGACGAGTTCGTCAAGCGATTCGTCGGCGTCAAGGTTGTGGACTATGCCAACCGCGTCGGATCCTGGGAGGAAAATGTGATGAGCTGGTTTCGGATGAGGCAAGGGAAAAGCAATTTCTGTCTGGTGCGCTACGAAGACCTTCTGGTCGACCCAGCTGGAGGATTGAAGAAAGCATCGCCGATGTTGGGGATTGAACCCGCGCCGGACAGAATCGAGCGCGCCATCCGGTTGAGTTCGGCCGATCACATGCGGACCCTGGAGAAATCCCAGTGGAAAAAATGGGTTACGACGAAAGACACGCGACAGGACATACCTTTCGTTCGTGAGGCCAAGTCAGGCGGCTGGCAAAAGCGCCTCTCCGATGCATCGGTCCGACTGATTGAGGACGCTTGGGGTTCATCGATGCGGGAAATTGGTTATGAGCTGGCAACTCGCTCTTGAGGAAAATATTCAGGCAATCTCAGCGCCTCTCCACCGGTTTCAACGGCCGCGCCCGACGCTTGAGTGATTTCTTGTGTTAAACTGCATTTCTCTTCTCGGCATTCTTTGCCATGGAAACACTGCCTCCAAGCTTCTCGTGGCGCGCACCGCTCTCCAAACTGGGGCGCACGCTTGATCGGATGCACCGGGTTGCCCGACCGGAAGGAGGATTGGGCGCGTGAACCAACAAGATCCACGTGTTTCTCTGGCTATTCCTGTCTACAACGAGGAAGCGGTAATACCCGAGTTGCTCAGGCGAACGAAGGCAGTACTCGATAGCCTACCTGGCGGCCCGCATGAGATTGTGATCGCGAATGACGGCAGCTCTGACCGTACATTGGAGCTACTGGAGAAGGCAGCAGAGGAAGAAGATCGACTGGTTGTGGTATCACTCTCTCGAAATTTCGGTCACCAAACGGCGCTGACCGCAGCCCTGGACCACGTGACGGGTGAAGTAGCTGTTTTGATGGACGCCGATTTGCAGGATCCCCCTGAGGCGATACCCACTCTGCTCGATGCTTACCGGCAAGGCTATGACGTGGTCTATGTGAGGCGAGTGAATCGCAAAGAATCGTGGTGGCTCCGCGCTTGCTATCACGTGTTTTACCGGCTGCTGGCAGCCCTGTCAGACACGCAATTACCGCTCGATGCGGGAGATTTCGGGCTGATGTCGCGCAGAGTAATCCAGGAAGTGCGCCGCATGCCGGAGCACCAGCGCTATCTGCGAGGGCTGCGAACCTGGGTGGGTTTTCGCCAAATTGGGATTCAGATTGAGCGATCGGCTCGACATGCGGGTCGAACCAAATACAATCCCGTCAAACTGCTGATGCTTGCCTTCGACGGAATTTTTGCATTCTCCATCGTCCCTCTACGGGCAGCGTCGATTCTTGGGGTCGTCGCCATCGTGCTGTCTGGTCTCTACTCTGTTTATGCAATATACGCGAGGTTCTGGTTGCGCTCGCCGCAAGGTTTTACTGCCATCATCTTGGCGATTACCTTTCTGTCGGGCGTGAACTTGTTCTTTCTCGGGATCATTGGAGAATACCTCGGGCGCGTGTATGAAGAAACCAAGGCTCGGCCACATTACATCATCGGAAAGATCGTGGGTCGGCGTGGTGATTCGGAGAACCCTCCTTTTTTAAGGATGAAATCGATTTCGGACACTCACTAACTACATGGAGCGGACATACGGGGAACGGTACCGCAACCTCTTTGAAAGACACTGGTGGTGGCGTACCCGGAGTAAACTGATTATTGACTTGCTGGGAGATCTGGAACCGCGACAAGGGTGGAAGCGAATTCTGGATATCGGTTGTGGCGACGGTCTCTTCTTTCCAGAACTGCAGCGATTCGCCGACGTAGAGGGAGTGGAGCCATTCGAAGATCTAGTCAGCCCGACTAATCCGTACCGCCAGCGTATCGCGATCTGCCCATTCGACCAGAACTATCATCCCGAGAAGCGTTTTTCCCTGATTCTAATGTTGGACGTGCTTGAGCATATTCAGGATGCTGTGGGAGCTTTGCGGCACGCAGTCAGCATTTTGGACCCGGACGGCCTCGTCGTTCTCACAGTCCCCGCATTTATGACACTTTGGACCAATCACGATGTCATAAACCAGCACTTTGTCCGCTACACGAAGTCGAGTTTTCGTCGGGTCGCAGAGAAAGCAGGTCTTAGTCTGATCCACGAGCGATATCTATATCATTGGACTTGCCCGGTAAAGCTGGCGGTGGGCTTGACCGAAAAATTGTTTCATTTATCTCCGGCCCCTCCTAGTGTGCCCGCTTCTCCTATCAACGAGCTCCTCTTCTGGGTCTCTCGCCTGGAACAGAAAGTCCTCACACCTCTATCGCTGCCCTTTGGAAGTTCGCTCCTGGTAGTCGGAAAGCCGCAGTCGTCTGTTGGACCTAACCGGTGAAGCGCGGCTTCTGTGTATAGGTCTATTTGGTGAGTTAGATGATCGCATGGAATATCAATATCATGCGCAAGTGCGCCATTATGGCATAACGTTTAACATTGCGCAGCGAGTGGAACTGATGTAAAAGGAGTGGAAACCCTAGCGCCGCACCTTCGCTGGAGACCACCATGGAACGGTCATTCCCGGTCGTACTTGTTGAGTTCAACGAACTTTCCCCTTTATTAATGGATCGCTTTATAGAACAGGGACACCTGCCCCATCTAAAGCGCATGCGCGACCAATCCGAGGTCTGCATTAGCGAGGCAGAGGAAAAGCCGCCTGATCTAGATCCCTGGATTCAGTGGGTCAACGTTCATACTGGCGTACCGTTTTCGCAGCACGGTATTTCTGACCTTTCGCAGGGACATAAGCTTCGCTACAAGTCTGTGTGGAGCGTCGTTTCTGATGCGGGCTGGCCAGTGTGGGTTTGCGGCAGCATGAATGTGCGATATGACGAAAACATTCGCGGGTACATTCTGCCGGATCCTTGGGCAACGGATTTCGAGCCGTATCCTCACGAGTTGAAACCGTACTTCCATTTCATTCAGCAGAACGTTCTGGAATATACGAACGAGCGGGTTCCTCTGACCAAGTCTGACTACGTCAAGTTCATGAAATTTATGATTGGTCACGGACTGTCGTTTACGACGGTCGAGGCAACAGTTCGGCAGCTGCTTAGTGAAAAACGAACTGGCGGTGGTCGCTGGCGTCGGGCTTTTATCATGGACAAGTTTCAGTTTGACATGTTCAGCGCGATTTACCGCCAGCTCAAGCCTCGCTTTTCGACGTTCTTTCTCAACAGCACCGCGCACATGCAGCACTGTTACTGGCGGCACATGCAACCCGAACTGTTCACCATCGCACCCAAAAGTGACGAACAGCGCAAGTTTGGCTCCGCGATCCTGAAGGGATATCAGGAGATGGATGGCCTTCTGGGCCGGCTGGTGAAGCTAGTTGGAGACGATGCCATCGTCATTCTCGCTACCGCCTTAAGCCAACAACCCTGCTTGCTGTATGAGGAGAAGGGCGGGAAACACGGCTATCGCGTTTCCGACTACGCCCGACTGATGACCTTTGCCGGCGTTACTTGTCGGTATCGCTGCGCGGCGGTGATGGCCGAACAGTTCTGGATCCACATGGAAAGCGTATCTGAGGCCGAGGCCGTCGAAACACGACTGCGGACTTTGCGTTTGGGCGAAAGGCGGGTGCTCGACACTAGGCGCGAGGGATCCTCGGTGTTCGCCAGCTGCCAGATCACTCAGGCTATCGATTCTGATGCCGTCGTGCAGGTTGACGGCAGCGAGCAGACGATGCCTTTTTTCAATCTCTTTTACGGCTTAAACAACATGAAGAGCGGCATGCATCATCCTGATGGAATCCTTTGGATTCGCCACTTGCATCGCCGACACACAGTGCGACCGGAAAAAGTCTCTTTAGTTTCGATTGCTCCTACAATTCTCGACATGCTCGGGTTAGCGAAGCCACAAGCGATGAAGGGAGAATCGCTTCTTGCGAATGCCACCGAGTCGGCTGTGCCCGCAGCTTGAACGGTTACGGCACTGGGAGAAACAGCGAATATGCCTCGCCGACGCTCGGCCCCTGAGGAACCTGAAAAATGGGGATTTTGACTCGGATAACCCCAAAAATCATAGGCCTCAAGTCCAACAGGCGCGGCCACTGAAGTCCGCGTCTGCCAGCCTATGTCCTAGCACTTCCCTTGAAATACACCATGTTCCACAATACTGCTCCCTTGGCGCTGATACAGTAAGGCTCAAAGAGGACCTGCTTGAAAATCCTGGAGAGGAGTGTTTGCCACTCCTGCAAGGGACGCGCAAAATTGCCCCGATCCCAGTGAGCCAGAAGACGGGCGATGGACCGATTCTCCGGTAAGACCAGTTCAAGAATATGAATGTGGCCATCTTGAGACAGCCTCGATTCTAAACTCGAAAGAACCTCCATCACATCCTTATCGTTTAAGTGGTGAAGAAAACTGTTCACCAGGATGAAATCGAAGCGCTCCCCGCCTACATCGTCGAGCTGGCGCGCGTCAACCGCCATGAAATCGCGGCCGTACTTTTGGCGCGCATTCTTTACGTAGTCTTCATTGATGTCGATTCCCAGATAGTCCACATGAGTGAAGTGTCGCGAATTTGTACCCGGACCGCAGGCCACGTCGAGCACCCTGCGAACGGCACGCAGGTCATTTTTCTTCAGAATAGGAGCAAACTTCTGCTCGGCAAACGGAGCTTGCCACGCCCGATATACGGCGGCCCGTTCCAAAATACTTTCCATTACGCTCATTACGCTAATGCCCTTCAGTCTTTCCCCAGAAACCTTGCTCGATCATGCGAAAGTCGGGCCCTGCGATGATATCAAAGCCGTTCTCTCGCTCCCTGCTCGTTGCTGGCCAAGTTAGCGCAACTTGAGTCGGGTGGTACCTGCCGGCAATTCCGATTGGGGACCTGACGGTCATAAACAACCCGGAATGGTTGGTCTATTTCCTCTGTAGTTGCTCGAACGGAATATCGATGTCATGGTGCAAATTTGACATTTTGATGTGCAGGGTTCCGTGGGGAGGCAACACCTTAGTCTTGGATTCATATAGAGTCAAGCTCCGGTCCTGCCAATTCTTCTCGTTAGTTTCGACGGGAACGGTCTCTACGATTTTGTACTGACCAGAATTATCGAGAATCCTCCGCAAGGCTTCTTGCGAGGAAAAGTACAAAGGCATATTGTTTTCCACTACCACATATTGAACACTGTCAGTCTCGAGAATTTTCTGCACATCGCTCTCGTCATGGGCAAATTCGGTGGCGCCCCATTCTCGTATCACACGAATCTCATAGAGCGCCTTCCGAAGAATAATGAAGCGCCGAGCAGGATCAAAAGCGCGTGTGAAGAAAACGATGTTTCCTGGCAAGTCTGTGTCCACCAGCACGCAGCCCCCTTCGAGTTGGGTCAACCGCTGTGCCAATTGCGCGTAACCCGAGACATAAGGCCGCTCGTAAGTCCAGGCCCGGGCCGTGTAGGATACCACGATCACTATCACTGCAGCGATGCGGAGAACGCGAATCCCGCGCATCCGCGTTTCTCGTACGAAAGGAGCGACAGCAAAAAACGCAAAGGCCGGAACCCAATAGAGAATGTACCGGCCATCCGGATCCTTATGGCGGATGAGGCTGAAGACGATGTAACAGGACGCTATCCAGGCAAACATCACGGTATTACTTTCCTTCCTCCAGTCCCGAAGGCAGAGCAGTATGCCGAAAGCGCTTAAGACGAGCACTCCCCACCCCACCAGGTCTGGAAGCTTTGACCAGTAATAACCCCACTGCATCGTCGAATTAGCCGAGGTTCCCTTGACGTTGAGCGCAAGGGAGGCGTTCATCGCAATCTGCATAATGTACGCCGGCGCAATCACGAGAATGCATAAGGCCGCTGTACCTGCCGCCTTCCAGTTCATGATTCGATCCCACTTCTTCTGAACTGCCAGCGTAATCAGGCACCACACCGGCAAATAAATCGCGTGGTGCTTGGTGAGAAATGCCAGGCACGCAAACACTGCAAAGGCATACAAATGACGTGTTAAACCCTCCCGAAGGTAGAGGACCCAGAAATAGCTTGCCGCGATGCAGAAGGCCATCAGCGGAATGTCGAGCATCACGGACTTCTCGTACCTAAGAACAGCTGGCAGAAAGGCGAGCAACAGGGTCGACAGAGCCGCCGCGTATTCGTTCTCGAGTACGCTGACCAGCTTGAACCAGAAATAGAGACCGAGCAGCGCGAAAACCAGGATGGTCAAACGAGCAGTAACAACCGACGGTCCCAAAGTAAGGAAGGCCATTCCCTCCGCGACATAGAACACAGGTGGGTACATGACTATGCCCAAAGCCGGGTATTGGGCGTAGTAGCGGTACGTGTATTCGACGGGGTGGCGCAACGGCAGGTCGTGAAGGAAAGAGGCTACGTACAGGCCTGTCGCCGCGTGAATTGTCTCATCTACATTTTCGCTGAATTCGCCTCTATGAATGCCCCGCAGTATTACGACTGCGGCCAGGCCGAGCGAGAGCATCAGCAGCAACAAACGGCGTCTTTGTGGGGTGAGAACTGATTGAATTCCCCGAGCGGGCGCGGAGACTTCCTGGATCGTAGGTGAAGAAACGGGCGCAGCGAAAGCACTCAGGCGCATATCCTATTTCGATCCTTCCACCCGTCTACACAGCGTGATATCGAACACCATCTTGATGAGCAATCCTAAACCCTACGTTAACGCGATAAGGTGTGTCCCTAGCTGATTTGTGCCGCAGAAGCTTGCAATTCGGCTTCCGGGTCCGAGTTGGGCGTTAGGAAACTATACAACAGAAGCTAGCTAGGGTGAGGGCGAGAGGCCGACGGTCGGACCTTCTGCCGCCTGTGAAAGCTTTTGCAACAAATGCAGTGTGAAAGTTCTTGCAACAAAATGCTAGTTTCTGGGATGGCGCCCTGCTAAGGCGGGTCCTTAAGCAGGTCATCGCCCGTGCCTGAGCTCGCGTTGGAAGTAACAGGCCCCCGCGTTTGCCAGGCTGAACAGTTCCGTCCAACGGGCCAACCACCCCCAACACCAAGGAATTCTGTCAATTCACACCGTGCTTTTTGCAGATGAACAAACCAATCGTGAACTGCGCGACCGGAGAACATTCACAACACCGCGCGCCCACATCGGCGCTCGGCTAGCTCCCGCCGCTGAAGTGCCTGTACCGGGGTTCATCCCTGCGAAAGGGATGAAACTGTCAACAATCCCTGAGACGGATACAGAGACGATTGTGACGGACGCAAGGACGAGAGACACCAGCCCACCCGAACGTGCGGCTTAAGCAGCGCCAGCAACACGGAGAGAGGCGGATCGCGGCGGTTGGCCACTGGATCGGTCTTCTTGAGAGTGCTGGCGAAACGACCCGCACCCCTCGACAGCGCCATCCCGGCGACGACGTCCCACTCATTCTTGGGAATGATGGTGAAATTGGCATCAGCTAGTCCGACAGAAACTAACGCCAGCTTGCAGGCGACCGAGCCCATTGCTCTGATCTTGAATGCAACTCCATCGAACAGCTTCCACTCGTTACGCTTCGTTTGCCTGCGCCGGGCTCGGGTAGTTCTTTTCCGGCACACTTATTGAATACCGCACAACGAAACGGGTGTAGTGCCTTGACACCACGTCACACCCCGCTGGCAAAGGACGAGATAACCTCTTTCCAAAACCGTCTTTTCTCCTATCGCTTACTGAATCACGATAAGGTTGCAGCTGCGAACTTTCGCGTTTCTGGATTCCGGCCAGAGATCAGCATTGTGGCTGATGTGCTTGCTGCCTCCATTGTCGATGATGTGGAGTTGCAACGTGGAATCATTGAAGTGTTGAAAGACCGCGATGAGCAGTCACGAGTGGATCGTGCGACGGGAGTGAACGGACTAGTCTTGTGTGTACTGTTTCACTGCCACCAAAAAGACCAGCGGAAATTTGTTCGGGAAATTGCGGCCACCGCAAATCGGCTTTACGCTGAAGAGGGAGAGTCGCTGAGGCTCAGCAGCGAAACAGTAGGGCACGCCTTAAGAACCTGGGTCTCTATAGTCATCGACTCGGCAATGCCGGCCGAGGTCTTATATTTGACAGAGCTACTTAGTCTCAGGCTCATAGGTTGAGCCAGGCCTACGATGTGCTCACCTCTGAACACTGTTCCGAACACTGTGGCGAGCTCCAACCAACCACGATCGGAGGAGGTTGTGCAGGATGTGTAGGTTGTGAAAGATTTGGCATTATTCAGTTGAACAATTTCGCGATGCCCACGCACATCAATGGACCGCATCCTGCGCTATCGGACAACGATTAATTGCCAGCTCTTCCAAACCATGGCTTCACACATCGGTAATAAGCGAAATGCGCAATATAGCTAAAAGCTATATTGCGCCATGAGAATTACGAAACGAAGACAACAACCGCTTCATTTTCAGGAGTATAGATTCTCACGAAATGCACGTCTGGCTATTGTAACGTCTTGAGTTCACAAAGGAAGGGCGACGCGGTTCTGTTGAATTAAATGATCGATGAGTTCTCGACTGTTCGCTTGTCGCTTCCGCACTGCGTTGCGGCAGAAGCGTGTTTCAAAGGATTTCACGACGCTGGGATAGGGCTGATGTGAACGAGTTGCGGAGAGGCAGGCATATGGCTTTGGTCACAACCAGCGGCTGCACAAGTTCATAGTGCTGATGTGGACTAGGCTCGCTTCGCTCGTCTACGCGCCAAACCACAAATACACCGGGTCATGCTCAGGCTCTTCACCGGTTATGTGCGGGGACTAGGTGTGTGTTTGAAGCGTTCGGGTCCACACGACCTTGTGTTTTCTTCGACGGTCAAAAGCCTACTCATGCTTGATAACGACATTCTTTGTCGGTTCATTAAGCCTGCGGCCCGAAAGCTGAACATGTGATGGGTGAACTCGCAAGGCGGCGAGGCGGTCTCGTACTTCTTGGCTCAGCTCGCTAGTGCCGATGTCAAGGATCCGCAACCGCAAATGTACCACGCCAGGTGATCACGAATTTTCGCCCAGCGCCTCTGTTACCACGCGTAAGCCGTTGATTTATTGAAGCCTTGTTCAATTCTGCAGGCGTGAGCCGCCTCGATGGATCAGCCACAAGAGCAGTCGGGACCTGTGACCTCGTACAAACTCTCGGACTCTGTGCGGGGAGCCGAATTTGCCGCTACTATGATGAAAGCATGGGCGACAGTCAGTACCCTCAAG
>Ga0210409_10001461_pt1 | contig 30959 bp, 26 predicted proteins | sample IncBWH17MmetaG_FD_161649 | JGI IMG/M metagenome (GOLD analysis project Ga0210409, IMG submission 161649) | Forest soil microbial communities from Barre Woods Harvard Forest LTER site, Petersham, Massachusetts, United States - Inc-BW-H-17-M | ecosystem: Environmental > Terrestrial > Soil >...
AAAAATCTCAGCAGCAACGGCACATCGCTAGGAGCGGCAGGCCGGATTAAGAGCATCAAGACTCTCCATCACTCAAATCGTAGTTTAGTTACAATCGCGCAGATCGCAAACTGCACGGCTGGCCCGGAATGAGCAGGAGCTGTTGAAGACACCTACGCCTGGGCAGTGCCGCGCGGGTTTTGTAGCGGTCTTGTAGCTTTTCCGCCCGCTTTTAGACGTATAATCCGCTTGTCCGGTCGACCATTAGAAAGGATAAATCGATGAAGACCAAACTCGCGATCCTTGGGCTCTGTTTAACAATCACTTTCCCTCTTCTTGCTCAGAAAAAAGAAGATCAGCGTTTATCGGATTCCGCCACCGTGATGAAGGAGCTAAGCCAGGGCGACAAAGGCCTCCCGAAAAGTATCCTCAATCAGGCCATGTGCGTCCTTGTCTTTCCAAGCGTCAAAAAAGTTGCCGTCGGTATTGGCGGCAGTTACGGACGCGGCGTGCTCGTGTGCCGCAAGGGCGGCAAGATGGATGGTGAATGGGGCGCGCCGGTTATGTATGCGTTGGATCAGGGAAGCGTCGGTGTACAGCTCGGTTCCACTGCCACCGATTTTGTTCTCGTCGTCATGAACGATAAGGGCGTCGACGCGATCCTGAACGGCAAAACAAAACTCGGCTCGAATGCAGCTGCCGCTGCTGGTCCGACGGGCGCGCAAGCCACCTCTTACAATGCGGCGAATATGAAATCCGACGTGTTGACCTACTCGCGCTCCAAGGGACTGTTTGCCGGCGTATCCCTGGAAGGCGCGTCGATCGACACGGACAAGGATGCCAACAAAAATCTTTATGGCAAAGAAATGGGCGCCAAAGAAATTGTTACTGGCGGACAGACCGCCCCCGCTGCCGCCGAACCGTTGGTGAGTCTACTCGACTCCATTTCACCAGCTCGCAAGTAAGCGACGCGCAGCAGCGCAACAAACGCACAACCAAAACTGCGGTACACTCTCCGGGGGGCGCTTGGACCGCGGTGGATGCCCCACGCGCCGCTTTTGCACGCGGGTATTTTTAACTTCGCCCGCCTTTGTTGCGACGGCCTTCTGCGTCCGTCCGTTCCTTTTACTCTTAAATGTAGCGCTGGCTTTTATGCCAGCCCCGTCTCCTGTAGCTCACGCTCGATAAACCCAACAAAGAGATTTGGGACCCGAAGAAGCTGGGCAAAAAAATGTATCAAAATGAACGGCGGGCAGCGCGCCTAATCGATTCAATCGTCGGCCCGGCAGTAGGCGGTCCCTACATGAAGATGGACTTCAGCGCGGGGTAGATGCGGCGATACTGTTGATAGCTGCGCTGCAATTGGGCGCTGGTGGCGGCGTCGGGAGGGAAGCGTTTGGCTGTGCGCACGATGGCGTCGCAGGCTTGATCAACGCTGGTCCAGCATTTTGCGCCTACGCCCGCGAGAATCGCCGCGCCGTACGCGGCGCCTTCTTCGGCCTCCACGGTTTCGACTTCGTGGGCGTAAACGTCTGCTTGAATTTGACGCCAGAGCGGCGAACGCGCTCCACCGCCGCCGAGGCGAATGCGTTCCACCGGAACTTTGATTTCGTCAAAAATGGTGAAGGTATCCTTCAAGCTGTAGGCCACGCCTTCGAGCACGGCTCGAATCAGGTGCGCCCGCGTGTGTGAAGCCGTCAAGCCGACGAATGCGGCGCGCGCCGAAGGATCCAGATGCGGTGTGCGCTCTCCCATCAGATACGGAGCCCAGAACGCGCCTTCCGCTCCCGGCTTCACGCTCGCGGCTTCTTCCGTCATGCGCTCATACGGATCGCGGCCATCCTCGGCGCCCGCTCCAAAGCGATCGCGGAACCAGCGCAGCGACAATCCCGCAGCTTGCGTTACGCCCATCACGTGCCAGCGATTCGGGATGGCGTGGCAGAAGGTGTGCAGCCGGCCATTGGGATCGAGCGCGGGACGGTCGGTGGCGGCAAACACCACGCCGGAAGTGCCAATCGTTGCGCTGACTACGCCGGCTCGCGTGATGCCGATGCCCACCGCGCCCGCGGCCTGGTCTCCCGCGCCGGCAACGACCGGAGTACCAAACTTCAGTCCCGTGGCTTTTGCGCCAGCTTCGGAAATGCGGCCGCAAACGTCCTGCGACTCAAAAAGCTTGGGCAGCATTTTCGGATCGATGCCGGTCTTGCTGAGAATTTCGCCGGACCAGGCGCGCTTGGCGACGTCGAGCATGAGCGTTCCGGAAGCGTCGGCAACGTCAATCGCGGATTCGCCGGTCAGACGCAGGCGCACGTAATCTTTCGGGAGCATCACTTTGCGGACGCGGTCCCAATGCTTGGGCTCGTGCTGCTGGACCCACAGAAATTTGGTGAGCGTGAAGTTGGTCAGCGGAGGATTGCAGGTGAGTTGGATAATTTTGTCGAGGCCGAACAGCTGCTCCAGATATTTGGATTGCGCTTCGGTACGTTGATCGCACCAGATGAGCGCGGGACGAATGACTTCATCGCTCTGGTCGAGCAGCACCGCGCCGTGCATCTGTCCTGAAAAGCCGACGCACGCGATGGAATCGGCGGATTCGCCGGAGGATTGAATGGCTTTGCGGACGGCGATGGCTGCGGCGCGCCACCAGTCCCAAGGATCCTGTTCGGCCCAGCCCGGATGAGGGCTGGCGAACGGCGCGTGCTCTTCGGTACCGGAAGCAACAATGCGCCCCGCTTCATCGAGGATCAGGGCGCGTGTTCCACTGGTTCCCACATCTATGCCAAGGGTTCTGATAAAGCCTCCGATTTACTTCGGATTTATTTGCGGCAGGGTCATGCTTGCGGCGCAGTAATTATCCCGCCGCGAAATTTGCACGGTCTCCGGAGTCGATCATTCCCGCGGTGCCTCTTTCGGTGGCGACATCCTGCGATTGATGCTCGAGGAAATATTCGAGATTGCCGCGCATGACCAAGTGCGGCGACAGCGTGACTTGGCACGTGGGGCATGAACCCTCCACCAGAAATTGGTGCAGCACGCGAAACGACAAGCGCCCTTGCGTGTAGGGTCGCTGATCGATGGTGGCGAGAACTTCATTCTTGCGGATGCGTTCGGCGAGCGCGGGAAAGAGATCGGTGGTAATCATCGCGAGCCGCGGCAATATTCCCGCGTCACGAGCGGCTCCGATTACGGGAATGGAGGCTTCGGTGGTGACGTAGATTCCCGCGAGATCGGAATGCGCCGCGAACATGCGGCGGCACTTGTCGTAGGCCTCGGCTTCGATATCGTGCTCCTCAATTGTTTCGGCGAGTTGCATCGCGGGATAAAACTTTCGCAACGTTTCGCTGAAGGTGCGGCGCTTCTCCGCGTGCTCCTGGATGCCGAGGTCGCTGACGGTCACGGCAACCTTGCCTTTGCCTTGCAGCATGCGGCCGAGCAAATCCGCAGCGAGCGAGCCGCTGACCATGGTGTCGACGGAAACTACAGCGAGGCGTCCGGTGTTTGGCGCATCCGTGGCGACGCACACCACGGGGATTTCGGCTCTGACTGCCCGGCGCATCCAGGTGCGCATCTGCTGCGGGCGACTGGGAAAAGTAATGATGCCGTTGACGCCAGACTTGACCGCTTCGTCGAAGGCTTCGCTCTCCCCTTCGCCGAGGCGGGGATAGGTGCGGAACTCGACCTCGGTCCCGTGAGCTTGCGCTTCCTTCGAGATGCCCGCGCGCACTTCGTCCCAGAAGGAAGTGGTTCCTTTCAGCGTGTTCACGGAAATGCGCAAGTGACGCCGGCGAGCCAGATACCGCGCGGCAAGATTGGGGCGGTACTGCATTGCTTTGGCCATCTGCAAGACGCGAGCTTTGGTGAGAGGACTGACTCCGCCATGGTTGTGCAGGGCGCGGTGGACCGTGCCGGTGGAAATTCCGAGGGCATCAGCGAGATCGAAGAGCGTAACTTTCTTGTCCATGGAATCACCCATCTGAAAACGCTGGAGCGGGACGAAAGCAGACTCAAGAAAGCGAGAATGTGTTTCGTAAACGTTTACGGCGCCATTTAAGACCAGTTCGGCGAGGTTGTCAACGGCCCACCCCTTGTTCCTTTGTTAGTACGCTGGGGCAGCGATTTTTATTTCGCAGAGGGCGGCCGAGGCTCCACGCGATGTATCTAATTTTTAACGTCTAGTCTTTTCATTAGGCCCCATGCGCATGCCGGGGACAGCACTCAGACCTTGGGGAATAGGCGCGCGGGAGTCTCACTATGAGAGGGGAGGGATTTTGGCCGCCAGGATGGACCACAAGGACAGGAAGATCACGCAAATCCTTGGAAGGAGGAGGATGGAACCTTGGCTTAGTGAACAGGTCTGATACTGCTTTGAGCGGTTGACCAGCACCGGCGCGCATCAAATTGGCCATATTTCCTCCAAAAAAGCGATATTGGAAATCGATATTTCAGGAGTGCTTGACACCAGTTTGCCTGAATAGTAGAAAGCGGTTACTGGGACGGCGTAAACGATTACGGTTTGCGCTGCGCCTCGCCTCTTGGGCGGGGAACGCGCGACCAACGATTCCGGGTTCTTCAGTTACCCGACACTTCTGCCAGGCACTTATACGCTCACGGTGAGTGCGAAGGGTCTCGCGACATGGGTACATTAAGGGTCCGGCATACTTCCACACTGACCTTTCCCTGTTCAAGAACTTCCACGTGACGGAACGGCAGGCGCTGCAATTCCGCATCCAGGCATTCAACTTCATCAACCATGACCTGCCGGATTTGACACAGGGCAATGCGTTGAACCTGAACTTCAATCAGAACGGCGTCAATACGAATACCTGCGCGTCCACAACTTCCGGCAGCTGCACGGATGGCCGCGCACACTACACCACGGGCCGCCGCGTGCTGGAGCTGGCACTGCAGTACAACTTCTAACCTGGTTGCAAAACCAGTCGCAAAAAAGGGGATGGTTCACACCAGCCCCTTTTTCTTTCTGCGTGTGAGAAAATGTGGTGCGCGAATCTGCATGCCAGGAGCTGTACGGTGAGGCGCTTTTGGAATCAGGAGCGTCGCAGATACGAGCTGCTACGGTTTGAGTTCGAGGAATTGGGAGGTTGTCCTGTTGGCACTGTATCTTCGCTCGGTCTGCTGCACAGTCGTTGCCTCCCTGCTTGTATTGCCGGAATTAGCGGTTTCCCAGACACCTGCCGCTGCTTCTGCTGCTCCGTCGAGAATCAAATTCGTTCTGCAAAGCTTGCCATTCCGTGTTGAAACTGACGAGACACTCAAGACTCCGCACGCCCCGGCGACGATGGCGGGCGGGGTTGCTGTCTTTGATTACAACAAAGACGGCCGGCCGGACATTTTTTTCACGAATGGCGCGAACATCGAGACACTTAAGAAGGATGATGCGAAATACTCCAATCACCTGTTTCGCAACGACGGCAAAGGCGTGTTCACCGATGTTACGAAGGAAGCCGGGCTGACGGGCACCGGTTACGACATGGCGGTAGCGGTAGGCGATTACGACAATGATGGATACCCGGACCTGTTCGTGGGTGGACTGCATGGCAACACGCTGTATCACAACAATGGGAATGGCACGTTCACCGATGTGACGGCGAAGGCGGGCTTGGATAAGTCGGTGGACGCGAAATATGGGCCGCTGTGGACTACGGCGGGGGTGTGGGTAGACGTGAACAATGATGGGCTGCTGGATCTTTTCGTGGTGAATTATCTGCAGTGGGACATCAAGAAAGAGCCGTTGTGCGGTTTCGGGGGATCGTACGACTACTGCAACCCGCGATTCTATGAGGGCCAACCGAACCAGCTATTTTTGAATAAGGGCGATGGAACGTTTGAGGACGCGTCGGAGAAATGGGGAATTCGCGCGCATGTCGGCAAGGGAATGGGAGTGGGCATGGCGGACTACGATCTGGACGGGCGGCCTGACCTGTTCGTTACGAACGATACCTACTACAACTATCTGTTCCACAACACCGGGCAGAAATTTGAAGAAGTGGCGTTTCAGGAGGGCGTTGCGCTCGTCGAGGATGGTGAGTTTGTGTCCGGAATGGGGTTGGATTTTCGCGACTTCAATAATGATGGATACCCCGATATTGTGTTTGTGGCATTAAATAATCAAACTTTCCCGTTGTTTCAGAACAAGGCCGGGAAGGGTTTTGAAGAGGTCACCTATCCCAGCGGGATGCGCAATCTTACCCGCAACATGGCGGGTTACGGCCCCGGGTTCTTCGATTTTGACAATGATGGATGGAAGGACCTATTCGTGACGCGCGGCCACGTGGAATATATGACCAAGCCGGGCACGGAGATCGAGCAGTACAACAGCGTGTTCCGGAATCCCGGAGCGACGGGCCAGTGGCAGGCGCTGACAGCCGAAGCAGGCTTGGACGCATCTCCACCGGCGCGGCATCGTGGGTGCGCGTTTGGCGATTTCGATGAAGACGGGCGAATCGACGTGGTCGTCACGGCTCTGGGCCAGAACGCGGAACTGTGGATGAATCGCTCGGAGGGCTCCGGACACTGGCTGGACATTGCTTTGGAGGGAACCAAGAGTAACCGCGATGGGATCGGGGCACGCATCAAGGTGGTCACGTCGGCAGGCGCGCAATACAATCACATGACCACGAGTGTTGGCTACGCGTCTTCCAGCTACGGACCGGTGCACTTCGGTCTTGGCAAGGAAGCCAAGGCGAAGCTGGTGGAAATCCATTGGCCGTCGGGGATTGTACAGACGCTTCAGGATGTGTCCGGGGACCGCGTGCTCAGCGTGAAGGAAGCTGCGGGGAAATGACCGGAGATTTCGTTTTCTTCCGTCGCTCTTCTTCGGTGATGCGATCGACAATTTGCTTTTCGCGCGCTCCGTCTTCCGGCCTCTTCAGCTTAAAGTAGAGTGCCGCGAGCTCCACGTGGGGCGGCGACCATTCCGGAATTGCACGGCTTCGAGGTTTTTCAGAGCGGTCCGGGTTTGTACTGGCGCGCTCTGGACTTTGACGAGCTCAAAGCGGGCGTAGGATGAGGTTGGGTCGATTTGCAGAGCGAGCTCGAGTTGCCTTTGCGCTTCGTCGAGTTTTCTTAGCTGGTAAAGCACGGAACCAAGGCGGAGATGTGCCTCGAAATCGTCCGGCTTCTGAGCGATGGCGCGACGAAAGGCTGCTTGCGCGCCCTCAAGATCGCCGGAATATTCTCGCACCAAGCCGCTCAAGGTATTCACAGCAGGAAGAGTCGGGTCCGCTTTGACCGCTAGATCCGCGTATCGCCCGCGCTTCTTCGAATTCTTCGAGCCGCAGATGCGCTTCTGCTGCCAGTGTATACACCTGCGGCGAGGGCTCTTTTGCGCCCCAACCTTATCGACGCGCTGGAGGCCTTCGCGAGGTCTGGCCGGTGCGAATGAGCGCGGAGCCTAGTGTCCATTCGATGGTCGGATTGTCGGGGGTCAGCTTCCTCGAAAGAGGTAAGCAGGGAGATGGCCTCGTTGTCTTGCCCAGTCTCACGACTGCTGGGCTTGTTGGGCCTCGCGAAAAAGCTGCTCGGGATTGGGCTGTTGCGCACACACCGCGACCACGCAGAAAAGGGCCATAATTGCGGCGAATGGACGGATATTTCGTAGTATAACTCGGTTCGAGATGGGTCGGTGAGGAGAGGCGTGCGCTGAGTCTATGCGAATGCGGCAAACCATGAATTGGGCAAGGCTCGTGTTGCTGCTGATGTATTGTTGGCTGACTGCCGCGGGATCGTGCTGGGCGATTGGTGAGGAGCGGTTTGTTGAAAGCGAATTTCAGCGTGGCGATTTCGTGTTGGCGCGAGCGGGCGGCGCGGCGGCGGTGTACCTGGATGCGCGCGACTATGCCGGGGTAGCGCGCGCTGCCAACGATCTTTCCCAAGACATTCAGAGAGTGACCGGCGTCACGCCAGCGGTTTTGCATGAGGAAGCGGCATTCGGCGCGATGCCTGTGATTATCGGGACGCTGGGAAAGAGCGCGCTGATCGATCGGCTGATCCGCGAACACAAGATCGATGCGACAGCGCTGCAGGGGAAATGGGAGTCCTACCTGATTCAGACCGTGGCGCATCCGCTTCCGGGTGTTTCCGCGGCGTTGGTGATTGCGGGAAGCGACAAGCGAGGAACCATCTACGGAATTTATGAAATTTCCGAGCAGATCGGCGTGTCTCCCTGGTATTGGTGGGCGGATGTGCCGGTTGCGCACCGCGACGCGCTGTTTGTTAAGCCGGGGCGGCATCTGTGGGGAGAACCGGCCGTCAAGTACCGCGGGATTTTTCTGAATGATGAAGCGCCGGCGCTGACGGGTTGGGTGAACGAGAAATTTGGCGCGTACAGGCATGAGTTTTACAAAAAAGTGTTTGAGCTGCTGTTGCGTCTGCGGGCGAATTTTCTCTGGCCGGCGATGTGGAACAGCGCGTTCAATGAAGACGACCCGCTGAATGCGAAGCTTGCGGATGAATACGGAATCGTGATGGGCACGTCGCACCACGAACCGATGCTGCGCGCGCAACAGGAGTGGAAGCGTCACGGAAAAGGCGCGTGGGACTATTCGACCAATGGGGAGGAGTTGCGGGAGTTCTGGTCGCAGGGAATCGAGCGCAACAGGAACTACGAGAGCATCATCACGCTGGGGATGCGCGGCGATGGCGACATGCCGATGTCCGAAGAAAGCAATGTCGCGCTGCTGGAGAAAATCGTGGCGGACCAGCGCAAAATCCTGGCCAACGACATGAATCCTGATCTGGCGAAGATCCCGCAAAGCTGGGCGCTCTACAAAGAGGTGCAGGAATACTACGAGAAAGGCATGCGCGTTCCCGACGATGTGACGCTGCTGTGGTGCGACGATAATTGGGGCAACATTCGGCGTTTGCCTACGGAGGAGGAACGCAAACGCAACGGCGGCGCAGGCATCTACTACCATTTCGATTACGTAGGCGGGCCGCGCTCGTACAAATGGATCAATACGAATCCGCTTCCGAAAGTGTGGGAGCAGATGAACCTTGCATACCACTACGGAGCGACGCGGATCTGGATTGTGAACGTGGGCGACCTGAAGCCCATGGAATTCCCGATGGAATTCTTTTTGACGTTTGCGAGGGACCCGCAGCGCTGGCCGAAGGAAAAACTTGGGGAATTCACCACCGAATGGGCCACGAGGGAGTTCGGACCTACATATGCTCCAGAGATCGCGAAGATCATGGAGGAATACGCGAAATATAACGGGAGGCGGAAGCCCGAGCTTCTGGAGCCGGGAACGTATACCCAGATCAATTACGAAGAGGCGGACCGCGTTTCGGAGGAGTTTCAGGCGGCGGTGAATCAGGCAGAAGAGATTTATGGCAAGCTGCCCGAAAACCGCCGCGACGCGTTTTTTCAGCTGGTGCTTTTCCCGGTGAAAGCGTCGGCGCAGGTGACGCAACTCTATGTCACCGTGGGACAAAATCGGTTGTACGCGAAGCAAGGGCGCGCGAGCACAAACGATTTGGCAGCGCAGGCGCGAGCGCTGTTTCAGGCCGACGCGGATCTCTCCGCGAATTACAACCACACATTGGCCCACGGAAAATGGGACCACATGATGGATCAGACGCACATTGGATACACCTTTTGGAACGAGCCGCCAAAGAACGCGATGCCGGAGGTGGTTGAGCTGAATGTTCCGGCTGAGGGGAAAATGGGAGTTGCGATCGAGGGTTCCAGTGCGGCCTGGCCTGGTGCGGCAGAAGAAGCGGTTCTTCCGCAATTCGATTCTTTGGGTCAGCAACGCTACTACGTTGATGTGTTCAATCGCGGGCGCGCGCCTTTTTGGTTCTCGGCGACGGCGAGTGAGCCCTGGATCAAGTTGAGCCAATCTCCTGGCGAGGTGGAAAAGGAACAGCGAGTGTGGGTGAGTATCGACTGGAGCAAGGCTCCTCAAGGAACTACGGCGGGTTCTGTGAAGATTTCAGCGGCGGGCGGAGAGCCGGTGATTGTGAAAGTTGCGGCTTTCAACCCGAAGGAGCCAACACGGGATACGCTTCGAGGATTTGTCGAGTCGGATGGCGTCGTTGCGATGGAAGCGGATGAATTCACACGCAAGGTCGATGCGGCGTCGGTTCGCTGGGTGAAAATTCCCGACTACGGGCGCACGGGCTCTGGCATGTCAGTCTTTCCGGTGACGGCTGCGAGCGTTGAACCTCCGCGGGAGTCTCCTTGTCTGGAATATCAGATGTATCTGTTTGACCCCGGGAAAGTCGAAGTGGAGGCAATCCTGGGGCCGACGCTGAATTTTCTGCCGGGCCGTGGACTTCGCTATGCGGTTTCGTTCGACGATCAGAAGCTGCAGATCATCGACGCGCTGGCGCAGAACTCGCTGCAGGACTGGGAAACGTCGGTGAAAGATAATGTACGCAAGAGCGTATCCAAGCACAACGTTGGCGGGACCGGTTACCACACGCTGAAGTTGTGGATGGTTGATCCTGGAGTGGTTGTGGAGAAGATCGTTGTGAATCTTGGCGGCGTGCGGCCGAGTTATCTTGGGCCGGTGGAAAGCTACCGTGGCGGCGGGGCGAGTGGTAACAGTCAGCGGTGATTACTCTGATGAAAGTCAAGAGAGAGAGACTGCTCACTCCGCAGGCTCCGTTCGGAATGACCAAATAGATTTTTGGAGCGGCTTATGGCGTGCGCGCCCGATACCGCATGGGTGAGCAGATGGCAAAATGACAAAACCATTTCCTCAGGGGCTGAAGCCCATTCGATCTTAAGATCAGGGTAGAAGCGCGGGGCGCGGCGTTTCAAGAGCTTCCTGGAATTGTGCACGCCCAATTATTCAATGGCTTAGTGGCGCTGAGGGAAATTCATGCGAGGGTTGTTTCGCTGCTGCGCCGGCCATAGAATCAGCACGTGCGTATTTAGCGGCTCAGGAGAATTCTCTAGGTGCGAATCCGATCCGTGGTGTTTGCTTTGTTGTTTCCATTATTTGCCACAACAATTTCCGCCGAACCCAGGTTGCCGCATCTATTCAGCGACCACATGGTGTTTCAGCGCGACGCGGCGATTCACGTTTGGGGCTGGGCGGAGGCGGGCGAGGCCATCTCCGTGGAATTCGCGGGCCAGACGAAACAAACGACGGCGGACGCCGATTCGCGTTGGCACCTGGACCTGGCAGCGCTGCCTGCGGGCGGTCCGTTTGCGCTGCAGGTCCGCGGGAAAAAGACGCTGGAATTTAGGGACGTGATGATTGGCGAAGTGTGGGTTGCGTCGGGGCAATCCAACATGGCTTATAGTTTGGGCGAAGCAGCAAATGCGACGGAAGTGATTCCCAAGGCCAACGATCCCGGGCTGCGCTTTTTCACCGTGCCGAAGAAAATTGCGGTGCAGTCGCAAAGCGACACGCTGCCCGCGGCGTGGGAAGTGTGCAATAGCGAGTCCGCCAGAAAATTCTCGGCGGTGGCGTATTTCTTTGTGCGCGACCTGCGACGGTCGCTGCAAGTGCCTGTCGGAGTGATTTTGAGCGCGTGGCCAGGCTCGGCTGCAGAAGAATGGACCCCGCTCGGTTACCTGCGGAAAGATCCTACGCTGCAGCCAATCGTTGAGCAATGGGAGAAAATGCCGGCGGACGACAAGCAATTCGCCGCGGGGCCGCGGGATTTTTCGCTGGAGTTTGATGATTTTGCGCTGCTGCGGGCGGACTCGACGGCGGCTCCGGTACCATTCAGCAACTTCGATGACGGCGCGTCGAGCACTTCAACGGGCGGTGAGTGGTCGTACAGTTGGGCGGACTCGGGGCCGAGCGTATTCGAGTTGATCGCGCCGGGCCGCGGCGGAAAAGGATACGCAGCGAAGATTTCGGGGAAACTCGATGGAACGAACAGCGCGTTTTGGAGGGCGAGTTTTCAGTTGGACGGCTCGCCTGCGGATGCCGCGTCGTTTGCGGGCGTGCGATTCTGGGTTCGAGGAAATGGCTCGTTTAGTTTTCGCACGTTGCAGCCGACGATCGCTGATTGGGACGACTATAAGTCCGGAATCGTAAAGGCGACGCCAGAGTGGAAGGAGGTGACCTTCTGGTTCAAGGATCTCAAGCAAGCAGGTTGGGGAGTACGGGAAAAGCTGACGCTTGAGCAACTTTCGGGAGTTGCGGTTGATTGCATGACGGATCTGGAAGAGGTGCCACACCCGCCCGCGGGGCTGTACGAGGGCATGCTTGCGCCGCTGGAAAATTATCGAATGCGCGGAGCGATCTGGTATCAGGGAGAAAGCAACACGGCTCGCGCGTATCAATACCGAACGCTACTGCCTGCCATGATTGCGAGCTGGAGAGCAGGATGGAACGAAGGAGATTTTCCTTTTTTGATTGTGCAACTGCCCAATTTGGGGAAGGTCGAAGACTTCGGCGATTCGCAGTGGGCGGAACTGCGCGAGGCGGAATTGTTGACCGCGAAGAACGTTCCGAATGTTGGGCTGGCGGTGACGATTGACGTGGGCGACCCGAAGAATTTGCATCCACCGAGGAAACAGGAAGTGGGGGAGCGGCTGGCGTTGTGGGCGCTTGGCACGACATACGGAAAGAAGGTGGTGTATTCCGGGCCGCTGTATGAAGGGATGAGCGTGGAAGGGAAAGAGGTTCGCGTCCGATTCAAGTATGTGGGAATGGGATTACAGACACGTGGCGCGGCGCTGCAAGGGTTTTCGATTGCGGGCGACGACAAGAAATTTCACCGCGCGGTGGCGCGGATTGACGGCGACGCGGTGATTGTGTCCAGCGCCGAGGTAGAAGCTCCAGTCGCGGTTCGCTACGACTGGGCGGATAGCCCGGCAGGAAATTTGTATAACAAGGAAGGATTGCCGGCGTCACCGTTCCGCACGGATGATTGGCCGGGCGCAACGTTTGGCAACCGGTGAGAGGCGGGCGGACTTGTGAGGTTGTACGCTGTATCACCGTTCTACTAGATTAGGAAGGACAATAGGACAGGGCGGGTGAGCTCAGGAGTCTGAGTGAGGACCGCGGAAAGCGGCCCTCAGCGGCTAAAGCCGTGTTGCATTTTCGGGAGTTACGGCACGGCTGAAGCCGTGCCCTCCCAAAGAACAGGAAGTTATCACACAAACTCTTACGCTGGCCAAAGCTGCGCGTTCACAAGAAGCTGGACGCTTGTTGTGCGGCGGATGGACCGACGGGAGTGCAAACACAGAGGGTGGCGGTAGGAAACGTTAACGTTTACGATACGGCTTTTTGCGAGGAAATGGGATAAGATCCAGATGGCCATGGCGAGCGTTAAATGCCTTCACCCACGATCAAAAACCGGGCGTGGAAGCCACAAAGGGACCAGGTAGGAGTTGACCATGACGAGCAAGAAGAAGATGACGATGGGATTGATCGTGGGGAACCGCGGGTTTTTCCCGGATCACCTGGCAAAATCGGGCCGGGAAGAAATGATGCAGGTGCTGCACAAGGCTTGGATGGACGTGGTGGCGCTGGGGCCGGAGCACAGCAAGCACGGGGCGGTGGAAACGTTTGAAGAAGCAAAGCGCTGCGCGGAATTGTTCCGGTCGAAGAGTGCGCAGATTGACGGCGTGGTGGTCACGCTGCCGAACTTCGGGGATGAACGGGCAATTGCCGACACGTTGCGACGCGCGAATCTGGGCGTGCCGGTGTTGATCCAGGCGACGCCGGACACGCCGGGACAGATGCTGATTACGCATCGGCGCGACAGCTTCTGCGGGAAGATGTCGGCGTGCAACAATTTGCGGCAATACCGGATCCCATATTCGATTACAACGCTGCACACGGAAAGCCCCGGTTCCGCGGAGTTCGCGAAGGACCTGGAATGGTTCGCGGGAGTGTGCCGAATCGTGAAAGGTTTAAGGAACCTGCGGATTGGAGCAATTGGGGCACGGCCAGCGGCATTCAATACCGTGAGATACAGCGAGAAACTGCTGGAGGCGAACGGAATCACGGTGGAAACGTTTGACCTTTCGGAGGTGCTGGGGCGGATCAGCCGGATGAAGGATAACGACGACGCAGTGGTGCAGAAGCTGGAGTCCATTCAGAAGTATGTGACGACGAAAGATGTGCCGCAGGCGGCGTTGGTGAAGATGGCGAAGCTTGGAGCGGTGGTGGACGGGTGGATGAGGTCGGTAGACGTACAGATCAGCGCAGTGCAATGCTGGACATCGCTCGAAGAGAATCTGGGAATCGTGCCGTGCACATTGATGAGCATGATGAGCGACTCGCTGCTGTCGAGCGCTTGCGAAGTGGATGTTTGCGGAGTGCTGGGAATGCACGCGCTGCAATTGGCATCGGAAACGCCGAGCGCGCTCCTGGACTGGAACAATAATTATGGGGACGACCCGAACAAGGCGGTTTGCTTCCACTGCAGCAACTTGCCGAAGCACTTTTTCAAAGACGTGAAGATGGACTTTCAGGAGATCATCGCGGGAACGGTGGGGAAAGAGAATACGTTCGGGACGTGCGTTGGCCAGGTGAAAGCGGGAGCGATGAGCTTCGCGCGGTTTTCGACGGACGACGTAAACGGAAGGATGCGGGGTTACTCCGGGAGCGGGCGGTTCACAGACGATCCATTGAAAACGTTTGGAGGAGCGGGGGTGGTGGAGATTCCAGGCTTGCAGAAGCTGCTGCGCTATATTTGTGAGCAAGGGTTCGAGCACCATGTAGCGGCGAACTTTTCGAGCGTGGCACCGATGGTGCACGAGGCCACGACAAGGTATTTAGGCTGGGATATGTACGCACACGCGGCGTAGATCTGGCTGGTGCATAAGAGAGCAGGTGCAGGTACAGGACTGCGGCAGATTGGGCGAGAGGGGATACATGAGGTTAGCGAAACTGCGCGAAGAGGTATTGGAAGCGAACCTGGAACTGGTGCGGCACGGATTAGTGCTATATACCTTCGGGAACGCCAGCGGAATCGCGCGAGAAGAGGGGCTGGTGGTGATCAAGCCGAGCGGCGTGCGGTATGAAACAATGAAGCCGGAAGACCTGGTGGTGGTGGGGCCGGAGGGCAAGATTGTGGAAGGAGATTTGCGGCCATCATCGGATTTGGCGACGCACCTGGTATTGTACAAGGCGTTCAAGGAGATTGGCGGGGTGGCGCACACACATTCGCGGGCGGCAACTTCCTGGGCGCAAGCGCGTAAGGAAATCCCGTGTTTTGGGACGACACACGCCGACTATTTTCACGGCGCGGTGCCGGTAACGAAAGCGCTGAAGCCAGCGGAAATCCGGAAGGACTACGAATTGAACACGGGACTTGCCATTGCGCGGTGTGTTGGGAAGCGTGACCCGTTACACTTACCGGGAGTGCTGGTGGCGGGGCACGCGCCGTTCTGCTGGGGGAAGACGCCGGCGGAGGCGGCCCACAACGCGGTGATCGTGGAAGAGATCGCGGCGATGGCGCTGCAGACGATAACCGCAAATGTGAGAGCGAAGCCGTTGGAAAAGGTTCTGCATGAAAAACATTTTTTCCGGAAGCATGGAAGTACGGCGTACTACGGTCAGAAGAAGGGCAGTTAGGCCGAGGGTGGCGACGTTGCGGTTCGGTTGCTTTCACGCTTTCGAATGCGCTCCAGAGACAGTAAACTTCGTTTCGGTAGAAATCCATGCCTGAAAGTGCCTCCATACCGCTCATGTACACAGCGCAAGAAGTGGCAGACCGGTTTCAAAGACAGTTTGGCGAAAAGGGGCGAGTGTATCGCGCGCCCGGGCGGGTAAACCTGATCGGCGAGCACACCGATTACAACCAGGGATTTGTGATGCCGGCGGCAATTAATTTTTCGTGCTGGGTGGGCGCGGCGCCACGAGTGGACGGAAGGCTGGCGATCCATTCGGAGAACTTCGGCGAAGACGTGAAGGCGGAGATTGGGAATACCGCGGCGTGGCCCAAAACGGGTTGGGCAAGCTATCCGCTGGGTGTGGCGTGGACCTTGATGCAGTCGGGATATCCACTGAAAGGGTGCAGCCTGTACATTGCGGGGGAAGTACCGCTGGGATCGGGGTTGAGTTCGTCGGCCGCGATAGAAGTGGCAACGGCGCTGGCTTTGCTGGAGAACTCCGACACATCGATGGACAAGAAAAGTCTGGCGCTGCTGTGCCAGCGGGCGGAGAACGAATACGTCGGAGCGCGATGCGGGATCATGGACCAGTTCATCGCGAGCAATGGGCAGAGGAACCACGCGGTGCTGCTGGATTGCCGCTCGCTGGAAGGGCGACTGATCCCGATGCCAGAGGACGTGACGCTGGTGGTGTGCAACACGATGGTGAAGCACGAACTGGCGGCGAATGAATACAACAAGCGGCGGGCGGAATGCGAAGAAGGAGTGCGACTGCTGAAGCAGGTTATGCCGGAGATCGAAGCGTTGCGAGATGTGAGTTCAGTGCAACTGGAATCGCACCGCGACCTTTTGCCTAAAGTGATCTACAGGAGATGCAGGCACGTGGTGACGGAAGATGAGCGGACGTTGAAGGCGGCGAAAGCCTTTGAGACCGGGGAACTAGCTCCGCTGGGAAGGTGGATGGCGGAATCACACGAGAGTCTGCGAGAAGACTACGAAGTGAGTTGCCGGGAATTGGATGTTCTGGTGGACATTGCCGGGAAGCAGCGAGGCGTGCTGGGCGCGCGCATGACCGGCGGAGGATTCGGAGGATGCACCATCAACCTGGTGGCGCAAGGGGCGGTGGATACTTTTTGCGAGGTGATGGCCAAGGAGTATGAGGATCAGACCGGACTGAAACCGGAAATTTATAGTTTGAAAGCGGCCGATGGCGCGCAAAGCGTTCCCGTGAGATGAGATGACGACGGGTGACTTCGGGAAAAAACCTCACCGGCGATTTAATCCGTTAACGCGGGAATGGGTGCTGGTATCGCCACAGCGAACGCAGCGTCCGTGGCAAGGAAAAGTAGAAAAGAAAAGCGAGCCGGCAGGACTGCAGTACGATCCGACCTGCTATTTGTGCCCCGGCAATGCGCGGTCCGGCGGCGTGCGCAATCCCGAATACAAGACGACGTTTGCGTTTGACAATGATTTTCCAGCGTTGTTGCCGGAGGTGCAAGAAAAGCCGGCGCAGGCGAACGAGTTGCTAGTGGGCGAACCGGTGGCGGGAAGATGCCGAGTGGTGTGCTTTTCGCCGCGGCACGACCTGACGATGGCGCGAATGTCGCAGGGAGAATTGCGTGGAGTGGTGGACGCGTGGACGACGGAGATGCAATCGCTGGAAAAGCTGGCGTGGGTGCGGCACGTGCAGATTTTCGAGAACCGCGGGGCGTTGATGGGCGCGAGCAATCCGCACCCGCACTGCCAGATCTGGGCGGCGAGCGCCACCCCGAACATACCGCAACGCGAATTGGAATCGTTTGAAGAATACCGGAAACGGAAGAGTCGCTGCCTGCTGTGCGACTATTTGAAAGTGGAAACGGAAGAAAAGGAAAGGATTGTTTGCGAGAACGAAGCGTTTGTGGCCATGGTGCCGTTCTGGGCGGTGTGGCCGTATGAAACGATGATCGTAAGCAAACGGCACATCGCTTCGCTGCTGGATTTCACGGCGGAAGAAAAGAATCTCTTCGGGAGCATGCTGGGGCGGCTGACGACGCGCTACGACAATTTGTTTGAAACGGACTTTCCGTATTCAGCGGGATTGCACCAACGGCCCTCTGGTGGCGGCGAGTATCCTGGCTGGCACTTTCACGCGCACTTTCTTCCGCCGCTGTTGCGCTCTGCCACGGTGCAGAAGTTCATGGTGGGATACGAACTGTTGTGCATGCCGCAGCGGGACATCACGCCGGAACAGGCGGCGACACGATTGGCCGAGCTTTCCGAAACGCACTATCGGGAGCGGCACTGAGAGTGTGAGCTACTGAAATCGAAGACCCCGGGTACAAAATCGGTACCTGGGGCACCCAAAAACCAGGAGAAAAAACGGGCGGCTCCTCCCGGATGTGAACGAGCCCCTCTTCTCACTATTTTTCTACTCTACGAAAAACGGAGCCGCGTTCCCGGCGGGCGAATATCGTCTTCAAGCAGACTGCGAACTGGCCTGTTCTTCCTGCTCGACAAGGGCAATGCTGCGAAGCAGCCATGCGCGAAGGGCGGTCTCCAGTTCTTCCTGCGTGCCCCACCCATAAAAAGAATTTACGGTTTCGCCGCGGCTGGTAAGAGGAATGTGGCGGCACGGGGAACGTGTTTCGCGGCGATCCTGCGGCACGAAGTGCATCAGCAAACATTCGGAGCAGGGCTGCGGATGATCCGGATCGTGAAAATTGAAACAGGTGGGAGAATCCTCGAAAACAAAATCAGGACGCCACGGAGAGCGCGCGCTTTTCGGTACCCGCCGGAATCGACGAAGGCGAGTTCGGCCCGCAAGACCTGGAGAACATCGCGCCTGTCAGGCATAGGAAGATCCCCGGAGGGAATGGTGAGCCGAAGGGAGGAAGTGGGCGGTGCCAGGAGTCACCAAACGGCGTGACGCGTATCACAGGAGACTGCGACGGGGTAGAACCTGCCGGAGACGTCGGTAAAGGCTTGGTCTACAATCACTTCGTCGGCATCCTATCCTAAGGGAGCGACGTTGTTTGTGGAGGGACGGCCAAACCGAGGGGTATTCATTCTATGCAGCGGTCTAGTGAAGCTGTCGACCTCATCGGCGGATGGTAAGACGCTGATTCTTAGGATTTCGGAGCCAGGGTGAGTCCCAGGCCTGCCAGCGACGCTCACAGGGACATGTTATGAACTCACCGGAGGTGTGATCGAGCCGGCACAGGCGAACTTCATTTCGCGGAGCGAGTTCCTGAATTTTCTGAAGGAAAACGGGGAAGCAGCACTTCGGGTGGCGCAACAATTTGGGTGAACCGTGTCACGCCGCAGTGGCCGAGATGCGCACGATTGGGTTGTCGCACTCGGCCGGGGAAAAGCTGGCGCGGTTTTTGCTGGAGTGGGCGGCGAACGATCCGGAAGAGAAGAGGAGATCGCGCAGATGATCGGATCGTCACGAGAGACGGTGACGAGGCTGCTAGCGGATTTCCGAAGAAGGCAGTTGGTGCAGGTGATGGGCTCGACGCTGGTGATCAAGAATAAGTCGGCGTTGGAAAGCATTGTAACCGGGTGACCTGCGTTTCAGCTGGCAATTTGTGAAAACCAGATCCCTCGCTTCGCTCGGGATGACAACGGACTTAACTGCAAGAAACATTTCCTCGGGGCTGAAGCCCAGATATAGCCAAGCATCTGACGTCGCAGCTGAAGCTCCGACCCGCTACAAAACGGCGGCGTAAGACCGCCTCTACGGAAGCGAAGTCGTGCGCTCCCGAAAAAATATAAACGCGTGGACCGAGCCGGTGAATTAGTGTGTTAGTACGAAGGCGCGATCGTAGCCGGTCATTTCCAGATAGCCCACGCCTTTTAGAGGCGAATTTCCCTTGCGGCCTGAGACCGTGATTGAGCCCTCCCAATAATTCGGCAGCCATTTGCTCTGGCCGGTCAATTCCTGGGATTTGAGCGCGGTGTCGGCTTCCAATTCAATGCTCAATTTGGGGACGGAAATGTTCCAGCGGACAGGATACGTTGCGGAAGTTACCGGGCTTTTCCAGGAATCGCCGAGGGGCGTCAGCGAGAAATCCGTGTGAGCCAGATGATGCGATTTCCCTTGCGCGTCGATGAAGGTGCCCGCGGAAAAGGAATCAATGGAGCCGTCCTTGCGGCGGAGTTGGAAAAGCATGAGCTCGGTATTGTCGGCAAGCTGAAGGCTAAACCAATCCCAGCCGGCTTGATCGGCTTCGAGTTGATTGGTAAAGAATTCGTGATCCATCCAGGCGAGACCTGAGACCTGATAGGTTTCGCTATTCAAGACAACGGTTCCGGAAGTTTTTAGACGCGTGAGGGAAATATAGTGGGAGGCGTGTCCTGAGCCTTCGGCTTTCTGGCTGACGCCGTTTTCGCCGTGAATGACGGGTGGCTTTTCGCTGTGCAGCTGAAGAGCGAGAGAGAAGCGGTCATCGATAGCGCGCAGCACTTGATCTGAGCCGTTCCAGGTGATTTGCCAATTGCCATTCCAGATGTGCAGGGCGGATTGATCGACTCCGGCGATGCCGGGGCCGGCGCGATTGGTGCGCTCGGCGTGATAGAAGACGCCACCGTCGAGATCGCTGAGAGCGAGATGGGCAAGATAGAGATCGCGGATATCCCAGGCCGATTGCGAAACAGGGTCGCGGCTAACGGCCTGGCGGAAGAACGTGAGTTCGAAGCCGAAGCGATGGCCGTCTGATGCGGTGAGGTTGCCGGTGTAATACCACCACTCGGTTTGAAAGTCGGGGTGATTGAAGTGATCGCGCGGGAATTCGTAACGATAACCAGGCAGGGCCGATTTGTACTGCGCAGCGCCGAGCTGGAAGCAGAGAAGAAGCGCGGCGCAGGGCAAGGCGCTACTCTTCATGGACCACCTCGAGGGGATTGAGGCGCACGGCGACACGCGCGGGATAGAGCCCGGCGAAGAGGGTGGCAAGAAACACCAGAGTGAGAGCGGAGAACAGGATGGTCACCGGCCAATGAAAACGGATGGTCCAGCCAAAGGACTGTTTATTGATGACGAAAACGAGAATCAGGGAAAGGAGGTAGCCGAGAAAAAAACCGACGAGATTGGCGAGGAAACCAAGAAGGCCGGCTTCAACGAGAATGAGTTTGCGGGTTTGCGCAGCGGAGGCGCCGAGCAAGCGGAGGAGGCCCAGTTCGCGGCGACGGTCGATGACCAGAGCGAGAAGAGCGCCGGCGATGCCCATGACGGCGACGCAGACGGCGACGGCCTCGAGAGCGTAGGTGATGGCGAAGGTGCGATCGAAAATGCGAATAGCTTCGGCGCGTAAGTCACGGTTGGAAAAAACGAGAATGTGGCGGTCGGCAGCGAGTTGCTGAATGGCTTTGCGGACACTGTCGGCATCGGCCGAGGGAGTCAAAAAGACGGCGAGGTTGGAGGGAATCGGATCCGGGAGATAGCGGAGGGCAGTTTCGCGATCCATCAGGATATAGCCGCGTTCGGCGGAATAGTCGGGGTAAACATCGGTGATGCGGAAATTAGCGCGGGATGAGCCGAGGGAAAGCGTGATGGTGTCGCCGAGCTTCACGTGATGCTTATTGGTGAAGGGTTCGCTGACGATGATGTTGTTGGCTCCACGCAATTCGGCGAGAACCATCTCCGCGGTTCGGCCAGAGAAGAAATCGGAATTGCGGTAGGAGCGCGAAGTGGACAGCTCCATGGAAGCAAGGGTTACAGGCATGCCGTCGTAGGTGATTTCGTAGGCGCGGAGACGGTCGACGGAAGCTACGCCTGGCAGTGCGGCAATTTTTTCCGCAAGGTCCGGGGAAAGGGTTGGATGGCGATCTGCGGCGGGGCTGCCCGCGGGACGAATATAGAGATCGGCGGGAAGCTGGCCGTTCATCCAAGTGACAACGGTCTGCCGAAAACTGCCCACCATGATGCCGACGGAAACCATCATGGCGATAGCGGTGGAGAGCGCCGCAACAAGGACGGAAGTGCGGTTGAGAGATGCGGCCAGGCTGCGTGCAGCGAGGAGGCCCTCGGCGCCGAGAAGTTTTCGGAGAGATTGCGCGGTGAGAGAAGACAAAGAGCTAACCAGCGTGGGAATGGCGTAAGCGGCGGCGATGATCAGGAGGAGGGCGGCGAGATAGCCGAAGAGAGGCTTGCGCGCGACGGGAGGCAGTTGGGAGGCCAAGGCGGCCGCAGCCCCGAGAAGAATGGCGACTACGAGATCGCGGCCCTTGTGCATTTGAGCGGTGTATTCGCGGCGGCCGTGGGACATGGCGTCGACCGGGGGAACCAACATGGCTTCACGCGCGGGCGAAAGGGCGGATGCGACGGCAACGCCGACGCCGATCAAAATGGCCAGCGCGACGGAATGAGGAGTCAATTCGATGGAGCCTGGGCGACTACTGACGTAGAGCGATTCGACGGTGAGGGCCATCAACTTCACCGCGCCGGCAGCCATCAGGCGGCTGAGCGGGAGAGCAAGAAGAGAGCCAAGCAAGCCGAGGAAGAGGGCTTCGCCAAGAAAAGCGCTGAGAATGGCAGAGCGGCTCCCGCCTAGGGCGCGGACGACGCCAATTTCGTGACGGCGGCGGACAACCGAGATGGAAATGGTGTTGTAGATGAGGAAAGCGCCGACGACCAGAGCAATATAACTGAGCAAGCGTAAATTCCAGCGAAACGCGGCGAGCATTTTGCGGTTTTCGTTTGTGGCCGTGCCTTGCGGGTGGACTTCCACACCGGGAGGCAAGACGCTTTGAATGCGTTGCTGGGATGCGGTGAGATCGCCACCTGCAGGCAGTTTGAGCAGGATGCGATCGACGCGACCGAATCGATTCAGGGCTTTCTGGGCGGCCGCGATGTCCATCAGGATGGCGCTGTCGGTTCCGTTGGAGTCGGGATAGACGCCGCGCACGGTGCAAAGAAGAGTGCGATCGTTGATGAGGAGTTCGAGTTGATCGCCAGGATTTTTTCCGAGACTGGAGCCAACCCAGATGCTTGCGGGATCTTGCATGCGCTTCAGGGATTCGGCTGGGGAAGCGTCGGAAGATTGCGCGGAAACATTCGCTGAGCCTCGGGAGATGTAGCGACTACCTTCGGCGATGAGATCGAGGCCGATTAGGGGGAGAGTCTGCTTGGTACTCGTGACGGTGGCGAAATCCTCGATGCGCGGAGAGATGCGAACAGGAAACGGTTGCGGGGACAGCGGGGCGATGACGGATTCGGGAACGCCGCCCGATGCGACGACCTCCAGGTCATTGTCGCCCGCAAGCGTTTCCATGGAGGAATGAAAGGAACCGGTGGCGGCATTGCCGGCAAGTTCAATGGCGAGCACGACAGCCACACCAAGCCCGACGGCGAGGATCGTGAGAGCGAGGCGAACGGGCTCGTGAAGGAGAGGCCGGACCATCAAACGGTAAAAGAGTTTCAAACGAGACATGTCAGCGCCGCTCGATCGTTTCGATGCGCCCGTCGCGGAGGCGCACGAGAGTGTCGGCAATGGCAGCAGCTTCCTGGCTGTGAGTGGCGAGAATCGTCGCGGTGTTCTGCTCGCGAGTAAGGCGCTGCAGAAGGTTGAGGATCAGAGTACCGGTGGCGGTGTCGAGATTGCCCGTGGGCTCATCGGCGAGAAGGAGCTTGGGCGAATGCACGAGAGCGCGAGCGATGGCGACGCGCTGCATCTGTCCACCGGAGAGCTGGTGAGGATAACGGTTGCCGAGGCCATCGAGTTCGACCCAGCCCAAACGCTCGTCGGCGCTGGAGCGCGCATTGGGGATCCCGGCGAGCAGGAGAGGCAGCTCGACATTTTCGTAGACAGTGAGCGTGTGGAGTAGCTGGAAGGACTGAAAGACAAAGCCAACTTTATTGCGACGCAAAATTGTTAGGGCAGCGTCGTCGAGGCCGGAAGTCGGAACGCCATCGATGAGGACGGTGCCGTATGAAGGAAAGTCCATGGCGCCAGCAAGATTGAGAAGCGTGGATTTGCCGCAGCCGCTGCGTCCGACGAGGGCGAGGAATTCGCCGGCCGCGACGTCGAGAGAGATGTCATCGAGGGCGCGAACGGGCTGGCCGTCGGTGGAGTATTCCTTGGCAGCATTTTGGAGAGAGAGGATGGGCATCAGTGTTCGCAAGCGAACCGGCATTTGAGTCTGTGAGAAGACTATACAAGATGGCGGCGTAAAGCCGCCTCTACAGAAGCGAGGCGAGTCATGCGCTCCCGAAACAGGGATGTTGTCAGGCAGACTCTAAAGCCCCGAACGAAAGCCCAAGAACCCCACACGCAAAAGCGGTATGTGGGGCACCCGGTGACAAAACCAAGAAAGAAAACTAGGATTTTAGGGTTGCGAGGGCTTTTTCTACTGCCGACGTGACTTGAGGGACGTCGGGTTCGACGGCGGAATCGAAGCGCGCCAGGACTTTGCCGTCGGGACCAATCAAGCATTTGGTGAAATTCCAGCCGATTTCGCCGCCGCTCTTCGGATTTTGGCTTTTGTCGGTGAGGAACTGATAGAGAGGCGCGATATCGCCGCCCTTCACGGAAACTTTCGACATCATGGGAAACGAGACGTGATATTTGGAGGCGCAGAAGGTCTTGATCTCCTGATTTGTGCCGGGCTCCTGCGCGCCGAAGTTGTTCGCGGGAATGCCGACAATCACAAAACCGTGGTCCTTGTACTTTTCGCAGAGTGATTCCAGACCAGCGTACTGGGGAGTGAAACCGCAACGGCTGGCAACGTTGACAAGCAGGACGATCTTCCCTTTAAAAGCGGAAAGCGGGGCGGGCTGGCCATCGATGGAGTTCAAACCAAAATCGAAGACGGTTTTTTCCGCAGCCATAAGCGACGCCCCCAAAAGCGCAATGAGTACAAAGAGTGTTTTCATGCAGGGCTCCCAATGAGCGTTTGAGTCAGGTAGTAATCCTACACAATGAGCAGAACTGGCGCATCCAAAGAGTCCGAAAACACAAGGTCACTGCAAAACAAAAATGGAAAGACTCTGCGCGGGCAGATGAAGATGAAGCGTGTGAGCCGACACGTCCGCCTGCGCGTTGCCGAACAAGATGGCCGCGCCGGCTGCATCCTGTGCGGAGGCGTCGTGAAGAGGAATATTCAAGTCGCGCGGCTGGGTTCCATTGTGAAAAGCAATCACGAGCTTTTCTTCCTCGGCTTCGCGGAGAAAGACGTAGGACATGTCATCGGACGAAAGATGCCAGAGTTGACCGCCGCGAAGTGCTGCATGCTCGCGTCGCAGGCGAAGGAGCTTCTGGACGCAGGCAAAGACTTCCTGCTGCTCTGGAGTGCGTCCCTCGGCGGTGAACGCGCTTTTTTCATCTTCGTGCCAGCCGCCGGGAAAATCGCGGCGATTGTCCGGATCGTTTCCGCCGGGCATGGCGATTTCATCACCGTAATAGAGCTCGGGAATGCCGCGGAGTGCAAGCGTTAGACCAAAAGCGAGCTTCACCTTTGCGATGGATGATCCGGGCATGCTGGCAAAACGCGGCACATCGTGATTGGCAAAAAAGGGCACGAGAAAATCCGGATGGGGATACAAAGAATCCTGGCGCAAGATATTTGCGATCTTACCGGCAGGGGACTGCTTCAGCAAAACGTCGCGAAGGGTGAAGAACGTTGGGAAGTCGAAAACGGTGGTGAGCTGGGTGTCGGTGCCGTCCCAACCCTTGCGGCCACCGACAAAAAAAGAAGTGACGGTAGGATCGGGATGAAAGACTTCGCCGATGGTGGAGAGGCGGGGATAGTATTGGCGCAGACCGGAATGCCACTCCGCCCAGAATTTTCGCGGGACATAAGGAAAAGTGTCGATGCGGAAGCCGTCGAGACCGGAGGATTCCGCCCACCAAATACTGTTTTGCGTGAGGTACTCCACGACGAGAGGATTTTCTGTGTTCAGGTCGGGCAGCATGCCGAAGAACCAGCCATTGGTGAGGTTGGCGCGCATCTGCGGCGGAGTGTGAGGATCCTCGAGGGACTCAAAGAGATCGTTGGAGACGTCTTTCTTGTTCGCTTGGCCGTAGAAGTCCGGTTTCAACGGGGAGAAGGTGGATAAGTGATCGTTGGCGGTTCCATGGAACCAATCGGGCGTGGGCGGATTGGCGACCCAGGGATGCAAAGGACCAACGTGATTGGGAACAACATCGAAAAGAATTTTCATGTGCAGCTTGTGTGCGGAGGCGACGAGATCCTGATAGTCCTGCAAAGCGCCAAGATGAGGATCGACGACGTAGAGGTCGACGGCGCCGTAACCGTGATAGTCCTGCGTGGCGCCGTTTTTGACGATGGGCGTGAGCCAGATGGTGGTGACGCCGAGATCTTTCAGATACGCGAGATGATCCTGGACGCCGCGCAAATCGCCGCCATGCCACGCGCGAGGCTTGGCGCGGTCATGCGAGCCGGGAAATTCCTTGGGTTCATCGTTGGTGGGATCGCCATTGGCGAAGCGGTCGGGCATGATGAGATAAATGACGTCGTCGAGGGATAGTCCCTGATTTCGGGCGAGGATTTGTTTTCGCGCGGCGAGGGGCAACTCGAAAGATGTTTGGCCTTTGGGCGTGGTAACGCGACAGACGGCCGTGCCGGACTTGAGATTGGGATTGAGCCGGAGCCAGACGAACAGATAATGGCCGTCCGCCATCGATTGAGTGCGACTGACAATCACGTCGGGCAGGTTGCAATTGGCGTGCGTAACCTGAAGATTTTTTCCGGTGAGCAGGAGCATGACATCTGGAGTGAGATTGACCCACCAATTCGGCGGCTCCACTTTTGAGATCGAGGGCGCATCAGGACTGGCGTTTTCCTGAGCGAGCGCCGGGCGCGGTGGCCAGTAAAGCGCCGCAGATAGCAATGTAAGTACAAAAGCCAGGTGATAAGCAGGGACTCTACGAGGCGTCCTGAACATAAGCATTTCCCCGCGAGCTTAGCAGATTTGAAGAGTCGGGCAGCGTGAATTCAGTTGGCATCCTGGAAGACGAGTTTGCCAAACGCGGCGGGCACATGAAAACTGGGCTTGGGGGAAAAAGTGGGGCTCCACGCGGAGTAAAAGCGCGGCTCGGTTTGCCCTTCGATGCGATAAAAATTTGCGCGCCAAGGGTGATGGGGGTCGAAGGCGGGAGCGAGGCTAGACATCGGAATGGCGAGCTCCGCGGTCCAGGTTTTTGCTGAAGCGTTCTGGACGACGCGGCGGCGGAGTTTGCTGTGCAACTCCTGAATCGCGCCGTGAGACACGTCGAGGTCAATCCAGAAGCCATTGGGCGCAACTTCGAATTCTTTGTATTTGAAGGGATCGCTGGAATCGGGCTGGAGAAATGTTTCAGCAACATCGCGGTCCCAGAGTTTGTCGCGCCAGCCATCTTCGCGTGAGTTAGGGTAGAGATTCAGGTCGCGATAGTTCGCCTGAAAACGAAGGAACAGGGTTTCAGGCGTCCAGAGCAGGCGCACTTCGGTGGCCCTGCCTGGATCGGCGTTCTCACCGCGCCAGTCCTGATCGAAATGAAGGGGCGGCGCTGCGTCCCAAGCGGATTTTTGCGGAAAGCCTTCGGCATCGGGCTGCTGCTTCAGGCGCAGGGCCGTGGCGGTTGGCAAATTCTTTTCGTTCAACTTGGGATCATCCTTCATTGACTGAGCATTGTAATTCAGGGCCACGGCAAAGCTGGCCGCAAAAAGGCACGTTACGATAGGCCACCAAGTCACACGTGCAGGTGGCGCATTCCGTTTAGGTTTCAATCGCATGCCTTGTAGCTCCAGACTGTTTCTACCGCAGGAAGCGTTTGTGAGCAACCACGCACCGGCACTCCGGCCAGCAGACTGATTGCACACCGAGTAATGAAGCTGGCGGGAGGCGAGCGCAGCCGCGTGCTAGCATCGAAATCGAAGAGAAAAGCCGCATTTTCGCAGAGGAGAATCACCGTGCAACGCCAAAGCGCCGTCGAGGTCAGAACCGAGCCGAAGCGCCGGTCGCCGGAAGAATTTCAATTCGTAAAGCACCGTGTGGAAGCGGGCGTAACGCGTATGACGCTGAACCGCCCGGACCACAACCTGTTGAATGAACCGATGCTGCGGGAATTGGCGGACGGCATTGCGTGCGTGGCGGAGCGGGAGGATGTGAAGCTGATTGTGCTGGACTCCGCGTGCAAGATATTTTGCGGGGGAATCGACGTGGGTGAATATACGTCGGAGCGTGTGTTCCAGATGGTAGACGCGTTCCACTCCGTGTTCCTGGGAATACTGGAAAGTTCGAAGCCGGTGATATGCGTGGTGAATGGTCCAGCGATTGGAGGAGGCGCGGAACTGGCGGCGTTTGGAGACCTGGTGATCGCCACGCCGAAAGCGCGATTCGCACAGCCGGAAATTACCATTGGGGTATTTCCGCCGCTGGCGACGACGATTTTGCCGTACCTGGTGGGGCCGAAGGTGGCGCTGGAATTGGTGCTGCTGGGCGAAGCGGTGACGGCGGAACGAGCGCACGAGTTAGGGCTAGTAAACCGGCTGGTGCCGGAAGCACAGTTGGAACACACGGTGAACGACTTGATTTCGCGGGTCACAAGTCACTCGGGGCCGGTGCTGACGATGGCGAAAAAGGCGATCCTTGGCGGAATGGGATTGTCGTTGCGGGATGGGCTGAAAAATTCCATGAACATTTTCCTGAACGAACTTTACCGGCTGGAAGATGCGCAGGAAGGGCTGCGCGCACTGGTGGAAAAGCGGAAGCCGCACTGGAAGAATCGCTAGATCCTCCGAAGACAATAGTTCTTCAAATACGAATCAAATCAACCAGGGCTGCTGTGGCCGGCGCACTGGAGCACGCCGAGGTAGGCGCTCCACGGACCGACGGCTTGGCGATATTGGTGCGCCATGATCCTTGAGACTTGGTGCAGATGAGTGAGGTCATGAGCGGCCCAGCTCGCCAGGTGTTGCGAGAGAGTGACTGGGCCGAAGGCCGGATGCCGTCCACGCCGCTCGAGATCTTCCGGGCGCAGGTTCAAGGCGCGGAGTTGGTCCAGGCTTTCCGAGCGCACACGAGCAAACTCATCCAGTAACTGCGGGAGCGACTTGCCTTGGCTGTCGCGTACGTGCCCCTTGCGATCGAATGGCTCAAAGGCGCGAGTGTAGCCAAATTGCAGCAGGAACCTGGCGCGCGGGATCCAATCGACGCGTTCGCCGTAAATCAGATGGGCGACGACCTCGAACGCGGTAAAAGTGTTTTTACCTTCATTGCGGAATGTCCAAGTTTCCGGGAGATCGCGGAGAAGAGCATTGAGAGTCGCGGGGGTGCGAGTGAGAAGCGATACGGTGTCGGACAAATTGTGTGCCATGATGCGCCTCGATTCGAGGAGAGTACTTCTTTGAGACACCGATTTTATCTTTTGTGCCAGCATGCGTCGCGTGCGCGATATGGAAGGGATGCGGCCATATTGGCACGGGGCTGACCAGCGTTTTATGGGCGGGGTGCGATCTTTTCGGCCGCTTCCTGGGATGTGACCACCGCGTGAACTTCGAAATCTACGAGGTCGCTCCAGTTCGCCATCCACTTATCGAGCAAGGTGGCGTCCTCGGTGGACATCAGCTGATAGCAGCGCTCAAACTTTTCATCGACCCAGCTCGACAGATATACGAGGCCCTCAGGCGCCATGCGGCCGCGATCGCGGAAGCGGCGATAGACGGCCGCGGCATCCTTGTTTTTGAAGTGCTCCACCACCATGTACAGCTTGTTTGGCATTGGCAATCTCCGCTGTCGCGAGCGAATTCCCGCAGCATTTGAAGCTTAGCAGGGACTTGAGAAGTGGTGACAAATCAGAGTTATGATGTTGAACTTGAAACGAAGGTATTTTTTCGGACCGTGATTGCCGGAACGGAAACTAGATGAACATCGATCAAGATCTGGAGAGGATTGCGCTGCAGGAGAAGCGCCTGCAGTTCAAAAGTTTTGATTCGGGAACGGCGTGGGCTCTGGGTTGCGCGCTGAAAGCGGCCGCGGAGAAGCGCCGCGTTGCCGTGGCGATCGACATTCAAGTGAGCGGGCACGCGCTGTTTTCGTACGCGATGCAGGGGACTACGCCGGACAATTGGGAGTGGATACGGCGGAAGCGGAACGTGGTGATGCGCTACCACCGCAGTTCGTACGCCATTGGGCTGAAACATCAACGTGCTGGCACCACTTTAGAGGGCGGCGGACTTGACGCAAAGGACTACACGGCGCATGGCGGATGCTTTCCGATTCTGCTGGAGGGAACAGGATGCGTGGGGACGATTACGGTTTCGGGTTTGCCGCAGCGTGAGGACCATGCGCTGGTGGTTTCGGTGCTTCAGGAGTATTTGCATTTGACGGGGGAAGAGTTGGCTCTCGAAGAGGCTGCGGCGGCGTGACCAAATCGGTTAGTGCCATGGAACCGTTTCCTCAGTGGGCGAAGAACGGTGAGCTGCCGGAGAATCGGAGCTGGCATGAAAGCCAGCGCTGCATTTGAGACTAGAGCCTGGCGGACGGACGCAGAAGGCCGTTGCTACAAGGACCGTCCGGACAAGGGCGGCGAATACAAAACCGCTACGGGCAAAACCGGCACGGCGGGCACCTGCAACCAGACATCTCTCCTCTACTCGGAAAGATGCCTGGTAAGCCAGAAGCCAGACCAGCAATCCGGCCTGAGCTCAGCCTTCACGGGAATGAGCGCCTTACCGAGCTCATCCGGCGAGCTCGGCCGAGGTGTCTCAGCTGGCCGTGGGTGGTGGTGCAGGAATGAGGCCTAGCTGCTCGAGCATCGAAAGCCGGTCGAACATCAAGTTGAACGAGACACGCTTGCCGTCCCGAAAACGGAGCACCTGGATATAAGCGATTCTGACGGGGCGACCGGTCGGTGGGACTTCGCCCATCGGGCCTTTGAGCACGCCGTTGTGCGTGCCTGTGAATGTGCCCTCCTCGACGGCGACATCGCCGATGATGTGAAGGCAGTGCACGTCGACATGCGCGTCGGGGAAGGCTCCGAACCAGCTGCCGTAGAATTCGATGCAGGATGCCTTTCCCTGGCCGCGCAATCCACCTGGCGCCTCAAAGACGACGTCATTTGCGAGCACTTCCGCAAACCCGTCGATATCGTGGGAGTTGAAGGTTACCGTGCCTCTTTCGAATGCCTCGCGTGCCGTCATCATGATTGAAAATCTCCTCGGTCGCTGTCGTGGTTACATTGACGTTTAGATCTCGAAGCCGCTGAGATCGCGTGCAACCCGGAGCGCGTCCGCGGCAAAGCGCGTTTCTCAATCTGCCTACTCCGGCTTGATGTTGTGGTTAATCGATGGCCAGCAGGCGCCTCGGGGAAGGCTACTGCTCTATCGGCCCTCGGGAGGCAAATATACCGAGAGAATGGGTTCTTCGCCGGATCATCCGCCACCTGCATCGGCACGGGACTCGATAACGTATTTGTCACCTGGACAAACTCGGCCATAAGGCCAT